>Ga0123338_10006223_pt1 | contig 10044 bp, 6 predicted proteins | sample grotaG_FD_89793 | JGI IMG/M metagenome (GOLD analysis project Ga0123338, IMG submission 89793) | Glacier valley bacterial and archeal communities from Borup Fiord, Nunavut, Canada, to study Microbial Dark Matter (Phase II) -... | ecosystem: Environmental > Aquatic > Freshwater > Ice > Glacier ...
CAAAACCCGGATTTTGGCGGGCAGGGTGCTGTAGTCAATGGTGTTATCGTACAGCCAGGGGTAGGGCGGCATGATGGAGCCGGGCGACATGCTGGTGGGGTCCATCATGTGGTTGTAGTGCCAGGAGTTGGGGTATTTGCCGCCCACGCGGTGCAAGTCGGGGCCGGTGCGCTTGCTGCCCCAGAGGAAGGGCCGGTCATAGACGAACTCATCGGCTTTGGAGTACTCGCCGTAGCGCTCGGTTTCCGAGCGGAAGGGGCGCACCATTTGGGTGTGGCAGTTCGAGCAGCCTTCCTTGATGTAAAGGTCGCGCCCCTGCAATTCCAGCGGGCGGTAGGGCTTGACGGAGGCAATGGTGGGCACGTTGGCTTTCACCAGGTACATCGGCACCATTTCCACCACGCCCCCGATGAGAATGGCCACCGTGGCGCCCACGGCCAACTGGAACGGGCGGCGCTCCAGCCAGCGGTGCCAGTGGCCGCCCTGGGCGTGCGGGTCCTGCGCTTCGGGCAGCAAGGCCGGGGCTTCGGCTTGTTCGTTGGCCAGCAGCGCGCCGGCCTTGGCGGTGTTATAGAGGTTGAACATCATCAGGAACACGCCGCTCAGGTAGAGCAGCCCGCCGATGCCGCGCAGGTAGTACATGGGTACCAGCTGGAGCACGGTTTCCAGGAAGTTGGGGTATTGCAGCATGCCCTCGCTGTTGAACTGCTTCCACATGAGGCCCTGCGTGAAGCCGGCCCAGTACATCGGAATGGCGTAGAACAGGATGCCCAGCGTGCCCAGCCAAAAGTGCGTGTTGGCCAATTTCGTGGAGAAGAGCGGCGTCCGGTACAACCGCGGCCACAGCCAGTACAGCATCCCGAAGGTGAGGAAACCGTTCCAGCCCAGGGCCCCGACGTGCACGTGGGCCACAATCCAGTCGGTGAAGTGGGCAATGGCGTTCACGTTCTTCAAGGCCAGCATGGGACCTTCAAAAGTGGCCATGCCGTAGGCCGTGATGGCCACTACGAAGAACTTGAGCACGGGCTCGGTGCGGACTTTGTCCCAGGCGCCGCGCAGCGTCAGCAGGCCGTTAATCATGCCGCCCCAGCTCGGCGCAATCAGCATGATGCTGAAGGCCACGCCCAGGCTTTGGGCCCAGTCGGGCAGGGCGGTGTAGAGCAGGTGGTGCGGCCCGGCCCAGATATAAATGAAAATCAGTGCCCAGAAATGCACGATGCTGAGCCGGTAGGAATACACCGGCCGCCCCGCCGCCTTGGGCAGGAAGTAGTACATCATGCCCAGGTAGGGCGTGGTGAGGAAAAAGGCCACCGCGTTGTGCCCGTACCACCACTGCACCAGCGCGTCCTGCACGCCGGCGTACATGGAATAGCTTTTCATAAAGCTCACCGGCAGCGCCATCGAATTGACGATGTGCAGCACGGCCACGGTAAGGAAGGTGGCGATGTAGAACCAGATGGCCACGTACAGGTGCCGTTCGCGCCGCCGGGCAATGGTGCCGAACATGTTCCAGCCGAACACCACCCACACCAGCGTAATGGCAATGTCGATGGGCCATTCCAGCTCCGCGTATTCCTTGGAGGTGGTGTAGCCCAGCGGCAGCGTAATCGCGGCCGACAGGATAATCAGCTGCCAGCCCCAGAAGTGGATTTTGCTGAGCACATCGGAGAACATCCGCGTGCGGCATAAGCGCTGCAGCGAGTAGTACACGCCCGTGAAAATGCCGTTGCCCACGAAGGCGAAAATCACGGCGTTGGTGTGCAGCGGCCGGATGCGGCCGAACGTGGTGTACGCCGTGCCCATGTTGATTTCGGGCTTGGCCAGCTCGAAGGCCGCCAGCACCCCCACCAGCATCCCGATGATGCCCCAGATGACCGTGGCAATGCCGAAGTCGCGAACAATCTTGTTGTCGTAGAAGAAGGTTTCAATCCCGCGCGCGGGCGGCGGGGCCACCAGGAGCGGCTGCGTTGTAGCAGTGGGTAATTCCAATTCAGCTTGCATGGCCTGGGAAGAGTGTTTTTTACTGCTTCAAAGGTCCCGCAGGGGCGAATCCGAAAAGATGACGAACGTCAGGCCGGGGGCTGATTGATGTCAGGGGGTCGAGCTAACATCAAAATCCAGCGTTTTTGATGTTAGCTGAATAAATGCGGTTAGATTTGATGTCTGATAGGACACCTAACATCAATAAAATCAGTTTTTGATGCCGACCACTGCACCGTACCGCATAAATCCCGACCGCGACAAGCCGTGGAACGACCTGCCCGACTTGCCCATCGCCCCGGAGCTATGGCGTACGCCCGAGCTGTTGGAGCAGTTGGGCCACGCCCGCGAAGCCCTGGGGCGCTTGCACGGCCGGAGCATCGCCATTCCCAACCAGGGGCTGCTGATAAATTCCATCAGCCTGCAGGAAGCCAAAGCGTCCAGTGCCATCGAAAACATCTTCACCACCGACGACGAGCTGTACCGGGCCTTCAGCGAAACCAGGGCCGACCAAGTGGAAGGGCCCGCCAAAGAGGTGCTGCGGTACCGGGAGGCGTTGTGGAGCGGCAACGATTTCCTGAAAAACGAGCCCGGTTTCACCCGCGATTACTTCGTGCGGATGGTGCGGGAAATCAAGCAAGTGGAGGAAGGCATCCGGCCACCGTTCACGGCCACCGTCATCCGCCAGGGCGGCAGTGGCCCGAACGCGGGCAAGGCCATTTACACCCCGCCGCGCGGGGCGGGCATCCTCGAAGCCAAGCTCGACAACCTGCTCGCGTTCGTGAACGACGACCAAACCTACCCGCTGCACCCGCTGCTGAAAATGGCCATCGCCCATTATCAATTCGAAGCCATCCATCCGTTCCGCGACGGTAATGGGCGCACGGGCCGCATGTTCAACAGCCACTACCTGGTAAAAAAAGGCCTGCTCGACTACCCCATTCTGTACCTGAGCCGCTACATTCTGGCCCACAAGGAAGCGTATTACGGGGCGTTGGCCGGCGTGTCGCAGCGCGGCGACTGGGCCGCGTGGCTGCACTACATGCTCACGGCAGTGGAGGTGACGGCCAACCTCACCTTCGACAAAATCAACCGCATACTGGAAGCCCGCGACGCGGTGCTGGCCGTCATTCAAGCCCAGAAAAGCATCCGCCGCCCCGACCAGTTGACCCAAAAGATTTTCACCCAACCCATCACCCGCATCAAGCACCTCACCGAAGACCGCACCTACGCCCTCAACACCGCCCGCGACTACCTCAACAAGCTGGTGGCGCTTCAGGTACTGGAGAAAAAGACCGTGCAGGGCAACCTCTACTACATCAACCGGGAGCTGTACTCGATTCTGGAGGATTGAAGAAATTTCTGCAAGGCAAACGCTAAGAATCGCAGCATGAAGCTATTTAACACTGTGTAATAAGCTCTTGTTCTTCGCCCAAGTAGCGAAGTAGCGATGCTTATTTATCCATTCACGTCCACCCATTTGCTATTAACCACCGCCATGAAGTTAGCACGACTAGTAGAATTCGAAGAAGCATTCGCCGAGCCAAAGCAGGACTGGCGCAACTATCTGGTCGGCATCAGCAACGACGTATTGCTGTTGGCGGCCACCCATTTCCTGGGCCGTCAAGAAACCGGACCTCGCAGCTATTATAGCGACATGGAACAGATGTTCGGGCCGCACAATGAAATTGCCGCGAGAAATGTGTTCAGGCGCTTAGAAAGGGTTGAGCAGGAAGAAAAAAGCTTACTAAAAGTAGTACATCCCAAAAGTGCTCTGCGCTTGTTTGAACATGCCATACAGCGCCCAGAAGAACTACACACGCAAACCAATGCTGAACTGGAATTAAATCTGTTCAAAGCATTCGTTGCTCAAAACAATGAGTATATTGACGAACAAAGCACTGCTTTAAAAGTGCACATTGAGGAGCCAGGTTTATCCTCCTTAGCCAGGTTTTCGTTGGTAGGTACGCATTCCGACTTTGAACTGGTCAATTTCGATACTTCCCGCGTACTCCTCACGCAGCTAATGAAGTCGGTTCGGCTATTTCAATTTTTGGAAGGAGACGCGACCTATCACCTTCTCCTCACAGCCTTTTTACAGCACTATAATTGCCAAAAGTGGCAAGACTACATGCTGCAACTCGCGGGGGTCGTCAGAACCATCATTTACCACGAAAGGAACGGGCGAATAGATATACACGTGACCAGAGATGAAAACTATGCAGCGAGTTGCGTTTTTTTGGATAAGCTGGCTTTAAATTCTGGAAGCAAATTAGATGAGCATGATTTTCTGTCCACTCGCGCCAAGCCAATTTATAAGCAAAGCGAAGGGGTCTACGCGGTAGTGTTCCCAGTGTTTGTGGCAGAGATGCTGCACAAAGGCATGTTTTTTCAACTCAATGAGCTGGTTAAAAAAACAAAACCGAAGCTATTAAAAGGAGTTGATTGGCGAGGAGCGTACTGCCAAGCTTTCTCGGAAGATTACTTGCTCGGCGGCCTGTTGGATAGCATTTTTCGAAAGCGCGGCTTGGCTTGGAGCGGCAAACGCATTAAGGCTGGAGAATGGCTAAAGGGCAAAGGTGATGCAGAGCCCGACTATTACTTCCGAACCGGCAAGCGCGTCATCCTATTCGAATCAAAAGATGTAAATATAAAGAAAGAGGCGAAAGCTGGTCAAGATTTCGCGGGTTTTCTCGCAGAGACGCGGAGCAAGTTCTACCACTACTTGGACAAGAGCGGAAACATCCAGGAAGTGGGGGTGATGCAACTGATGCGAAACATCAAGCGGCTGCTGAGTCCAGACAATGAATTACCATTTGACACAGCCTATAATCCGGCGAGCCTCATAATTTACCCTGTGCTGGTGGTTCACGACCGGCTTTATAATATGCCGGGACTAAACGAGTTGGTAAACAGCTGGTTTCAGCAAGAGCTGATACAATTAGGGGAACAGGCCGCCAAGCAAGTCCACCCACTGGTCATTATTGACATTGACACTCTGTTGGCTTACCAAGACCATTTTGCCAGCAAAAAAATGGTGTTGTGGGAAGTAATAGAAGCTTACAACCGCTCCGTACATCTGCCGAAAAGAACAGTGCGTTCTGAACAAGAAGCTAGACGATTGATGCTGCGAATGGTTGACCCCTTCGTGCAGTTCTTGGATGATTACGCCCGAAAGCAGGGGCTTGCCCCAACTCCTAAAAAGCAATTTGCTCAGCTTATCGAGGCTATGCAGGACATCACCGAACCCACCGAGTGAACTTATGCAAGGGCGTGGATACAGCGGTTATTCTAACTTTTTCGGCTCTTCCTCGAATAGTATCCGTACTGCGGGCGTATAGGTGTCCTCGTACTGGCCCGAGCGCACGGCCCACAGGAAAGCGCTAAGGAAAAGCAGCGCGACGAGCAGGCTGATGCCAATGAGCAGGAAAATGATGGTCATAACTGGACAGGTTAAAGCCCACGGCGGTGGGCCGCGTAGCGCACCAGCAGCGTGGCAAACACCATCACGCTGAGCGAGCTGATGGGCATGAGGATGGCCGAGGCGATGGGCGTAAGCAGGCCCTGCACGGCTAGGCTCAGGCCGATGCCGTTGTAGCAAAAGGAGAGGCCGAAGGTGGCCAGCACGATGTAGCGGCAATCGCGGGCGAAGCGCAGGATGGTGGCCAGCCGGCCGAAGCTGCCGGCTTCCAGAATGGCGTCGCAGGCGGGGGAGAAGTTGGTGAGGGTTTCGGTGAGGGCGATGCCGACATCGGCGCGTTGCAGGGCGCCGGCGTCGTTCAGGCCGTCGCCTATCATCACCACGCGGCGGCCCTGCTGTTGCAGGGCTTCTACGTAGGCCAGCTTGTCGAGCGGCGACTGCTGGAACCGCAACTCGGCCCCGGCCCCGAACAACTGGCGGAGCGGGATGACATCGGCGTTGTTGTCGCCGGTGAGCAGCGCCAACTGGTAGCGCTGACCTAGCTGCTCCAACAGCTTCGGCAGGTGCTCGCGGTACTGGCTGCGGATGTCGTAGCACCCGGCCGGTGCCCCGTTCAGCGCCACGTGCACCCGGCTATGTTTTTCCGCCGATGCTTTTTCGGAAGTAGCAGTCCCGACAAAAGCCGCCGAGCCCACGCGAACCCGCGTGCCGGCCACCAAGCCGCTGATGCCCTGCCCGGGTGTTTCGGCGTACGCTTCCACCGCGCAGTCGGCAGGCCCCAAATGCGTTGCCAGCCGCTGGCTCAGCGGATGCGTCGAATGCTGAACCAGGGCCGCCACGCGCTGCGCGTCTTCGCAGGAAAGGGCCGGGCCGTAGAAGCTGACGGGAGCGCGTTGCGTGTCGGTGAGCGTGCCGGTTTTGTCGAACACCAGTGTATCGGCACGGCTCAGGGTTTCGATTACAGCGGCGTTTTTTAGGTAGAGCCGGCGGCGGCCCAGCACCCGCAGCGCGGCGCCCATGGCAAAGGGCGTGGCCAGCGACAGGGCGCAGGGGCAGGCAATAATGAGCACCGACGTGAAGGCACGCAGGGCCATTTGCGGGTCCTTGGGGTACCAGTACAGCACCGAGCCCACGGCCAACGTGAGGGTGAGGGCCACGAAGTAGCGGCCGACGTGGTTGGCGTAGGTTTCGAGGGTAGGCCGGGCGGCTTTTTCGAAGGCGGGGTTGTTCCAGAGCTGCGTGAGGTAGCCTTGCGAGACTTCACGCACCACTTCCAGCTCCACGGCCTCGCCCACCTGCCGCCCGCCGGCGTACACCACGTCGCCCACGGCCTTGGCCACGGGCACGCTCTCGCCCGAAACGAAGCTGTAGTCAATCAACCCCGCACCGCGCAGCAGCACGGCATCGGCTGGAATGATTTCCTGGTGGCGCACCCGGATGCGCTGGCCGACATGCAGCTCTTTCACCGACACCGACTGCTCGCCGCCTTTGGTGAGCCGCGTCACGGCCACGGGAAAGTAAGAGGTGAAGTCGCGGTCGAAGCGCAGGGCGTCGTAGCTGTGCTGCTGTACCCATTTGCCGATGAGCATGAAGAACACCAGCCCCGTGAACGAGTCGAAATAGCCCGGCCCGCGCTGGGTGAGCACGTTGAACACGCTGGTGGTGAACAGGGCCGTGAGGCCGAGGCTGATGGGAAAATCGAGGTTGATGTAGCGCTGCCGCAGCCCTTGCCAGGCCGATTGGTAGAAGCCCCGCGCGCTCACCAGCAGCACCGGCAGGGCCAGCAGCAAGCTCAAGCCGCCAAAAACCCTTCCGAACAGCGCGTGCAGCCCTTCGGTGAAGGAAAAATAGTCGGGGAAGGCCAGCAGCATCACGTTGCCAAAGCCAAAAGCGGCCACGCCCAGCTGGTAGTACAGCGTGCGGCTGGCGGCGTGGGGCTGCGCGCCCAGCTCGGCCAGCGTTATCTGCGGCTCGTAGTTGAGGGCGGCCAGCAAAGTCACCACGTCCTTGAGGCTGGTCGTGGCGGGCTGGTAGCTGACCGTGAGTTCTTTGCGCAGGAAATTGACCCGCGATTCCCGGATGCCCGCGTTCAGCTTGAACAGGTTTTCGAGCAGCCAGATGCAGGAGGCGCAGTGCATCTGCGGGATGGTGAGCGTGAGCCGGGCCAGCGCGGGCGAGCGAAACGCCAGCAGTTGGCTCTGCACCGATTCGAGGTCGAGGTAGTCGAAGCGGCCCGGCAGCTCCACCGTTTTCACGCGCTGGCCGGGCTGCTCGTCGAGGCGGTAGTAGCCGCACAGGTTGTTGGCGGCCAGCAACTCGTACACGGCCTTGCAGCCCGGACAGCAAAAATGCAGCGCGGGCTGGCCGTTTAGTTGAATGGGTTCGTCGGGGCAGTCGTCGCCGCAGTGCGTGCAGGCAACGCGGTTCAGGGTTTCGGGCGCAGTGGTAAGGGGCACGGGCGGGCAGGCTGATGACAGCCCCAAAGCTCCGATTCGGCGGAGGTTGGGCAACTGATGAATGTCAGCTCGCGGCCTGATTCATTTCAGCGCCGCGTTGTTTCGGCGGTCAGACCTTTGCCCCGTTGTCGCGTGAAGACAACCGTTCGCCCTGTTTCTATCGCCATGCCCGATTCCCGCCCCGACATTGCCACCGAAGCCGACGTGCAGTCCCTCGTCGATGCGTTCTACGCCAACGTCAACCACGACGCCCTGCTCGACCCGGTGTTCAACGGCTTCGCGCACGTCGACTGGCCCCGGCACCTGTCCAAGATGTACGATTTCTGGAGCGGCCTGCTGCTGGGCACCGCGCGCTACCACGGCCGGCCCTTTCCCAAGCACCTGCCGTTGCCCATTGCGGCCGCCCACTTTCAGCGCTGGCTGGCGTTGTTCGAGGCGACCGTGGATGAGCTTTTCGCCGGCTTCAAGGCCGAAGAAGCCAAGGTGCGCGCCCGGAGCATTGCCGCCCTATTTGAGCACCGCTTGCGCGAACGCAGCCCGCTTTCGCTGCTGTGATGACAACCCGGGGAGGGGCTTGCGGCAGGATGACACGCAACAGCGGCAAGCGTGTGGACGCCGGGCGGGGGTCGATACGCAGCCCGCTATGCGCCTAAGCCGCCAGTGATTCCGGGGCTTCGGATGCTTCGGTGGCCCGCGTCCGGCGGTTTTCCTCGGCGAATACTTCCAGCAGCACCCCGAGGTAGGAGAGCAGCAGCGGCCCAATTACCAGTCCCAGGACGCCAAACAGGCCCACGCCCAGCGTCACGCCCGCCAGCGTCACGAGCGGGTGAATGTGGCCCATGCGCCGGGCCAGCACCATGCGCAGCAGGTTGTCCGCGTTCATCACCACCACGAAGCCCACCAGCAGGATGCCCACGCCTTGCCCGGTGGCGCCGTGCGCAAACTGATACAGCGCCGCCGGCCCCCACACCAGGGGCGTGCCCAGTACCGGAACGAAGGCCACAAAAAACCCGATGGCGCCCCAAAACGCCGGGTCGGGCACCCCAAACACCCACAGCAACAGGCCCGTGAGCAGGCCCTGCACCGCCGAAATCAGCACCTGCCCCAGCACGTTGGCCTGCACGTTGTTTTGCAGGGCCGCCTGCAGCTGGTCCAGCGTGTCGGGCCGGAAGGGCAGGTAGCGGCGCAGGTTGCGCAGAAACGCTTCTTCCTGCACGAACAGAAAGTAGAGCGTGAACAGCAGCAGCCCCACCACCACGGCCAGGTGCAGCACGCTGCCGGCCAGCGTGGGCAGCCAGCGGCTCACGGCGCCGGCCGCCTGGCCCAGCAGGGCCCGCACGTTCTGCTCGCTGCTGAACGTGTAGCCGGTCAGCCGCTCCAGCCGGCGCACCACGGCCACCGCTTGCTCGGTGTACTGGCCGATGGTGCGCAGCCGCTCAAAAAGCAGGGTGCTGAGGGCGTAGAAGGGAACGAGCAGGACGACCACCGTAAACAGCAGCAGCCCCGCCGTCACCAGCTGCCGGTTCCAGCCCCGCCGGTGCACCAGGGCCGTGAACCAGGGCCGCAGCGCCACGTAGAGAATGCCCGCGCCCAGAAACGCCGATACGTAGCTGGCCAGCCCAACGAGCACGAGCCCGCCCAGCGCCAGCAGCGCCGCAATGAGCAGCACGTGGCGTTGGCGCGGCGTGAAAATGTTGGGGGAAGGGTCGGTCATCTACGGCCGGTTTTTAGGGGTCGGGGTCCGCACCAGTTGGCCGCTCATCAGCGGGTGCTTGCCCTCCTTTCGGTGAGTGTTGGTGCCGCCCTGGCGCCTACCGGTATATCAGAATGCGGGCTGCTTCCAGGCAGTGCAGCGAATGCGGCGCGCCGTTGGGGATGATGACGTAATCGCCGGCCGTTACCTCGGTCGGTACGCCCTCCTGCGTGATGATGAGCCGCCCGGCCAGCACCGTCACCAGCACATCAACGGAGGCGTGGTGGGTGGGCATGGTTTCGCCGGCCGCGAAGGTTTTGTAGAGGACCTTCCGGCCGTTTTTATCGAGGAGAACCAAGGCTTTCTGTTCGCCGGCGGCGGGGTGGCCACCCGCCAGCAGGCTGCCGCTTTTCAGGGGTGCGCGAGTCAACGTCATCAGGAACAAGGGGGTGGTTTCAATGAAAAGCGGAGCCGCTAAAACTTCCGGGAATGGC
>Ga0123338_10006224_pt1 | contig 10044 bp, 8 predicted proteins | sample grotaG_FD_89793 | JGI IMG/M metagenome (GOLD analysis project Ga0123338, IMG submission 89793) | Glacier valley bacterial and archeal communities from Borup Fiord, Nunavut, Canada, to study Microbial Dark Matter (Phase II) -... | ecosystem: Environmental > Aquatic > Freshwater > Ice > Glacier ...
ATCGGCATCGCCGATTGTAAGCGGAATCCGCTCATCACCACGGTCGGCGCGAACGATTACAAACTGCCCCGCCTTCCGTGCCGTAGCCACCCGCGGTGCCAGTACCACCATGCGGTGGAGGTTTGGTGCCAGAATATCGTTACTGATTACTTCAAACATGTTGTCACAACCTTTCGGATTTGTTTAAAAATTAGCGATCAATCAAGACAGTGAAAAACCTGGGCGCTCCAGAGGCAACTTCCGCATGGCTCGGAATTGGCGTAACAATCCTGTTCGAATTTGTCGCTCTGAACAAGGTCACAGGGGGAGCTGTTGCAGCTGAAACAGGATGGATAATCATGCCTGAGCACTTTTTCGCGATAGGAACTAAATTCACCGCTATTCCATATTTCCAATCCTCCCTGCTCAACAACATTCCCGAACACCAACGACTGCACGGGATGTTGCCAGCCATTAGCAAACGAATGGCAATTATGCCAGAGCTGGTAGCAGGGGTGCATGCTGCCGTCCCAGGAGACGAACGCTCCACCCTGTTCGATAAAATTGCAGCTGCGTTTACCGCTCGGCATAATTTCCGGGAGCCGCAGATTAAGTCCGCTTTGAAGGGCAAATTTACGCGCCAGTTCAAAAGCGTTCTCAACCGTTTCAATCCTTGCATAGTCCATGGTAAAGAGCTGTTTCAAATTGAGGCTGATACCGCGGCTCTGGGCACTGGCCTTCATAGTTTCAACAAAATCCAGGATTCTCTGTTCCTCGGCTGTCCTGTGGTATTTCCAAAGCAGCTTGAAATAACGCTCCATCTCCACCCCGGCCAGATCAGCCTTACTCTTCCAGGCATGGAATAGTGAGAGGGCTTCTTCTGTGCTGGTCTCATAGGCGCACTGGTCAAGATGCTGCTCATCATAAGGGTGGAGGTGCGAGACTATGGCGAAGTTTACCCCACGTTCGGCAGCCCACCTGAGCGCAGCCGGCAGTTCCTCCAGGTTGTCACGCATCACGACATATTCCACACCGATCTGCAGATCCGGCCGGGAGCAGATGCCTTTGGCGGCGCTGATGGCAGAGAGGGCACATTCTAGATCAGACAACTCTCCTCCCGCACGGATGGCGCTGAAGGTCGATGGCAGGACTCCATCCATTGACAGGCATATTTTATCAAGCCCCGCAGCTACGAGCGAAATGGCGCGCTGGTTGGTAAGAAGGAGACCGTTGCTTTGAAAGCCGATCCAGCTTTGCGCCGGCATCAGTTTTTTTGCCTGGGCAATGAATTGCTCCAGATACGGGTTGAGCAGTGGCTCGCCGATCCCGTTAAGCACCAGGGAATCTATGCCGGGAAAAACGTCGCTCAAAGCTTCAAATGTGGCCGGTGCCAGATCGCCGTCGGCTACGGCACCACTCTGGTTCTGCTTAGGACACATAACGCAGTTAAGGTTGCAGCGGCTGGTTGTTTCGACGAAAAGTTTAGTTGGATAGTCCCTGATCGCCGGGGCTGTCAATAATTCTCTGGCATCATTGCCTGCGGATAAATTGAGCGGCATTCTTTCTCCCCCGTAATGATACAGCTGCGGTTCTCTCATACTGACAGGTGACGGAATCTACCTCAACCCCTCGGCAACCACCTCGGCGATGTCCTTTAACTTGACCTCGGTCGCCCCTTCGTCTTTTAGCGCGTCGCCAAACATTGTCATGCAGTACGGACAGGATACGCAGATAGTGTCCGGATTTGCCCGAAGAGCCTCCTGGGCCCTTTCGCGGTTGATTCTTGTGCCGCTATGTTCCTCCAGCCACATCCGGCCGCCTCCGGCACCGCAGCAAAAAGAGCTGTTCAGGTTGCGGGAGAACTCTGCCGTGGACTGACCGGTAACGGTGGCGATCACCTCGCGCGGGGCCTGATAAACATCGTTGTGTCGCCCAAGATAACACGAATCATGATACAAGACCGTGCCCAGATCGGTCACCTCCCTGTTCAGCTTCAGCTTCCCATCCTTCATCAGCTGGTTGATAAGTTCGGTGTGGTGAATGACTTCAAGCTCCAGGCCATATTGCCGATAATCGTTCTTGAGCGTAGAAAAGCAGTGGGGACAGTGGGTGAGTATCTTGGTCACGCCACGCTCCTTTAACATCTGCACGTTTTCGCGGGCCACCCTGTCGAAGGCGAACTCGTTGCCGAGCCTGCGCAGGCTGTCGCCACAACACATTTCATCACGCCCCAAGATCCCCCAGGAAACCCCGGCAGCGTCAAGAATGGCGGCCAGCGCCACGGTGACCTGCTTCTGACGGGAATCAAAAGCCCCGGCGCAACCGACGTAGAAGAGGTATTCGGTTTTGCCCGCCTCGAATGGCTTCACCTCAAGATTGGAACTCCACTTGCTCCGTTCGGAAGGGGCTATCCCCCATGGATTGCTGCGTCCCTCGATATTCTCGAACAGGTTTATCAATTCCACAGGAAAACTGGCCTCCATCTCCACCAGGTGACGCCTCATCTTGACTATCTTCGGCATCTGCTCAATAAGGACCGGGCATGCTTCCATGCAAGCGCCACAGGTGGTGCAGGACCAGATGGTCTCCTCGCTGCTGGTCCCCTCAGCGGCGTCTCCGATCAAGGGGAGCAGCGGTCGCTCCCCTTTTTTCAGATGTTTGGCGTTGAGGAAGAGATTGGTCTTGATGTCATGCACAACCTGGCGGGGATTAAGCGATTTACCGGTCAAAGCGGCCGGGCAGACCGTCTGGCAGCGGCCGCATTCTGTGCAGGAAACGGAATCCAGCAGATCCTTCCAGGTAAATTCATCCACAGAGCCGACCCCGAAACAGTTCCCCTCCATGAACTCTTCACGCGGCTGTGTATTGGACTGATTGAGGTTGCGGAAGAAACAGTTGGGGATGGCGGTAAGGATATGCATATGCTTGCTGTAGGGGAGGTAATTCATGAACGCCAGCAACACCACGGCATGAATCCACCAGGAAAATACGGTAATATTGTGCAGGTCAGCAGGGGTAAAAGCCGAAAGCATGACTGCAAGATACCGGGAAACCGGCATATAGCCGGATGCGGCTTCCGTTCCCAGGGCTATCTCGGCACCATGCATGCCGAAGAAGACGAGCATGAGCAGGGCTATCATGCCGAGAATGACAAAGGCCTCGCCGGTCCGCGCCCCTGCAAAAGGAGGGGCGACGATGCGCCGCACAACGGCGCTGCCGACGGCCAGCAGGGCGAAGAGCGACGCCAGGTCGAAGACAAAAACGAGAGCACCGTATATGGCCGGAGGAAGCAGCGAGAGGCTGATGCCCGGGAAAACACCATGAAGGAGGAAGTCTCCGTTGGCTACGGCAAGGGCCAGAAATGCCCAGAAGATGACGGCGTGATTGAGGCCGAACGGCCTGCTCAGCACCTTCTTCTGGCCGAAGGCGAACTGCAGCGCCGCCCGGACGCGGCCGACCGGATTAGTAAGGCGGTCATCCTGCGCACCAAGTGCGACCAGGCTCAGACGCCGGTAACAGCTCCAGAGAAACAGAAGGAGAGAAGCTGCCAGAAGTGGAGCAAAAATGTTCGGATTGGGTATCATGGTAAAACCTCATATTGATTTGTCGGTATATCTACAGTTATGCCTTTAACTCGCGGATCTGTGCGGTCAGCTCCGGGACGACCTGAAACAGATCACCGACGATGCCGTAGGTGGCAACCTCGAAGATCGGAGCGTCCTTATCGCGGTTGATGGCGATGATTACGTCGGAATCCTGCATCCCAACAAGGTGCTGGATCGCTCCGGAAATACCGCAGGCGATGTATATTTTGGGACGCACGGTCTTGCCGGTCTGCCCCACCTGACGCTCAGGAGGAAGCCAACCCGCGTCCACGGCGCTGCGCGAGCCGCCAACCACTCCGCCCAGCTCATCGGCAAGTTCACGGAGTATACCAAAGTTTTCCTTCGTCATCAGGCCGCGTCCGCCGGAGACGATAAACTCGGCCCCGGCAATATCGACGTCATCCTTACCCTTGCCGTCTCTGATGATCTCGAGCACCTTGGTAAAGATATTCTTCTCATCGGGGGCAAAACTATCGCGGACAATCTCACCGCTGGCGCCTTTGCTCTTTTCCGGCAGAGGCATCACCTGTGGTCTTACCGTGGACATCTGCGGCCGGAACCGGTCACACATGATAGTGGCCATGATGTTGCCGCCGAAAGCCGGGCGGGTCTGCATCAGGTTGCGCTTGTCGTCGATAGTCAAGCCGGTGCAGTCGGCAGTGAGGCCGGTCTTCAGGCGCGTCGCGACCGCTCCTGCCAGGTCTCGACCCATCCCGCTCGCCCCCATGAGGACAATCTCCGGTTTGAACTTGTCTATCAGGTGGCAGCACGCATCGAGGTACGGCTCGGTACGGTAATGCTTGTAGACCGGATGGTCGAGAATGTATGACTGTGCGGCACCATAACTGAAGGCTTCATGACACAGGTGTTCAACATTTTCGCCAATAACCACGGCGCACAACTCCACCCCCAGGGCACGTGCCAGCTCACCACCCACGCCCAATAGCTCCCAGGAAACGCGAGCCGCCTCCCCTTCGGTCTGTTCGACGAATACCCAGACGTTGCGGTAACCGGCAATGAATTCCCGCCGCGCTTTCTCCTCCTCGTCGATCTCCTCTGATGGCAGAGTCCCCTGCTTTTGCCATTCCGCGAGAATCAACAGCTCCTCAGGAGTATAAAAAAGTTCCAGCGCGCCGCCCGGGCAGGCCTTGACGCACTTGACGCAGCCGATACATTTTTCCAGTGCTATTTGCGGTTCCCCGGCCTCGTTCATATCGATGCCGTTTACCGGGCAGATGCTCTGGCAGCGGGCACCGCAGGCGATGCACTTCCCCTCAACGAGCCGAACTTTACCGCGCGGTTTTTTCAAAGGTTTCTTGGTTTCGCTCATTTAGTCCCTTCCTTAACATTCCTGTACAGTTCAAGCCGTCAGCAGGTCATTTGCCAGCAGCCTCTCCATCAGCATCTGCGTTGATCCGACCGGATCGCACAAACCGTCACCCAAGATCTCCCCCTTGTCCCTTTCCGGGGAGAAGATCTTGCTCACCCAGGTGGGGGAGCCCTTTAGACCGATGGTGTTTGTATCAAGCTTCAAGTCTTCATTGTTCCAGACAGTTATTGGAGATTTTACCGCTTGCATCCGCATCGGGACGGTCGGATAGCGTGGCTGGTTGATCTCTCTCACTACGGTGATCATCGCCGGCAGACGCGCCTCGACTATCTCGTAACGCCCCTCGAGTTTTCTCCGCACGCGGATTCTGTTGGCGAGAAAGTCCAGGTTCTCAATGCGATCGACCAGCGTTAACTGGCTCATGCCAAGGCGCACCGCAATGCCCGGCCCTACCTGGGCGGTGTCGCCATCTATGGTCTGCTTGCCGCATATAACCAGGCCCAACGGCCTGTCTTTAGATAGTTTTTTTATGGCGGTCGCCAGAACATTGCTGGTAGAGAGGGTATCGGCACCGCCGAAGGCCCGGTCCGAGAGGAGTACGGCGTCATCCATACCGAGTGCCAGCGCCCTTTTCAAGGCCGCTTCGGCATTAGGAGGCCCCATGGAAAGTGCTGTCGTATGAAGACCGAAGCGATCCTTAAGACGCAGACTTTCTTCTATCGCATGCACGTCATATGGATTGATGATGAACGGTATCCCGTCACGGACGAGTGTGTTGGTCACCGGGTCTATTTTAACCTGAGTAGTATCGGGAACCTGTTTGATACACGTGATGACAAGCATGAATAATCTCCTTATATGGTTTACAGACAGGAGCTATTCAGTGCCTCTATCTTATTGAAACGTTCGACCTGCAGGTGAAACGCTTTTCTCATAATCTCGGAGGCTGACAGGTTAGTCAGATCCATCAACTGCCTGACGCTATACATTTCATCGTCACTTATTCTTGCCGAGACAATCGTATCCTTGGTAATCGCTTTGTATTTTCGTGTCATGAACTCTGCTCCTGATGCATTATTTTAAATATTACTGAGGCATTAAGGGTTAGTGGTTAACGCTTCTCCGCATCTGACCACCCCACCCTGTAAAACTTTGGCAAATATGCCTTCCTTCGGCATGACGCAGTCTCCCGCCTGATAATAAATCGCGCAGCGGGTATGGCACTCCTTGCCGATCTGGGTGACCTCCAGAATTGTTTCACCAAGCGTCAGCCTTGTTCCGACCGGAATGGAGACGAGGTCGATTCCCTCTGTCGTCATATTCTCGGCAAAATCCCCTGCACCAACATCAAGACCAAGTTTCTGCATCTTGTGAATGCTTTCCATGGCCAGCAGGCTTACCTGGCGGTGCCAGTCACCGGCATGCCCATCGCCGACAATGCCGTGATTCTCCTTCAATTCAACGAAGGCAACGGGAGTCTTCCGCTCCCCTTTTTCCTTGCTGACGTTTAATGCCACTATTTTTCCGCTCATAAACAGATCCTCTCTACTTGTTTAAGTTCACTAACCGCCGATCCGTGACATGGCGACATTGCCATGGCCCGGTTCATCTTTTCCCAGATGGTGACGCACCGGTTTTTCAATGATGATCCGCTGCAGTATCTCCCTTACTTGCCCATTTTCTGATGAGCGCAGATGAGATTTAAGGTCAACCGAATTATTGTCAAACAGGCACCCGCGCACCAGACCTGAAGCGGTGACGCGGATACGGTTGCAGCTCTCACAGAAGTGGCCTGAGATCGGCGTGATGATGCCGATCGCGCCGACGGCGCCGCCGACTTTAAAGTTTCTTGCCGGACCGGCCATTTCAGAACTAACCAGTGGCAGCAGCGAAAACTGTTGGCCAATGCGCTCGAGGATCTCCTGACCACCAAGGGAACGGGCGCTCCACTCTTTATCCTGAAGGGTAGGCATATATTCGATAAAGCGGACCGTGTACGGCTTGCGGAGGGTCAGAGCGACAAAGTCCAGGAGTTCATCATCATTGACTCCACGCATGACAACCATGTTGATTTTAATCGAAGAGAACCCGGCTTCCTCGGCTGCGGCTATGCCGTCCAGCACCTTGCCGAGATCCCCGCCGCGGGTAATAGCAGCAAAAGTCGTCGGGTTCATCGAGTCGAGGCTGATGTTGAGCCGCTGTATACCTGCTTGGCGGAGTGGCACAGCCATCTCCCGAAGCAGAATGCCGTTTGTTGTCAGAACCAGTTCCTTCAGGCCGGGGATAGCGGACAGGCGTTCGATGAAACCGATCAGCCCCTTCCTCACCAGCGGTTCTCCGCCGGTCAAACGGATTTTTTCAACCCCAAGGGACACCGCCTCACTTGCAATGCGATACAACTCCTCATAACTGAGCACGTCTCCGTGCTGCAGCAGGGAAAGGCCTTCCACTGGCATACAGTAACGACAGCGCAAGTTGCATCGGTCTGTTACGGAAAGCCTCAGATAATTGATATGCCGGCCATGTGAGTCAATCAGTTTCATATCAACATACCTCTGTTGGAATTGCGTCTCGATAACGGAACAAATTGTTCTCTCTATTGGCACATGGCAATTTCAATACCAACTTTGTAGTTAACGATGGCAGCAGCAGACTCCTGCCCTGCAAAACGGACGATAAATCGTGTGATTACAGGGTAATGATACGTTTTTATAAAGAACGGTTGTTTTAAGAATCATGTCTTTGGGTCGGCCTGAAAGCAGCTACAGAACTGTTCCACAACGTTACATAAGCACCACAATGGAACAGTTATTATGTTCCAACGCAGAACACAGTTAATCCACCTACCCACACCTTCGGCAGAACCACGTCTCTCAACTACCTGACATAGCACACTTATTTTAATGACTTTTTCATGTTGCACTTGATGACGACACAATTGGCATGTGCATTGCGTATACATAGAAAATCGTTTTACTGCCAACCGGTGGTGATACAAAAAAATTGAGGAAGAGGAGATTACAAATGGCATTAGCAGATCAGACGTACGGGTTTTACATTCCAACGGTTTCATTGATGGGTGTGGGTTGCTCGAAAGAAGCAGGTGAGCAGGCTAAGGCGCTGGGCGCCACCAATCTGCTGATTGTTACTGATGCCGGCCTGGCCAAGATGGGCGTTGCCGACACGATCAAAGGGTACATCGAAGCAGCAGGCCTCAAGGCGGTCATCTTTAGCGGCGCAGAGCCAAACCCGACTGACACCAACGTCCATGACGGCGTAAAGGCTTATCAGGATAACAAGTGTGACGGCATCGTAACCCTGGGCGGCGGCAGCTCCCACGACTGCGGTAAGGGCGTCGGCATGGTAATCGGCAACGGCGGTAACATCCGCGACTTCGAGGGAGTCAACAAGACCACCAAGCCGATGCCTCCGTTTCTGGCCATCAACACCACCGCCGGTACCGCTTCCGAAATGACACGTTTCTGCATCATCACCAACACCGACACCCACGTAAAGATGGCGATCGTAGATTGGCGCTGCACTCCTAACATCGCGATCAATGACCCGGTCCTGATGGTTGGAAAACCGCCGGCACTCACCGCTGCTACCGGCATGGATGCCCTGACTCACGCAGTTGAGGCTTATGTTTCCACAATCGCCACCCCGATCACCGACGCCTGCGCCATCAAAGCCATCGAGCTCGTCGCCCAATACCTGAGCCCGGCAGTAGCCAATGGCGAGAACCTTGATGCACGCGACAAAATGGCCTATGCCGAGTATCTGGCCGGCATGGCTTTCAACAACGCCAGCCTTGGCTACGTTCACTCCATGGCTCATCAGCTGGGCGGTTTCTACAACCTCCCGCACGGCGTCTGCAACGCCATCCTGCTTCCGGCCGTCAGCCAGTACAACCTGATCGCCTGTCCGCAGCGCTTTGCCGATATCGCCGTTGCCATGGGCGAAAACATCAGCGGTCTTTCGGTTATGGAAGCTGCTGAAAAAGCAATCAGTGCAATTCGCCGTCTGTCAGCTTCAATCGGCATCCCAACCGGCCTCAAGGCCCTGAATGTCAAAGAGGAAGATCTCAAAGTCATGGCTGAAAACGCCAAGTTGGACGCCTGCCAGTTCACCAACCCGCGCAAAGCGACGCTGGAGCAGGTTATCGATATCTTCAAAGCAGCAATGTAGTGGAATGGCTGCCGCTTTCGCGCACTACAGACATTGCTTGTCCAAGCAGCCTGGAATTGAACGAAAGCGGCAGCATTAAGCAGCTAAAGTTACGCACAATCTCCGAGCCATGTTGCCTAACAGGATAAACCTCACGGCGTCTGGCCAACGGGTTTCGTTGGAAACGGCGGAGCCTCCCTTTCGGGAAGGAGCCCTATCGCGGCGCGGTAGAAAATATATGTGATCGGGAGAAATTAACATGGACAAGATTTTACGCGTAAACATGGCCGACCTGAGCAGCAAGATCGAGCCGGTACCAACCGCATGGGCAGGCCTGGGTGGCCGCGGCCTGACATCAACCATCGTCGCGGCAGAAGTTCCACCTACCTGTCACGCTCTGGGAGCAAGCAACAAGCTGGTTTTTGCTCCGGGACTTCTGACCGGAACAGCTGCAGCCAACTCCGGCCGTCTTTCTGCCGGTGCCAAGAGCCCGCTGACCGGAACAATCAAGGAGAGCAACGCCGGCGGCACCGCAGCACAGATGCTGGCACGTCTCGGCATCAAGGCGCTGATCATCGAAGGCATCCCCACGGAGGACAAGTGGTACAGCCTCCATGTCAATAAAGATGGCGTCAGCGTTCAGGAAGAAACCGAGCTTGTAGGAAAGAAAAACTTTGCCGTAATCGAAGCTCTTGAAGCACGCCTCGGCAAGAAAACCGGCATCCTGACAATCGGACCTGTCGGCGAGCTGAAGATGGCTGCAGCCAACATCTCCGTCAAGGACCCGGACAGCAAGATTCGCAGCCATGGCCGCGGCGGTCTCGGCGCCGTCATGGGCTCCAAGAAAATCAAGTTCATCTCCATCGACGACCAGGGCGCTCCTGGCGTTACAATCGCCGATCCGGAAAAGTTCAAAGTAGCGGCAAGAACATTTGCCAAAGCCCTGCTTGACCACCCGGTCAG
>Ga0123338_10006225_pt1 | contig 10044 bp, 5 predicted proteins | sample grotaG_FD_89793 | JGI IMG/M metagenome (GOLD analysis project Ga0123338, IMG submission 89793) | Glacier valley bacterial and archeal communities from Borup Fiord, Nunavut, Canada, to study Microbial Dark Matter (Phase II) -... | ecosystem: Environmental > Aquatic > Freshwater > Ice > Glacier ...
ACATTTTACAACGGCCGACGCCCGCACTCATCGCTTGACCGCAAGACGCCCGATCACGTCTACTTCAACCAACCGCTTCTCGCAGCGGCATGAAACCGGCAGCCGCTCCACTTAGCAATCGCGCGGGCCTGTTCAGACAAACCGAGCCACCTCTTATCGACGATCGAACTGGCGTCGAGAAATTGGAACGTAAAATGCTTAGCTGTGCGTGGTACCCCAATGAACCTAGAGGTACCATCCAATGCGTGCCGTAAATCGGGGATCGGCCGCGTAAATAGCCACCAGTTCCGTCGCCGTTCTTCCACGGGGTTTACGGCCCGCACGGGTTTAACGTGTAGAAGCAGATGTTGGTAGAGCGACATTGATTCTGCGCGTGCCTGATCTTCAGACAGCGGGTAAAAGTCGATAATTCGGCAACCGCGTGGCTTCCGTGTCAGATCGCTAGCGGTAAAGAACGCTTTGAGGTAATTGGATGCCTTATCGTTGGCAGTTTGGATGATACTATCGCTCGGCCCAACGATAAATCCGTCGCCTAGCGGGTACATGCCGGTAAATGCAACTTTTGCGTTTGCTTTGAGAGCCTTGCTATCTCTTATGTTGAGCCCAATCGTCAGATCTGGATTAATGCTGGTACCGAATTGGGAGTCTAATTCGACAGAGATTTCGCCAGTTTGCTCGTCTGGCAACAGCTCGTTTTTCACTGATTGCAATGTGACGCTTGCAGCAACGCCAGAACCAACCGTCAACGCGATTCTAACCGCTGCCCCATCATTAGCGTCCACCCATGGATGGTCGGGGATCGCATGAATCAATGAAGCATTGGCCTTTTCGATCACGGACCGATTGAACGTCTGAGAAATCGAATTTGTTGTTATAAATCCGAAGCGCTGACAGCCATCTCGCCCAACTTTTGAAGACGCGACAGCCCACCAATACATCACAAAGTCGACAGAACCGTCGACTTTAACGTATGCCGCTCGCACGGCTTCTGTGTAGCCGTCGCCGAGCCGCTCTCGCATCCGTTTGTTACCAATAAAGGGCGGGTTACCAACGATGAACTCTGCCTTCGGCCACTTAGTTGCGCGGGGTTTGCTATAACGATAAACTTCTACCCGCCCGGTTTCATCCGGCACAAGCTTGCCAGTAATGGGGTGTTCTTTAAAACTGATCCCGTCCCAGATGGTGAGGGGCCGGCCATCCTCGTCGCGATCGAGTTCGCGTTTGTCATAGGCGATCAGTGCATCGCGGTTCTCGATCGTGCGGATGTCCTTGAGGATCGGCTCGGGCGGGGATTGCGTCGCGCCGTTCACCCGGAAATGCCATTGTAGATAGCCAATCCACAGCACCAGCTGCGCGATAGCGGCGGCGCGCGGGTTGACCTCAATGCCGAGGAAATTTTCGGGCGTGATGGTGTGGCCGGTGATCTGCGCGACGTATTGATCGTCGCCGAGTTCGACGAGCAGATCGAGCACTTCGCCCTCCAGCTCCTTCATCCGCGCCATTGCGACGTACAGGAAATTGCCGGTGCCGCAGGCGGGATCGAGCACGCGCGTTTGCGCCAGCTTGCCGTGAAACGCCTCGACCAGCGCGCGCGCCTCGCTAACCTTATCCTCCCCGATCAGTGTCGCGGCGGCACCGCGCACGCCGTCCCAGTCGCTGCGTAGAGGCTCCATGATCGTCGGTGAGACCAGCCGCTCGACGTAGGCGCGCGGGGTGTAATGCGCGCCGAGCTTGGCGCGCTCCTTCGCATTGAGCGCGCGTTCGAGTAGCGTGCCGAAGATCGCCGGCTCGACATCGCGCCAGTTTTTCTCGGCCGCCTCGATCAGCACTGCGAGCTCCTCGCCATCGATTTCGAGCGCGTCGGCGTTCTTGAACAGATAGCCGTTGAAACGCTTGACCGGCTGGCGCAACGCGGGCGCGAACTCGCCCTTATCCATCGCCCGCCACAGCGCGCTCAGCGAATGGTGCAAATGTTGCGGATTGCCGACGTGCTCGCGCAGCAGGGTCTTGAAGCTGTCCTTAGGCAGCAGCACCTCGGTGTCTTCGGCGAACATCGTGAAGAGCACGCGCATCAGGAAGCCGCTGACGCTTTCGGCATTATAGCCACGAGCTTCAAGCCGTTTCGACACGCGAGCGAGCAGATCAGCGATCTCTCGCGTGACCTTGGCCGACTGGATCGCCGGGTCGAGGGTCTTGGGTGCCATCCAGATCGCGGTGAGGCGGTTGCGGACCTTTTCGTCGCGCAGATCCTCCAGCATGATGCGGTAGCCTGAGCGGTCCGGAAACTGGGCATAAGCCTTCCCCGTGCCGGTGAAATCGGCGTAGACCTCGATGCAATAGCCAATGTCGGCCACGAGCAGGAACGGCGGCCAGCCATGCTCGCTCGGTAGCGCCTTGGCATAGCGTTCGGCCTGGCCCTTGGCTTGCACCATCGCCTTTGCCCATCCGGGCGTACCACGCCGCGCGGTACCGCGTTTCACTCGGGTCGCGGCGGTCTGCCCGAACAGATCGAGGTCGGCATCGCCACGCGCATCTGCCGCGCGATCGGCTTCGCTGCCCTGCTTCGCCTCGAGGATGAAGCAGTCGCGTTTGTACGCGTCGATCCGGCCGAAGCTGGTTGTGCCGTCGCCGTTGTCCTGGAACACACGCCGCTCGAATACATAGTCGTTATGCGCGTCGTCGGTGCGGCTGCCCTGCGGCGGCGCGGCGCCGATCAGAGCGCACAGGCCGTTGATGAAGCTCTGCGTATTGGCGAGCTCAGACCCCCCAGTGTCGCGCCACTGCGCGATGAACTGCTCGACCTCAAAAGCTTCCCCCATGCGAGCACTTTAGGTTGCGGGCGGCCGCTTGAGCAACCGTCTAAGGCGACAGCGACAGCCGCATCCTAACGCACAATCAGGTTGGTGAACGAGTGTCCGGTCTAGGGGAGGCATAGGTCGTTCGGAACTACAGTTTGTGGGCATTCGGCCTCGAAGCCAGGCAGCAGCCACAGGGCTGGCGGCCTGCGCAGGCGGCCGCTGGTCGCGCCCCCTGAAGAACAGCTATAAGAGCGGAAGTTGCACGGGGGCGTCTTGGGTAAATTCATTCACACAGCCGACTGGCAACTGGGCAAGCCGTTTGGCCGAATGCCGGACGTCGTTCGCACGGTGCTTGGGGAAGCGCGCCTCGATGTCATCGACGCTATCGCCGGGGTCGCCCGGGCAAAAGGCGCCGAGCATGTGCTCGTGGCGGGCGATGTGTTCGACAATCCTGAGCCGGGCGACCGCCTGCTCCGTCAGGCGTTGTCCCGAATGCGCGACGCCGGCTGCACCTGGTGGCTGCTGCCCGGTAATCACGATTACGCGCGGAGCGAGGGACTGTGGTCACGCCTAAAGGCCGACGCGCCTGACAATGTGCATGCCCTGACCGAGCCAGTTGCCGTGCAGATGGACGAGCAAAGCTGGATCCTGCCGGCACCTCTGGCCTACCGCCGGACTTTGGGTGACCCAACAGCCATTCTCGACGAACTCACGACCCCGCCTGGTGCGCTCCGTATCGGTCTCGGGCACGGCTCGATCCAGACCTTCGGCAGCGAGCAGGAGACCAACCTTGTCGCGCCCGATCGCGCCACGCGCGCTGGCCTCGACTATCTAGCGCTCGGTGACTGGCACGGCTTTCTAACTTTCGGCGATCGCTCGGCCTATAGCGGTACACCGGAGCCCGATGGCTTCGGCCGCGAGACAACGGGCGGTGTGGTCGTCGTCGACGCGGAGCAGGGCAGGGCGCCCGTTCTAGAGTTCGTGCCTACGGCGCGGTTTCGGTGGAAAGAAGCTAGTTGGCAGCTGGATGGCGAAGCCACGTTCGATCGCGAGCTACAGGCCACCCGCGAACAGGGCGCACTGGCTCAGACGCTCCTGAAGGTGTCGATCACTGGCATCACGTCGCTGGCAGACCGCGTTGCCATAGTCCGGCGCCTGTCGGACGAGCTTGCTCATGAGCTGCGCTGGCTCGATGCTGATACCGACGGATTGAACGCACGGCCGACCGAAGACGACCTTCGAGACATCGACACGCAGGGCGCGCTCGCGATCGCTGCTGATAGCCTGAAGCTGACAGCGGCTGCGGGTGGTCCGGATGCCGTGATAGCTGCCGCTGCACTCGAGCGCCTGTATGTCGAGACGATGCGGGCGACGCGGCTGAAGGATGGCACCGCGTGAAGATCAAATCCTTCGAGCTCAACAACTTTCGCAAGTTCAGGTCGCCGGTCCGTCTCGATGGCTTCACCGACGGGCTTAACATCGTCGTCGAGCCGAACGAGACCGGCAAGTCGACGCTGCTGGACGCGATGCGGGCCACGCTGTTCGAGCGCCATACGTCGAAGAACGAGCTGACCAAGTCCTATTGCCCATGGGACGATGAAGTCGCGCCATCGGTATCGATGTGCTTCGGCCTCGAAGCGTGTGAGTGGCAGATCGACAAACAATTCCTGAAAGGCGCGTTTGCGCGGCTATCCGGTGGCGGCAGCCGGTTCGAGGGCGAGGCGGCCGAGGAGCGGCTGCAGTCATTGCTCGGGTTCGAACGCGGCGGCAACCGCGGCTCCGACCTCGACTCCCGCGGCGCGCTCGGCCTCCTATGGGTCGAGCAGTGCGGTGGCCTCGATCTGACCGGACCCGGACGTGTGGCACGCGACACGATCCGCGGTGTCCTCGAGAGCGAGGTCGGGGCCGTCACCGGCGGCAAGCGCTTCACGGCAGTGTCCGCTTCGGTCGACGCGGCACTCGGCGAACTGCGGACCAGCACCGGCAAGTCGCGGGGTAAGCTGGCGGCCGCCGAGGTGGCGCTTGAGGCGTCGGCGACACGGCGCAAGGCCGCAGAAGCGACGTTCCGCGAGTACGAGGACACGCTCACCAAGCTCGAACGGGCGAATGCAGATCTGCGCCGGCTCGAGAGCGACATCAACGATCCCGAGCGGGCGGTCGTCAGGAAGAAGACGATTGCGGACCTCGAAACGGCCCAGCGTGCGCAACAGCGGCTGCGGACGCTCGAGGCTCAGCGTGACGGTGCAATCGCGACGCGCAAGATGCTGCAGGCGGCCAGTGCTGCCCGGCGCGATGCTGCTCTTGAAGTTAAAGAAGCCACCGACGCGCTTTCCGGAATCGGTGCAGCGATTAACGTCCACACTGGTGTGCTTGCCAGCGCGGTTGCCGCCGAGCTCGCCGCCAGGAGCGTTCTGCTGGACTGCCAGAACGCGACCGCCGAACTGGAAGCGAGAGCCAAGCAGGCACGGCTGAGAATGGATGCGCAGCGTCAGGCAGGCGCGCACCGCCGGGCCTTTGCGCGTCTGGATGATGCGGTAGCTGTCGAGACGAAGCTGGCATCGCTCTCGAAACCGCCAGTCGCGGGCCTGGACGCCAAGACCGTGGCGCGGCTCGCCGAGCTCGAAACCGAACGCGCGCGCTGCGAGGCCATTTTGAGTGCCGGTGCCGTTCACCTCGACTTTGACGCGCTGCCCGGTGCCGAGGGCCGCATCATGATTGACGGCAAGCCAATCTCGGGAAGGGCAGACATCAGCCGGCCAACCGATGTCGTCATCGCCGAAGTGGGGACATTGCGGGTGACGCCGCCGGCGAGTTCGGCCTTGTCAGCCGAGGTCGCGTTTGCGACCGCCGACCAGACGTTCGTGGCTGAGCTGCGGAAACTCGGAGTGGCTAGCGTCGCCGAGGCCCGGCTTAAGCTCGATCAACAGCGCGCCGATACCGCTGACGTCGCAATGCTTCGGCAACGCCTCTTCGATATCTGTGTGGCCGATGAGGTCCTCGGCATCGCGGCGGGCATCGACGCCTTGCGGGCAGCCCTCCTTGGGGTGCCGCGGGCAGAGCAAGGTTCGGCCGACAGCAGCACGGACACAGCCGGCGACATCGAGGCGCGCCTGAACGATCGGCGCGCCGCCGAGGTCAAGGCGGGGGCAGGGCACAAGGTGGCAGCCGCCGCCGTGCAGCAAGCCGAGGTCCGCCAGGCTGCCCTTGCGTCGCAGGAAGCCGCCGACACATTGCGACTGTCGCGTGCACAGTCGACGCTCTTCGCGCTGAACGCAGGCGACGACGGAGGCGCTGCTGAAAAGCTGCAGGGCGCGATCGAACTGGAAGCGCGGGTGGCAGATGAGCTCGAGGCCGCCATCCAAAATGCCGCCGCCTTCGACGTCGAGACTTTGGAGCGGCGGCTCGCTGCCGCAGAACAGCGGGCGCGCAATGAGACGGCCGAGCGGCTTCGTCTGTCGAACCTGGTTGGCGGGCTGGAGGCGACCGTGAAGTCGGAAGGCGGCAAGGGACCGGCTGGCCTTCTCGAAGAGGCCAAGGACGAGGAAGCGGCCGCTACAACCAGTCACGCACGCCTCTGCCGTGAGGCGGATACGCTCAGCATGCTCTCGCGCGTATTGAGGGATACTGCATCAGCGGCCGCAAGGCAGTTTGTCGAGCCGGTGACGAGGCGTGCAGCGTTCTACATCCAGCGGCTACTGCCGGGGTCCAATGTCGGCCTGTCGCAGGAGATGGCGGTCGACGGGTTGGTGCGGCAGGGCAGGTCGGAGGTTGGCCACGCGCTGAGCCGCGGCACCCAGGAGCAGCTCGCGATCCTGACCCGGCTTGCGTTCGCTGATCTGCTGCTCGACAAACAGCGGCCCGTATCGATCGTGCTCGATGATGCTCTGGTCTACTCGGATGACGATCGCCTCGAGGTGATGACGGACATTCTTACTGACGCCGCGAAACGAATGCAGATCATCCTGCTGACCTGCAGGGCCAAGGCGTTTCGGCATGTCGAGGCCACGCGCCTCAGTCTGTCCTGAACGCCCGGCAAAGGGAAACCCGCAGCCCTGCTCGAGCGCGCGGAGCGGTGTCCCATCACTCGGGAGATTTGCGACAAGGATCGTTTCAATGCTCAGTATGGGGAAGGCTCTCTCTCCAAGCTCCCCAGAGCGCGACGCTGCGACTTCCAATTAGCGGGCCATTGACTACCAATCAGCCGGACCCGATAGTTCCAACCTTCCGGCTTCGGAGATGGCATGTTCGAGCGGTTTGTGGAGCGACGGGCGGAGGAAGCCCTTTCTGATACGCCGGTGGTTCTGATCGTAGGCCCGCGCCGTGCCGGCAAGACCACGCTCGTCCGAAAAATGGGAGAAGCCGGGCGCACCTATATCACGCTCGACGATCAAACGGTCCTTGAGGCCGCCCGGTCCGATCCCACTGGCTTTATTCGCGGCCTCGATCGCGCCATCATCGACGAAATTCAACGCGCGCCTAACCTGCTGCTGGCCATCAAGAAAACGATCGACGAGGACTATCGGCCGGGTCGCTTCCTTCTCACCGGCTCGGCGAACGTCCTGACCCTGCCGCGCGTCGCCGACAGCCTGGCCGGTCGGATGGAAACCATCCAGATGCTGCCGCTCGCAAGGGCTGAGGTCGAAGGCCGGACGCCGACTTTCCTAGAGCATCTCTTCGCAGGAAAGCTCCGGAGCCAGCGGGAGGCAATTCTCGGCGACGACCTTACTCAGCTTGTTCTTCTCGGCGGCTTCCCCGAAGCGATCAGTCGCGACAGCGAGCGCCGGCGGCAAGACTGGTCGAGGTCCTATCTAACCTCGGTGCTGACGCGCGATCTGCGGGATATCGCTGACGTTGAAAAGCTGACTGAACTTCCGAAATTCGTAAGGCTGATGGCCGAGCACTCCGGCCAGTTGATTAACTATTCGCAGTTTGGCGCCGGCATCAACGTGAGTCACAAGACGGGGCAGCGTTATGTCGGGCTGCTGGAGCAGGTGTTCCTGATCGCAACGGTGCAACCGTGGTTCACCAATGCCCTCAAGCGCATCGTCAAAACGCCGAAGCTTCACTTCCTCGATTCCGGTCTGCTGGCGACCGTGCGCGGGCTCACATTCGACAGGGTAAAGGCAGATCGCAGCACTTTCGGCGCGCTTCTCGAAAGCTTTGTGTTCGCGGAGATTCTGAAGCTGATGACGGCTTCGGACCTGCGGCTGACGCCTTACCATTTTAGGGATCGGGACGGGCGCGAGGTTGATATCGTGCTGGAACGCGATGACGGGACGATCGCAGGCATCGAGGTCAAGGCGAGCGCGACGGTCAAGGCCAGTGATTTCAGCGGCCTGCGGGCCTTGGCCGAGGCGTGCGGAGACCGCTTTGCCTTTGGCGTCGTCCTTTACGACAGCGCGGACGTCGTGCCGTTCGCCGACAGGTTGGCGGCGGCGCCATTGTCAAGTCTTTGGAGCGGAGCGCTGCAGACGAACAAGGCGGACAAATCAAGATAGCCGCCCGGAAAGGGGAAACGATGCTCAATAGAGGGTCAGAATGGCGGAGGTGGGAACCGCACATCCACGCGCCAGGTACGGTCATGAACAATCAGTTCAGCGGCCCAAACGCTTGGGGCGACTATCTGACAGCGCTTGAGCAGGCGACGCCGGTCATCGAGGCCATCGCGGTCACGGACTACTACGTCACCGAAACTTACGAGGAAGTGCTGCGGCGCAAGGCGGCTGGCCGTCTGCCCAGCGCCCAGCTGGTCTTTCCGAACGTGGAACTGCGGCTTGACGTTGCGACGGCGAAAGGGGGCTTTGTAAATCTACACCTGTTCGTCAGCCCCGAGGACCCGCAGCATCTCGACGAGCTGCGGCGTCTATTATCGCGCCTGCAGTTCAACGTCATGCAGGATCGTTTCGATTGCACGCGGGCCGATCTCATCCGGCTCGGCAAGAAGGCCGATCCTAACATAGCGGACGAACGGGCCGCGCTGGCTTATGGCGCCAATCAGTTCAAGGTCAATTTCCAGAAGCTTCGCGAAGTGTTTTCTGAGAGCGGCTGGGCGAAGAAGAACATCCTGATAGCGGTGGCCGGCAGCGCGACGGATGGTACGTCGGGCGTGCGAGAAGCCGCCGATCAAACGATCCGGCGTGAGATCGAGGGCTTCGCCCATGTGATCTTCGCGGGTGGCCCGGCGCAGCGTGAGTTCTGGTTGGGCCAGAGAGATCTCGGCCCCGACGAAATCCGAACCCGCTACGGCGGCCTGAAGCCCTGTCTTCACGGGAGCGATGCGCACAAGCTCGACGACGTGGCGTCTCCATTCGGAAATCGCTTCTCGTGGATCAAAGGCGGGCTCGAATTCGACGCGCTCCGCCAAGCGTGCATCGATCCCGAGGGGCGCGCCTATGTCGGCGAGCAGCCGCCGGGCTCGGCAATGCCGTCGCAGGTCATCTCGCGCGTCCAGATTGGCGATGCGGATTGGGCCACCACGCCAGACATCCTCCTCAATCATGGCCTCGTCGCCATCATCGGCGCGCGCGGATCGGGGAAGACAGCCCTGGCCGACGTGATTGCTGCCGGCTGCGACGCGATTTCGCCGACCGGCTGGAACGCCGATGAGAATATTAGCCCGTCGTTCCTGGCCCGGGCGCGCAAGTTGATCGGCGACGCTTCGACGACGCTGACCTGGGGCGGGGGCGCGACGATCACGCGCGCCCTGGATGGCAGCGACGCCAACGGCCATATGACCTTTCCGCGCGCCCGGTATCTCTCTCAGCAATTCGTCGAGGAGCTTTGCTCAGCCAAGGGCGTCTCCGACGGCCTGGTCGACGAGATTGAGCGCGTGATCTTCGAGACGCATTCCCAGAACGATCGTGAATGGGCACTCGATTTCGCCGAACTGCGCGACCAGCGGACTTCGCGGTTCCAGCAGGCGCGGGTGCGCGAGGCCGAGGCGATCGCCGACATCTCGGATCGCATCGCAACGGAGCTTGAGAAAGAAAGCCTTGTTGCGACGCTGACCACCCAAGTCGGCCAGAAGAAGAAACTGTGTTGCGCGACGATCTGGGTGCGAGAGCGCGATGATCAGGATGAGAACGTCTGACCGCGACGGGGCCAAGATGTGCGGAGTGGCTGTCGCTGGCAAGTCTCAAGTTTCGGGTTGATTGTCGCTGGGCGACACGGCGACGATGTCCTTGATTGTCGCGTAGCTTGGAGGTCGGCCAGCGCCGTGCTGTTTGCGGTCGGCAGCGGCGCGGCG
>Ga0123338_10006226_pt1 | contig 10044 bp, 8 predicted proteins | sample grotaG_FD_89793 | JGI IMG/M metagenome (GOLD analysis project Ga0123338, IMG submission 89793) | Glacier valley bacterial and archeal communities from Borup Fiord, Nunavut, Canada, to study Microbial Dark Matter (Phase II) -... | ecosystem: Environmental > Aquatic > Freshwater > Ice > Glacier ...
AGCAGGGCCATGAAGGGGCGACCGCGGTGAAAATGTACGGCAATGAACATCCCGAGGGCGGTAAGAAGATAGGGGGCTAACACCACCAGCTCCTGCCGTGCTGGTGTCAGGCCGGCAATATGGGGGACAAGAAACCAGGTTGCAATGAGGATCGCCGCGGGCACAACAAATATGGGCATTCTTTTGATGATGGCGATGAACAAGCTAAAAATGCCCCCGGCTAATGACTTGCTACTCCTGTTGACTTACACTGTTGGCTTAAGATATGTCAACGTTTTTACCGTATGGCAATGTGGCGTACGTGGCTGCGTGAATGACATTACCGGTTTTACGGCGTTCTGACCAACACGATCTGTTCTTGACCAGAAAGATGGCAATGTGACAGAGTAGTATCTATTAAATCGGGATAAGGAACAGCAATGATCTATCTTTCGCTGATTCATAACATCGCCCTCCTGACCGCCCTGACCTTTGTTCACAGCCTGATGTTCCGTCGCCTTAAAAGAGGTCGTTTTGTCTATCCACTGCTTTCAGGCCTTCTTTTCGGCTTCGTATGCGTGGTCGGCATGATGACCCCGGTTAGCTTGCAACCAGGTCTCATCTTCGATGGTCGTAGTATCATCCTCAGTGTTGCCGGCCTCTTTGCCGGCCCATTAGCGGCTCTGGTAGCCGGTACCATTGCTGCCGCCTACCGCTTATGGCTGGGTGGAATCGGCGCCTTGCCGGGGGTTGGTGTCATCATCATCACCGCCGGCCTCGGTGTTGTCTGGCACTATCTGCGCCGCCGCCACCAATGGGTCATGGGTACGTCAGCCCTGTTCATATTCGGGCTGCTGGTACATATTTCAATGCTCACTTTCCTGCTCCTGAGCCTGCCACAAACGGCTGCACAGGTCGTTCTCAACAATGTTGCCCTGCCTGTACTCCTGCTCTACCCACCGGCCACCCTGTTGAGTTGCCTGCTTTTTCTGATGATGGAACAGCACGTTCGTAACGAGGAGAGGATGCGCCTTTTCTTCGAACACCAACTGGTGGGGATGGCAATCACATCACCAGAGAAAGGGTGGGAGCAGGTAAACGACAAATTATGCCTGATGCTCGGCTATAGCCGCGAAGAACTTGCGACCATATCCTGGGCAGAGCTCACTCACCCGGATGACCTGCCCCAGGATCTTGATAAGTTCAACCGTCTCCTGTCAGGCGAAATCAACGACTATTCCATCGAAAAGCGCTTCATCCATAAAGATGGTACGATTATCTACACCAACCTTTCCGTTGGCTGTGTCCGCCACGCTGATGGCGCGGCGGACTATATTCTGGCTCTTCTTGAAGATGTTTCCACACGCAAGTTACTAGGTCTTAAGCATGAGGAAGACCAGCGTTTTTTGCAGACCATCCTCGACTCAATCTCCGATTTTGTTTTCTATAAAGACAGAAACGGTACCTTCCTCGGCTGTAATAACGCATATGCATCACGTTACATTGGCCTACCGAAGGAGCGCATCATCGGCCACCCCGGCAGCGACTTCATCCCAGATAAAAATCTAATTGAAAAGTACGCTGAATCCGATCTTCAGGCTATTGAATCCGGCCTACCGGTAATAGTTAAGCCCTGGATTACTGAGGCCAATTACCAAAAGACCCTGCTTGAAGTAGTCAAGACACCTTTTTATGACACTGATGGCCACGTGGCTGGAGTAATCGGGGTTGGCCGTGACATTACCGAGCACCACCTTGCTCTAGAGGCGATCACCCGCGAGAAAGAAACAGCCCAGCGCTACCTGGATATCACCGGCGTAATGATTTGCGCCCTTAACAGAGTCGGAGAAATCATCCTGATCAACAAAAAAGGTTCCCGGGTCCTCGGTTACCATGATGACGAACTGCTGGGGCAAAACTGGTTTGATGTGTGCCTTCCCGAACCGGTCCGTGAAAAAGTGAAGGAGCTCTTTGCAGCCCAACTGGCAGGCGACATCACTCCGTTCGAGTTCCACGAAAACATCATCATCACACGGAACGGTGAAGAACGTTTTTTTTCTTTTCATAACACGCTCCTGCACGATGAGTACGGTGTTAGCGGCATACTGTTTTCCGGGGAAGACATCACCGAACAGCGCATGATGCAGGAGGAGCTCCTCAAGAATCAGAAGCTGGAATCCCTCGGCGTCCTTGCCGGCGGCATTGCCCACGATTTCAACAATATCCTCACCGGAATCATGGGCAACATCTCCTTTGCCCGCATGTCACTTGCTACGCCTGACAAGGCGCAGAAACTGCTTGAGAATGCCGAGAAAGCGTCCTTGCGGGCCGCCTCACTTGCCGCCCAGCTACTGACCTTTGCAAGAGGGGGCAAGCCGGCCAAGAAGAGAGTATCTGTTGGTGCCATCCTGGAAGAATCCCTGTCATTCTCTCTGAGGGGCGCAAACGTAAAAGCTGTCGTAGTGATACCAGAGTCCCTGCATGCAGTAGAGGCGGACGAGGGGCAGTTAAGTCAGGTATTCAACAATCTCATCATCAATGCGTCACAGGCTATGCCTGGTGGCGGCACACTGACTGTCAAGGCCGAAAACATTACTCTTGCGGACCAAAACAAGGCATTACTGCCGCCGGACTATTATGTCAAGCTGACCTTTACCGACCAGGGGTGCGGTATTTCGGAAGAGGATCAGAAGAAGATATTTGACCCCTACTTCACGACCAAGTCGGAAGGTTCAGGGCTTGGGCTTGCATCAACACACTCGATTATCAGCAAACATGACGGGCGCATCGATGTCCACTCGGTTGTCGGCCATGGCACAACCTTTACCATCTACCTCCATTCACTTGGAACGGCATATGCTGATAAGTACATAATCAAGGATTCTTCGGCAACGGGCAGGCGTGCGGACGGAACCATACTGGTACTTGATGATGAAGAGCTTATCCGGGACCTGACTACGGAGCTACTGGAATATCTCGGTTACCAGGTAAAGACCTGCTCTGATGGCAAAGAAGCTATAATGATGTATAAAACCGCCAAAGAAGCCGGCACTCCTTTCTTCGCCGCCATCATGGACCTTACCATACCTGGCGGCATGGGCGGGGGGGAGGCTGCACAGCAGATTCTGAACTACGACCCGACCGCCCGGCTCATAGTTTCAAGCGGCTACTCGAACGACCCGGTCATAGCCGAATACGGCAGCTACGGCTTCAGCGCCGCAATCACTAAACCCTACAGAGTGGACAGCATCACGGAGGTCCTGACTGAGCTGTCAAACCGTATGTAAACTGCAAGCATGGTAATAGCGGCCAATTATAAGGCGTATTTTCGGGCTCGCCCGAAACGACCGGCTCAATCAGTAACCGCCGGAACATTCCGTACCATATCCTCTGAGCAGTGAAGGACTCTTTGGCCATCAAAATGCTTAAGAAACCACAATTCCCCATAGAGGTATTCTACGACGGCTCATGTTCAGTCTGCGCCAGGGAGATAGAGCACTATCTACACCTGGATCACGGCGGCAAGCTTCTGGCTGTGGATATCAGCTCACCTGACTTCGCTCCCGAACTTCACCGTATAACCCTGAAAGACTTCATGTACGAACTGCATGTCATCGACAAAAGTGGTGAGGTCTACCGTGGTGTGGAAGCGTTCTGGGCCATCTGGCAGGCGTTCCCCTATTCGACTATGTATGGCATAATGGGTACCATCATAAACATGCCGGTGATTAATCCTGTCGCCCGCATTCTGTACAGGGGATTCGCCCGCATTCGTCCCTATCTGCCGAAGAGGCACAACTGCGGTAGCGGAACCTGCAAAATCGACAAAAAGGGCTAGCATCTTGGGTTTACTACATTAGGAGGCGTCATGATCGAACTGTTACGCAGCCGTCGGAGCATACGGAATTTTACTTCTGAAAAGATAGCTCCCGAAACAATTGACACACTCATTGAAGCGGCCCTCAGGGCACCATCATCTCGGGGTATAAATCCGTGGGAATTCATTCTGATAGACGATCCGGAACTGCTGTTAAAGCTCTCTCACGCAAAACTGCATGGGGCGGAGTTCCTGAAAAACGCGCCTTTGGGGATAGTTGTCTGTGCCGACAGCACAAAATCGGATGTCTGGATTGAGGACTGTTCCATCGCAGCGACAATAATCCAACTTACCGCGGTGTCATTGGGGCTTGGCAGCTGCTGGGCTCAGATACGAAACCGGCCGCATGACAACATAATATCCGCCGAGACTTATATCCAGGAACTGCTTGGCCTGCCGGAACAGATAAAGGTGGTATCGATACTTGGCATCGGACATCCTGCCGAAAAGAAAGCCCCGGTATCAGCCGACAAGCTCCAGCACGGCAAGATAAGGTACAACCGCTGGGCTGAAAACCTGCCGGATGAGCCGGCATAAAAAAACAGCAAGCTCAAACTGTGGGGAACCGGCCGCAGGCCGCCGTTGGTCAAATTACGGCAGCACCACCACCAGCACCCCGCCAGCCAGCACAGTCAGATTACAGACCGCCGACACAGCATGAAGCTTCGAGAATTCCTTTCTTAGCGGGTCCTCTTTGCTGGTTGACTCAAAGGAGCCGATCCGCTGCTTCAGCTCTGCGACGCGCGGCTCCAGATAAAACGCCTGAAATGATGTCACCGTCAACATGACGACCAGTACAATCACCGGCAGCTTGATACTGAACCCGCGACCTGCCAGGTGGCATAGCAGCGCAATCACACCACACGCCAGCCCCCAGCGGAAGTAGACCGGGAACATGTTGCCCACGATGCGGGCGGCCGTGTCGCGGCTCTCGGTTTTAAAAAGGATCGGGGTCAGCATCAGCGTGAATATGGCGTTGCCGCCGGCCCATAAACTGATCGTCAACCGGTACAGCATTTCGATGTACTGCATGTATGCCTCCTTGATGTCATGCCGGCAAAGCGCCGCGCAAGGCATGTTTTCATGGCCCCATGTAACTGTCAACCCCTTTTCTCCTCCCCGCTCTCAGCCCCTCAACCATCCTGTTTTTATACCGGCACCCAGGCAGCAGCAAAAAACGCATCAAGCTATGGTGCCGTTAAAAGATGGCTTTGAGTTTTTTTGAATAAGCGGCTGCCGTTGGAAACGGCAATAACATGGAAGATCAGATCGACGTGTCGGGAAGTGGCAGGTGAAGACAATATTCAGCGCGGAGTCAAAAGGGGCGAGCAGAGATGTTCTGGGGTTACATGTTTCAATGCCGGGAGGCATGGTTGACCGAGTCCCAGCCTTTTTCAGCATTGGCGAGTTCTGTATAACTAACCACTTTATTGCGACCTTCACGCTTGGCCAAGTACATCGCCTTATCAGCCCTCTCCAGTAGTGAGTAGGCGTCATCGTCATTCGGCAGCAGACAGGCAACGCCCACGCTGACAGTCACGCGCAGTTCAGGTATCCGCTGCAAGGGCGTCTGCTCCACAGCAATACGGAGCCGTTCTGCCAGCTTACAAGACTCCTCTTCTGATGTATGAGGCAACAGGATTACGAACTCCTCGCCGCCGAAACGGGCAAGAATGTCGGTTTGACGCAAGGCATCCACAAACAACTGGGTTAGATGCTGCAGGACAAGGTCACCGACTTGATGTCCCCAGATGTCGTTGACCTGCTTGAAATTATCAATATCAACCATCAGCAGTGCCAGATCAAGCCGGTGACGACCGGCGCGAAGCACCTCTTCCAACAGCCTGCGATCAAGACAGCGGCGGTTGAATATTCCGAGCAGCGGATCCGTGATGGTTTCCTGTTCCAGAACGCAGACGCGTTTCAGCTCCTGGGTTGTACGGTAGGCCAGCAGACAGACCATCAAAACGAAGACAGCACCAAAGAAGAAGATCACCGCCACCAGTATCTCGGAATGGGTATATGGCTTACCGTACTTGAGGACAAGGAAGCTCAGGTAACCGAAGAAGAACAGCACGATCATCCCGCCAAGAATGTACCATCGCCTGCGATTGGTCCCCTGCGGCAGTTCTTGTGACAGATTGCGCACAACAAAGAGTGAGCCAGCCAGCAGTCCTATAGCCAGCAGCAGTAGCCCGAACATAATATCGGAGGTATAAAGGCTGTTTTCCAAGCCGACATGAATGGAAGTTACTGCCAACGGCATGTTACCTTCTCCAAAAATCTACTTTAGTGAAACACCACGTGAGTAAACAAGTAATTTATCACTTTGAACAAGCCGCCGTCAAAGCATTTATCCCTAGTATAATTTAATGACTACCGTGACTTTTACCTCATATATACTGCGTTTCAAAGCTAATACGGATACTGCTGATAAACCGCGTTGACGACTATGTATATTGAATGTTACTTTTATTTTTTTGATCATGCTCGGTTAGCTGAGATAACAGTGCAAGTAAATTTTATTCAGGAGGTAACAGGTGAAAAAGTTCATGAATGTGGTGGTTGTGCTATTTTTGCTTACCCTTGCTCCGGCTTCAGCGCTCTTCGCTGCTCCACCCCAGAAGGTCGTTATCGGAATATCCAAAATTGTTGCCCATCCGGCACTGGATGCCGTCGAGAAAGGGATTCAGGATGAGCTGGCCGCAGCAAAAATCAACGCGACCTTTGACCTGCAGAACGCCAATGGAGATATCGGCACAGCCGCCTCGATCGCCAACAAGTTTCAGTCGGAAAAGGTAACTCTGGCGGTCGGCATCGCCACGCCAACCTCCCAGTCGCTGGTCAACACATTGAAAGGCATCCCGATCGTATTCGCGGCGGTAACCGATCCGGTCAAAGCCGGCCTTGTTCCGTCACTGAAAGGCTCAAATAAACCGGTCACCGGCGTATCCGACATGACGCCGGTCAAGCAGCAGATAGAACTACTGCTCAAGATAAAGAAGATTAAGCGTCTCGGCCACATCTACACAAGTTCCGAGGAAAACGCCGTTGTTCTGGCCGGTGTTGTCGAACAAGCGTGCAAGGAGTTAGGCCTCGAGTATGTGGAGACAACGGTTTCTAAATCAGCCGAGGTAAAACAGGCGGTTCAGGCGATTGCCCGCAGGATAGATGCACTCTATATCAGCACCGACAACACCGTAGTTTCAGCCCTGAGTGCGATAGCGGATGTCGCCAACAAAAGAAGAATACCGATCATGTCGGCCGATCCCAGCTCTGCCGAGAAGTATCCGGTTCTGGCCGCCTGGGGCTTTGATTATTACAAGATGGGGCGGACAACCGGAAAACTGATCGTTGAAATCCTGAACGGCAAGAAACCTGAGCAGATCCCTACCCGCTTTATGACCAAAACATCGGATATAGACCTGCTGATCAATCTGGATGTCGCAAAAAAACTCGGCTTGAAGATCCCGAAGGATGTTGTGGAAAGTGCCAACAAGATTGTAGAGAACGGCAAACTGAGGAACAAATAAGATCCGGGCCCGGCAACAGTATTCAAGGTTGCCGGGCAACCCACCCCACTCTGGAAGGTTGAAACGGTTTTACTATGATTGAAGCTATTCTGGTCGAAGGACTTATCTATGGAATAATGGTGTTGGGAGTATTCATCACCTTCAGGGTGCTGGACTTCCCCGACCTGACGGTGGATGGTTCATTCCCGCTGGGAGCTGCGCTGATGGTGCAGTGCATCCTGCTTGGCATGAACGGCTGGCTGGCGCTGCTGATCGCCTTTATCGGCGGCATGCTGGCCGGCTTTGTCACCGCACTGATTCACAACCACCTCAAAGTTCCGAATCTGCTGGCCGGCATCCTGACCATGACCATGCTGTACTCGATCAATATTCGCATCCTCGGCAACCGCGCCAACGTACCGGTACTCGATCAGGAAACCCTCCTGTCGGACGTTTCCAACCTCTTGTCAGGCATTATTCCGGACGAATACATCCTGCTGATCTTTTTCGTTGTGGTGGCTCTCGCCTTCAAGCTGCTGACCGACCTCTTTTTCCGTACCGACCTCGGCATGACCATCGGAGCGATGGGAAACAACGAGCAGATGGTTATCTCCCAGGGAATAAACCCCAAAACCCTGAAAACCATCGGCCTCGGCCTGTCAAACGGACTGGTCGCCGTCTCTGGAGCCTTTGCGGCGCAGTATCTGGGTTTTGCCGATGTGGGACTCGGCCAGGGAATCATAATCTCCGGTCTGGCCTCGGTCATGATTGGCGAGTTTCTGGTCATGAAAAGCAATCGCATCGGTGTACTGACACTCTGTGCACTGGCCGGTTCTATTCTGTTCCATGCCGTCATGTATCTGGGTCGCTATTACGGCTACCTCATCCAGATGACCCCTAACGACCTTAACCTGATTAAAGGCATCCTGATTATCATCCTGCTGATTATGACCCAGTCCAGGAAGCTCAAAATGTCAGCCCTAAAGGCAATGGTGCAAAAATGATAGCTCTCAAAAATGCTTCCGTTATTTTCAACCAGGGCACGGTGAATGAAAATCAGGCCTTGAGCAATATCAACCTTAACGTCCGGGAGGGCGATTTCATCACAATCATCGGCAGCAACGGCGCCGGGAAATCAACCCTCTTCAACCTGATCGCCGGAACTATTACCCCGGCGGTTGGTTCCATCCATGTCAATGGCCGTAACGTAACCCGCGAACCGGAATACAAACGCGCTCAATATATCGGCAGAATTTTTCAGAACCCGTTACTGGGGACCGCCTCCAACATGAGCCTGGAAGACAACATGATGATCACCTACCGCAAGGGGTTCAAGTGGCTTAAGCGCAGCCTGAACAACAAGATGAGAGAGTACTTCCGCTCGGAACTGGTCCAACTGAAGATGGGTCTGGAGCAACGCATGAAGGAAAACCTGCTGATGTTTTCGGGCGGACAGCGTCAGGCTTTGACACTGCTGATGATGGTGCTTTCCAAGCCTTCGCTGATCATGCTGGACGAACATACCGCCGCCCTTGATCCCAAAAATGCCGAGATCGTCCTGGAGTTGACCGACAAATTCATCAGGGAATACAAACTCACCTCCATGATGATCACCCACAACATGAGCCACGCCATACAGTACGGCAACCGCCTGTTGATGATGGACCAGGGGGAAATCATCTTCGATGTCTCCGGTGAAGCCAAAAAGGAACTGACGGTTGAAAAATTGATCGAAAAGTTTCACGAACTTCGTCACCACGGTTTTGAAAATGACCGGGCGCTGCTCTCCGAGTAATTCCCGATAATTCTGCAGCGGAATATCATGCCTTGACTGGTCTTACCTTTTCTGGAATAATTCGCCCGCTTTATATAATACTGATTTGAGGAGTTGCCCCCATGAGGAAAATTCTGTATCTATTATCGTGTCTGGCCCTGTCACTAATCGCTGTGAGCGCTTTTGCAGGTGACGGTTCCTGGGATAAGGTTAAAAAGGATGGCAAACTTGTTATCGGCCTGGATGACTCTTTCCCTCCGATGGGGTTCCGTCAGGCTGACGGCAAACTGGCAGGGTTCGATATCGATGCCGCTGAGGAGGTCGGTAAACGGCTGGGCATCAAGATCGATTGGCAGCCAACCGCCTGGGACGGTGTCATCCACTCACTGGACGCCGGGAAGTTCGACTGCATCTGGAACGGCATGACCATCACCGAGGAGCGTGCCAAGCAGGTAGCGTTCAGCAAGCCCTATATCATGGACGGCCAGATCGCTATCGTAAACTTCAAGGAGAAGCGTTTCAGGAGTCTCAAGGATCTGAAGAACTACAAGGCAGGCACCCAGAAGGGCTCATCCGGCCTGGAGGCCGTCAAAAAGCTGGCCAACGCACCGACCGAACTTAATGAGTACAGTGACTATCCCAAAGCGCTGCTTGACCTGGAAGCCGGCCGCATCGACGTGGTTGTGGTGGACAATGTCACCGGCCGCGACATGATCGCCAAACGGCCAGGCAAGTTCAAAATCATTCCCGGTATGATCAGCAAAGAACCTTTCGGCGTGGCCTTCCGCAAGGGCGACAACAGTCTGCGTGCGAAAGTGCAGCAGACCCTGGACAAGATGGTCAAGGATGGTGCTATGGCCAAAATTTCACGGAAGTGGTTTGCAGTGGACCTGACCAATCCT
>Ga0123338_10006227_pt1 | contig 10043 bp, 8 predicted proteins | sample grotaG_FD_89793 | JGI IMG/M metagenome (GOLD analysis project Ga0123338, IMG submission 89793) | Glacier valley bacterial and archeal communities from Borup Fiord, Nunavut, Canada, to study Microbial Dark Matter (Phase II) -... | ecosystem: Environmental > Aquatic > Freshwater > Ice > Glacier ...
CGCAGCCAGGGCCCACTGAAGCGGGCGGCCGGCTCGTCGACGGCGGCCGTCGGTGTCGGGGGGGCGATCTGCTGGGTCGTCATACCTGATCCTTCGTGTGCGTCGTCGTGACGGTGGGGGCAGGGCCCGCCATTTTGGATCCTGGGGTGGTGGCGGCCGGAGTGCTGGGGCCCGGGGTGCCCGGGGTGGTGGAGGGCGTGGCGGCCTCGAGACCCGCCGCCAGGCGGAAGATGGTGTCCTGGGCGGTGGCCGACGACAGCTGCGCGCGGTCGAGCTCTCCCACGACGGCCCCGCCGCGCATGACCAGCGCCCGGTGGCTGAGGCTGAGCACCTCGGGCAGGTCGGACGAAGCCATGAGCACAGCCATGCCGGAGGCGGCGAGGTCGGTGATGATCTTGTAGATCTCGCTGCGGGCGCCGACGTCGACGCCCCGGGTGGGCTCGTCGAGGAGCAAAACCTCGACCGATCCGGTGAGCCACCGCGCGAGGACGACCTTCTGCTGGTTGCCTCCCGAGAGGGTGCCGACCGACTGCGTGAGGCCCCGGCTGCGCAGGCGCACCGAGTCCATCGCCGTGCGCACGGTCTTGCTGCGGGAGCGCTGGCGCAGCCACCCCCCGACGGTGAAGCCGGACAGGCGGGGCAGCGAGCCGTTGTCGAGGACGTTCATGGTCAGCACCGCCCCGGCGCCCTTGCGGTCCTCGGGCACGAGGGCCATGCCGGCCGTGATGCCCCCCGCCGGCTGGTTGCGCCGGACCGTCCGGCCCCCGACCTCGACGGTCCCGGCATCGGTGCGCCGCACGCCGAAAACCCCCTCGATCAGCTCGGTGCGCCCGGCACCGACGAGCCCGGCCAGCCCGACGATCTCCCCGCGGCGGACGGTGAGGTCGACCTCCTGGGACTCCCCGCGCAGACGTAGACCACGCACCTGGAGGGCCACGGCCTGCCCGGGCTCGTGGAGCACCGGAAACAGGTCCTCCAGCTCGCGACCGATCATCGCGTGGACGATGTCGTCGTCGGTCACCTTCGCGATGGCCTCGTCCAGGACCAGACCCCCGTCGCGCAGGACGACGACCCGGTCGGCCAGCGCCCGGATCTCCTCCATCTTGTGGGTGGTGTAAAGCATCGCCACACCCTGGTCGCGCAGGCGGTCGACCACGGCGTACAGGCGCTCCACCTCGCGCTCGGCGATCGCCGAGGTCGGTTCGTCGAGCAGTAGCACCCTGGCCCCGCCACCGGTGTTCTTGACGATCTCGACGATCTGGCGCAGGCCCACGGAGAGGGACCGCAGGCGGGCCTGGGGGTCGATGTCGACGCCGAAGACCGTGAGCATCTCGTGGGCCTCGCGGGCCATAGACCGGCGGTCGAGCAGACCGGCACGGGTGCGGGTCTCGCGGCCGAGGAAGAGGTTCTCGTAGACCGTCATGTCGAGGATCGGGGCGAGCTCCTGCGGCACGATGGCCACCCCCTGCTGATGGGCGGCGTGCGGGTCGGCATGCGCGAGCGGCGAGCCGCCGATGAGGACGGAGCCGCCGTCGGGACGCAGCTGACCCGAGGCGATCTTCATCATCGTCGACTTGCCGGCGCCGTTCTCGCCGGCCAGCGCGGTGACGGTCCCGGGCTCCAGCGTGAGGGAGACGCCTCGCAGGACGGGTACTCCACCGAAGGCCTTGGTCAGGTCCTGGCACTGCAGGGCGGGGTCAGCCACGGGTCCTCCGACATCGTCGTCGGCCGCGAGGTGCACGCGGCGGTGTGTGTTCGTTCGTGTGAACTGCACACGATCGGACTCGATCTGTCAAGAGTCGGTCGTCGAACAGATTTCGAAGTGAACATGTTTCCCCCTGCTCGTGTGAGAATCGGCCCGGAGTTCACAGCCGGCCGTCAGGGCCCCGACGAGAGGAGCCCGACGTGGTGACGAGGAGCAGCGTCGACGGCGAGAGCAGGCGCCTGGCCCTGACCGACCTGCTGGCGGTCGACGGCACCCTGCGCATCGACGAGCTGGCCGACCGCTTCGGCGTCAGCACCATGACCGTGCGGCGCGACCTGCAGGCCCTCGAGGACCAGGGGGTGGTGCGTCGGGTGCGCGGGGGCGCCGTCAGCGGCGCCGAGTCGTTCGAGCAGCGCGAGCGCCGTGCCGGGGCCGCCAAGGAGACCATCGCCCGCAAGCTCGTAGGCCTCGTGCCGACCGGAGGGGTGGGCATCTGCATGGACGCCTCGTCGACGATCTCGGTGCTAGCCGGCCAGCTGCCCCACACCGAGAACCTGTCGGTCGTCACCGACGGCATCGAGACCTTCCTCACCCTGCAGCGCGACACCCGGGTGCACGCCTACCTCACGGGCGGCCAGAAGGACCCCAACGCCGGCTCGCTCGTCGGTCCCGTCGCGACCACCACGTTGCGCCAGTTCTCCTTCGCCCGGGCCTTCCTCTCGGCCGCCGCACTCGACGCACGCTTCGGCTCGAGCGAGTTCAGCGCGGAGGAGTGCGAGGTGAAGAAGCTCATGGCCCAGCTGTCCGACCACGTCGTCCTCGCCGTCAACTCGGCCAAGTTCGAGACCGGTTCCGCGGCCCGGTGCCTGGTCTGGGACCAGATCGACCTGCTCGTCACCGAGCTCGACGTCGCCGACCACCGCCTCGACCCCTTCCGCGACCTCGTCGAGCTGCTTTGAGGCCCCGGCACCGTCCAGTGGTTGCGGCTGACGCCCCCTTTTTCGTTGCTCAGGGCCCCGATTCGACACTCTGGCCGCAACAGGTCGACGTGAGGAATCAAGTAGGCGGGGACCAGCCGAGCAGGGGGCCGAGGCGGGTGCCGAGGTCGGTGAGGATCTGCACGTAGTCGTCGTGCCCGAAGGTGAACGGCAGCGCCACGGCGACCTCGTCGACCGCCTGGAATCCGGCGTGCGCCGAGAGCTGTTCGGCCAGCTGCTGACTGGGGCCGACCAGGTCAGGGGCGAAGAGCAGCCCGCCCGGGCCCTGCGGGGTGCGGGTGCGCTCGAGCCGGGAGGCGGCATACGCCTCGTAGCGGGCGGCCTGGTCGGGGGTCGCGCCGTCGGTGGGGATGACGACGAGTCCCTGTGACACGCGGGCGGATTCGCCGTCGGGGTGCACGGAGCGGAAGAGGTCGACCTGCTCGCGCTGTTGTTGCGCGAAGTCCACAGGACCACCGGGTGCGACGCCCGTGAGCACGCTGCTGGTGAGCAGGTTCAGGCCCCGGGAGCCGGCCCACTGTGCCGACCGCAGCGACCCGGCGCCGTACCAGACGCGGTCGGCGAGACCGGCGGCGTGCGGCTGGATGCGACGAGAGAACGTCTCGATGCCCTGCGTGCCCTCGTACGTGCTGACCGTCTCGCCGCGCAGGGCGGAGAGCAGCCGCTCGACGCGGGTGTAGGAGAAGTCCTCGACGTCGGCGGAGTCGGGGTAGAGCCCGGCCCTGACGTCGTCCCAGTGCGCTGGTGGGCCGACGCTGACCCCGGGGTTGAGCCGCCCGCCGCTCAGCACGTCGACCGTCGAGAGGTCCTCGGCGAGGCGGAAGGGGTTCTCGAAGCCGAGCGGCGTCACGGCTGTGCCGAGCTCGATCCGGCGGGTGCGCTGGGTGGCGGCCGCGAGCACCGCGACCGGCGACGAGATGCCGTGCTGCAGGTGGCGGTGGCGCAGCCAGGCACTGTCGAGACCGAGCTGCTCACCGAGCTCGATGAGGGCCAAGGTCGACTCGTGCCCCCCGCGGGGGTCGGCCTCGTCGAAGAGCCCGATCGTGAGGAATCCCAGCCGTTTCAGGGGTCCCGCCTGGCTCATCGGGTCATCCTAGGCCGACTCCGGCCACCGCCCGGGGTCGCCCGAGGCGCCAGCACCGGGTGGGCTTGACTCAGAGTCGCTGCACTCGACTGCCCGCCCGGGTGGTGTTGACTCAGAGTCGCTGCACTCGACTGCTGGTAGACCATGAGTCGAGCACACCGACTCTGAGTCGACCCGGCCCGGGCGGTCAGTCGAGTGCTCCGACCCTGAGTCAACCGTCCCCCGTCAGCCACCGTGAGCGAGGGTGGCGCGGGCGTGGCGGAGCACGGGCTCGTCGACCATCCGACCCTCGTAGCGGAACACCCCGCCCTCACCCTCGGCTGCGGCCAAAACCCCGCGCGCCCACGCGCGCATCACGGGCGTGGGCGCGAAGGCTTCGCGGATGACGCCGACGTGGCTCGGGTGGATGCAGGCCTTGGCCCCGAAGCCGACGTCGACGGCCTCGAGCGACTCGCGCCGCAGACCCTCGAGGTCGGCGATGTCGAGGTGCACCCCGTCGACGGCCACCTTGCCCGCGGCCCCGGCGGCGAGCAGCACCGCGAGCCGGGCGTACTCGACCACCGGGTGGTAGCGCCCGTCGGCGCCGCGGGTGCGTCGTCCCCCGAGGTCGGCGACGAGGTCCTCCCCGCCCCACATGATCGCCTCGCAGGCCGGGTGCGCGGCAATCTCCTCGGCGTGCAGCACCCCGCGCGCGGTCTCGCACAGCGCCAGCACTCGCAGGCCGTCGAGCGCGTCGAGGTCGGCTGTCCCGCTCACCTTGGGCAGCATCACCCGGCGGTGCCCGACCCGTAGCAGCATGGCGACGTCCTCGGCGAACCACGTGGTGTCAGCGGCGTTGACGCGCACCACTGTCCGCTCGCCGAGTGCAGGGAGTGCAGCTTCCACGGCAGCCCGGGCCGCCACCTTGTCGCCGGGCGCCACAGCGTCCTCGAGGTCGAGGATCACTGCGTCGGCCCGTGCTGCCGCCTTTGCGTAGCGGTCCGGCCGGTCGCCGGGGCAGAAGAGCAGCGCCGGCCCACCCAGGGCGGCCGTGACTGCCGGCGGCCCGGGCGCATCGGGAACCGGCGGGTCGTCGTACGACGTCATGCGTCCGCCGGCGCGCGGCGCATCATCGCCGAGCGCTCGGCCACCGCGACGACCACGCCGTCCTGGTTGCGGGCGGTGTGCTCGAGCACGACGACCCCGACCTCGGGCCGTGAGCGCGACTCGCGCTTCGACAGCACGACCGTGCTCGCGAAGAGGGTGTCGCCCCCGAAGACCGGGGCGGGGAAGGTGATGCGTCCGAAACCCAGGTTGGCGACCGTCGTCCCGAGCGTGATGTGCCCGACCGCGAGGCCGACGAGGGTCGACAGCGTGAGCATGCTGTTGACCAGCCGCCGGCCGTACTCGCCCTCAGCCCCGGCGACCGCGTCGAGGTGCAGGGCGGCGGGGTTCATCGTCAGCATGCTGAAGATGCCGTTCTCCGCGTCCTCGACCGTCTTGCCGGGGGCGTGCACGTAGCGCACCCCCTCCTGCAGCTCCTCGTAGTAGAGCCCGCGCTGGGCCACGACGGGCAGGGTCATCGGGTCGGGTCGCTGGACGTCGTCGTCGCTCACCCCCCGCACGCTACTGCCCGGGATCCCTCCGACAGGCTCCACGACCCCGTACGACGCGACGGCGCAGGTCGCGCGCCCCGGCGCATGTTGGACGGCGCATCCGCCCGCCCGGCGACGGCCTGCCCAAGGTGACGCGTCAGCCGGTCGCGCGGGCGGCCGTGAGCACGTCGGCGCAGACGGCAGGCATCCCGCTGTCGTCGACGGCGCGCTGGGTCAGCACCACGACGGTGAGATCCAGCGACGGCACGTTCGACCATGCCGTCCCCAGTCCGCCCTCCCACGCGTAGGCGCCGTCATCGAGCACCGATACCCCGTAACCCCAGCCGCGGTCGGAGAGGAGGCTGAATCCGGGCCAGACGGTGGCTCGCTGCGTGGGGGTCAGCTGGTCTCGGGTCATCTCGGCGACCGTCGTGGAGCTCAGCACCGGGCTGCCCCCGCGGATCAGCATCCGGCCGAACGCCACCACGTCGTCGACCGACGACACCAGGCCGGCCCCGCCATCGGGGAACACCGGTGGGCATGACCACTGACCGTCCGGTGGGTCGCTCACCACGAGCCGGCCGTCACGGGTCTCGTATGCCGTCGCGAGCCGACTCGTGTCGGTCGCATGGAAAGCGGTGTCGTCCATGCCGAGCGGGCCGAGGACGCGGGCGCGGAGCAGGTCCTCGAACGAGGTTGCGGCGGCGCGAGCCGCCAGGACCCCCAGCACTTGGGATCCGGAGTTGTAGAGCCAGCGCTCACCCGGCTGGGCTAGCAGCGGCAGCTCACCGAGGCGGGCCATCCACGTCTCCGGGTCGGGTGTGGATCGGGGCTGCGGTGGCCCGAACGTCGAGAGGCGGCGCTGCGTCGCCGCGGTGACGATGGGCCACGGCTGCGCCGCCATGAGCATCGCGCCCTGCATCCCGAATCCCCAGGTGAACGTCAGCAGGTCGCGCACCGTGATCGGACGCCGAGCCGGGACCGTCTGTGCGAAAGGTCCGTCCGGGCTCTCGAGGACCCGCCGGTCGGCCAGCTCGGGGAGGAGCTCGTCGACCGGGCCGTCCAGCTCCACCACGCCGTCATCGACCAGTGAGAGCACCAGGGCCGCGGTCATCGGCTTGGTCATCGACGAGATCCGGAAGAGCGTGTCCCGCTGCATCGGCTGTCCGCCGACCGCCATGACGCCGGCTGTCACGACGTGCACGCTCTCACCACGAGCCACGGCCGCGACGACGCCAGGCGCCTGACCTTGCTCCACCGCACGCTCGACGACCTCGTCGATACGAGCCAGAGCGGTGCCGCCGAAGGCATCTCCGTTGTTCACCCGGCCAGACTACGGACGGAACCTCATTCGCTGTCGAGGCTGTGAGGGAGTCACACGACCTTCAGTCTCGTCAAGGTGGGGTCGGTCGCTACGCAGATGTCGACGCGCGCGCGAAGTGCGCGTCGAACGCCCACGACATGGCCGTGACCTCCCGCGAGGACAAGGGCCGGCCATGGTGTGGTTGGCACGGAATACCGAAGGACAAGCCCGCACCACCCGAGGCAGCCGACGGCGCCACGGCCGCCTTCCTCACGAGCCTCCTCGCCCATCATCGTGATCGTCATCGTCATCCACGTCCCTGATCAAGTGAGCTCTTCGGCGACCCCCACCTGCGCGACCGGCTCAGTGCGCGGCCATAGGCAAGTTCTTCAACCCCGCGCCCAGGAGGGGTTTGCGTCACCCCGTCGCTCACCCTCCGGCGCCACCGCCGCCGACCCCCGAACATGCGCCACGACCCCGTACGGGGTGTCGCCCCAGGTCCGGCGTCGTGGCGCATGTTCGGCGGTGCGGCAAGCTGCGACCCGCACGCGAGAAACCCTGGTCGCGGGGCGATACAGGGGCTCTCGGGGCCGGAGACCGGCTGGCGGGATGTTGACGAACTCCGAAGCCGCAGGTCACTACCAGGAGCAACCCGCGGCGCCCTGGTCGTTGCACGCGTTCGGGGACCACCCGTGCACACCGATGATGGTCCGGTTGGGGATACCGCCTTCGGAGGCGGGTGCCGACGACCCCGAGTGAGATTCACTGGAGTCTTGCTGGTGGCCGGTCGTGAGGGTGGCCGCCGCCTTTCGCTTGGGTCGAAGTTGCGTGCGGTGGCGAGTGGATGCGGCACCCTAGAGTTGTGAGCAATGAGCCGAGGGCCGCCAAGGTTGCGCGTTCCGGGTGGGAGTGGACACCTGCACCGGGCTGGCCCGCGCCGCCTGAGGTGTGGACCCCGTGACCGGGATGGCAGCCGGATCCGGGGTGGCCTACTGCTACTCAGGGGTGGTCGGGTTGGCGGCGGGGGCCCGGGCGGCGCCGGCTCCTGATGGGTCTGCCGGTGTCGGTAGGGCTGCTGCCGGTGGGTGGCTGCGGGGCGCTGGTCGCCGTCGAAGTCGTAGTGGAGCGCAAGGGCAACTTGGTCGACCCCAGCAACCCGGTCAACTGCGCCCCGTTCACCCTCCAGAACGACACGAGCCAGCGCCTCCACATCCGCCCGTGCGACGACCAGTCCCGCCACCTATTGAGCACCTGAAGGGAGGCGTAACGGTTGTTCACTGAAACGATGCGCAGAAGAGCGAGGGGCGGTCGCGCGCCACATGGCAGCATTGCGAAGTATTCGATGGCGTTGGAACGTTTCATGATCTTAGACTATTCCATTGGAATAGTGCTCGGTCTTTTCTACGTGCCGCCCAAGAATCTTACTGATTTCCTCTCAGGCACAATAGCTCAGATGATATTTGGAGCCGTCGGCATAGTTCCGCTGGCAATTGTCTCCGCGCTGTTGTGGCGTATAAGCGAGAATCGTGTCCAGTCTCCAAGCCGGGTTGGACTGGCTGTAGGGCTTGGCAGCCTTATTTTCATGCTGTTCTGGGTAAACTTTATTCTGGGGAGCTCACCCGCCCAGCAACCCTCTCAGGTGCTGGCGGTCTCCCTCAGCATTTGTAGCGGCGTATACGCAGCATGGAAGACTTCCCGCTCAGAACGTTCTGCGAGACTCAGCGGTTGAGCGATCGTGGTACACGGGACTGCCAATCGCCTTACCTAGTAGTGGACTTCGACAATGAGACTCAGTAGGGCGGGTAGGGCTGTGACCTGCATCTTTGCGGGATGTGAGCGGCGTGGCGTGTGAGACGAATGTGGCCCACGGGCTGATCGACGCTTTTCATGCCACCCTCTCAGCTAGGACGACACCCGCCAATGTCATCTTTGCCGAACCCCCCAACCGCCACGCAACCCGACCGGGATCCGTGGGACACACGTGCTGGCCACCTCCTCAAGCTGTTCACGACCATGCCCGACCCGCGGCACTCTCGCGTGCCGAGCTGCCCCCTGGCCGGAATCTTCGCGCTGGCCTTGACCGCGGTGATGGCTGGGTCACGTTCCTGGTGAGGGCAGGCGCGACTTTCCAGAAGGGTAACCTCGTCGAACGACCCGAGGAGTCAGCCCCCAATCTGCACGTCGCATGACACGCTGATCCGCAGGTCGTGACAGTTGCTCGCGTGTTACGCGTGGTACCTCCTGTGCAGGTTTCTGAGCGGGGGGACCGGGTGAGACAAGGTGTCGGCACCGGCACCGGTTGACGTCGCACTGAGATCGTCACGGGGACGGGCTGGTGGCGGTCGATGAGAGTGCCTACACCTCGCGGCGCACCCGCCGCGTCGAGCATTGGGGTCCCGTGCGGCGCTGAGGGATTCATGTCCGCCCTCCGAGGGAAAGGCGTCGGCGCAGCGCCAATTGGCACCACGGAAGCAACTGCTGGTGCCCGGACCCATGAGCACCCCCCCTTAAAGAGAGGGTGCGGAACCCCCGTTATCGAGCCCCAACGAGATGAAGATGGGCCCGTTCCCAGCTACGGCAACGCGCGCGCAGGTGGCGACTGCGCGGCCGGGCTGCCCGGGGACAGATCTGGTCATGCCTGTGTCCCGTGACGCCCAGGAGCGCCTGGACCGTTACGTCCCGACGTCGTTGTCGGTGCGGGACTGGGCGACGGCGCAGGACCGGGTGCAGGCGGGCGTCCTGGCTGCGGGTCCGGTGAACGCGGAGGACGCGGAGGGGCTGGTCTCGCGGCTGTGCCTGTTCCTGGCCGGCCCGTGTGGTTGGGACCGGTCCGGCCCGCCGGAGCTGACCGGGCTGCTGACGGAGGCGGGCATCGCCGCCCACCTGGAGCGGCTCGCCGCGGGCGGTAAGGCGTCCAAGACCCGGGAGAACCATCGCGCGGACCTGCGCCGGGTGGCCCGAGACGTGGCCGCCGCCCCGCTGACCAAGGCGCGACCAGCGGCACCCGGTCCGGCTACACCGACGGGGTGGCGGGCGGGCGTCGCGAACGCACCGACCCCGTTCGTCGCGACGGCAGCCGCCTGGGCCCGGCAGGACGGGCACCCCCTCACCCGGGACAGCCTGAACCCGGTCGTGCGGTGGCTGGCGCACGTTTTACCGGCCACTGCCACGGCGGGCACGACCGGCACGGTGTCAGGGGTCAGCACTGCTGCGTCTTCGGCCGCGGCGGTGGACGTGCAACTGGAAGAGGTGGGTCCCCAGGGCTGCGGAAAGGTCGTGTCTTAGCAGGTCAGTAGGCATGTGAGGGCGCGTTCGGGGTTGCGGGCGTGGTGTCGGAGGGCTTGGGCGATGTTGTCCCAGCCGGTCAGGCGGAGGACGC
>Ga0123338_10006228_pt1 | contig 10042 bp, 19 predicted proteins | sample grotaG_FD_89793 | JGI IMG/M metagenome (GOLD analysis project Ga0123338, IMG submission 89793) | Glacier valley bacterial and archeal communities from Borup Fiord, Nunavut, Canada, to study Microbial Dark Matter (Phase II) -... | ecosystem: Environmental > Aquatic > Freshwater > Ice > Glacier ...
CACATATTCGCGGTGTGGAAGTATATTGGCGCTGAAACTCAACGTCAGTATGAATATTGCTGGATAGAACGCAAGGAAGCAGCTATGAAGGAAAAAGATAAATGCTTATGGCAGTTTGACCCTGGCTCAGAAGTAGAGACAGAAGTTTTAAGCTGGTGAAACCTTGATAGGTAACTTATGGCCGCCAGCCCACAGCCTAGAGAGGGTATTCCAGGAAAAGCACAGAAATGTATCCGACCAAAGATTATTTAAGCGCAATATCCTGCACATATTTTAGCACCACTTATCCTCTAAGAATCATGACACCAGAACAAACTGATCTTTGGCTTGAAATTCAAAACCGCCAAATGCTGGCACTTGAGCAAATAGCTGATTGTTTAAACAAACTGACTCCTAATACTGCGCCAAACTATCAGCGAAACATTGAGGAATTTAAGCGTTTTGATTGGTCTAGTATTAATGCAACTGTTGAGCGCTCAGACCAATATGGAGCCGCTATACTGACTTGGAAAGGATACCAGTTTATTAGGCGATCGCCCTCTAACAAATTTGGTGCAGCTGTCTGGTTCTCTCGTTGCACTGGTAAAGATGATGCAGGTGAAAATATCTATGAACGGCTGATTACTTTTAAACCTGTTTCTGATAAAGAAGTCGAGCCATTACCTGAAAAAATTAGCCGATATTTATAGTCCATGTCTACGACAGGCATAAATGCAGCCAATTTTCTTATGTGTTTCTTCCGGTCAAAAATGTAACTAGGCTTGTAACCAGGCCAGCACGAGTAACCGCCGCGTTGCCGCAGCAGTTTCTTTTTCTTGCTGTGTCTGGTTGCAAGGGCTGGCTCAGGGAAAGTTGCATTTTTGACCGGTTCTTTGGACATGATCGCATACGCGAAATAAGAAGTTGTTGCTACGCAGTTTCTTTCTTGACTCCCTCCGGTCGATTCCCCCCCCGCCCCAAGGGGAGCGCTCATTGCCGCAGGGCTACCCCGGCTGTTTTAGGATGGCTACGCGTATCAAGGGCTTCGCAAGTGGCGAAATATTGTTGCTTCGCAGTTTTTATATCTGGGGGAAACCCCCAGACCCCCATCGCCACCCTTGACACGCTACGCAAAGAAAGAAAGAGCCGGGGGTGTTCCCTGTCGTCGTTTCGCGTTGAGGTTGGCCATGTCTGCTCTAGTTGCTCGTCGGTCGTTCGTTGGTTGTCCCGCTCCGTTGGCGGCTTCGGTTCTTGAGTTGGCGCGTTTGTTCCCTGGTCTTGGGCTTGCGGTGGTGCGGCCTTCTGCTCGTGCGTTTTCTAGTTGGGTGTGTGTTTCTTCGTTTGCGTCTGAGGCGGCGGCGGTCAGGTTTGCGGGGGTTGCTGCTGGGCGGTTCTTCGGTTCTGGTTCGTTCTGTGTCGTTCGGTTCACAGGTCGGCGTTGGCGGGTGTCGGTTCCTTGCCTCTCTCCTGCGGTGGTTGTGCGGGTGTGGTTGGGTCGTCGGCGTTTGGCCAAGCGTTTCGGCGGTCGGTTTGTTCTTGCTGGTTAGTTGGCTTGGGGGGCTTCGTCCTCCCCTTTTTTTGGGATCTTTATAGCGATCGCTTGTTGAGGAGCGTAGGCAAAGCCCGCCGTAGGCATCGCCTCCTATCCTCTAAGAATCTCACAGGCAAATTTTTTACTTTGATTCTCGTTCTGATTTCCGAAATTGCACCAACGCATTAAGCAGTGCCTCTGGCTCAAATCCAGAGGCATTCTGAATATTTACAGTCACGTCACTGTTAAGAGATATGAATGAGCCTGTAATTATAGTTAATCCCGACTCTGAAAGCCCAAGTACTTGCGCCCTAGATTCAGCTGATAGCTTTTTCATCTGCTCGGCTAGCAAAGATTCTTTTTCTTCTTTCGATAGTCCGTCTAGCATTCGTCTTACATCATCTAGAGTCACATATTTAACTTCCATAAATAGATACAGCCTGATAATAAATAGCTAAATAGCTAGATCATACTTGTTTAAACAGCAATCGCACTATCTAGGTTTTGGCTGTAATCAAGAGGAATTGCTGAATTAAGTCTGCTTTCTTTCCATTTACGCCCAATAGTAAGCAATACTGCATCCATTTCTTCATCGGTAGCATCTTCGATCAACCGGATCAATGTCAAAACATTGTCCTCTTTCTCGCGCAGCTGCTCTCCAGCCAGTAACTCACAAAAATACCGCTTAGAGCCAGGACTGAGTTGTTCCATCCCCTCTAGCAGGGATTCAAAAACGTCTTGACTCAGCCATTTTCTACCATTTCTAAATTCGCTTAAGTGAACCGCACTAATTTCAGCAAGATCCGCCAACTGCTTGCTCTGTACTCCATACCGATCCATAGCTCTTTTAAATAGTTGATGAATTTGAGCCATATTTTTTATTTCCTTGAATTAATCTTACGGATATAGTATAGACTTTAGCAATAATCTATCAGATTAATCCGCTCAATCTAGTGCTGATCTGATTTTACCAGATAAAACAGCCCCGACAAGCCTACAGCTTATCAGGAGCTTACAGCTTATCAGGGCAATTTCTAAAACTTAAGACAATAGTATGACAATCCTGTGTTTTTCTCAAACGTCTTTAAACGGATCTTTGGGACTTAGTTATGTGTCAGATGCAACCTGCGGGGTGCATCTATGACACAACATTATCGAATGACATTAAGCGATGCGATCGCCAAATATCAAGGACATGATTTAACAGCAAAAGGGCTTGTACATTTTTACATCCTAATTAAATGTCGCCCCGGTTGGAAAATTCGCCTTGAACATCAAAAAGTTTGTGAAGAATTAGGCATTGCTAAAACTGCTTTTTATAGCGCTATCAGTCGATTACGCTCTGAAGGTTCAATTGATTGGGAAGCTCCAAAGGGTATTTTAGTGTCAATAAGCAGCAGTTTCCGCGAATGCGGAATAGATTCCACGATTGCGGAAACTGAGTCCACGAACACGGAATGGGATTCCACAATTACGGAAACTGAGTCCGCAAACGCGGAATGGGATTCCACGAATGCGGAAACAAAATCGCCAGAACCTTTGAGGAGTGAATCTTTCAGCGATTCCCCAGATTTATTAACAGATTCTTATCAGTTTTTTAGCAACTCTCTCTCAGAAGGCGAGAGAGAGAATTTTATTGAATTTGGTAAGAAGAAGGCAGCCCAGTTACCCAAAGCACCTGAACTTCCCCTTAAATGGATTGAGAAGAACTTTGACGAGTTGCGATCGCAGTGGTACAAGTCCACGGGTAAAGTGTCCCCGGCGCAATCTTCAAAATGGGAAGCTGACCCCCGCCGTCAAGAATGGATGGATAAAATTCGCTCTCTTGGGTTCGCTGCATTCATTTACGAAAGCAGTGACCTAGATAAGGAACGCAAGGAATTTTACGAGTGGGCAAACTCCAATAATTTGATTTGGGGGGATGAAACATGAAATTACCTGAATTTTCCCCAGAGCCAATAAGAGACGAAGACCAGCCGGGATACCAAAAAGAAATTTGGCGGCCTTCTTGGAGATGCTTTTGTTGTCGAGATTTGGGCATAGTCGATCCACATTTAGCGAGGTTGGTCATGCCCGAATACAATTCTGACCGCGATCGCAATCCAATATGTCAAGCACCAGGATGCAACGAGGGCGCTAACTGGCTGCATCTAAAAGGAAATATAGATATGAGGTTTACAGCTGCAATCTGTCAGGAACTTGACAGAATTAACCGCGAACACTGGCGGCAGGCAACACAGCAGCAGTTTGAGAGGTATAAAAATCAACTTGATATTGCAACGGGTCAAATTTCTAAATCTCATAGTTTAGCTAGTAGCGATCGCACTCCTAATGATGAACGAGAGGTGCAGCAGCGCAAGGCTGAAATTGAGGCCATCACACCTGAGCAGTGGGGAGCAATGAATAAAGCTTACTTAGTAGGTAAAAAAGATGAGTGAAATTTCCTCTAAGAAATGGGCTGTAGGCGATCGCTTTCAATCTAGGCAGGATAAAAGCATCATTTCCACGCTGATAAAAATCAGGGAAAGTGGTAAAAAACCTTACACACTTCAGCATAACAACGGGCGGAAAGTCCATTGTGATGAATCTTGGCTATTAGATATGAAATTCTTAGAGGAAAGGGAAATTGCACCGTGCAACTTAAACACGCGAGTTTCTTCGCAGGAATCGGAGGTTTTGAACTTGGAATCAAAGCAGCCGGAGCAGACGACATCATCACTACAGGATTATTCATCGAAAATAACCCCGACGCTCAACGTGTCCTCAGCTACAGATTTCCTAGTATCTCCATCCATAGTGATATCAGGAACTACTACCCTAAATCTGGAGAATTTGACCTCTACACAATTGGATTTCCTTGCACCGGTACCAGCATTGCAGGTAATGGTACAGGACTTGACCACCCAGAATCAAAACTCTGGTTTGAAGCCTTGCGGTGCATTGCCAACGGTCGCCCCAACTTCATCATCATTGAAAATCCTACAGGACTTGTCAACAAAGGATTACGAGCAGTTCTTGGGGGACTCCGAATGGTTGGCTACGTCTGGGATGATCCGCAAATCATATCAGCTGCGGAACTTGGATCGCCCCAGCGAAGAGAAAGGCTTTTCATCGTTGCCTACACCAACAACGTATGCGAAAGGCTCAACGGGATGCAGACCAGCTGGGGCGACCAGATTGGAGCAGAAATTAAAGCCATATATAATCAAGGGCGACAAGTTAAACCCAGCAGTGCCGGGGTGGATGATGGGGTTCCCCGTTGGCTGGACGGAATGGCCGTTAATGGACACTGGCGAGACAATATCAGTGCAGCTCCCATTTATCCCGGAGTTCGCCACCACCTCAACAAAAGGCGAGATTGCAACGACCTCTACGCCCGATCAGTCTGCCCCCTCCAAGCAGCGATCGCAATCAAACGAGTCTGTTACCTCGCCAATCTCGCCGCAACAGCTTCTTGAAAAGTTCTGCTGCCTGTTACCCGGACGCACAGACTTTTCGCTTAAGCAGTCAGATTTAAAACTAGACCTTTATATATGCGATTCTTCCTTAAATATTGGCAAAGTAACTGAAGTTTGGCAAACCTGCTTTACTGTGGACTGGAAAAGTGAGACTAAGTGCTACTTCTGGGAAAGAGACAAGGAAAAAGTTGATCAACTAGCGATCGCACCCCAACACCTAATTGATAAATTCTTCTCCCAGGGGGAGACGCTAAAAGCGATAGAGGAAAAAGCTGGGTATCAGGTAGTACCCGAAAATTTCTTAGAGGAAACTAAACGCGCAGCAGCTTCTACCCAAAAGCCCAAAGCCAGACAGCGTAAAGGTTGTTTGTATAAATATATTGAAAATAAGAAGTTGAAGAGTGGGGCGATCGCTTCTTACCCCCGTGTAATCGGTCACAGACAGCCCGATAATCCTACTCATTGGAGATGGGGGTTTAACTGGGAAGAGAAGATAGACGGCGAGTGGAAGGGGCGGAGTATTGGAAGTGTGCCATTAGGAGCGATCGCACTTATCCAATCTATGCAAAAGGAAGGGGTTAGTTTAGAAGAAATAATCGGCTTTATCAGGAGGGCTAAAAGTAAAAAATGTTAACAGTTCCGGGGTGTAATTAATGCCCCCCAAATGTTTATAATGTTCCCTATAAGGGATTGAAACTGTGGACAAAATAACATCTAATAGATTAGTTAAACTAGCTCCTAAAATTCAGCAATTTCTGGAGTTGCACCCAGATGAGCAAGCATGGCTTTATCCATTATTGGGAAGGGCTGAGAGGAGAGCGATCGCAATCCTAGAAGCCATACAGGGCAATTATCTAAGCTATGAGGAAATTGGGGAGGAAACTGATACACATCCTAGCACCGTCAAACAAACGTTATACGCCTTGTCTGATGGCGGGATGAATTTCAACATAAATAAAACTGGCAGATGGCAAACCCCGAAAGGGGGACGAAACAGGCGACTTACAAAAATAGAATAATGAATGATGAATTAAATGATGAGTTTTATGTGGAGCTACTTAAATCATTGCTCCCAAGACCTATACATTCTCAAGAGCAATATGACAAAGTTCAAAGACAAATAGATATCCTAATTGATAAAGGATATTTGTTAGAAGACGAGCGAGACTATTTAATCTTGCTCGGATTACTAATCAAAGATTATGAAGACAGAAAGGGGATTTTAATAGATGAATAAAGCAATAGGATTATTTTTAGACCTTGACGGAACCGCGCGCGAATCAACCGACGGTAAGTTTATTGAAACACCCAAGGGACAGCGAATAATGGCGGGTGTACAGGAAGCGATCGCCCACCATAAACGCCAAGGTTACACAATTATCGGCATCACTAATCAAGGCGGTTGTGACACCATCAACCGTGATACTGGTAAGCCATTAAAGAGTTTGAAAGATGCGATCATTGAACAGCAATATACACTTTGTCTAATTCCTGAAATGGAAGCAATTTACTTTTGTCCAGACATGAAAGGGTATAAATGCTTTAAAGTCGATAGAGATAATGCAGAAAAAATAGAAGACAATACCGAAGCTGAAACACATTTTTATGCTATCAGTTCAGCTTATGATGAAAGTTATTCTACACCACTGACTAGAAAATTTAGAAAGCCTGGGGCGGGGATGATTTACCGTGCAGCTAATGACTTTGATATTGATTTAACCAAAAGCTGGATGATAGGCGATAGAGAAGAAGATGAAAAGGCAGCGATCGCGGTAGGGTTAAACTTTATGTGGGCTGATATTTGGCACATGAGATTTATACCTGGGATGTATGAAGTAAGGCAAGCTACGCAGCAGCAGGTAGAATTTTTAGAAGGAATAAACTTAAATTAATATTTTCTTAGAGGAAACAATGAAGAATTCAGAAATAATTAATGAATTGATTGAAGCCGGAAAAGTCTTAAGTGTAATTGTTTCGAGAACTACGAAGGCAAAATATGGGCGGACTTTACAGTTTACTTTACCGAAGAACCTATTGAATGTTCAGACTGTTTTAAATCAGTAGATGATGCTTTAAACTGGGTTGCACAAACAGCATTAAATTTATTAGAAAAAAGTTAGCTTAAATTCTTAGAGGATAAGGAGCGATCGCTATAAGCTATAAATTGATTGAGCGATCGCAAAAACACAAAAATTATTCATTCAGGAGTAACTCGGCTCATCTCTACCAATTCCCAATTCCTGCAATTTAGCCTTAACATCTTCCCACTCATCACCACAGTAGTAATACTTTTTATCTTGAAGATTGACAAGATAATACCCAGCTTTGCCGCCATTGATGCGGAACAGTTCTATTACAATCTTGTTCTTAGTTACCCCAAATAATCTTTCTCGATCGCTTTTAGGAATAGGTTCACCAGTACGGTTATAAAAAATACCTCCATTTTTAAAATACCAGGTTGTACCAACTCTTAGAATAATTTGAAAGTGAAGAGGGTGAATAATGCTTGTTGTTGACATAAGCTATACTCCAAGTAGAAGAGATGATAAAGAAAGCCCCCAGGTGTAAGCTGGGAGCAGATATTAAGCTAAAAGCTATTCATCGTCAGAGTTTGATTCTTCATCATCCTCTTCCAATTCATCTAAGGCATCTTCGACATCTTTGGTGTAAGCGATGTCTTGATTACCATCAGCGTCTTCCTTGACCCAGACATCAGCAGCTCGATACTCGAATTTTACTTCGGGTTGGTAGTCGCCATGTCCGTTGTCTTTGGATTGAGTCATTATTTCACCTCCTGATAAGGGTGTAATATTTGTTGCCCCTTATACTTATAATTATCGTCTATTTCTTTAAATCTATCAACCACTTATTGATGTAGATTTAGTAGAAATTAGAATCAGATCACCCGACGCGATCGCATCTAGCAGCTGTCCAGTTGAGCCTTCACCATCGTATATATAGCCTAGCTTTTGAGCTATTTCTTTTACTTTATCTGCTGTTTCATGGTCAACCCTAGCATGAATGTTAGTGCGGTCTAACTTTTTTCTGCCTGCCATAATCTATTTATAAGTGGTTTACATATATTCTAGCAGCATTTTTTTACTTTGAGGCGATGCCTACGGCGGTAAACTACGTCCTCTTCAGTTTCTTAGAGGATAAGGGGCGATACCTACGGCGGTAAACTACGCCTTCCGGTTCCAGTTTCTTAGAGGATAGGGAGCGATCGCCTATACCCGCTCCAACATCTGCAACTGTGTAGCTGTGCGGTGACATACCTAAAGCAGGGAATGCGATCGCAGTAGTTCATACCAAAACGCTACACAGCAACTTGAATCAAGCTAGTATTCTCCTCAAGAATATCTATTTCATCTGGAGATAGTATTTTAGGTTGCATTTGTTGCAGGTCACTCAGCATAATTTTGACATCCTCATTATTAAACTTATAATACTCAGTTAAACTGCCGATGGGATAATTAAAACCTTGATAGCGGTGTTTGAAATACAGTTCAATATTCCCTCTATGCTCCCAAGTTCCTAATACTCTAATAGCAACACTCGAATAATGAGCAAGTAAATCAATTTTTACTTCTGCTACTCGCTTGACAACGGGTCTTTGGGTTACTCCTATTTTGTAGATAATTCCAATATTAGTTTCAATCTCTAAAAAATATAGGCTAGAGGATAAAATACGTTGAAGTTGAGCGCGGTATAGTTTTAAATCGGTGAGTCGATATGCTAAATCTGGAGCGTTTTTGTACTCGGCGTGTTTAAAAGCTAGCTCAAGTTTCAAAAGCTTTTTAAGTAATAACGGCTCTTGCACATCGTTGAATAGCGTTAACTCTAGCGCTCCAACAGGAATTTTACCCAAATCACTAAATTCATATTCAGGTGGTTTAATGTAAACATTTTTTTTCAACATTCCTATTTTTATTAACCCAGGAGTAACTAAGTAGGAACTGATAGGGTAATTTTTGGCTCCGTACTCCTGCCAAAGTAATTTTAACTGTGTCAAATCCTTGTTTGATAGCTGAATATTGAAATTGTCATAAAGTGGCAGCGTTGGGAATTCTCGGTTAGCTATGGGGCGACAAGTTTCTCCATGATGAGCAAAATGATGCTCTTTCACCTTGCCTTTTTTAGCAGTTAAATCACTATGGCAGTAAGGACACTTAAGTAATGTTTTACCTCTAGTGATATCTTCAATACATATCAAGATACCTTCTTCATTTACACCATATTTTAGCCACATTGCCACACCATTATTGAATAGTTAAAGTTGCTCTTACAAGTGTGCTTCAACTTTTCTAATATGTCTCTATCTTCTGGATTAGTGTAATGTTGGTTTGAAGAATGTAAGTGCAATGGAATCAAGCGTAAGCATCGCTTAAGGATAAGTGTAGTTTGTGTGAATGGATACCCAAAAATTTCTTAGAGGAAAAAAAGGAAAGTGAAGGCGTTGGCGATCGCTCTCCTAAACCCGTTAACAGGTTTATCTCACTTCAGTTCTGGGGGATAAGCTAGTCGGCACGCTCCCCGTAATACCCTTGGAACCCAATCAGCTAAACCTATTTCCAGAAGTGAAATCCATACCAGCACGTAGAGCAGAGACATTGGTGATGAATGCTGATGCCCTGCTAAAGTGGAAGTCTCAGATTTTGGACTATCAGCAGAAGGTGAGAGAGAACAAACCACCTGAGCAGACGGCGTTATTCGACATTGCACCTCACCACTGCGACCCAGACCGGATTGATCCGTTGCAGTTACAGGTGCGTAGGCGTAGCCCGCCTTCGGCATCGCTTTCGTTCTGGAGAATGCCAGCTGATAGCCCTGGCGATGCGTGTCTGTACTTCATCGTTGACTCTGCGGCTGGCCTGATTTTATATGTAGGGGAAACTTGCAGAAGTAACAAGCGCTGGAAAGGGATTCACGCCTGCAAGGATTACATCGCCAGCTACCAGGACTTACATTATCGCTATGGGTTGCAAACAGCAGTAAACGCAGCTTTTTGGTGGGATGCTCCCACAGACCGACGCGCACGGCAAGAATTGGAATTGAGTTTAATTTTGAAGTGGCG
>Ga0123338_10006231_pt1 | contig 10039 bp, 11 predicted proteins | sample grotaG_FD_89793 | JGI IMG/M metagenome (GOLD analysis project Ga0123338, IMG submission 89793) | Glacier valley bacterial and archeal communities from Borup Fiord, Nunavut, Canada, to study Microbial Dark Matter (Phase II) -... | ecosystem: Environmental > Aquatic > Freshwater > Ice > Glacier ...
CGAACATTTCGCGCCGTGGGATCCCGAACGCGACGAAACGTTTTACACCGTCGAGCGCATGGAGCGATGGATTTGCGACGATCGCGATGCGGTGATGCGTGATGCCGCGTATAGCTTTTTCCTCGTGCGTCGGGAGGATCCAAACGGCGGTATCGTCGGAACGATTGGTCTGTCGAATATCGTGCGCGGCGTTTTTCGGGCGTGTCATCTCGGGTATTCGCTCGATCGTAGCGCAACGGGTGCCGGATACATGCACGAAGCGTTGATGGGGGTCATTGCGTACGCGTTCGGCCCGCTCGACCTACATCGACTGATGGCAAACTACCAGCCGACGAACGAGCGCAGCGCAAACGTGCTGCGCCGGCTCGGCTTCACCGTCGAAGGTTTCGCGCGCGACTATCTCGATCTTGGCGGGCGCTGGCGAGATCATATCCTCACGGCGCTCGTTTGCGAGTCCGACCGGTCCTAGCGGCGCGTCCATAACACAACGATCACCTCGCCGTAACATTCATCTGCGAGAATCGTCCTATGGATGGAATGCAATGGATGACGAGCGCCATGCGTGCGGCTCGCGCGCAGCTCGATACCGCAACGCATAATCTTGCGAACGTCTCGAGCGACGGGTATCGGCGGTTCGACTCGCACGTGAGCCTCGCCGCTGAGGGCCTCATCGCAAGCGAGACGCCCTCGAGCGAGCAGGGAGCCCTGCGGCACACGGGTCGCGCGCTCGACGTATCGATTCTCGGGCCCGGTTCGTTCCGGGTCGGCGATCACGAGACGCGAAGCGGTGCGTTCGTGCGCGATCGCTTCGGCTACTTGAGCGACGACCGTGGTGAACGGTTGCGCGCTGCGCAGGGGCGTGTGATCCGCGTTTCGGTCGACGCGACGATCGAGCGCGACGGCACGGTGCGCGACGGCGCGCGCATCGCAGGGCGCATTCCCCTACCGGCAGGCTCCTCACTCCAAACCGGTTTTCTCGAAACGGCCAACGTCAACGCGGTCGGCGAAACGCTCGCAATTCTCACCGCGCAGCGAGCGTTCGAGACGGCACAAAAGACGTTCAGCGCTATCGATGAAGTGCGGCAGAAAAACGCCAGCGACGTCGCTCGTCTAAAATAGGACAAATGCCCGTAGCGTAGGCGTGATCGACGATCGTCGTCAGGAGCTGGCCTTCATCGATTCCCACGTGTGGGGAAGCGATCTTGCCCTGGTAAGCGCGCGCATTCTTGACCGTCGCCGCTTCGATGTCGCACCGCTCGGTCGTGCGCAGCGTGGCGGTGCGGTCTATCTCTACGGCCATCCCGCGAGCGGCTACTGGCGCTATGCCGATGCGACCGTCCTCGATCCGAGCCCGAATCTTCCCGATGGTTCCGGGGTCGATGGATTTACCATCGCCTGCGAGGCATGCGAACACGGCGCCTCGGGTTCGGGGATCTTCGATTCGAGCGGCGCGCTCCTCGGCGTGTTGACGGCGGCGTCGCGCGACTCGTCCGGTCGTGTCCGCGCGATCGAGGCGGTGGCGATCGCCCCGCATTTGACCGACCTCGAGCAGCGATGACCCCTCCGCAAGCATGATCGCGCGGCCCATGTGCCGCACCATGCCGACGGTGAACGAATCGAGCGCGCGCACGCAACGTATCGGCCTTTGGGCAGTCGTCCTCGCCGCGCTCACCTTCGGTTCGCTCGGCCTCTTCGGACAAGCCGCATTCGCGCGCGGTATTGCAATTCCGACGTTGCTCTTCTGGCGCTTTTCCGGCGGAGCACTCATCGTCTTCGTCGCAGCGATTGCCCTACGCGAAGCCCCGCTTCCGCTCTCCCGTATCCCGACGCTGTGCGGACTTGGTGTCCTCTACACGCTGCAAGCCGGACTTTTTCTCGGCAGTGTCGCGGACGCCGGACCGTCGATTGCCATCATGCTTCTCTTTACCTTTCCCGTCATCATCGAAATCGCCGAGCGGCTTGCCGGACGTGGTGGCGGAAAACGCAGCATCATCTCGGTAGCGCTTGCGTGCGGTGGCGTCTGGCTCATGGTGGCAGCGCCGGGATCGGGCCTCCATGCATCGGGACTCGTGTTGGGATTATGCGCAGCGGGTGTCTACGCATCGTACATTTTACTCGCGGTCCGCGTGCTAGCGGGACTACCGCCACTCCGTTCGACCGCGACACTCCTTGCCTCGGCCGCCGTTGTCTACGGGGTGATTACCATGGTACGCGGGTTGCCGATTGTACCGCGCGATCCCGGCCAACTCTACCTCGGTAGCGCGATGGCGCTGATCGCAACCGCGATACCAATTCTCGGGCTCTCGATCGGACTACCGCGCATCGGCGCACAACGCAGCTCGATTCTCGGCACGCTCGAACCGCTCTCGACCGTCGTGCTCTCGATTTTGATACTGCATGCGACGCTTTCGCCGCGTTCGCTGCTCGGCATGGCGTGTGTACTTGCAGCGGGTCTCTTGCGCGTGCTGATGTAGCACGACCTGGGCTGGTAATCCCCAGGTCGCAGCGCGGTAACACGGCGACCGTAGCATCGCGACATGAATCGAGCGATGTTCGCGGCTGCCTCGGGGATGGCCGCACAACAAACGAACCTTGAAATCGTCGCGGATAATCTCGCGAACGCCGATGTCCCCGGCTTCAAAGGCATGGCCGCAACGTTCGCTGACGTGCGAGCCGGCGGAACGCTCGGCCTCGGAACGACGACGCTCGGTCGTCATCCGATCTTCGAGCAGGGCAAACTCATGAAAACCGGTGGCCCGTTTGATGTCGCAATCGACGGCGCCGGCTTCTTCATCGTGCGACGCGGCAACGAGCACGCCTATACGCGCGCTGGCGAATTCACGCGCGCTGTTGATGGCACGCTGCGCAATAGCGCCGGCTGGCAGCTCGAAGGCGTTCGCCTTCCGAGTGAGGCGCTCGCGGTGCGTGTGGAACGCAACGGCCGCATCGCAATCGACACACCGACGAGTAAGAATCGCGCCGTTGGCTCGCTTCGGCTTGCCGGATTCGCATCGCCGGAAAATCTTCGACCGCTCGGTGCCACGCTCTTCGCGGCGACAGCGCGCTCGGGTCCACCACAGCGCTTCTCACCCGGAACCGAAGGCGGTCCGTCGATTGCATTCGGCATGCTCGAAAAATCGAACGTCTCGATCGTCGAGGCCATGATGCAGATTCTCGGCGCGCAGCGCGCCTACGAAGCCAACGCGAAAGGAGTGCAAGCCGCCGATGAAATGCTGCGGATCGCCAACAACATCCATCGCAGTTAACGCAGACGAGCGCGCGATCGTCCAAGAGCGCGTAAATGCGCTTCTTTTCGCGCAAGTTCTCAAGCCGCTTGCCGCATCGCTCGGCCCGTTTGGCGACTGTGCGATCGAGGCCGTTGTCGAGAAGATGTTCGTGCGAGAACGTCGATGATCGATCGCGAGTCGCAGATTCGGCTACTCTTTCCGCTCGTTCGAACGATCGCGCGTCGTACGGCAAGACTACTCGGCACGCATGACCTCGATGATTTGATCGGCGACGGTTCGGTGGGTCTCATTCGGGCCGTCGATTCGTTCGACCCGACCCGCGGGCCGACACTCGAACACTATGCGCGGCGCGTGATCGCGGGGGCGATGCTCAATGGTATTCGGCGCATGGATCACGTCTCCGAGCGCGTCCGTCGCACGATCCGGTACGCGGACCGCGAACGATTTGCGCTGGCAAGCGAACGCGGATATCTCCCGACAAACGCCGAGATGGAAGCGCGCTGTCCGGCACTCGCACAAGCCCGCGCGACCGTGTATCGAGCCGTTCCGCTTTCGATCGATGCGCCTTTGCCCGGTGATGAGCGGCTCGACTCAGATACGTCGGTCAATCCGCAAAACGTCGTCGAGGAACGACTGCGTCAAAATGCGATGTACGGCGCGCTCGAACGACTTCCGCATCGCGAACGCCGCGTCATAACCCAGCACTACTTCGCCGATCGCTCCTTGCGCGAGCTCAGTCGGGATCTGGCCATCTCGCCGCAACGTGTCTCGCAGTTACACTTGCTTGGCATCCGCCGCCTGCGCGGCGAACTCGCAGGCGCGCGATGAACGAACCCGCGGCGACTCGCCTCAATTTCGACCCGCTTGCGTACGTACCGGTTCTTCCGGTAGCCGTCGATCCCGAATTGGAAATCACGAGCGTGCTCCCGCGCGACCATCCGGCATGGCAGCGCGATGTGCTTTCCATTTCCGCTCGCGCTCGTGCAGTGATCGCAACGATCAAACCGATTGCCGTACGCGTCTTGGGCTTTTGGGATCATCACGTACGTGAACTTCGAATTGGCGGCCGGATGCTCGGGATCGACCCGAGTGGATGCTATCGCTTGCGCTAATTTTCGCTCGCTGCACGGGTGACCGCCACGGTCCACGCTTCGAAGCCCGGCTCGCGCGCGCGTATGCCGCGCGCTTCATCAACGCCAAGGCGCCCGAGCATGTCGCACCAATTGCGCCGACGCTCGATCTTACGCCGCGCGAACGGGAGATTCTCGCTCTCTTCGTCGACGAGCTTACCAACAAAGAGATCGCGCAGCGCTTGATCCTGAGTCCTCGCACGGTCGAGACGCACGTCGAACGCGTGCTCGGTAAACTGCAGGTCGGTTCGCGATCGCGCGCGACAGCGATGGCGCTGCGACTCGGTATCGTTACGCTCGGGGCCGTCTAGGAACGATCGACTGCACGGATCATCGTGCCAGCGCAAAGTCCGGCGTCGAGACGAGTGCCGTCTGATCGGTCGCCTTAAAGGCCTCGATGAGTGAGAGCAATTCCTCGGCATCGTGCCCAAGCGTACTGGTTACCTCGATCATGCGTTTGGTTTCGGCTGCGATACCGACGGCCGAGCGTGCGACGCGAGCGGCGGCCTCGGACTGCTGCGCGGCCGAGCCGGAAACGGCGGAAATCGTTTGATCGACCGAACGACTGGCCGCCTCGAGCTCGCGCGCCGCAGCCGCATTTTGTTCGACGATGGATGAGACGTTCTGCATGTTGGCCGCAACTTGCCCTGAGGCCCGTTGCATCGTCGAGGTTGCATCGGCAACTTCGAGAGAAATGCGGCGCGTTTCTTCGATCGCAACGCCCACGTCATCGAGTGCCGTGCTGGCGCGCTGCGCGACGGCGAGGCCGTCATCCATCGATTGTACGGAACCGCGCATGGCGGCGGCCGCGCGGATCGTTTCCTGGCGGATGCTCGTAAGGATCGTGCTAATTTCGCGGGTCGATTGTGCGGAGCGTTCGGCGAGCTTCCGTATCTCATCGGCAACCACGGCGAACCCGCGGCCATGATCGCCGGCGCGTGCCGCCTCGATTGCGGCGTTGAGTGCGAGCAGGTTGGTTTGATCGGCGATTTCCTCGATCGTGCGCACGATCTCGACGACGACGCGCGAGCGTTCCTCAAGCGAGGTCATCACGGTTTCGACTTGTGTCGATTCGGCGCGCAATTGAACGACGGTAGCGGTCGTCGTCGCAACGGCCGAGGCGCCCTCGCTCGACTGCTCCGCGCACCGTTTCGCCGCCGCGGCTAGCGTGACGCCGAGCGTCGCGACATGTCCGATCTGGACGTCGAGCCCGCCCACGCCCTGCGATGCGGCGGTAACCGCACCGGACTGGGCGTCGGCGCCGCTTGCGATTTGCGTCGCGGTGCGTGCGATCTGGGTGAGCGCGATCGTCGCCTCGCGAACGCGATCGGCTTGCAGCAGCGAATCCGCCGCGACGGCATCGGATGCAATGGCGATCTGTTGGATCTCACCTTCCGCAGCCGTCGTCGCGGCGATCATATGGACGGCAACTGATGCAAGCCGTTCGGCGGCGGTGTTGACGCCTTTGATCAAGGGGTCGAGTTGATGCGTCATCCGGGCGAAATCTAAACTCACTTCGTAAATGCGCTCGGCGAGTCCATTGTAGCTTGCCGAAAGAACGGCCATTTCGTCGCCGCCGGATGTTTCCAGCATGATTCGACGATCGAACGAGCGGGTGCGTAAATCACCTCGTGCAACGGCGTTCGCAAGCTCGGCGAAGTGGGTCATGTCTTCGCTGACGATCGTTTCGATCGCGCCCGTGATATTTTGCAAACGGCGTGCCATCGAGCGCGTGGTGACGATCATGAGCGTCGCAGCAACGCCGATCGTGATCAGCACGATCGCAAAGATGATGACGGCGCGCCGCGTCAGTGCGGAAATACGCGTCGCAAGGACGCTGTCCATGCCGACGATCGATGCGTCGTAAAGCGTGAAGCCGGTCTCCATCGCCTGTTTTTGCGCATCGGCAAGAACGATGTGACTGCCGTTCAGCGAACTCGACTTGAGAATGAGCGAGTCGAGCGCCGCCGTAAAGCGCGTTGCCGCATCGTGCTCGTGTACGCGCGCTTCCTCGAGACTCGTTTTGATATACGGTGCCGCCCCGAATGCGATTGGAACGTTGTGATCGATCCCATCACGTGCCGTCGCAATTTGGCCTGACGCGATGGTGACCGCGATCCGATCGTCGGTGCTGAGTCGGCTATTGCGTAGCGCGCTATCGCCGACGGTTGCCGCTTGGGCGACGCCGTCGATCAGACTTGGAATCTTGTTGACCATCGTGTCGCCGACGTAGTATCCGTCGAGAATCGGGTCGAGTGTGATCTTCGAGTTATCCGAAACGACGCTCAATAGGGTGATGAAATCACCGAGGATGACGTCGATTTTTGCACGTTCGTGCCACTTCGTTTGCAGCGCACGCAAAGTAGCGCCGAGCGCCAGATCGCGCGCCGGTCCGGCATCGACGGCTAGCGCCGCCGTAAAATCATCGTCGATGCGCTTGGCCGTGGTATCGCGTGAAGGGCCGGCTGACCCGGCCTCTAGTCGAAGGGTCTCAAGATCGAAGAAAAGAGGGCGCAGCGCCTTCGTCGTAGCCGTGCCCAGTCGTTCCTGCGCGGCAAAGTCAACATCGCCTTTGATCTGTAGGAAGAGAACCGCGATCAAAAGCGCGATTGGGATCAAAAAGATAGCGCCGATGATGAACATCTTGCCGGCGAACGGGATTCGTCGCATACCTTCTCCATCGGTTTGGCAGTCGGGCGACTTTACCGACGGGCGGCCGCGGGCTGGCCGGCAGGCCCAAAAACGTCTTTACGTACCAACCGCCGGTGCGATTGCGAGATTCGCGACGATTCCCTCGATCAATTTTGCGATTTGCTCGGCTCCCCGGTGCGAGACGGAAAGCACCTCGTCGTGCGTGGTCGGATTTCCGTTCAAAACGTTTGTAATCAGACTGAACGCGGCAACCTCGCAGCCGAGCGCGCGCGCGGCGATCGTTTCAAGGACCGTCGACATTCCGACGGCGTCGGCACCGAGCGTGCGCAGCAGGGCGGCTTCGGCCTGCGTTTCGTACGAGGGGCCGCCAACCGCGGCATAGACGCCGGAATGCATCAAAATCGAATATTCGCTCGCGATGTGTCGTGCGAGTTCGCGTAATTGCGGCGAATAGCACCCGACCATATCGACGAAGCGCGTATGCGTTCCATGCATCAGCGGCCCCGCAAGCGGATTCGCCCCGGTGAGGTTGATATGATCGTCGATCATCATCAAATCGCCCGGGCTGAAGCTGCGGTTGAGCCCGCCCGCGGCATTCGTCAGCAGGACCGTTCGCGCACCGGCGTGAGCGGCGACGGCGATCGGATAGATCACCTCGCGTGCATCGTACCCCTCGTAAAGATGAAAGCGGCCCGAGAAGACCGCGATCATTCGTCCGTGGAGTTCGCCGACAGTCACTTCGCCTGCATGACCGGGCACGCTCGGCTGCGGCATCCCCGCGATTTTTTTATACGCGATGGGTTTTGCATCGATGCGCCCGGCAAAGGTCGAGCCCATACCGGATCCGAGAATTACCGCACAATCGATCGATCCGCCGGCGCGATCGCGTACGAGTGCCGCTGCTTCATCGAGTGACTTTCGCTTCATGGTGCTACGACCAAAGGTGCGAGCAAATTGATCCCGGTCATTTCGCGGGGCACGTCCAGGCCGAGGAGCGGGAGCAACGTTGGAGCGACGTCGCCGAGTTTGCCGCCGGCGGCGAGCACCCCGAGCGGCTGCTGCGAGACGAGTACGAAGGGCACCAGATTCGTCGTATGGGCCGTGAGCGGGTTGCCGTCGGGATCGAGTTTTTGCTCGGCGTTTCCGTGATCTGCCGTGATCGCAAGAATGCCGCCCGCATCTCGCACGGCATGCTCGAGTCGGCCGAGCGCAACGTCGAGCGTCTCGAGTGCCGAGATCGTGGCGTCCCACACCCCGGTATGGCCGACCATATCGGCGTTTGCATAGTTCATCACGATCACATCGTGGTGATGGTGCTGCAGATCTTCGATCGCCGCCGACGTGATGTCTTGCGCGGACATCTCCGGCGCGAGATCGTAGGTTGCCACACGTCGGTTACTGGGAATGAGCACGCGATCTTCGCCCGCGAACACCTCTTCGCGACCGCCGTTGAAGAAGTACGTGACGTGTGCGTATTTTTCGGTTTCGGCAAGCCGCAATTGCCCGAGGCCCGCGCGCGCGATGACCTCACCAAACGTCTCGGCCTGCGGGCGCGGCCCAAAGAGAATCGGGTTGGTGAAGTGCTCTTCGTAGCGCGTCATCGTCGCGAAGACGAAGTTGCTGAAGTCGTGCACGGGAAATTCGTGAAAGCCGACGCCCGAAAAAGCCATCGTGAGTTGACGCGCGCGATCGGGACGGAAGTTGAAGAAGATGACGGCATCGCCGTCTTTGATCGGGCGTGCTTCGCCGACGATCGTCGGCACGACGAACTCGTCGTTTTCCCCGCGCGCGTAGGCGGCATGGAGTGCCGCAAGCGCCGTTGCCGCATGTTGGTCGGCTTTGCCGCTCGCGAGCGCGTCGTACGCTTTATGCGTGCGGTCCCACCGTTTGTCGCGATCCATTGCGAAAAATCGGCCACTCACGGTAGCAATCGCGTTCGGACGCGCGTGGGCGACGAGATAGGCATCGAGTGTCGTAAGATACCGCTCGGCGGAGCGAGGAGCGACATCGCGTCCGTCGAGAAACGCATCGATGAGAAGCGGCACGTCGGGTGGGACGGCCGCGATCAACGCTTCGAGATGCGACTGTGCGGAATGCACGTTGCCATCGGAGACCAGACCCAACAGCCGAACCGTACCGCCCGTCGTTCGTGCGTGCGCGATCACCTCGGCGAGCACGGGATTCTTCGCAAACGAGCCGTCGCGAATGCTCTCGTTGATGACGACGAGCCCTTGCGGAACCACGCGGCCGGAGCCGATATTGATGTGGCCGACTTCGCTATTCCCCATCACGCCCGCAGGCAGGCCGACCGCCTCACCGCTCGCATCGATATCGGTCACGACCGCGCTTGCAAGGATGCGTCGCCAATTCGGCAAGTCCGCCGCGGCGATCGCATTGCCGTACGTCTCCGAGCGCGTCCCCCAGCCATCGAGAATGCACAGAACCAAGGGCGCGCGCGATTTAGGCAAGGACTCTCCGTGCATGGCGAACGAGGGGAGCAAACGATTCGACTTGGAGACTCGCACCGCCGACGAGTCCGCCGTCGATATTGGGCTGCGCCATGAGCGCGGCGATATTTTCCGGTTTCACGCTGCCGCCGTATAAAATCCGTGCGTCGGCGAGACCCTCGACGCACGCGCGAATCGTGCCCATGACGGCGTTGGCGCTCGCGGGACTATCGGCGTTGCCGGTGCCGATCGCCCAAATGGGCTCGTAGGCAACGACGCACTGCGCGATGTCTGCAACCGGAATATCATCGAATGCCGCACGCGTCTGTTCCATCACGCGTTCGTGCGTGAGTCCCGCAAAATGTTCGGCAGCGGTCTCACCGACCGCGACGATCGGCGTCAAGCCGTGCGAGAGTGCGGCTTTGACTTTGAGATTGATGTCCTCGTCCATCTCGCCGTAGTTCGCACGACGTTCGCTATGGCCGAGGATGACGTAGCTGACGCCGACGTCGCGTAACATCACCGGCGAGACTTCTCCGGTAAAGGCACCTTGCGGCGCCCA
>Ga0123338_10006232_pt1 | contig 10038 bp, 4 predicted proteins | sample grotaG_FD_89793 | JGI IMG/M metagenome (GOLD analysis project Ga0123338, IMG submission 89793) | Glacier valley bacterial and archeal communities from Borup Fiord, Nunavut, Canada, to study Microbial Dark Matter (Phase II) -... | ecosystem: Environmental > Aquatic > Freshwater > Ice > Glacier ...
AATCAATCGGTGTTGAGGCAAGCAGGCAATTGCCGATATCTATCCTCAATTATGTGGCCAGAACTAGAGAATCAGTAGTTTTAAATGATGCAAGTAAATTAAGTATATTTACTACAGACCCTTATATAATCCAGAATCAACCTAAATCAGTTTTATGTACACCTATTATCCACCAAGGTAAACTTATTGGTCTATTCTACTTAGAAAATAATCTCACTACTGCTGCCTTTACTGACGCTCGTCTAGAAGTCTTAAAACTCCTATCTTCCCAAGCCGCTATTTCGCTACAAAATGCTCAACTTTATGTAGCATTACGTGAAAGAGAAAAACAAATAGGGCAATTTCTCGAAGCTGTACCAGTGGGTATATTTGTCTTAAATGCTAATGGTCAGCCATACTACGCCAATCAGACCGCACAGCAGCTCCTGGGTAAGGGAATTATTTCTGCGCCCACAACCAAGGAATTGATTAAGATTTATCAAATATATCAAGCTGGGACTGGGCAATTATACCCCACCGGAGAGCAGCCGATTTTTCGAGCACTCAAAGGTGAGAGTACAAATGTTGATGATATTGAAATTCACCACAAAGATCGAATTATCCCGGTACAATCGTCAGCTACGCCGATTTTTGATACTCAAGGTCAAGTCGTTTATGCGATTACAGCTTTTACTGACATTACCCAACGCAAACAAGCAGAATCTGAGCGCATTAAATTTATTCAAGAACTAGCAATTAAAAATCTCGCCTTACAGCAAGCAACAGAACTACTAGCAGAATCTAACCGAACTCTAGAGCAAAAAGTTATAGACCGCACTCACAAACTTTCTCAGACTTTGGATATTCTCAAAGCCACCCAAACCAAATTACTGTTTGAAAACGCTTTACTCAAAACTACCACATCCGCCACCTTTGATTATCAAGTTGGTGGCAGTTTACCGATGGATGCACCTACTTATGTAGTGCGTGCTGCTGATCGCCATTTTTATCAAGCCTTACGGCGTGGCGAGTTTTGTTACGTTCTCAATCCTCGACAGATGGGTAAATCCAGCTTAATGGTACACATGATGCATTACTTACAGCAAGAGGATTGGCTGTGTGCAGCAATTGACATGACGCGAATTGGCAGCGAAAATGTTACACCTGAACAATGGTATAAAGGGTTAGCAGTTGAATTGTGGCAGAGTTTTGGTCTACCAACAAAGGTAAATCTCAAAGATTGGTGGAATGAACGACTTGATATTTCTCCTGTACAACGTTTAAGTTACTTTATCGAAGAAATATTACTAGTACATGTAGGATGTGAAGATTATCCTCCGAAAAATCTAGTCATATTTTTTGATGAAATTGATAGCGTTTTAGCCTTAAACTTCCCGATTGATGACTTTTTTGCTTTAATTCGCTTTTGTTATAATCAACGCTGTATTAATCCTGGATATCAACGCTTAACCTTTGCTTTATTTGGTGTGGTCACACCAGCAGACTTAGTCAAAGACAAACAACGAACACCTTTCAACATTGGTCAAGCGATTCAACTTGAGGGTTTTCAAGTCCACGAAACTCAACCTTTACTTCAAGGCTTAGCCGAAAAAGTCAGTAATCCGCAAGCAGTCCTCCTCGAAATATTATTCTGGACTAACGGTCAACCTTTTCTCACACAGAAGCTGTGTCGGCTGATTCGGAATGCGCCTTCTATTCCCACAACAAAAGTTGAAGCTGCTTGGTTAGCAGAGTTAGTGCGACACCAAGTGATTGAGAATTGGGAATCTCAAGATGAACCAGAACATCTGCGGACAATTCGCGATCGCTTACTTCACAGTCAAGCAAGAGTAAAATTACTACAACTCTATCGCCAAATTTTAGATGGCGACCTGACTGCAGTTGACAGTCCAGAAGAAAAAGAGTTGCGCTTATCTGGACTCGTTATCAAGCATCAAGACTGTTTAAAAGTTCATAACCGAATTTACGAACTTGTTTTTCACCGCAACTGGTCTAATATGTTGGGACTGGAATAACCAAGTGACGCTCAGATGCCAAGAGTGATTTTTTTCCACGCCACCATAACTCAGATTTCAAAATCCTCAATAATGCTAGTATCATTCAACCTAACTTCAATACTAAAGCAACTTCCGGCTTTAGCTTTAAAAGATTTTAGTTGAATGTAATTATCAAGACTTCTAGCTTGAACTTCTTGGAGATTAGTTCCAGTTTTCGACAGTAAAGTTAATCGAAGATTTTGGGGTAAATAAGTCTCTCCACCTGTGGGATGTAACTGGACTAATACACCTAATTTTTCCTCAGATTCTTGGGCAATCTTCACCAGTAAGGCAACATTTTGATTATCCAATTGCATCCCCAAGTCAATTAGTTTACCGCGCCTGAAATCCGTATTAGCATTGCGAGTACTCCAAGCTAAATTAGCATTTGTGCCCATCAAAGCATCAATCGCCAGCCAGCCTTCTTCAACCACACCCTGTAGCCATTGACTGAGTTTGGTTTTGCTCTCCTCAATATATATCCGTATCTGCTCAGATTTACTAGCAACCATAGCTAGGGGAATCGCTGATGGTGACAACAAACGACAATAAGATAGTAAATGATTCGGCTCAGCATCAAACACATCTAAAGGTATTTGATAACAATCGTCACGTAATTGTCGCGCTGATCGCTTGAGTTGGTCGTGACGCAGAAAGCCTCTGATGATTGCTTGTTCTTGCTCTTCAACAACTTCTAACACCACATAAAAATGTGCCGCTAACTCTGGCTGATCGAGTGCCAATTGAGGAATGCTGACTAATTCAGAGAGCAAGTTTTCCGTAGCGATCGCCTGAATTTTAAATCCATCCACTTGAATAAAATTATCATGGCGGGTCACAACCTGATTTAATAGGCGGGTGCTCAACCATTCTGCCAAGCCAATTTGTGCCAATGTATTAAGATACGTTTGCCAATCACCCTTGAGGGAGTTAGAAGTGATAGCTTGCTCAAAGTACTCTGCTTCTAGATAGATGATTTCTGAACAAGGCAATCGCAAATTACTTGAATTAACTGGGCTAATAGACACTGGTTTCATCCTCATGCTTGTATAAAATTGTTTAGGCTCAGACGTAATTGAGCCGCATAGACACTGTTCATCGAGCGATTTTTACCCGCTCTGAGTTCCTCACCTGCTTCTTGAAAAACCTCGCGATCAGCAAAAGCTTCAATTTGCTCTAACACCATTGTCAGATAATCTGGTTCTGGTGGTGTCGAACTCAAACCGAGATTTTGAGCTTTTTCCAAGCTGATATCTAAAAGCTTTTGAACTACACGCGACCGTACAAGACGCAGCAGTTCTCCTGGATTTAAAATCCGTCGTGCTTGATCCCAACTACTCATCCCGAGCCTAGGAGCAATATCCTTGAGAGACAAACCCTCCACATAATATAGCCGCAAACCGGGAATAAATTGTCCAGCTAAAGGCGCATATTTTTTGCTTTTCTTTAACTGTTTAATGCAATTTTGAATCTCCAGTTCTATGCCTTCCGATACAGCTAATTGTAATTGCTGATGTAATGAATCTAAAAATTCCTGCTGCTCGACATCTAACTCATCTAAAGAATCATGAGGTAAATCTGGTCTGGGTGTATAACCACCCGTTTGCGGGTCTTGAATCTCTAGTGGTTCTCTGTAACTCCAAATATCATACTGACGCAACTGAGTCGCAACTTGCTTGAGTTCTCCCATCAACGCCGTAGTCGAGTTGAAGACAACACCTTGGAGTTGCAACTTGTCCTGCATCTCTGTCAATTGCAAGAGCGAAGGATCGGGACATTTCCGCGCTCCCTTCGCTCGCATTAGTTGGCGATCGCGCCGGTAAACAGCGTGAAAGACTTCTAACAGAGAGCGATCGCGCTTTGATAATTGTTCCAACTGTTTCGGTCGGACGCGGTTCATCATCGCCCAATCACTAAGATGCTTAAAACCAAACTCCCCTAAAAAACTTTTCAGTTCGGGATTTTGTTTTGTTTGCAAATAAGCCCAGTTATCTAAGCTCATGCTGGATGCATTCTGCCTAAATGTTCGCAAAACCTCAACGGTAAAATATTTGTAAGCAGAGGAGTGGATTTCACCTCCATCATCCAAAATTAATTGAGCTTTGCGATCGCGATCGAGTATCACCAGTTTTTTTCCATCGTCATTCAGGACAAATTGCAGCAACTCTCTATAAGTAAAAGCTTTCTCTCCCCCAAAAAGATTGTCAATTTTTTGACAAGCCTTCAAGATGGGGTAAGAAACCTCGCACCGCAGACACAACCCAGCCTTGGCTTGAGTTATCGGCTCTGCTCCTGAATCACCGTGAAAATAAGCAAACAGTTCCGCTTGCATGTCCCCTTGAACACGAGTAACTGTTTGCTTCACGAATTCCTGGGCAATTGGCAACAAACGATACTCGTAACCTGAATTTCCCTGCTCAAGACTAATTTTGCATATTTTCCAGTACGTTAACAAAGCACCCATAGAAACTGTCCGCCTTACATAACTAATCATTCCGCACTACTTGTATTTTATAAATAGATGACCGCATTGGGAACTGATGCAGTTATTACATTAATAAATATTTTGTACTAAGCCGCTAAAGTCGCTCTGTGTCCTAGTGCGGGAATTGTCAGTATTTTTACTTAAGCAGCGCATAAGTATATTGATATTACCTCTATATATGTATAGAAAAGAGGTATTTTTCCATTAAAAAACATATGCCAATCATTTGGAGAGAAAATTATGTGTACTTCGAGATCTCGCAATGGAAGCTATTTGGATCTAAAAAGCTTATTTTTTCCGGATGAATCTCCAGAATCCATTCACGACAACCTACATCAGTTTTGGCGGCGTTCGGAAGGGATCTGGTTTTCTAAACTTGTAAATGTCACAGTGAGATTATTACCACAGACAGAATTACTAGCAATCAGCCAAAGGCATCTGCTGGAGCAACCGGAGTTTGGGGTGAGGATGAGTTGGGAATATAATACAAAACAACAGTCAGGACAAATGTTTTGGTGTGTTGATACTGCTTATCCAGGACTAATATTTGCTGACCGCAGCATGTTAGAAAATATTCCGCAAATATTTGACTACCAAATGCTCAGCGATCGCCACCTAGTGATCACTGCTGATAAATTTAGTGAAACATTTTTATTAGATAGCGATCGCCGCCGCTTGCGAGAGTTGCGGGTGGAGGGTAAGTTAATCAGACGGCTGTGGGAAAATAAGTTTGGTGATTGATCGCATCAACTGCATAAGTTGACTTTTATTACACCTATTTACAGACAACCATAAGAGCCTAATCTACTATGACTCGTAACATCTATGCACTACTAGTTGGTATTGACGAATATGTTAGCCCAATTCCACCTTTGAATGGCTGTGTTAACGATATTACAGCCGTTCGAGAGTATTTAGAGGGACGGGTAGCAACGACCGGATACCAACTTTATTTACGTAAACTCGTGAATACCGAAGCAACTCGACAAGCGATTGTCGATGGTTTTCGACAACATTTGTCTAAAGCAACAAGTGAAGATGTGGCTTTCTTTTATTACGCCGGACATGGTAGTCAAGAAAATTCACCAGAAGAATTTTGGGATATAGAACCAGACCGGATGGATGAAACGATCGTTTGTTACGACAGCCGCCAATCAGGAGTTTGGGATTTAGCAGATAAAGAATTGGCGTTCCTAATCGCCGAAGTCGCCGCCAAAAATCCTCACTTCACTGTGATTATGGATTGTTGTCACTCCGGTTCTGGAACTCGCGGTGACTTGGAGGTATCTGTCCGGAAAGCCCCAATCGATCAGCGTCGTCGTCCATTAGACAGCTTTCTCTTTGCCGCAGAAACGAACCGCAGTTTGGAAGCGTCAAAGCTAAACAGCAAATATATCTCCTTTTCAGCTTGCTTAGATAGTGAGTTAGCCAAGGAGTATAACGGCGATGGAAAACAACGAGGTGTCTTTTCTTACTTCTTACTCGATACTTTGAAGAAAGCTAATGGCAGTTTGACTTATCGCGATTTATTCAAACGCACTAAAGCTTTGGTTAGCAGCAAGGTGACGGCACAATCTCCGCAGATGGAAGCGACAATTCCTGAAGATTTAGATCAAGCTTTTTTAGGAGGTGCGATCGCAAAGCGCATTCCTTATTTTAATGTCAGACACGACAACAATTACGGCTGGGTATTAGACGGTGGTGCTGTACATGGAATTTCGCAACCGACAGGTAGTGAAACAACTATTCTCGCCCTATTTCCTTTCGACAGCCAGACAGAACAGCTACAGCAATCATCAACATCCTTAGGTGTAGCCCGTGTTGTCGAAGTTATGCCACAACTCAGTAAAATTACGATAACTGGTGTAGAGTTGCAGCCAGAAATGACCTTCAAAGCAGTAGTCACCAGTCTACCGCTACCACCGAAAAAAGTTTTAATTGTCGGTGAAGCTGCCGGGGTAGAATTGGCTCGCACCGCCTTGAAAACACCTCAATCATCTTTATATATTCAAGAAGTTACAACACCGGATGCCGAATTTAAACTAATTGCCCGTGATGGCAAATATCTGATTACCCGCCCAGTTGATGACCGTCCTCTAGTCGCGCAAATCCCCGGTTATAGCACCGCTACAGCCGCAATGGCAATTCAGCGCTTAGAACATATTACCCGCTGGACAAATATCGCTGAGCTTTCAAGTCCCGCAACTAGTCGCATTCAACCTAATGCGGTACAAATCCAGATTTATCGCGATGGACAAGAACTTAAAGATGCCGAGATTCGCTTAGAGTACCGCCAAGAAAATGGCAAATCCAAAAGTCCTACTTTCAAAGTCAAACTCACAAACAACAGCACCGAACCACTATATTGCGCCCTTCTCGACTTAACAGACCGCTACGCCGTGAGTGCGGTGTTACCCACCGGCGGCGTTTGGCTACAGCCAGGACAAGAGGCTTTTGCCTTGAGTGGTAAACCGATTTATGCCTCAGTCCCAGAAGCCTTATGGAAACAGGGAATTACAGAAGTTAAAGATCTTCTCAAACTCATTGTCAGCACTGCGGAATTTGATGCCACCTTACTCACACAAGACGAGTTAGACTTGCCTTCACGCGCTATTCCGAGAACTAATCCAGGTGGTGGAACCTTGAACCGTTTGATGACTCGGATTCAATCTCGTGATTTAAGCGCACAACCAGAAGAAGAAGCATACGACGACTGGGTAACTACTCAAATCTCCCTCGTCACCGTCCGTCCTCAAGCAACAACAGCAATTCCACAAAATGGCAGTATTTCTTTAGGGTCTGGGGTGAGTTTGCAGTCGCATCCGAGTTTAAAAGCAAATGCGCGGCTAACAACTGTCAGCCAATCTACCCGTGATTTAGGTAATCACCTCCTACCCCCAATGTTACAAGGACGTTCAGGAATTCAACCTTTTAGTTTCACAAGTAGTCGCGGCACTGATCCTGGTTTGAGTGCCTTAGAATTAACCGAGGTAGAAGATGCCTCTGTTGTCACCCCCCTTGACCCTCTCAAACTACTTGTTGATTTGCCAATAGGTGCCAATGAGCAAATATTACCACTCAGCTATGATGGCGAGTTTTTCTTACCTTTAGGTAGCGCCCGCAGTACCTCGGATGGTAAAACAGAAATCATTTTAGAACGTTTGCCAGAACCAGTTAGTGAAGGTAAGCGCAGTCTTGGCGGTTCGATCCGCATTTTCTGCCACAAAGTTGTCGCCAATCAGTTTGGCTTAGAGGACAAATACCCAATTTTAGCGGTAGCAGATGTCAATACTGACGGTATTGCCACTTATACCCAGGAAATCGCCGAAGTTAAAGAACGCGTCGCCACAGCAGATAAAATTGTCCTCTACATCCACGGGATTATTGGTGATACTCAGTGGATGGTCGGGAGTGTGCAACGGGCAAAGATTGAGGTAAACGGACAACAGCAAGTTCTGGCTAAAGCATATGATTTGGTTCTTACCTTTGACTATGAAAATCTCAATACTCCGATTGAAGAAAATGGCAAACTGTTAAAACAAAGACTCGAAGCAGTCGGCTTAGGCGCAAATCACGGCAAAACATTACACATTGTCGCCCACTCAATGGGAGGTTTAGTCTCGCGGTGGTTTATTGAACAAGAAGGTGGTAATCAAGTAGTCCAACACTTAATTATGTTAGGGACGCCGAATGCCGGTTCTCCTTGGTCTACTGTGAGTGATTGGGCATTAACTACTCTGAGTATCGGACTCAATGGTCTGTCGCAAATTGTCTGGCCAACATCAGTGATTGGTGTGTTAGTCAAAGCGTTAGGCGCATCGGCTGGCGTTGTAAAACACATTGATATCCCGTTAGCGCAGATGCATCCTGGTTCCGAATTACTACAAAAATTAGCAACCAGTCCCGATCCGGGGATTCCTTACTCAATTATTGCCGGTAATACTGCGATCGCCCCCTCCGCTTTGAAGTCAACAGCTAATCAACCTAATCTTTTAGAACGATTACATCAAAAGCTGTTTAAAAAAGCCGTTGCTTTACCTTTCTTTGGGCAACCAAATGACATTGCTGTCATGGTCACCAGTATTAAGAATGTCAGTCAGCACACACCGGCAGTACAAATTCAAGAAATTGGTTGCGACCACCTCTCTTACTTCACCGATCCTGCTGGGTTAACAGCTCTCTCAGCCGCTGTGATGCGAGTTGCTGTACAGGATGTGCCATCAGTACCACCACAAAAAACTCGCTGGTTTCCTAGTGGGATTGTCGGCGCTTTGCTCATTGCTCTGACAGGATTGCTTGGTTTCTCTGTCTCTAGTCATACACAACACCAGCCTCACCCAACCATCCAATCTGCCCAAAAATAGATGTAATCAAAGTTTGTAGTTGCGCTTCAGCGCGCACAAGGTCTAGAGCGCTGTTCGCGCAGCGTGCCGTCAGGCATAGCGCAACTACGAACCTTAATTGCATTGGGTTTCGCTTGAGGGTAGGGGTAAAACATTCACTATAGAGACTTCACACCCTTAAGAGGAGATTAAATCATGTCTGATTTTAAGCGCAACTTGGCATTTGTTATCGGTATTAACAACTACACTAATGGTATTCCTCAACTCCAAACACCCATCAACGATGCCAAAAAGCTGGTGGAAATCCTGCGGGAAAAACATGGCTATCAAGTGTGGGTATGTTTAGACGAAACAGCAACTCTCAAGACTTTAAATAACTTGTTGACAACAACATTGCCTCAACAAGTGCAGCCAGATGACCGTTTACTTTTTTACTTCGCCGGACATGGAGTAGCTCTTAATGACGATGACGGTCCTAAAGGTTATTTAATTCCGCAAGATGCCAAATTAGGTGATGTTCAAAGCTACTTGGCAATGACCAAATTGCAGGAAGCACTAACCCAATTGCCTTGTCGCCATCTCCTCGGCATCTTCGACTGCTGCTTTGCGGGTGCTTTTCGCTGGTCTTTAAATAGAGACTTATTAGCAACGCCTGAAGTCATTCACAAAGAGCGTTACGATCGCTTGATTTGTGACCCTGCATGGCAGGTAATTACCTCTAGTGATTATGACCAAAAAGCCGCTGATGCTTTTGTCTTGAAAGCACGCGGTCAATCCGGCGACCATTCACCATTTGCAGCGGCTTTACTCGACGCTTTTGCTGGTGCTGCGGATACCAATCCACCTGCTGCCGATGGCAAACCTGCTGGAGATGGGATTACTACGGCAACTGAACTATATCTTTATTTACGCTATCGCGTGGAATTGGCCACAGAAGGTAATTCTCAACGTCAAACGCCAGGTATTTGGCCGTTGAAGAAGCATGATAAAGGTGAGTATATTTTCCTGACTCCTGGACATGAACTTAACTTACCTCCGGCACCTCCTTTAGATAAGTCTAAAAATCCTTACCGAGGGTTGGAGTCATTTGAGGATAATTTTAAGGATAATAAAGAAGACATTAAATTGTTTTTTGGCAGAGACTCTCTGGAGGATAAACTGCTGGATGTTGTGA
>Ga0123338_10006236_pt1 | contig 10032 bp, 8 predicted proteins | sample grotaG_FD_89793 | JGI IMG/M metagenome (GOLD analysis project Ga0123338, IMG submission 89793) | Glacier valley bacterial and archeal communities from Borup Fiord, Nunavut, Canada, to study Microbial Dark Matter (Phase II) -... | ecosystem: Environmental > Aquatic > Freshwater > Ice > Glacier ...
AATTGAAAGTAAACAAATAATAGTTTAAAAAAATGAAATCAATAAATCGTGTTTTAGGAAGAGCAAGTTTAGTTTTTGCGTTTTTTATCGTAATCTGTCTTTCTGCTAATCCAGTAAGTGCAATCGCTGCGCTAAACGATAGTTTTACAATTACCGCAGCCGAAAATTCGGTAAATTCTTCAGCCTGGAATCTGAAATATTCAGAATCAGAAAATGGGTTTAAGATTACGATGCTTGAAAAAAACGGAGTAAAAGAATACAACGTCCGGAGTAAGTTTTTCGAAGTCGCTTATGTTTTGGATAAAAATGGATTTGGTGCCCGAATGATTAAATCCGGAGATGCTCAGGTTCCAGGTCAGATACTTGATCAGGTTATCAATGAAAATGAACTAAAGAATCAAAAAATCATAAGTGATACTCAAATCGACAATGAGACCGCCTTGAATCTTATTGCAAGCTATCTTCCTGATTTAATAAACGATAACTACAAGCATTTACTTCAGTAATTCTCGCCGCTAAAAAAATTAATGAAGCCATCCTAAAAAGGGTGGCTTTTTTTTATAAAAGCTCGGCTAAGATCTTTAAATTTGCCGCAAACCTGATCTATTATGCTTGAAATTTTTTACAACCGACGAAGCACCCGAAAATTTCTGGACAAACGGATTGAAGAAGCCAAAATCAAAAAACTGCTTACTGCTGCCCTCCTTGCACCGTCCTCTATGGGAAGTCGTCCATGGGAATTCATTATTGTCGACGATCCAGCCTTACTTTCGGTACTCGCAACTTCAAAACCTCATGGCGCTTTACTTTTAAAACATGCCCCTTTGGCTATCATCATAGCCGGCGATAAGACGAAAAGTGATGTTTGGATTGAAGATTGTTCAATTGCATCGATTTTTGTCCAGCTTGAAGCAGAAGCACTTGGATTGGGTTCTTGCTGGGTACAGATCAATCGCCGGTACTACAATGACGATATCACTTCAAATGAATATATCCACGAACATTTTAATATCCCGGAAAGATTAGAAGTCCTTTCAGTGGTAGGAATCGGATACAAAGCAGCCCAACGGCCTCCACTTTCAGATTGCGATGTTCTTTGGAACAAAGTTTCAAAAAATCAATATCAGGATCAAACCGGTTTTAAGATTCCTAAAGAATGTGAAGAATAACATTCATTACTCTGATTTATATTCAAATGCATATGATTCATCATGTTGGGTTATATCCAAACCTAACCGCTCTGATTTTGGTTCAACACGCATCGGTATAATCAGATCCGTCAGGCGATAAAGCAGGTAAGAACCACCAAAAGTGAAGACTCCAACAACGAGCAGCGCCAGCAGGTGATATAAGAAAGTACGATATTCGCCATAAAAGATTCCAACACCCTGAGCAAAAATTCCGGTAAAGAACATTCCGGAAATACCACCCATACCATGCGCAGGGAACACATCGAGCGTATCATCAACAGATGTAGAGGACCGGTAATGGACTGCTATATTGCAAATAATGGAAGCTGCCAATCCGATAAATATGCTGGCACCTACATTCACAAATCCAGCGGCTGGGGTAATTGCCACCAAACCAACCACCAGGCCGATTGCAGCTCCCATAGCAGAAGGTTTTCTCCCCATTGCAGCATCCATCATTAGGTAACCAAGCATTGCCGCAGCTGAAGCAGTATTAGTATTTACCAATGCGATCGTTGCAACAGAATTTGCAGCCAAGGCAGATCCTGCGTTAAACCCAAACCAGCCAAACCACAACATTCCTGCACCCAGAAGGACAAACGGAATATTCGCCGGATGAAATGATTGTGAATAATCGCGCCGTGGTCCCAAGAACATGGCACCGGCAAGTGCTGCAAAACCGGCAGACATGTGAACGACTGTACCTCCTGCAAAATCGAGCACTCCCCAATTGCGTAAAAAACCGTTCGGATGCCAAGTCCAATGTGCCAGCGGACAATATATAAAAATCACGAACAAACACATAAACAAGACATAAGCACTAAAACGTACTCTTCCAGCAAAAGAACCGGTAATCAAGGCCGGAGTAATAATGGCAAACTTTAACTGGAACATTGCAAAAAGAGCAAGCGGAATTGTCGGAGCTAAAAGGGGATCGGTTAAGCCATTCACACCTTTAAACATGAAAAATGTAAAAGGATTGCCAATCAATCCGAATTTATCAGGCCCGATACTATCACCAAATGCAAGACTAAATCCGACAAAAACCCAAATAATACTGACAACTCCCATGGCAATAAAGCTCTGTAACATGGTCGAAATAATATTTTTAGGCTGGATCATCCCACCATAGAAAAAGGCAAGACCAGGAGTCATCAACAACACAAGCGCCGTCGAAGTGAGCATCCATGCCACATCTCCGGGAACTATTTTAGGATCTATCCCTATTAAGTCAATTCCTGAAATATAAACACCAAACAATGACACTGTAAGCGTCAGAATAATTACAATAAGCCAGTTTCTTTTCATAGGTATCTAAAATTGGGCGCTTTACTCGCGGGTCAAATTTATATCATATTTCCATTTTACAAGCAAGATTACTTACTTTGATAGCTAAATATTAACCTAATATTTACATTTAGGTATTTTCCAACGGTTTCCAAAAACATAAGGCGAGGACCGAATTTGCATCCTGCGTCTATTTTTCACCAAGAAAACACAGATAAAAGCTTCTGAAACTATATTAGGGCCAAGTAAGCCTTCATTATTACTTTCAATAAAACAATTGTACAAATTAATATAACAAACTTACAAGTCATCAAATTTCATTATTTTTAGCCTCCTAAATTTAAGAAAAATGCACAAAAAAAGGAATATTGTATTATTTATTATTGGAGGAGTAATTTTATTACTCCTGGTTAAGGTACTTATAGACATTCCTTACAGGCACAACATACCGCCTCTTGCAGATTTACAATCGGTTACAGACTCACTAAAGAAACAATTAACGGTTGCTACGAGTAAAGCATATCGTATTCCTACTGCCGATAACTTAGGAATGCTTGGGATGGTTTATCATTCAAGTGCGAATTATGAAAAGGCAGCTGTATGCTATAAACTTGCTATTAAGAAGAACAAATCAAAATGGGTCTGGAGTTACTATCTCGGGTATCTGTATATGGAAATGGGAGAATCGGCTAATGCTATTGAAAACTTTGAGTTTGTGATAAAAGAAAATCCAGCTGCTTACCATGCATGGTACTATATTGGTGAAGGTTATCAAAACCTGGGGGCAAACGGCAAAGCAGAATTAGCCTTTAAAAAAATAGCTGCTCTAAAGGAAAAAAATCATGCAGCGAATTCAACATTGCGGACAGATTATTTCCCTTTGCGCATCTACGCCAAATATCAACTCGCGCGGATCTATTTCATTACTGGCAAACTTGATCTTGCAGAACAATTACTTCGTGAAATTCTGAATGAAAATCGCACATTCGGCGCAGCATATAGACAACTTGGGGCTATCTACAGTAAAAAAGGGAATCAACTATTAAGCGATAAATTCGTTTTACGTGCTAATGACCTTACTAATTATACATCTCCTGTTGACGATCTGGCGGACAAACTTACACTACTCTCAAAATCAGATCTCTATTTGATGAAACAGATTGATGAAGCCGAAAAAACTATTTATCCGGAATGGGCCATGACATTAATTAGTAAAGCTTTGCGGGTAACTCCCGGAAACAAATATTTAATTTCAAAGGCAGTTAAATTTTATTTAAAAATTGGCACCAAGCAATTGGCTTTACCTTATCTAAATCAGCACCTAATCTATTTTAAGGATGATTCGAATGAAATTAAGGAAGTAGCTGATTTGCTGGATGAAAATGGTGATTTCACGCAATCACTTATCTATTCTCGTCATGCCGTAAAGCTCAAGCCCGATGATTCCGAGCTACAGTCCAACCTGGCATTAGCTCTTTTCAATGCAGGGATGAAAGAAAAATCACTCGACTACATGAACGAATTGCTTAAAAAAAACAAGAATAACGTAGAAGTGTTATCTAACGGTGTTTTTATTCTGCTGACAATGGGAGAAAACGATAAGGCAGAAGCTTACCTCGCTGAGCTTAAAAGGATTGCCCCCGACAATCCAAAAGTCCAGCAACGTGCAGGAATGGTCGCAGAACGAGAGGGAAAATTGAGCATCGCTTTATCCCAATATGAGAAATCCCTTAATAGTGATCCAACTGATTTAGCCACAATACAAATGCTCGGAAATATCCTTTTAAAACAGGAATCATGGTTAAAGGCAATCAACCATTATCAAAAAGCATTAAAAAACCATCCTAATGAGTCCTATTTGTTGGAAAAACTGGGCTCATTACTAATTACCTGCCCTGACAGTACGCTGCGAAAAATTGATGAAGGGATGGAATATGCGGAAAGGGCATTAGATCATAAGTCAAGCTCAATGGAGGTTGTAATAAAAGCAGGAAGTGTTCTTTCAGAGGCTTATGCGGCTAAAGGTGATAAACAGACAGCTATTACATATTTGAATTCCGTTATTGATTTAGCTCAAAACAACAATGCCCCAAAAGAATATCTCGCTGATCTGGGGAGAAAATTAAGGGAGCTTAGTAAATAGAACAACCTTATTCGAATGACAATCAGGCGGATTATCAAAAAGTAAAAAACCATTAAAAATATTATGTTAGCGCCAACTCTGATCGCCTACCTATTTCTTTGCGGCTGACAACTTCCCGTTATTCGTCCACAAAGTAATTCTTCCCATTCGATCAAATGGCGGATAGGTATGCATGCTGCCAGTGACGAGATCAATTTGGCCATCTTTATTGAAATCACCAGGCTCGCAACAAAGTAAATGGGTCAGATTTTTTGCTATTTCATGCTTGGTGAATTGCATATTCCCTGTATTCTCCAGCCAGATAAGACTATAAGATTCAGGGAGATTCCACAAATTAAAGGCACTTACAACAAAAAGATCAAGGTCACCATCATTGTCAATATCAGTTGCCCGTACATTAGTTGCCCCGGTAAAGTTGCTAAGCCTGTGAAATTCAAAATTCAGGTTTCCCTTATTCTCTAACCACTGCACACCATGCCATGGACGTCCCTGTGGTGGAATATAATCAAAGGCATCCCCATTCGTATACAGAATGTCCATATCACCATCCTTGTCCAAATCGCACATGGAGATACCACTGGAACCGTAATCCTGATACTCGAACCCCACATAAGTTTGGGTTGAAAATTTCCCTTCCCATCATTAACATAACAATAGATCTCTTCCCATTCCTGACTTACCAGTGAAACGATGTCCAAATCGCCATCGTTATCAATATCAACAATTTCAACATTTATGGGACCTGAGAGATTTTGAAGGATATGACTTTCAAATTTCCAGTTGCCCTTATTTTCAATCCAACGCGTCTCACCATCATCATAACCAAACTGGGCCACCGCCAGATCCATGTCACCGTCATTGTCAAGATCACCAGCCCGTACATCAGAAACGCGAGCTATCTTGTCAATAATTATGTGTTTTTTGAAATTGGCCAGACCATCATTTTCCAGAATAACCACAGAACCAATTTTATCATTATTGGGAAACAGCATACCAAGAACTCCAACCATTAAATCCAAATCACCATCTTTATCGAAATCAATGGCTTGAACATGTGCTGGAGCAATGAGCTCAGACACGAGTACAGATTCAGTATAAACTCCTGCAGGACACTGTCGTATCCAGTTAACTGTATTGCTTTTAGCATCACAATCAATCACGTCCAGCAAGCCGTCACCATCAAGATCAACAGCCTGCAAATGAGAAATAAGAGGCGCTTCGGTAAATTTCTGACCAATTGCAGTTGGAATAAGAAAATCAATTTTATCTCCTGTTGGATTACCCATTGTAGCTGAAGATTCTTTCTCATTGCCTCCCAACTTATTGGTTATGCGACCAATAACCTCACCCATCGTCATTCCGCTACGGCCTGCCTGATAATTTAATAACAGTAAGGGAATCCCCACGATAAGAATTAATACGATGGCAATGAGAATAAAATTCTTGATACTATTTCTTTGCTTTTTAGAAGTGGTTTTCTCTTTAGCCATTACTTGGTTCAATTTGAAGACTGTTAATACCTGCGAATTATTTTCGTAAAAATAACCAAAATGTTAATTAAAACGTAACTCATTACGATACATTGGCAGATTTTAGAATGTCAATAGTTAAGAATTCAATTTATTAATGACAATTTTCTGTATATAGGATTTATTACAGACTTGCTCAAAAGTCGATTTACCATCAAAGTGAAGTTCTCCATTTATATGATTGGGCATTCAAAAAAACCGATAAGCTTGGATTTCAGGAAATCCGGATTTATTTGAGATTCATCAAATTTTCAGAAACTTTAAAAAACATGGTGAATTATTCTTTAAAATCAATCCAATAAATCTGTTAATCGTTGCTAACCGATCTTTTTGAAAACATTACATTTACAAAGTTTTTATTACTAACTTATATTTGCTGACAAATTTTGGTTTAATGTTTAAATTAGTCTTCGTTTCAATTCTCCTTTCGATGCTTTCGTTCACATTGCAAGGGCAGGATTCAATTAAAAAAGTAAAAATATTACCGGTTCCAACAATCGGATACTCCCCCGAAACCAAAACCTACGTCGGTGCAGTAACACTCATTACCCTTGACCTATACAATGATTCTGCAACAAGAACTTCGAATGCGAAATTCGAAGTTAATTATACCTGGAATAAGCAACTGATCTTAGAAACAGAGTGGAACTATTTCTTTAAAGAAGAAAAATGGTTTACAAAGGGTAAAATACATTACTCCGACTATCCGGATTTTTATTATGGCGTCGGAACCAATACACCCGACAGCAATAAATTGCTATACAATAGTATCCGATTTGTTTTGGAAGTGAATATTTTAAAGAAAGTGGGAGACAAATTCTTTTTTGGGCTAAGTGGAAAATATATTAATTACAGCAGTGTTACTTCTGAAGACTCCCAAATGTATCCGGAACTGGCAGATAACTCCACTTTAGGAGTCGGTTTAACGTTGCTTAGAGACTCAAGAGACAACCTACTTACTCCCACAAAAGGGTTTTATTTCAATATCAATGCGGGTTACAATTTTTCAAAAGAGGACTATGGGGAAGCCACCATTGATATAAGGTACTATAAAACATGGGAAGAGAAATACACATGGGCAAACCGGGCAATAAATGACTTTAACTTTGGAACTCCTCCATTTTACGATTACGCTTTCCTTGGAGGTGATAAATATGTAAGGGGATACAATTACGGAAGGTACCGTGATAACAATTTAACGTCACTTCAAACAGAATTTCGACTCCCCTTGATAGGAAGATTTGGTATGGCTACTTTTGGAGGGATTTCTAACCTATATAAAATCAGCAATTTTAATTTTATCAATACAAAGTTAAATTACGGTTTAGGACTTCGGTTTATAGTGGACAAACACGATAAAACAAATTTACGGTTGGATTATGCGATAGGAGATGGAGGTAACAGTGGCTTTTACATTTCCTTTGGGGAGTCATTTTAATTTAAGAAGATCAAAATCTCACTTATTGAGAACAGAACAATGTGCAACAAAAACCTGGCAATCAATTTTCAACAGACAAGCCACCATTTAGGTTAATAACTTGATCGATAATTTTATAATGAACAAATACAGAATTTACGTATTCAATTTTCTCATCATTTTTGGATTCGGCCTGATTCCGGCATTGATCTGCCAGTATTTTGTAAAGGCACCTGTCGCCAGGTATATCCATATCAGGAGCTTTCGTTATGGGAAAGATCCCTCAGTAATCAGATGCAACAGGGGCGATACACTACACCTGACTTTTTCTACCGATGATACCGGACATTCACTTTTCCTTGAGGAGTTTGACATTGATGCAAAAATAAGCCCAGCGCGCGAAAAGGTTGAAGTATTCAAAACAAGTGACCCGACCCAAAAATCTTATCTTACCAAAGAAGTAACTTTTACGGCAAAGCATCCGGGGATTTTGAATTACCTGGTTGCCAAAAGCAATTACCGTTGCCACGTTTGGTGCGGCCCTATGCATGCCTTTGAACTTGGGAAGCTTGTTATTTTCCCCAATACCTTGTTGGTTTTCAGTCTTGGATGTTTAGTTGGAATACTGTTTCTTTGGATTTTCGGTCTTTTCAAAGCTAATCTGACTATTCTAATTGAAGAAGATAAAAATGCAGGCTACAAGGATCTGCTGAAGAAATCAGGTTTTCTTCGGAAAATGATAGTATCGAGATGGCCGCAGACGATCCTCACAGTTATAATGATGACACTGATTTATATCGTGATTCTGACTTCTGTGTTTGGAACGAATATGTCGGGGCGTAATCTGGGCGTTTTAATGATGTGGGCCGTTTGGCTGTTTTTACTGGTGGCAATCCTGACTCCTTTATTTGGGAGGGTCTGGTGTACTGTTTGCCCGTTGCCTTTTTTCGGAGACCTGTTACAGAGACGATCAAACTTCACCCCCATTGATGGGAAAACAAAAGGATATAATAATTGGTATTCAGGTCTGTTTCTGAAATGGCCTGCCAGATTGCAGAACGACTGGCTCAAACTGATCGTGTTTTTAGTACTTGCTACTTTTTCAACAACCCTGGTGGCCGACCCCAAGGTTTCCGGAATAACAGTATTGATGCTTATATTGGTACCAACGATCATGTCTTTATTCTGGGAGTTCAGGTCATTTTGCCGGTACATTTGTCCGGTAAGCGCATTCGTAGGCCCCTTTTCGAGAATGAGCAAGCTGGCACTTCGCAGCAAATCACAGCAGGTTTGCGATCGCTGCAAACCCCGTTATTGCCAGAAAGGCAGTCCGGAAGGATGGGCTTGCCCGTACGGTCTGAATGTTGGAGAGATGAAAGAGAACTCCGATTGTGGACTTTGTCTCGAATGTACACGAAGCTGTTTGTATAATAATGTCACTTTATACCGCAGGCCATTTGGTTCAGAACTTGGAACCCGCAATATGAGTGAGGCGTGGTTAACCATGTCCGTGTTTACCCTTTCCATTGTCTATAGTGTTTTATATGAAGGTCAATGGCCGGTGGTCCGTGATTTCGTAAACATCCTGGATAAGCAAAACTGGGATCTGTTTGGTATATATACAGTCATTGTGTGGACACTGTCACTTTTCATCATTCCCGGAATCGTTTACATGCTTTCGTATACAGGAGCGAAATTCTCAAAAACGCAGCACGGAATTAAAGATGTTTTTCTGGGCTCCTCCGGAACCCTTTTGCCACTGGGCTTCACTCTTTGGATTGCCTTTGTAATACCCATGCTTTTTGTAAATGTAACTTTTATTGCACAATCAATATCCGATCCGTTCGGATGGGGTTGGGACTTCTTCGGTACTGCCAATATTCCCTGGCACCAGTTTGTACCCCGACTTGTACCTTGGCTTCAATCGGGCCTGGTGCTGACGGGGCTCTGGTTCAGCCTGCGGAATCTAAAAAAAGTATTTCTGAATGCGAAACTTACTTCGCGGCAGTTGTTTCTGATAACGTTGCCTATGGCAGTTTTTATTACTGCAACGGCTATTACAATGATTTTTTTCTATACCAATTAGTAAACCTAATCAGCGAATCAGGAAGGTGAAGTTCAAAACAAGTAATATTTTGTGTCAAGATTGTTGAGTTTCTAACGAGTGAAAGATAAAACAGTGATTTTAACTACTTAATAATAAGCCATTAAAACCTTCATGTATGACAACAAATGAAAAAAACAGCATCATTGTCGAACTTTACGATTTGCCACTAACCGGACGAAAAGATGACCGTTATGGGCGCGTAGTCACTTCGAAGTCACTTACCGAGGACGACTTGATATCAATTGCCGTTTCGCGACGTACCGACCTCAATGCAACGTCCCTCAAAGCGTCGATGAGTATACTTGGAGAAATTGCCATTGAGCAAATAGCAAACGGTGCATCAGTCTGTTTTGGTCTTG
>Ga0123338_10006237_pt1 | contig 10030 bp, 6 predicted proteins | sample grotaG_FD_89793 | JGI IMG/M metagenome (GOLD analysis project Ga0123338, IMG submission 89793) | Glacier valley bacterial and archeal communities from Borup Fiord, Nunavut, Canada, to study Microbial Dark Matter (Phase II) -... | ecosystem: Environmental > Aquatic > Freshwater > Ice > Glacier ...
AGGCCATCGGCCGCCTGCGGGTTCTTGCGGAAGAACTCCATAACCTGGGCTTCCTGGCCCTGGTACTTGGCAGCCTCGGCACGCATGGCGCGCTGCAGCTCGTCGGGCGCGACCTGGATGCCATTCTGCCGCCCGATCTCGGACAGCAACAGGCCGAGGCGGACCCGGCGCTCGGCGATGCCGCGGTACTCGGCCTTCAAGGTGTCGTCGTCCTTCCCGGCGTCTTCCGCATCGCCCTTGCCAGCCTTGCGGTCCGCTTCGACGCGGGTCCAGATGCCCTCGAACTCCGACTCCACCATGCTGGGCGGCACTGGGAAGTCGGCGCCCTTGGCGAGTTGGTCCAGCAGGTCGCGCTTGATCCGCATCCGGCTCACGCCGTCGTACTCGCGCTGGATCTGCTGGGCGAACAGCTTGCGCAACGCCTCCAGGTCGTCGAAGCCGAACTGCTCAGCCATCTTGTCGTCAATCACCGGCAGCGTGGAGCTCTGTAGCGCCGTCGCCTTGATATCGAATGTCGCGGCTTTGCCGGCCAGCACCGGGGAGTGGTACTCCGCCGGGAAGGTTACGTTGATCTGGCGCTCCTCGCCGGGGCGCATCCCTTCCATTCCCTCGGTGAACCCGGGAATGAAGCTGCCCGCGCCCAACTCGACCGGCATGGCCGTGCCGGTGCCGCCCTCGAACGGCGCGCCATCCACCTTGCCCAGGTAGTCCACGGTCAGGGTGTCGCCGGGCTGCGCGCCGCGGTCCTCGGTCACGTCCTCCAGCTTCTTGGTGCGTGCGGCCAGCTCCGTCAGGGCCTTGTCTATGCTTTCGGGCGACGGCTCGGCCTTCAAGCGGGTCAAATGCAGGCCGGAGAAGTCGGGCATGGCAATCTCGGGCAGCAGTTCCACCTCGACGGTAAACTGCAGGTCCTGCTGGTCGGCCAGTTGCGTCACGTCCACCTTGGGCTGGTTGGCGGCGCGCAGGCCGCGCTCCGTCAGCACCTGTTGAGTGGCGGTGTTGACGCTTTCCTGCAGCACCTCGGACATGACGGCGGTGCCGTAGCGCTGGCGGACGATGTTCAGCGGCACCTTGCCGGGGCGGAAGCCCGGCAGGCGGACGGTGCGTCCGATCTCCTGCAGCTTCGCCGTGCGCTTGCCCTCGATGTCGGCCACGGGGACGGTGACGGACCAGCCGCGCTTCAGGCCGTCATGGAGCGTCTCGGTAACCTGCATCTTGAAAACCCGTCCTTGTCAGAGTGCCCCGGCAGGGGCCGTGTGGTGCGGGCGGAGGGACTTGAACCCCCACGGCTTACGCCACCAGATCCTAAGTCTGGCGTGTCTACCAATTCCACCACGCCCGCGGTGCTGCGCCGCCGCAGCGGCATCCAGCCGGCGCGTGTAGCGCAGCGGGGCGAGGGGGACAAGGCGGGGTCGTCCGTCTTGTAGGCTCACACTGCCATCGGTGTTCAAAGCAGGGAGACGCCACTTGCCTCCAGTACCGCAAACATACCGCCTATGCCGACGATTGCGGCACATGCCACCATCAATGACACGCTAGATTTCCGAGTGTTCCCTGCGCAGTAATGCTTGATAGCGGCCCAGAGGTATGCGGCCGTGAGCAACGCCAATGCAACTATAACCGCTATCACCCACATGAACGCATCCATTATCCAAGCAGCGCCTGCGCGCAGGCGTCCAGGATGGCGTCGGTGTCCAGCCCATACTCCCGGTAAAGGTCCGGCAAGTCCCCGCTCTGCCCGAAGCGGTCCACCCCCAGCGGCACCACGCGCTGGCCGCGCACGCCGCCCAGCCAGCTATGCGCCGCCGGATGCCCGTCCAGGATCGTCACCAGCGCGGCGTCACGGGCCAGCGGCGCCAGGATGTGCTCGATATGCGACGTGGCGGCCTCGCCTGTCCGGCGCACCCGGGCCGCGGCAGTCCAGCCGGCGTGCAGCCGGTCCGGGCTGGTGATCGCCAGCAGCCCGGCGTCCGGCGCCTCGGTCCGCAACTCCTCGAACGCCGCCTCCGCCTCCGGTGCGACCGGCCCCTGGTAGGCCAGCGCGATCCGTGCCCCCTGCCCTGGCGGCACCACCCAATGCGCGCCCGCGATCACCGCCGCCGGGTCCAGCACGCGATCCGGCTGCGCCAGCGCCCGGGTGCTCAGCCGCAGCCATGCCGCCGAGCCGTCCGGCGACTGCATATGCACGAAGGCATGGCGCAGCAGGATAGCGAGTTCGTCCACGTATGCCGGCTCGAACGACGCGAGCCGGTCCGCCGCCATGCCGATCAGGGGCGTGTTGACGCTCTGGTGCTGCCCGCCTTCCGGCGCCAGGGTGATGCCGGATGGCGTGGAAACCAGCAGGAACCGCGCATCCTGGTAGCAGGCATAGATCAGCGCATCGAGGCCGCGGTTCACGAAGGGGTCGTACACCGTCCCGATCGGCAGCAGCCGCGCCCCGGTCAGGCTGTGCTGCAAGCCCGCGGCGGCCAGCAGCAGAAACAGGTTCTGCTCGGCGATGCCCAGCTCGATATGCTGGCCGCCGGGCGCCATGCCCCAGCGTTGCGCGCTGGCCAGCTTGGCGTCGCGGAACACGTCGTTGCGGGTGTGCCGGTCGAACACCCCGCGCCGGTTGACCCACGGGCCGAGGTTGGTGCTGACCGTCACGTCCGGGCTGGTGGTGACGATCCGCCGGGCCATCTCGGCATGTTCGCCCTGGCCGCGCCCGACCTCCGCCAGGATGTCACCGAAACCAGCCTGAGTGCTGGTCCGCCGCCCCGCGACCGTCGAGACCGGCAGGCGCGCCGGAATATAGATCACGTCCGACGCCAAACGCCGCCCGCCCGGCGTCAGCTTTTCCGCAAACGGCGCCGCGTTGACGACGGCCTGGAACTCGCTCGGCGTCAGGTCCAGCCCCTCCGCCACGTCCCACTCATGGCCCGGCCGGATGCGCATCCCGGCCCGGAACGCCTCCATCTGGTCCTGCGTCATCAGGCCGGAGTGGTTGTCCTTGTGCCCGGCGAACGGCAGGCCCATGCCCTTGACGGTGTAGGCGATGAAGCAGCTCGGCTGGTCCCCGGCGGCGTCCGCCAGGCGGAACTGCTCGATCAGGTAGTCCACGTCGTGGCCGCCCAAGTTGGTCATCAGCGTGGCCAACTCGTCGTCCTGCAACGGGTCCAGAATGGCCCGCACGCCGGGGTCCCGGCCCATCTCGGCCAGCAGCGCCACGCGCCACGCCGCGCCGCCCTGGAACGTCAGGGCGGAGTAGAGGCTGTTCGGGCAGTCATCTATCCAGCGCTGCAACGCCTCCCCGCCCGGGCGCTCGAACGCGGCTTGCAGCAGGCGGCCATACTTCAGCGTCACCACATGCCAGCCCATGTCGCGGAACAGGCCCTCGATGCGGCCGAACAAGCGGTCGGGCACGACGCTGTCGAGGCTCTGGCGGTTGTAGTCAATCACCCACCAGACGTTGCGGACGTCGTGCTTCCAGCCTTCCAGCAGGGCCTCGTAGATGTTGCCCTCGTCCAACTCGGCGTCGCCGGCGATGGCGACGTGCCGGCCCGGTGGCAGCCCAGCGTCCAGCCCATGCAGCCGCACGTAGTCCTGCATCAGCGCCGCGAAACTCGTCAGCGCCACGCCCAACCCGACGGAGCCGGTGCTGAAGTCCACCTCTGGCCCGTCCTTGGTGCGGCTGGGATAGCTCTGGATGCCGCCCATCTGGCGCAGACCCGCCATGTTGGCGGCGTCCTGGCGGCCCAGCAGCAGGTTGACGGCATGGAACACTGGCCCGGCATGAGGCTTCACGGCCACCCGGTCCTGCGGGCGCAGCACGTCGAAGTACAGCGCCGTCATGATGCTGATGACGCTGGCGCAACTCGCCTGGTGCCCGCCGACCTTCAGGCCGTCGCGGTTCGGGCGGATGTGGTTGGCGTTGTGGATGGTCCAGGCAGACAGCCACAGCAGCTTGCGCTCGATCTGGTGCAGGCCGTGCAGCCGCGCCTGGGTGGGCGCCGGGACGATGGGGCCGGGCGCGTTCACGACCAGCCCCGTGACAGCTTGCGGACGGCGGTGCTGGCGTTGCGCTTGCCCTCGCCGGCATAGTCCTCGTGATACTGCTCGATGTTCGGCGGGTCGTACTGGTAGTTGACCATCAGGGTCGCACTCTCCCGCACGCCTTTGCCGCTGGTGTCGCCCAGGGTGACGATGCGCTCCACCCGGGCACCGTTCGACAGATGGAAGTGCGCGACCGGGTCCAGCGCCCGCTTGCCGCGCGACTCCACCAGCAGATAGTGCGCGGCCAGGCGGGTCAGCACCGGCTCCGCCGCGCGCAGCATGGCGAAGTCGCGGAACCAGCCGCGGTGGCGCAGGATGGCGGCTAGGGCCTGCGGGCCGGTCGGCGCGGCCGGCGCATCGGCGGGTGCTGCGGTGCGTAGGGCGGCGGACTCTTCCTCGCTCAGCAGCCCCGGATCGTCCTCCGCCAGCTTCGCATCCAGCCAGCGGCGGAGGCCGGGGATAGGTGACAAGGTGGCAAAGCTTTTCAGGTTGCGGAACTCGGTGCCCAGCAACTCCGCCACGCGCTTGATGAGGAAATTGCCGAAGCTGATGCCCGCCAGGCCGCGCTGGCAGTTGCTGATCGAGTAGAATATCGCGGTGTCGGCCAGCTTCGGGTCCAGCAAGGGTGCACGCTTGTCCAATAGGCTTTGCACGCTGCCGGCCAGGCCGCGGGTCAGCGCGACCTCCACGAAGATCAGCGGCTCGTTCGGCATCCGGTGGTGGAACAGGGCGTAGCAGCGGCGGTCGCTGTCCAGGCGGTTCTTGAGGTCGGACCAGGACCGGATTTCGTGTACGGCCTCGTAGCCCACCAGGCGCTCCAGCAGCACGGCCGGGCTGTTCCAGTCTATGCGCTGCAGCTCCAGGAAGCCGATGTCGAACCAGTTGGCCAGCAAGGCGCGCAGGTCGCTTTCCAGCGCAGCCAGATGCGGGTCGCCGCGGGTCAGGTCCAGCAGGGTAGCGCGCAGGTCCACCAGGAACTTCATGCCATCGGGGATGGTGGTGAACTGCGTCAGAAGCCGGACGCGCGGCGGCTCCAGCGCGCGGCGGAGGGCGACCTTGGCGGTGGCGCGTTCCGCCGGGCCAGCAGCGGCCTGGACGTCGGCGTAGGCCGCGGCAACGGCGGCGGGGTCGCTGTCGAACTTGGCCAGCTCGGCCAGGAACTCGCGGCGTCCGTTGTCGTCCAACACCAGATAGGCCTGCGCCAGCTTGGCGGCACGGTTGCGGGCGCTGACCTCCCCACCCCGGGCGTTCAGGCAGGCCAGCATCTGCTCGGCGATGCCCTGGTCCTCCTCCGGCCCGACGCGGTCCGCCATGTCCCGCCACACTCCGGCAATCCGGCGTATGGCGCGGTCGAACAAGCCAATAGGGGCAGGGGCTGCGGTGTCGCTCATGGTGCCATGCTCATGCGGTCATCGCTTCCGGGTCGCTGCGCGCTACCATAGCGCACGCCGCTTCTATGCGCCGCCATCTTTGCCGAGAGCCGCCCGGATGGCGAGGGGGATCAGCGGCGCCAGGTCCTCGGCGATCAGGCCGGGACCGTGCAGCGCCGCGGCCCGGCCGTGCAGCCAGGCCGCGGCGCAGGCGGCGTCCCACGCCGGCATCCCTTGCGCCAGCAGTGCGCCGGCGATGCCCGCCAACACGTCACCGCCCCCGGCCGTCGCCAGCCACGGCGGGGCGCTGTCGTTGATGGCCAGGCGCCCGTCCGGCGCGGCGATGACGGTGTCGGCACCCTTCAGCACCACCACGCACCGGCATTGCGCCGCAGCGGCACGGACAGCGGCGGGCTTGTCCGGCCCGGGTGGGCCGAACAACCGCGTGAACTCGCCCTCATGCGGGGTCAGGATGGCGCAGCCGCGCAATGCCCTGGGCTGACCGGCATGGGCGCCCAACGCGTCGGCATCGGCGATGACCTGGCGACCGGCGGCCAGCAAGGGCGGCAGCGCGGCGCGGGCGGCGTCCAAGCCCAGACCGGGACCGCAAACCCATACGGTGCGACGGGTGTCCTGCAGCAGCTCGGCCAAGGATGCGTCGGTAACCACCAAGCCGGGGTCTCCGCTCCGGTAGAGGTCGCCGTGCCCCAGGGCGGCGACCGACACCATCCCTGCTCCGGCCCGGCGCGCCGCGCCTGCCGCCAGCCGCGCCGCGCCGCGCCGGTCATAGCCGCGCCGCCCAGCACCGTAACGTGCCCCCGGGTGTACTTGTGGCTGTCCGCGCCGGGACCGGGCAACCGCCACAGCCCCGGCGTGTTGCGCCAGGCTTGCGGGACCACGCCGGACAGGACGGCGTCCGGGAGCCCGATGTCCCCCAGCAGCACCCGCCCGCACAAGGTGCGGCCCGGCAGCAGCAAGTGGCCGGGTTTCAGGCGGAAGAAGGTCACGGTCAGGTCGGCTGCCCGCACCCGCCCGAGCGGCTGGCCGGTTGCGCCGTCCAAGCCGCTCGGCACATCTACCGCCAGCACCCGCCGGGCGGCGGCCAGCACGGCGGCAACAGCATCGGGAAGCGCTCCGCGCAGCCCGGCGCCATAGGCTGCGTCTATCACCAGGTCGGCGCGCGCCGCCTCCGCCGCCGACGGCTCGCCCCACGGCCCGCGCCAGCCTACCGCGGCGGCAGAGGCGTTGGACCCGGGCCGTGGCGGCGCAAGCGCGGCGACGCGGACGGGCCATCCCATCTGGTGCAGCATCCGCGCGGCCACCCAACCGTCGCCGCCGTTGTTGCCCGGCCCGCACAGCACCAGCGTCCGGCAAGGCCCGAAGCGTTGCGCTGCCCGCGCCACGGCGCGTCCTGCGGCCTGCATCAGTTGCAAGCCGGGCACCCCGGCCCCGGCGGCAAGGGCATCGGCCCGGCCCATTTCGGCCGGTGTCAGCAACGCGTTCGAAGGATCGAGCAGAGTACTGTGCATATGCCGGCATCGTTGGACGACTCCAAGCCGCGGCGCAACGGCGGGCAAGACTCCGGCCAATCACGCATCGGCAACGGCAGCACCGGCCGTGCCGCGTGGGCGGTCGAAGGCCGTGTTCTAAACCGGTCCGGAGCTGGCGGCTTCGTCGGCTCCGCAGCATCTTGCCTTTCCCAGCCCCTGCAAGCCGATGTTGCGAGTTGGCAATCCAGGGGCCGCCGGGGCACTCCCTGGCCCTCGAAACCCCTTGGCGCTCCGGCACTGGGCACCCGGCGATGAGCAGATAGAACGGAAGGCGCATACTCGGGGGGCATCCGACGGGCATCAGCCCGAGCCGGAAGAAGCCCGTCCCGGCCGGACCCTCCCTATGCCGCCGTGAAGCCTGCGGGCACGGCAACCGCGTGCTGCAACGGACCGTGCCCGCCGCCTAGGCCCGGGGCTGCCAGGATCGCCGCGTGGACATAGGCCCCGGCGCGCCGGACTGCCGCATCCAGCGCCATCCCCTGGGCCAAGCCGACCGCCACGGCGCTGGCAAGGGTGCAGCCGGTGCCGTGGGTGTGGGCAGTGCTGATGCGTCGGCTGCGGATCACCTCCAAGCCGTCCGGAGTGGCCAGGATGTCCTCCACCTCGGGACCATGCAGGTGCCCTCCCTTGAGCAGCACGGCCCGCGCGCCAAGGTCCAGCAGCGCGCGGGCGGCGTCCAGGGCGGCAACTGCGTCCGGGATGGACCGGCCCAGCAAAGCTTCCGCCTCCGGGATGTTGGGCGTCAGCAGCGCCGCCAGGGGCAGCAACTCGCGCAACACGGCGGCGACGGCATCGTCGTCCAGCAGGCGCGCACCGCCCTTGGCGACCATCACCGGGTCCACCACCACCGGCACGCCGACGCCGCGCAGTTCCGCTGCCACCGCCGCCACCATGTCCGCCGTGCCCAGCATCCCGGTCTTGACTGCGTCCGTGCCGATATCGTCCAGCACGGACCGCATCTGCTGCCGCACGAAGCCCGGCGGCACCGGTTGTACGCCCTGCACGCCCAGCGTGTTCTGCGCCGTCAGGGCCGTGACCGCCGTCGTGCCGTAGCCGCCCAGCGCCATCACTGTCTTTAGGTCGGCCTGGATGCCCGCACCCCCGCCGGAGTCCGACCCAGCGACGATCAGCACCCGGCCGGGCCGGGCCTGCCTAGGCAGAGTCCCAATCATGCCGCCACGCCACCTGCCGCACGGATGGTGTCGCACAGGTGCAGCACGATGCGGTCCACCATTGCCCCGTCCTCACCCTCCGCCATGACACGCAACACCGGCTCAGTGCCGCTGGGCCGGAGCAGCAGGCGGCCAGTCGCGCCCAGCTCGGCCTCGGCCGCCGCGACGGCAGCAAGCACATGGGGATGCTGCAACGGCGCCGGGCCGGAGAAGCGCACGTTGCTCAGGCGCTGCGGCAGCGGTTCGAACAGGCGGCAGGCCTCGCTGGCCGGGCGCCCCTGCTCGACCAGCACGGCAAGCACTTGCAGGGCGGCGATCAGGCCGTCCCCGGTAGTTGCATAGTCGGACAATATCATATGGCCGGACTGCTCGCCGCCGACATTGAAGCCGTCTGCCCTCATGCGCTCCACCACGTACCGGTCGCCAACGCTGGTGCGGTGCAGGTGCAGGCCTTGTGCGCCCAGGAAGCGCTCCAGCCCCAGATTGGACATGACGGTCGCTACCACGCCCCCGCCGGACAGCCGCCCGGACTTCTGCCAGCTCTGCGCGATCAATGCCAGAATTTGGTCCCCGTCCACCAACTCGCCACGCTCGTTCGACACGAGCAGCCGGTCGGCGTCGCCGTCCAGGGCGATGCCAAGGTCGGCTTTGTGTTCCAGCACCTTGCCGCACAGGTACGACGGCACGGTTGAGCCGCAACCGCTGTTGATGTTGAACCCATCCGGCTCCACGCCGATTGGGATGATGGTCGCGCCAAGTTCCCACAGCACGGTCGGGGCAACCCGGTAGCCAGCGCCGTTGGCGCAGTCCACGACGATCCGCATACCGTCGAGCGTCAGGCCGCGTGGAAAGGTCGCCTTCGCCGCTTCGATGTAGCGGCCGCCGGCGTCGGCCATCCGGGACGCGCGGCCCAGCTTGGTCGGCGGCGCCATGCGGTGCGACCGGTCGGCTGCCATCAGCGCCTCGATCTGTAGTTCCGTCGCGTCGGACAGCTTGTAGCCGTCCGGGCCGAACAGTTTGATGCCGTTGTCCTCGAACGCATTGTGCGACGCCGAGATCATGACACCGAGATCGGCGCGCAAGCTCCGTGTCAGCATGGCGATTGCGGGTGTTGGCAGCGGGCCGACCAGTGTCACATCCATGCCAGCCCCAATAAAACCTGCGACCAGTGCCGGCTCAATCATGTAGCCGCTCAGCCGGGTGTCCTTGCCAATTACGACCTGATGGCGGTGATCCCCGCGCACGAACATCAGTCCTGCCGCTTGGCCCAGCCGCAACGCGGTTTCCGCTGTCATCGGCTCGACGTTGGCCAGGCCGCGTATCCCGTCCGTGCCAAACAACCGGCGCTTGCTCATATGTTAACCTCTAGTTTCCGGGTGGTCATATCCCAGCCCGTCAGGGCACGCCAGAGACGCACTGCTTGCACCGTGGCCGCCACATCATGAACGCGAAGTATGGATGCGCCTTGTGACAACGCGTACAGCCCGGCCGCAATGGAGCCGGCCACCCTGTCCGACGCCTCCGAGACACCGGAGAGGGTGCCAACGAATTGTTTGCGTGACACTCCTACCAAAATCGGGCGGCCTAGGGCCTGCAATGCGGACAGGCCCTGCAACAGGGCAATGTTGCCCTCGACGGACTTTGCAAAGCCAATGCCTGGGTCCAAAGCGATGCTGCTGCGGTGTATGCCGGCCGCCTCGGCTCTCGAGACACACTCCGCAAGTTTGGCCGCGACCTCTGCCACCACGTCGCCATACTCCGCCAAGCCGACCATGGTGATCGGTGAACCGCGCATGTGCATCAAAATAACCGGGCAGCCGCGCGCTGCAACAAGTGCTAGCGACGCGGGATCGTAGCGCAAGGCGGAGACGTCGTTCACAGCCGTAGCGCCAGCATCCAAGGCCGC
>Ga0123338_10006239_pt1 | contig 10030 bp, 8 predicted proteins | sample grotaG_FD_89793 | JGI IMG/M metagenome (GOLD analysis project Ga0123338, IMG submission 89793) | Glacier valley bacterial and archeal communities from Borup Fiord, Nunavut, Canada, to study Microbial Dark Matter (Phase II) -... | ecosystem: Environmental > Aquatic > Freshwater > Ice > Glacier ...
AGCGCGTCGCGACGCATCGCGGAAAGGACCTGCGTATAGGCCAAGGCCAGTAAAATGGGGTCATCGCTCATCTCGTGGAACATGAACACCCGCGGCGGTATCCACGTCCGACCCTTGCGCGAAAGGTCGATGTTGGTCTCGCCATTCAGGAAGCGCGACCAGGGACCCGACCCGGTGCAGAGCGAGGCAATCTCGTCGGCCAGTTCACGCGCGAGGGCTTTCTGCCGCTCGCTCTCGCCCAGTCCGACCAGCACATCGCACACATCCTGACAGAGCGGAACCTGATCTGGCGTTACATGACTTAAATCATCGAAGCCGCCATAGAGCAGTTCCAGCACCCGGCCAAGCAGCCCGCGCTCCATGTTCTCCTTCTGTCCACCAGTAAGCGGTCGCCCAAGCACTGTTTCGTACAGCCGGGTGACATGGCTTTTCTGCTCAAGCAGTGTGTCGAACACGATGTCCTGCGGGTTGAGCGTGGTAGAACGCGCACTCAGGCTGAACGGCGTCGCACCAACTGCCCGCGCGAGGTGCTTGCCGTGACCCATCGGTTCCAGCAGGTCGAAGGCGATGCCGTTCTCAGCGTATTCACGGGTGAGATAGCAGTTATTTGCAAAAGTTTTGCCGTGTCCTGTGACTCCGACCCACACTTCATGCGTCGCGCGTCGGTCTACCCAGCTATTGTGGAAAACCGGGTAGCCGCCTTCGAGTGCCTCGCCGCGCATTACACCGTGGGTATTCGACAGCTTGCGATAGCCCAGCGGCGCGAGCATCAGCGCCAGTTCGCGTGAGGTGACACGCCAACTGGTATCGGGCAACCCGACCCGCGCGGTCCGCTGTCCGGCAAACACGCCTACGGCACGGCGCAGTAGTTCCCCCGACTCGTGCCGCAGCAGGAAGTACGGGCGCGTCAGGTTTTGGACGAGTGCGATTCGCTCCTTAAGCAGCTTCACGTCGGGTGCGGCAATCGCGAGCGTCACCGTCACCTTGTGCAGCGCGTCACCTTCATTGAGTTCTTGCAGCGCGCGGCGGCAGTCGGTGATGCGCTGTACTGCTTGGTGTAACGTCCACGCTATGGTTAGAATAGAAAATTGATCAGCTTTTCAAAACATTTACCGTTGAAAATTTCCGATCACCATCGCATTGTTTTCGTCACTGTGTTCGGCAAATCCACTTTTATATTCTAATGTTAAGAGGGACGATCTGTTTCAATGATGTTGACATGATGGACAAATTCACCTGTTTAGGCTTTTTTCTAACAGTATCGTGGATTGCAGCACTTTTTCTAACCATAACGTGGATTCTAAAATCGCAAGTATTTCAATGTTTCTCACTCAGAGTTAGTAGCACCAGTAGAATGTAGAGCGGCTCGTGATATGCTCCGCTTTGAACCGGAACACAGTGTGTCGTGGCCGATGCTTCACCGAGGCTTGAACATACCCTTGATCAGCACTTCCAGTTCAAGCGAGCTACGCGGCGCGAGGTCGTCACCCTCGATGGTGCGCCAGGGCATAAAGCGCTCCCAATCGGCGGTGAGCGCCCCGGCGCGTGCCTCCAATCCATCCGAGATGACGCACACTTCGTTGTAAGTAAACACGCTTGGAATGTCGCGCTTGTAGGTCTGTATCTGTTTGAACGCGCTGCGAATGGTGGCATTCTCATTCGCTGCATTCTTCAATTCGATAAGCGCTAGCGGCAGACCATTCACAAACATGATTACATCCGAGCGGCGGTTATTGCCACGTTCGATGAGCGTGAACTGGTTCACCGCCAACCAGTCGTTATTCTCTGGAATGTCGAAGTCGATGAGCCGCGCCTGTGTGGACTATGCGGCCATCCGTTGCCTGATACTCGACTGGCACGCCTCCGATGAAGCGTCAATGAAAGCGACGGTTGTTCGTGAGCAGGTCTGCACTCTCGACGCGCAGCACCTTTTGTAGTGCCTCTTCGAGTGCTTCTTTTGGAATTGATGGGTTGAGCCGAGCGAGTGCCGCGTGCAGCCTTCCGACCAATACCACATCCCAAATCTGACGCGCTCTGAATTGGATGTATCCGGTGCAATGTCAGGTCCATGTAGAATGGTATAGCCGAGTTTGTACAACCAATCAAGTGTAGCCGCTTCAATAGTATTCTCATTGAAGATCATAGTTTTATGGGCCATTCCCGGCTAATTTCGCAATGTTCCTCAACCACAATTATCCATTTTCATACCAAGTATTGGCAATCGAGACACTTAGAGTCTGTCATGCACTTTGGGTTTAATTGCTCATGATGGCTCAAAACAAGCGTGTTTGAGCCACAGATGGTAGAACACGGGAACACAGACAGAGCGCTTTCAATATGGAAATGATCCATTCTGACCCGCTCCAAGCCGAATTTTGAAAGTGCATAACAGGTTCTAGAAAGAACTGGTAATTTCTGGATGTCATCTATGGATCACGGTAAACACGTTCTCCGAGATGTACACAATCCGGCATGTCGGACTTGGCGACGTACAGCAAGCGTTGCGGAAGCAAGAGACGTTTTTACTGCCGCACAACTGACCGATTAAAATTTTGATGGGGACTTTCGCAGAAATAGATCGTCCAACTTCCTGATGTGAAGCACGGCTGCTTCTGCTTCCCAACTGCCGGGCGATAGATTCCTCTCTTGAGCAGATTAATTCACCGTCAAAAGGGCGGGCAGAAATCCGCCTACAAAAGCATCTCCGAGACCAATTGTGGTTGCATTAGATGGAGCAATCTCGGCCACCGGCAAACAGCACACGGCATTTCCGAGTCCCTTGTTGAGGGAATTTGCAAAGGCTTCACCAGTTTGTTGTGGAGCATACTTTTCGGTCGTACGATAGTCATCTATGGTGAAATCATCGCCGTGACAATACCGGGTCGTTGCCATTGTCATCGCCGACCGAATGGCATGTCCGAACCTACAGGCTCCATCCCCGTACGCCAGCGCCCAATATTTTGTGTGTACGACAATTATCGGAATGGGGAAAAGCCGCTGAAGAGCATCCAGCGCTTGCTTGACCTCAGAAACATCCAGTAAATTCAGCCTCGTGTTCAGATGTCCCTGAAGTTCATCTTCATTGAGACTCAGAACAGTCAGTCTGGGAGCTAAAGTAGAATAAACAAGGTGACTGAGTTTGGGGTCGTAATAGCCTGCGTCCTCGCAAAACACAAACGCATCCTTTGGTAACGATTCCATCATCAGCAAAATGGATTGGAGTCTGTCAGCCAGGAGTGTTTGGCTCTGCATGGCGTTAAACCCGGAGATCAGAAACACTTTCGCATCTGTCATCAGTCTCGAAAACTCACTGTTCAGACTCATGATGATATTATCGGTATCACTATGGTAGATAAGCCGATTGGCCTGACGCGGCCTGATGTCAATATCGTTGGCTTTTACTCGCGCGTCAACTCCGAATTGCACAATCAGATGTGGATATAAAATGTCCTGAGAACTGCTGCAAACATAGGGGCTGTCTTGCGGAATTAGCCTCCGTACATGCTCGTTCAGAGTGACCAGGTGAAGAGCCGACGTGTAACCGAACTTCCGCATCGCAATGGCAGCACGCATACTCGTTCCGCCCAACGTGATTTTTATCTCGAACCTTCGGGAAAATTGTTCAACCGTATCTGATGACGATACAAAGCGCTCGCCTCCGCTTGCAACCTGCATAAAACCCAGAATCGAGATGATTAAATCCCGTTCAGAATTGATGCTCACGCTTGTGTTTATCTCGGCATTGCGAATATCATATTGACGGACAAGATTCTCGATAACTGCCGAGTTCCATACCATTTCATAGTCTATATTGTTGCCAAACCCAAGTACAATTTTTTCTGCCATGATTTTTGCTCTCGCCTAACGTGCATACGATTTGGGTCTCTGCACTTTCATACCAGTGGATGAAGTAGTTGTCTCGAAACCACTTCATCCAGATGACAAACGCAGTGCGCTGAGTGACCGGACGGATATTGCCGATTAGATCAGGCACTACGCTCGTAGAGTGCAGCTTTTCCGTTTGCACTGAATAGGTTGATCTTGTGATGAGCCACCTTCTTCATGGCCTCAATACAGGCAGGGTAGATCAGCAGCGGCTCATACAGTCCGAGATCGGACAGCATTTCGCGGCACTTCAAATAGAAGGCATTTTTGATGTCGCTGGAGATGTTGATCTTGTTGATGCCAAGCTTGACAGCCATCGCAACTTCTTCATCAGGATTTCCAGAACCACCGTGAAGGACGAGCGGAATATCGACGCGCGCGGTGATCTCACTGAGAAGGTCCAGGCGCAGCTTGGGCTTGCGATCTTTCGGATAGAGACCATGTGCCGTCCCAATCGCGACTGCAAGCGTATCTACCCCTGTCGATTCCACATAGGTTTCGACATCGGCGGGATCGCAATAGATGATCTCTTCCGTACCAGCTTCTGCTTGCGGGCTGGTCGTGCCAATCGTGCCAAGCTCACCTTCGACTGAAATGTTGACGGAGTGTGCAAGTTGAACAACCTGCTTGCTGATTGCGATGTTGTCCTCCAGAGTCTGGGTCGAAGCATCGATCATGACCGAGGTAAATCCGCATTGAATGGCTTCCATGATTTGTTTCATGGTTGAACCGTGATCAAGATGGATGCAAACAGGTATGTGCGTCTTGTTTGCTTCCTCGACTGCGGTTTTGATGAAGGCGTGCCGGACAAATGCCAGTTCATCTGGGTGAATTGCAAAGATCACAGGTGAGTTCGCTTCTTCAGAGGCTTCGATCACCCCACGCAACAGCATGTTGGTGCTCATATTAAAGGCGGGTACGGCAAAATGATTTGCATGGGCGATTGCCAGCAAATCTTTCATGTTCATCAGCATCGTTGATTCCTCTCTTGTCCAGACACAGTGTTAAGCCTTTGAGTAGTCAAACCCGATAAAAGACGCAGGATTGTTGCTTCAGAACGCTCAATCTCGTCTGTGAGGAGAGATTCTGGAGAAAAATGTCAGAGTTCGCCCTATTTCATGTTTGTTCGCTCGCTGTATTGAGAGCGCACAAGTTGTAGAATGAGGCTGCTCTGATGTGCTTCCAACTGCGTCCCTCAAAATGATTAGACTGCAAGGCACTTGAAAAAACATGAGAATTGACAACTCCCTAGCCCTTGACGGACCCAGCCGCCATGCCAGCAATAAAATAGCGTTGAAAGACGAGGAATAGAATCAGGACCGGAACAGAACCAAGTACACTCATCGCCATGATCTGGTTCCATTCAAACGAGTGTTGCCCCATCAACAACTGTATGCCGATAGGCACGGTTCTCATATCGTTGGTCTTGGTCAGGGTGAGTGCAAACAGGAATTCGTTCCAGGCGAGCATGAACGTGTAAATGCCTACAGAGACAATTCCGGGCAAAGAGATAGGGACCAATATCCGCCACAGAATGGTCAAGCTACCTCCGCCGTCGATCATGACCGCTTCGTCCAGATCGCGTGGAAGCGTATTGAAGTAGCCCGTCATCATGATGATTGCATATGGTAGTGTGAAGACAAGGTAAGTGAACAGCAATGCCGAGTATGAGTTGTACAATCTGAGCGCAACGATAAGCCCAAAGTAGGGGATCATCAGTGTGATTGGCGGCACGGACTGTACTGCAATGATGATCAGGTTCAGGAACTTCTTGAACCTGAAAGCATATCTGCTGAAGCTGTACCCTGAGAGAATTCCGATAAGCAATGTAAGCATTGTTACAAGCGTCGAAACCAGATAACTGTTGAAGAAGAATCGTAGCTGCTCCGGGTTCGAGAGGACGCTCGAATACGGTCCAATAGAGAAGGAGTCATCAATGAGATGAGGTGGATAGGCGAAAATTTGTGTGTTTGATTTGAAGGAAGAGGCGATCATCCAGAGCGCCGGCAGTCCGGCAAACAGAGCGCCAAGCAGTAGTCCCGTGATCGTCAACCCTATAGCAAATCCGCTTTTCACAGTGCGTATCGTTACCCTATTCATCGGCTAACCTCTGATTACGAACATAGAACAGAGCTACGAAGGTTGATATTGCCAGAATAACCATCGCGGCTGTAGAGGCCTGCGAAAACTGATTGGAACTGAATGCCAGTTTGTAAGTGAATGTACTCAGCATTTCGGTACTTCGGATGGGTCCTCCACCCGTCGTCATCCAGATCAATGTGAATTGGTGTGTTGTCCAGATGAAATCCAGAAGAGCCAGACTGACGATGATCGGCTTGAGTTGCGGGAGCGTGATAAACCGGAAGAGCTGCACCCCATTCGCGCCATCAATTTTCCCAGCCTCATAGAAATCATCAGAAATACCCTGTAGACCCGCCAGCAAACTAACCATATAAAAGGGGTAGCCAGCCCATACGTTAATGAATATAACGGCTGGCAGAGCCAACTGCCTTGAACTTAGCCATTCAATTTCCTCGTGTGCTAACCCAAGTCCGATCAACAGATAGTTGACTACGCCGTTTGGGTTGAGCATTAAACGCCATAAGATTGCAATAACCGATGCTGTAAAAACCCAGGGCAGAATGTAAATGACCCGGAATATTGCTTTAGGTACAATGCCGATAACGCGGGAATTGAGGAGCGTGGCGAACAACAAACCGAGGAGCAGATGAGCGACAACACTGGTCGCGGAGAAAAAAAGTGTATTGCCGAGTGCTTGTCGGAAGTTCACACTCGAAATGATGTCGATGTAGTTTTTCAACCCCACGAACAAAGACGGCTTATTTGTGATGATGACATTATCAACCAGCGAGTAAAGGAAAACTGTGACAATGGGGATGAGTGAAAGCATTGTCAGCAGTAGCAACGTTGGAGACAGGTACGCATAAGGGGTCAGCTTTTTCGTAAGACCCAACCGAGCGAAGTTCCTAAGCTCTGTAGAACCACTTGAAATGTGAGTATTTTGCATTAGCTGTAAGTCTCTGTGTCTCGACAGAGGCTTCGAGGTTTCGTACCTCGAAGCCTCTGTTATTAAACGGGATTACGCGCCGTAGAGTGTCCGACTTATTGGAAGTGCTTTTCCCATGCAGATTGTGCTGCGCTCAGGAATTCATCCAGCTTCACATCACCACTCAGATATTGCTGGAACGGTTCTGAAAACTCGCGCATCAACTGTTCCGCCACCGGGAGACCCGTGAACTCATTGGCAAGGTAGCCAGCCTTGAAGACATCGAAGGCTTCAGCAAACAACTTGTCTGTCTTCACAAAGTCGGGCGTCGCCTTGATGTTTCCGGGGAAAGCGTTCGCGACGGATGACAAGCGAGAGTTTGTTTCTGCGCTCATCAGAAACGCGGTCAGCTTCCATGCTTCGGCCTGGTGCTTGCTGCTTTGGGCAACCCCAACGCCCCACGAGGCATACGGCAGACCGCGCTTGCCAGTGTATCCATCGGCGGCTGGTAGCGCAGTGATGGCAAAATTTAATTTGCTGTTGCGCTGGCGGATCAGGTTGATGTGCGCGAGACTGTCGATCATCATACCAACACGACCGTTGGTGAACTCTTCTACCTTGTCCTGTTCCTTCATCGTGAACGCGCCTTTGGCGATGTTACCCGCACTGTAAAGACCTTTGATGAATTCCATCGCGCTCGTGATGTCTGCGTTACCGACCAGGTTGGGCTTACCGTCCTTCAACATGCTGCCGCCGCTCGCCCACACCCATGACATGACATCGTTCTGAATGCCATTAGGCTGCTCTGTGGACAGGGGTAGCACCCAGCCATAGACATTCTTGCTTGTATTGGTCAACTTTTTGGCTGCGTCAGTAAACTCGGCGCGTGTGCTGGGCAACTTCTCGATGCCCGCCGCTTTCAGCAGGTCAAGATTGACAAAGACCGGATACACAAAGTTGACGATTGGGATCATGTAGGTCGATCCGTTCAGTTTCACCTGTGCCGCCAGCTCACTGGCGTCATATTTGGCGTCAGTCATCAGCTTCGTCAGGTCAGCAAGTGCGCCTTGCTTCACAAAGTCGTTGACCCATGCACCATCCAGACCAACAACATCGGACATTGTCCCTGTGGCCGCGCCCGCGACAGTCTGATCGTGAGTTGTAGAGTAGGGACCGCTGATCAGTTGAACCTTGATGCCCGGATTTTTTGCTTCAAAGTCATCCATTAACGAGCGCAAGGCTCCTGAGGGAAGTTCTGGTTCCCACCATTGCGAGAACTGCAACGCCACCGTACCGGACTGAGCTTTCGCAGTACCGTTGCCAGCCATCAGCACCATGACGGCTATCAGCAGCAGAGTAATAAGTCGCTTGCCCATTTTGTTCTCCTGTAACCAATCTGAAAATCTGACGAAAAAAAATCATCGGTCGATTCGCCGTCACGAAGGCTATGCACGGCACGCTGGCGAGCAAAAAATGAAAAGCTGTTAGTTCAGGTGCGCTCCTTTCTATACTATCAGGCTTAGTATTTTCGGTGTTCGGTTGCTCGGATAGTCTTGGAAACAGCACGTTCCATTTCGTCGGCGCGTACTGTCCAGATACCAACATAAATAGCTTCAGTGAGGGCTACCATGGCTAAGTTGGAGTCCACGCGCTCTTCACGAAAATGGCTGATTCGTGTGGCGGTGAACAGGCATAAGTCGGCATAGCGAGTCAGTGGCGCTTCGGAGTGATTGGTAATACCGATAGTGCGCGCACTACGTTGTTTGGCGAGTTCCAGAGCGTGAACAGTGTCTTTCGAGCTTCCAGTGTGCGAAATCCCGACGGCGACATCCTCAGCGGTAAGCAGGGACGCATACATCTCCTGCATGGTCGGGTCTATCGAAAAACTGTTCGAAAGTCCAATCTTGGTTAGGCGGAAATTCAGATCCATCGCGATAGGAATGGAGTTACCTGAAGCAAACAAGGCAATCTGACGAGCGTCACACAGTGCATGAACCGTAGCTTCGACAGCCGCAGCATCGAGAATACGAATTGTATCCTCCAGAGAACGCAGACCAACCATCATCGCTTTTTGCACGGCTGTTGCTGGCGAGTCATCGAGCGTCAAATCCTCATGGACAATGAGCATCGGAGAAATAATATCTTCCGCCAGCCGAATTTTGAGTGCGTGGAAGCCAGAATATCCGAGTGACTGCGCAAACCGGACGATGCTCGCTTCACTAGCGCCTGCACGCTTACTCAGCTCCGTGACAGTTAGATCGATGGTTTCTTTCGGACAGTTCAGGATGAATGCCGCGATCTCCTGAGTTTTTCCTCTCAGAGTTGGCAGTGCATCTGAAATAACCGATAAGACGCCACGCTCTTGGCCGCCGGATTTTTTCATAACTTCATCGCAGCTTTGAAATATATTTTCAAGATTATGTGTCGGATGAAACTTTTTGTCAAGAACCCAATTTTGTTAGAAGTATCTAGTAGGTCACGTGCGATCCTAGCTGACATAAAACATGCTCACAGAATATGCCGTCAACTCTGTTCCCTCTGCTCAGAAACTGATTTTTGACTTCTTCTGCATCTGGGTTAACAGATTTCGATGGCGGACGTTCACTGTTCAGCATAACGTCGGCCTTGGCGCTTTTGTTTTGCGCAAATGGCTATTGATTTGGCCTGCTTATGCGTTCGGTCGGTGTCTCCTGTGGCGTGCCACGTCGCATATCGTCCTGCGAATAAAGAGAACGTAAAAAGCGCCCTGAAATCCATAAAGAAACTGCAAATCAGCAAGGTGTCTCCCTTAAAGTTCCGAACAACGTTCTTTATATTTCCTTTATGTTATACACGATAATTTTTCTCCCATTTTTACCTGTATGGGGTTTATAACCACAAAGTTCGACTATCGAGAGGGTTCATAACAATGGCAGACATTGTGTTCCTGGTTCTGGCGGGGGTCTTTTTCGGTTTGTCCTGGGGGTTGGTCAGGCTCTGTGAACGCCTGTAGGAGGGCATCATGAATGTTCTGTACATCATCGGCGGCATCATCGCGTTTTTGCTGCTGATCTATCTAATCGCCGCACTGCTTAAGCCGGAGGCCTTCTGATGACTTTCAACGGCATTCTACAGATTGTGCTGTATCTGATCGTACTC
>Ga0123338_10006240_pt1 | contig 10029 bp, 6 predicted proteins | sample grotaG_FD_89793 | JGI IMG/M metagenome (GOLD analysis project Ga0123338, IMG submission 89793) | Glacier valley bacterial and archeal communities from Borup Fiord, Nunavut, Canada, to study Microbial Dark Matter (Phase II) -... | ecosystem: Environmental > Aquatic > Freshwater > Ice > Glacier ...
CGGCGTCCCGACGCCCGCCACGCTCGTCGGCTGTCCGGCACTGCCCGGTACGTTGGTCGGGATCGGCGCGACGATCTGGCCGCCCGTGCCGCGCGTGTAGATCAGGTTGTAATCGCCTTCCGTGCCGCCGTTAGCGAGGCCGAAGCGCGTCACGACGATTTTATACTGTCCGGCTGTCGCGTTACGGACTGAAATCAGCGAATTTCGGGTGGCCGAGCTTTCGTCGTCGTTGTCGATCACGATCTGGTTGGTCGGACCGAGCAGGACGAGATACGGGTCGAGGCTCCCCCCATTCACCGCCAGCATTTCGACCGAGAACGAGTCGCCCGCCACTACATCGAAGGCGTAAACATCGGCGGCGTTGTTGCGGTCGATGCGGCCTGCGGTGGTCCCGGCGGCGGCCAGCGTCCCCGGCGCGGCGATCTTCGTGGCGAATGGATTGACATCGATGCTGGTGTTCGTTCCACCCTGCCGGACGTTGATCTGATCCGTGCCGTCGATGATCACCCCGGCGACGTAGTTCTGGCCGGGACGGTCGATTGTGCCTGCGATTTGCCCGGCCTGACGGCCATCGACCGTGACCGTCACGGTGAAGTTGTCCGCGCCTGCTTGCAGCGCGCATGACTTCACATAGTAGACGATGATTTCATAGCTGCCCAATGGGATCGCGCCCGCCGCCCAGGTGGTGCGCTCCGTCGGCGCGTTGGCGTTGGCGGTCGCGCAATCGCCATTGGCGTTGCCGCTGAGACGCCCGCCGCTCGCCACCGATGGATTATTCAGGTTGATCGCGCCGCCGATGGGGTCACGTACTTCGAGGTTGAGGTCGTCGGTCGTGTTCCAGGCCAGCGCGATTTCCATACCCTGCGCAAGCGAGATGGTCCGAATCTGCTGCGTTGCGGCAGCGGTTGCGCCTGCGCCGCCCGTGCCGCCCGTCCCACCCGCAGGGGCTGCCGTGCCGGAGAGCGCAATCGTGAAGGTGGATTGCGTGTTGCCCTGTACGCCCGTCGCACGCAGCACGGTCACGTAATAGGTCCCCGTCTGCGGCTTGAGGTTGGTAATGCTCACCTCGGTTTTGGTCAGTTCCGCAACTTCGTTCAGGGTTTGCCCCTGCGCATCGGTGAGCAGCAGCGCGAGCAGCAGCCCGCGCGTCTTGCTGATCGCGGTGATGGTATAGGTGCCGCCCGTGACGGCATCGAAGGTATACGTCTGCGCGAAGGTACGCGCATCGAGCGACCCGGTGAGCGTATCACCGATGCGCAGCTTGCGTGTATTCGATTGCGCGAGCGCGGCGCTGCTCCAGACAAGCATCAGCATGACCGCGACGAGCATCGCGCTTCGCCGTTTCAGGCTTTGCAACATTCTTGTATTCAAAATCGCCTCCTGAGTACGTGACCCGGCACGCAGGCCGTGTTCACTTTCGCAGAAGTCTAACGAAAAGCGCGCCCTTTCACCAACCGCCGTTGCCTTACGGCTGCCTTACGCCCATAGAATCAGATGAGATGTTACACGGTTGAGCAGCCCGGACGCCAGGAATAGCATCCCTACGCAGATGGCGCGTGTTGTAGGGACGGCATTCTTGCCGTCCGCAAGCCTCGATCGCGTTCAACTGCGTCGTATCTGGCAGAAAGTCTTGCGATTATGCCTGCTGTCCCTTCGGCAAGGTAACGGTAAAGCATGTACCTTTTCCAACGTCGCTGCTCACTTCTATGCTCCCGCCATGCGTCTGTGCTATTTCCAGAGCGATGGCAAGCCCAAGCCCCGTACCAGGTGTGCTGCGAGATTTATCTACACGATAAAAGCGGTCGAAGATGCAGGGCAGATGCTCGGCGGGGATACCTATGCCTGTATCGGCAATTGAAATACTGAGGGTTTGCTCTCCATTTTGACGGGCAGAAAGAGCGATGCCCCCCTGCTGTGTATACTTGATAGCATTATCCAGTAAATTTATGAGCAAGCGTATAAGTTCGTCCGTGTCACCGATGATCCCCAGATCATCAGGGATGACATGCGTCAGCGTGAGGGATTTAGCTTCTGCCAGAGGCTGCCAGGAGTCAGTCACATCGCGCAGGAGAAGCGAAAAATCAATAGGCTCATGGTGGAGCGGGGTACGCATATCGCTACGAGACAGCCGCAACAGATTTTCAATGAGCGTATGCAGGTAGTCAGCTTCTTCGGCAATATCAGCGAAGGCTTGTTCATACGCTTCGGCTGTGCGTCGCTTCTCGCGCATCAGGCTGAGGATGGTGTGTATGGCAGTCAGTGGTGTACGCAGTTCGTGTGAAGCATCAGCAGTGAATTGACGTTCGCGTTGGAAAGAAGCGTCGAGGCGTGCCAGCATCAGGTCGATGGTCTCCGCCAGTCGCCCGATTTCATCATCGGTCATTGGCATGTTAAGCCGCGTGGAAAGATTTTCAGCAGAGATGCGGCGGGCTGCATAGGTAATACCATCAACGCGGGACAGCGCCCGTGCCGCCAAAAAGTAGCCACTGATACCCGCCATTGCAATCAGTAAGGGTACACCAACCAGTAAATTGGTTTGCAAATGATTCAGGGCTTCATGGATGTCTTCCAACGACTGCGTAACTTGAACGAAAGCAATTCGATGGTTGACGCCATTCACGAGAACCGTATACATACGGATCGAATCGTTCTGCGTCTTATCGCGGAGTGTTGTAAAGGATGGGACAGAGTTCAAATCTTGCAAGGGCGCAACTGACGTATGTAAGGCTCCGAACTCTTGAAGCACTTCGCCATCCAGCGCGAGGATACGTACCGTAAACCCATGTTCCCGTAAATCCATATTTTCTGGCTCTCTGACAAAACCATCGTTAAAGATGAGACGCTCATTTTCTATTTCCAATCCCGCAATGACCTGGGAAGCGACAAGCGTGAGCGAGTGGTCGAGTTCGTCAGAGAGGCTATACTCCATGCTTCTATAGATATAAATATCGAACGCTGCCAGCATCACGAGAAACAACCCCGCAGTCCATAGTGCGAACCGGACGCGAAGGGTTTTAAACCGTTTCATCGCCGCTCTCCGTAGACAGCCGATAACCTGCACCGCGCACGGTATGGATAAGTTTTAATTCAAATTCATTCGGGTCGTCAATCTTGCGGCGCAGATTACGGATGTAGACATCTACCACGTTGGATTGATTGTAGACATCGAAGTTCCAGACATGCTCGGCAATTTGCGTGCGGCTGAGAACGCGGTCCGGTTCGCGTAGCAGGCACTCAAGCACTGCATACTCTTTCGCGGTTAGTTCGATGGCTTTGCCGCCGCGTTTTACCCGCCGTGTAAGCGTATCGAGGCTGAGGTCCGCAAGTTGAAGCACCGTGTTTCTATGTATGCCGTGTATGCCGTCTGTGCCATGTGTGCCATGTGTGCCGTGTGTGCCATGTGTGCCGTCTGTACCATCCGCTCGACGGCCAAGGGCGCGCAGACGAGCGACCAATTCCTTGAACGCAAACGGCTTGACCAGGTAATCATCCGCTCCAGCATCCAGCCCCGTCACCCGGTCATCGACCGGGTCGCGAGCGGTGAGCATCAGAATAGGCGTATGGTACGCACGTCTTCGCAACTCACGGCAAACCAGAAAGCCGTTCATTTCTGGAAGCAGGATGTCCAGAATGATCACATCGAACTGGACCGTTTCAGCCCAGTAAATAGCGTCAGGACCCGTAAAAGCGACATCTACGGCGTAGCCTTGTTCTTCTAATCCGCGCTTGAGGTAGGTCGATATTTTGAGTTCATCTTCCACAACTAGGACCCGCATCGATGACCTCCCGCAATCAAGATAATGAATATACACGCGAAAGATGAAACCCACATGAAGCGCTGTTGACGGCTGTGGACTGTCAATATGAAATTTCCTTCACCCCCGTTTCATGGAGGTTTCACCACCGGACGACTATTCTGCACATATGGGGTCACACGGACCCGGAAAGACTTCACAATGCACAATCGTATTCGTCTCCTCACGCTGGCAACTCTGGCTGCCGTATTCTCCCTCTCCGTTGCTACCGTTAGCGGAAAAGCCAGACCTGCTGCCCTTGTTCTGGTCACTCCGTCTGCAACGGCAGCACCAACGATGTCTGCCTCCTCTGCCATCGACCCGTCCAACTTCGTCAGCACCATCGACAACCCGTACTTCTCGCTCAAGCCCGGCACAACTTATATCTATGAGGGAAAGACTGAGAAAGGCAACGAACACGTCGAGGTCATAGTTCGGTCGGAAACCAAAATCAGCATGGGCGTGAAGTGTGTCGTTGTCGAGGATACCGTCACGATAGATGGCAAAGTGGAAGAAGGGACGCTTGATTGGTATGCCCAGGATAAACAGGGCAACGTCTGGTATTTCGGGGAAGATACCAGAGAATATCAGGATGGTAAGGTTGTTAGCACGAAAGGGACGTGGGAGGCTGGCGTAAATGGCGCACGACCCGGATACGCCATGAAAGCAGTTTCAGCCATAGGCGATGTCTACCGTCAGGAATATTACAGGGGCGAAGCCGAAGACATGGCCGCCGTCATCAACCTGTCCGGGACAGCGTCGGTTCCAGCGGGAACCTACACTAATGTGCTGGTCATTTCCGAGTGGAACGCGCTCGTAAACCCGCTCGTGTTTGAACACAAATACTACGCCAAAGGCGTCGGATTGACCCTCATCAAAGCCATTAACGGAGGGTTTGAGCTGAAACTTGTCGAGATTCGTCACCAGTGAGTAGAGCGGTCGCATCCGCTTGCTGGTTTTTGCGAAACAACTGAGTAAAGTCTTGAGCGCCGCACAACTATGTTGTGCGGTTATGTTGTGCGGCTGTATTGTGCGGTTGTGTCATGCGCTATTTTTTGCGTTTCGATTAATTAGAGGGCTTCTCGGACCCTCAATGAAGTTGCGAGCAGCGTGTATACATCATCAAGATTTGCGCGAAGGCTGGAAACTCCCACAAAGTTTTGTACTCGCGTGAGCATGAGCGCGGCTGACTGGCGCGTATCATATTCGCTGTTCGGATGCTCATTCACGCACACGGCGATTTGTGCGGCCTCGGCAACACGGTTCGTACATTCCAGAACTTCGGCTGCCCCTAGCAGCGCATCCAAGATAAGCGGTGTCGCTTTAATCTCACGCGCCAGTTCAACCGCTTCGAGTGCATTGCGGGACGCTTCGGCAAAATCGCCCATGCTCAACCGCGTCTTGCTCGCCTGCCGCAACGTAAACGACATCACCCAGCGGTTTCCCATTGTGCGACAGACGGCAAGGGACGCAGCGTATTGAGCCAGTGCATCGTCGTACACGCCGAGCGCATGATAGGCGCGACCCATATGCGCGATGCCGAACGATTCACTCCATCGGTTGTGAAGTTCACGAAAGACATCGACACTCTTCTTGCAAAATTGAAGCGCATCGTCGTATGCGCCGAGTGCATAGGCAACCCGGCCAAGACTGACCAGCGCAACGCCGAAGCTGGTATTATCATTCATCTGTTCACTGAGCGACCGACTCTCCTCGAAGTGCTGCCCGGCCATCCGATAATTGCCTGTTTTATATTCCAGATCGCCAAGCGTCGTGAGAAATAGGATATGCCCCCGCTTGCTCGTCATCTGATTGATGTGGATCGCGTTTTCATCCAAAAGACGCCGTGCTTTCTCGTAATCGCCCAGTACCGCAGCAATATCCCCCAGGCGCACCAGTATATTGACGACTTCTGCGATCTCCCCGGCTTGCTGGTAGTACGGGAGAGCGCTCTCGTAATAGGACCAGGCCGCCTGATAATCGCCCGATGCGTAGTGAATGGTTCCGAGCGAGGCCAGCCCGATGCGCGTTTCCCACGAGAGGCTATTTTGTTGCAAAATCGGCAGAGCCTCGCGAACAGCCACATGTGCCTCAGCGTAGCGGCTCATGCAGACCAGCATCGACCCCTGTAGCACGCGCATTCGAGCCGAGAGCAAACTACCCGCGCTATACAGTGCCGTGAGTAACTGACCCGCTTTTCCAAAAGTCTCTGCGCCTTCCAGATAGCGGCATTGCACATCGAAATAGCTGTAGAGTGGCTTCAAAAACTGGATCAGCAAATCCGCTTCACCCGTTTGCGCCGCGTAGTCCCATGCCGCGCGGATGTTGTTCATATCTCCGGCCATTTTCGCGACGGTTTGCAGCGAGTCCTGTTCGAGTTGTACATCATATTGAGCCACACGGTTGGTATAAAAGAGGCAGTGCGCGCTTTCGCTATTGCGCGCCTCATCCGGCTGCAAATGAAGTTTTTCGGCTACGAATTGTTGCAGCAGCGGATGAATTTCAAAGTAACCTTCATGCGCTTGCAAAAGGGATTTATCCTGAAGCGCAAGCAGCACGCCAACAGACGCCTTCGCCACCTGCTGCCCGGCCTGCTTCTCGAACTTGCCCCGGAATACAGCGAGGCGCTTGAGTGCCTGTTGTTCAGCGTCGGAGAGCAGGTCCCATGAGGTTTCAAAGGTCGCGCGTATACTCCGGTGGCGTTCCGGCATATTCCGTACTGAGGTCTGGAGAACATCCAGATTGAGCGCGATCTCATCCGCCACCTGTGCGCAGGTCTGCACACGCAGACAGGACGCCGCCAGCTCAAGCGCAAGCGGCATCCCCTGTACCAGTTTGCAGATGCGAATGACTTCTTTGGCCGTGTTTGTGGTCGAGAAACCCGGCGAAATACGCAGCGCGGTTTGCTTGAAGAGCTGCACCGCGCCATACAGTTCGAGTTCAGGACCGGGCGCATTCGGGTAGGGCATCCCGCTCACAGCGACGATCCACTCTTCCTGAACATTGAGCCGCTCCCGCGATGTGACGAGGAATTTTACATCGGGGCAGCGCTCAAGCAGCTCTGGGATGATCTCCGCGCCGCTCACAAGTTGCTCGAAATTATCAAGAACAATCAATAGCTGTTTCTGGCTCAGATACCGGACCAGCTCTTCCAATTCATTCGTCTGCCGATTTCGATCCGTCTGGAAGATGTCCAGTATGCTTGAGACGAGCCGCTCGGCAGCCTGCACGGGCGCGAGGTTTACGAAGAAAACGCCATCAGCGACATTCGTAAGCTGGTTCATGGCGACCTGCACCGCCAAGCGCGTCTTCCCACTGCCACCGGGTCCAAGGATGGTCAACAGACGGCATTGAACATTCTCAAGCGCAGTGGTGACATGCTCCATATCGATTGGCCTGTCGATAAACGGCGTCTTCAACAAGGGCAGATTATGCGGCGGTACTTTTACTTCGACAGCAGCGGTAACTTTCCCGGTCTGAATTTGCCTGTAAAGTGTCTGCGTCTCGGCATCCGGCTCGACGCCCAACTCCTCGTCCAGAAGCGCGCGGCAGCTTTCATACTGTGCAATCGCCGCGCTGCGTTGCCCGGACTGCGCATAGAGCAGCATCAACTGGCGGTGCGTATCTTCCCAGAGCGGGTCGAGCTGCAACAGGTTGAGCGCCTGTACGATGCCCGTACCATATTGATGTGTTTCCAAATGATGCTCGACCAGACGGTGCTTCGCTTCGATGACGCGCCCGCGCAGCCGTTCGCGTTGCAGCATCTGCCAGCCCTCGAAGCCGCGACTGTCACGCAGATTGAAGCCCGCCAGAAAATCGCCTTTGAAGAGTTCTAGAATATTTTTGAGACTGGTTGCGGCAGTGCGCGAGATGCCGCCTTGAATTGCCGCCTGTTTTTCGATGTGATCCAGCTCAGTCTCGAATTCCTGCGTATCGAGCCACAACTGAACATCTGGATTGATGGCGATTGTCTGGCGTGTCACTATCAGGTAGGGCGCAAGCTGATTTTGCAAACTGGAAAGCACCGTCCGCAGATTGCCCATCGTCCTGGTTTGAGTCAGATCATCCCATAATAATTCGCCAAGCAATTCGCGCGGATGCTCGCCCCGCTCGTGCGCCAGATAAACAAACAGTGCATCTGCTTTCCGGGAAACGAAATTATTGACAGGGTTGCCGATTTGTTGAATAGACAGACCGCCAAAAGTGTAAATTTTCAGGATGTCAGTTGCCATGTGAGACTTTCAGATGATCTGGCACTGAGTATATGTCAATTTATCGGCATTACCGCAGTCTGTGCAATGAAGTCGCAAAAAGCTGTCCATGCCTGGTTTAGCTCTGGTGTCCAATCCTCACTAAGTGTTTGTTCCAGAGCGTAGCGCAATGCCTCGCCGACTTGCTGGTAATCTGCCATTGTTATCGCGTAGCGGCTATGACGCTGACCAAGTTCCTGAATAGCGCGGATCAGTATTTCGGGCGTATCGAGGCTTACCACACTGATCGCGAGAAATTGGATGAATTTGCGCCCCTGCTGCTGCATGTCGCACGCGAACAGCATCTTGCAAGCAGGCGCAATTTCAAACAGGCGGTTATACAGTAGCTCGGCAACAAGGTCGGGGTGACGTGCAACTTTGCGAAAGGAGCGCCTGATCAATACCCGTTGTATCGGAGAAATAGAACTGGTTTTCAATTTTGTACCTCCCCGCAATGCACAGTTGAACGTAATTTACGCTTGCGAAGGGCAAGAATGTCGTCCCTACAAATGCGCTATCCGTGTAGGGACGCCATTTTTGGCGTCCGGTTTGCTCAACTACGTAACGTGTTCAGACGAAACCGACTCAGACAGGTTCGGCGCTGTAGGCGTTCTCGGTCGCGGTCGCCACCAGCAGCGTGTACACCGCGACCCAGGCATCCTGGACATCCAGGGTAAAATCCGTGCCCAGACCTTGCTGGAGAGTCCAGATCAGGGCGCTTCCTACGGTCTGGTAATGCGCTTGCGTTACACCATAGGCGACATGCCGCTGCCCCAGAGCCTGAACGTGCGGGGCTAACGACTCCAGATCGGTCAGCGAATGAACTGCGAAGGCGATGATCTGCATCAGTTTACGGCCTTGCTCCGTGATGTCGGCTTTGAACATAGACCGCAGTGACGGGTCCAGCGTGAATAGACGATCATAGAAAATGGCGGCGACTGCATCCACATTGGGTGCAACTTTGGCGAAACTGCTCTGAACGAGCGTGATTTGGTTTTGGGACAGGCTCATGATAATTTCCTTGGATTGGGCGAATAAGGTCGGTTTGGGAGAGTAGCGGGTGTGGGAACTGCTCTATGAGAGGCAGTCTATCGAGGCGGCGTGTATTTTTCGTGTAATGCCGCGAGAGCAGCACGACTCTGCGGAGTTCACTCGATTCGTGATTGAAGCAGCGCCAGCGATTTACCATCGAAGGCTTTTATCTGTGTGCGACCTTCAATTCGCGCCCTGACCACGATGTCATTTTGCGCGTCGCCGTTCACATTCGAGATAAGGACCGTCGCGCCGCCCTTGAACGATGGCTCAAAAGCGAAGAAGGAAGCCAGCATTTGCGCGTCTCTGCCATCGAAGACGCGGACGTTCACCGCCATACCCGCACCCGGAACCGTCACGATGTCGGGGATGCCGTCGCCGTTGAGATCACCCACTGTTACGCGGATGCCACCTTTGAATGTGGGTTCATAGGGAGCGAAATCCAACAGCACATTGCCGGTTCTGCCATCCATTACTTTTACACAGGGGGCAATGCCTACTGGCGCAATGGTTACGATGTCGGCAATCCCGTCGCGGTTGAAATCGGGCTGCGAGTCGGCAGCCGTCAGGCCGCCACCCCGCTGTAAACAGGTATTCAGGCTGAATTCGGATTGGAACAGATCGGGACCGGAAACTGTCAGGTTGTCATAGTTGCGGCCTACCGTGAATCCTTTTGCAAGGGTCACTTTCGAGCTGGCCGGGTTCATCTGCTTCAACAGAGTTAGCAGCGTTTGCGTGTAGAATTCACCGCGTGCCTGCGCATTGACTTTGTAGATTTGTAATTGTCCCGTGACGCAGTAGAGAATGTACGGATCGGCTGGACGACCTGCGTTCATTCGACCGTCGGGGGGCGTCGCGCGGTCTTCCGGTGGACAGGGTGTTTGTCCGCGCGTTGTGCCGCAGCTTTGGGTTTGCGCGTAAGCGGCACGCGGGGCGATAGCTGCGGCCAATCC
>Ga0123338_10006242_pt1 | contig 10029 bp, 6 predicted proteins | sample grotaG_FD_89793 | JGI IMG/M metagenome (GOLD analysis project Ga0123338, IMG submission 89793) | Glacier valley bacterial and archeal communities from Borup Fiord, Nunavut, Canada, to study Microbial Dark Matter (Phase II) -... | ecosystem: Environmental > Aquatic > Freshwater > Ice > Glacier ...
CCCTGATTTTTCTTATCAAAGCCGGTTTGGCTGCCGGGCAACCGGATCGGGCTCAACGTCTTGCCAGGCGCGCTCTCGGCATGGAACGTACAAACACCAGAAGGGAGCACCATGAATAGTGCTCTGCGCTGGATAACTGTATTTGTGCTGGCAGTAACCCCCTTAAGTGCCGCCATGTCGTGTCGCGCTGAAGAACCTCCCGCTCCGATGGCTCCTGTAGCACCCTTTGATGCGGAACTTTATGGTCTCAGTTATGATGTCTTTCTTGCCAACAGTAACGTTGCTGAAGCGTTCCTTCTGGCAGAAAAGGCCGTTGTCTCGAAGCCCCGTGACGTGGTCTGGCGCCGCAAAGCGGCACAGAGCGGTGAATGGTCCGGAAACTCAGCCAAGGCCCTGGAACATTGGTTCTTTCTTGCTAAGGATCTTCACCAGCAGGATGCCGTTGAGCAATCCTTTAGATTGGCACGGGCGCTTGGAGACGGAGCCCGGCTCAAGTTCCTGCTTGAAATGCGCGGTTTTACCAATAATCCAGCACAATTGAGAGAATATGTGGCTGTTTGTGAGCTGTCCGGTATCCCCGAAGATGCGATTGCGGCATTGGAAAAACAGCGGGGTGGTGTGGATCGGAAGTACGTTCTTGAGCAACTTGCCCGTTTATATGAAGCGGTTGGTCGTCCTGTAGATGCTATTTCTTCTCTGCTTGATAAAACAGCAAGCTATGGCGTGTCAGCGCCAGACCTGCTCAAAGCGGCATCACTGGCTTATGGCTCGAGGGATGTTATGGCGGCTTATACCATCCTGGTGCTTGGCAAACAGCAGATCCCTCCTGCAGAACGGGAATACTGGCAGACATTCGGTGATTTGTCTTGGGCACTACAGGATTTACGTACTGCGGATAAGGCTGCTCGATTGCTGGTGGATGCAGGTGTTGGACGTGATGTGGATTACCAGCGTCTGATCATGTTAACCCGGGAAAAGGATCCTGGTCGGGCTTATGACTTAGCCATGGAAGCTTGGGGGCGTCTTGGTAAGGGATGGTACCTGATTACTCTGCTGGAACTTGGTTCGACCCAGAAACGTTACAAGGAACTTGTTACTGTTATACAAAAGTCACGACAATCTTTGTTTTTGGAGTCAATGGAGGATTCCACTTATTATTGGCAGCTTGTTGCGCAGGTATATCGGGGCGCCGGAGATTTGCCTGCAAGTATACGCAGCTATCAGAAAGCGCTCGCCCTCGCGCCGAATGATATCTCTCTGGCAGAAGGATATATCTGGCAGTTGTTGGATCTGGGGCAAAAGGAAGAACTGCAAAAGACGCTCGAAGGATGGAAAGAGCGAGTGCAATCAATACCCGTTATGTTTGATGTTTATGCTGCGGCTTACTCGTATCTGGGAGAGTACGGTAAGGCCATGATATACTTTCAGGCGCGTTACAGTAAGATGCGCAACGACCCCTCCTGGCTGGCCGGTTACGCTGATGCCATGGAGCAGTCCGGTTGGCCGGAACCGGCTTTTTTAGAGCGACTACGGGCGCTTCATCTTGTGCGTAAGCAAATGAAAAGTGATCAGAACTTATCAGTAACAGAGCGGCACACTTTGCTGTACCGTTATGCTACTCTGGCGATGCGGGTAGAGCCTGGTGAGGGTATTGATCGGCAAATGCACGCAATTATGCACTCTCCACAGGATACGGTCAGTCGCGAATTGGTTATTGCCTGGGCTTTGTCCAGTGGTAGAAGTGATTTCGGGCGGATGTGGTACTTGAAAGAGTTTGCTAGAATGACTCAGCGCCCGCTTTGGGTAGAACTTTCTTTTGCTTTGGAAGAAAATGATCGTCCCAGGATAATGGGGCTATTACAAAAAGAGTTACAGCGCCTTCCATACAGGGATGCCGTTGAAGGTGCATCGCGCGTGGGGTGGTTTCCCGTTGCAGAGACCCATGCTTTTGAACGTTTCCAGGTCAACGATCGCGACCATCTGCTGGATCAGCAGTTACGGATTCTCTACGGTAGTCGTCCCGGCGGATTTCGTTATAGCATGAGCCTGATGGACCAGGATGGTGTTGGATTTGTGGAACAGCACATATCTCACACCTTTGCCGTTGCTCCGCGCTATTCTCTGCGTGTTGAGGTTGGCAATACAGATATCCGGCAACTTAAAAATGGTATTCTTGGAGAATATGTCAGTAGTGTACAGAATGCCCAGCTTGGATTGCTAATGCGTCATGAACGGGGAACTGCTGAATTTACGGCAGGTGTAACCGATGCTCTTTCACGTTATGTGTCATCGTCATTACAGAGTGACTGGAGGGTAAACAGTCGCTTGACAATGGATTTTGCACTTCTGATGGGGACGGCTGGGACAGAAGATGTGTATATGAAGATCGGCGGAGCCAAGGATGAGGCCAGGTTTGGTTTGGTGGCTGCGCTCTCGCCGCGAGATACGCTTTTCCTTCGGGTTTCAGGGAGATATTTGCGTGATCAGGAACGCAGGGAGCTGGGCAGAGGGTCATCTTTTGAAAGCGAGTTGACACACCGGCTTTTGAGCAGTTGGCCTGATACCACTCTGCGAGCATCTGGTGGGTATCATTATTATGACAGGACCGGCACACCTGCCGGCAAGGCACTTTTGCTGATACCAGGTGCCGTTGCTAATCCATCTTTTTACGTCCCTGCAACATTTACTCAGGCGGGCATCGGTATAACTGTCGGGCAGGACGGGCGTACAAATTACATTAGGCAATGGCAACCATTTGCTTCTGCTGATGCAAGCTGGACCAGTACAACAGGTGCCGGATTTCACTATGGTTTTGGGGTGGTAGGGCCTGTATTTGGTCTGGATAAGTTGGAACTGTCTTTTTCACAAGATAGCGGCTCTTTTGGCTTCAGTACTTTAACTACTCGCGCAGACCTGCTTTACCGTTATTATTTTGAATGATCGAGGAGGAACTATGAAACGTCTGACAACTATGCTTCTAATTGCAGTAACTCTCAGCTTGACTGGTTGTGTAACTCTGAACCAGAGCGGGAGAGCGGTCTCCATTCAGGAAAATTGGGGTCTGGTCCCATTCGTCAACAACACCGAGACACCGTATGCCGCCGAGCGGTGTGAATCAATTGTTGCCGCGCTGCTTTATGCACGTGGTGTCCAGCATCTGGAACGGATAGCGGTTGAGGCAAAACCGGAAGACCTGGGTATGGACCGTGGTGAAAAGCGGCAGCGCGAAGCTATGGAGCTGGCTAAACAGAAAAAAGTGCGCTATGTGCTGACCGGCACCGTTAATGAATGGCGTTACAAGGTCGGCCTGGATGGTGAACCGGTGGCCGCCTTCACACTACAGCTTATAGAATTGCCAGAGGAAAAGGTCGTCTGGAGCGGTGCTGCCGGCAAGAGTGGCTGGAGCCGTGATGCGGTCAGTTCAGTAGCCCAGCAGGTGCTGGATCGCCTCTTGGGAGAAATCAACATGCTGCCTGAAGAGCTTCCCAAGACTACGCAAAAATGAGTTTCAAGCTCAATAAATATCTGTCCGAGAGAGCGGAAAGATGGTTGGAGACGCTTGCTATAACGGCGATAATCCTTGCCTGTGGGTATTTTTTAAATCGCTCCGATCCATTTTTCATAAAGGCGGATTTTCAGTGGGTTCTGTTTGCCCCTTTGCTGATAGCTCTTCGTTACGGGATCGCTCCAGGTATGGTTTCTATGGCCATAATCTGTCTTCTTTATCTGTCCCTGTTCAGGCTGGGACTGCTGGCCGGTGAGTTCCCGACAATATTCATGCTTGGCGGCGTTTTAATGACGATGATCTGCGGTCAGTTCAGTACAATATGGAGTACGCGTTTGCGGCGCTCAGACCAGTTAAGCCGCCATGCCAGCGAACGGTTTGAACAGTTGTCGCGGGCCTATTTTATGGTACGCCTGTCCCACGATCGGCTCGAGCAGAACCTGATCAGCAGACCGGTTACCCTGCGTGATGCCATGGTCGACCTTAGTGCCGTGCTGGCCAGACACGGGGGGGAGCTGGACAGGGAAACCGGCTTGGCACTGATTTCCATACTCGTGCATTATTGCAGTATTGAGAGCGCTGCCATCTACCTGATGGACAGTGACGGGCGCATGCTGGAAAAACCGGTAGCTGATTGTGGTCGTGGAGCTGTTTTTCAGGCGGATGACCTGCTGCTGCGCTCTGCCATTGAAGCGGGAAGCACCGCTTACCAGTCAATCAACCGCATTGCCGGAGATGATGACAGCCCATATCTGGTGGCTGCCCCGTTGCGTACGAGTAATGGGGACATGAAAGGTATTCTGCTTGTCAGTGAAATGCCTTTTCTGGCGCTACATCGTGAAACGCTTCAGATCGTGGGGGTTTTGCTTGCTTATGCGACCGACCATGCCGAGGCTGCCTATGAAGCCCGGCACCTGCTGACCGTGTTTACGGACTGTTCAGCCATGTTTGCTGCAGAATTGTACAAGATGGTACGATTGCGCCGCGAGCTTGAAGTCGGCAGCGCACTGGTAGTTGTTAATATATTGCCGACAGCAAGGCTGCAAGATTTGTGCGTTGCTCTTGAGAGACAGCAGCGCGGTCTCGATCACGGTTGGCGCAGGAATCTCGGTTGGGGGGTGCAGTTTGTCACCCTGATGCCTTTTTCGGGTGCGGCTGCCGTAGAGGGTTACAAGGCAAGGCTTGATGAAATGTTTGGCAGAGATTTCGGGTTGAAAATAGGCGAAGGCGGCATATCGTTCAAATCCTTCATGGTGGCGGCCGATGATCCGTTGAATCAGTTGGCTGATCTGCTTGTGGATGTGGCTGTTACATGAGCGGCACAAAACAGCTGATATACGGGATTTTCGGAGAACAATCTCTTGGCACGGATAACCATGCCTTATCAATATTGATACTCTTTTTGGCCGGGCATGCCATTGTGTCGGCATTGTTTTCACTCGCTCTTGCTGGAATGGTTCCTGGGCGCTTCGATATTCGCCGCCGCTATGCCCTGATCATGATCTTCAGTTTTATCTTCTTTGTTCCGCTCTTAGGGGCTATTGGGATATTTGTGATACTGATCTACTTCCGCTATTTCCAACACTTCAAGGAGCGTACTGCATTTAACACAGTTTCCATGCCTCCGTTTATGGTTGAATCAGGCGGCCTGGCGCAAGGGATGGGGGAAGGTGGTGCATGGTCCCGCCTCCGGACCCAATCACTCCCACGCAGTGCGCGTCTGAAGGCGCTGCTGGCAGTTAACGCCGGTGGAGGGTCCAACTCCAGTCGTCTGCTGCAGATGGCTACCAGTGACAGTGATGATGAAATCAGATTGCTCGCCTTTAAGCTGAACGACCAGCGAGAAAAGATCATCGGCGACGCGATCTCCAAAGCCCTGCACAGCCTGCGTGAGTTGGATGAAGGTGATGAAAGGCGACATTTATTCAGAACACTGGCATTCTCCTACTGGGAGATGGTTTTTAATGAGCTGAACAGTGACCTGTCGAATTTTTTTATTGAGCAATCACTGCAATATGCCATTCAGGCACAAGATCCGGAAGTTGAAGACCCTTCGCTCCTGATACTTATCGGGAAGATTTACCTGCGTAAAGGAAATCTGCAACAGGCACAAGAATTCATAAATATGGGGCTGGAGCGTGGAGCTCATCGTGACAGGGTAATACCCTATCTTGCTGAGTTGGCGTATCTTAAGAGGGATTTTACGGCATTGAAACAGTTTTTTGCAGATGATCCCTTGTTGCGTTACAAGCCGGTTATTGGCCAGGTAGCAAAGTTCTGGATGGGCTGACCGGATGGATAATTTCCCAAAATCAGATCAGGTGGATATCATGCTGCTCCTCGAAGGGACATTTCCCTACGTAAGCGGCGGTGTGTCCAGTTGGGTAAACCAGATAATTCGTGGTTTCCCGGAATATCGCTTCGGCGCGGTCTTCCTCGGCAGCAGCCGTGAAGATTATGGTGGCATGAAGTATGACCTTCCGGAAAACCTGGTTCACCTTGAGACCTACTATCTGCAGGATCAACGGACAAAGCCGCAGATTGTTGCCCATGAAGGTAATAAGGAAGCATTTAAGGTGGTCAAAGATCTGCACGCCTGGTTTCTCAAGCCGGATCCGAACACTCTCAATCATTCTATCAAACAGCTCGACTTTTATATGAATCCGGCAAAAGGTGTTGATTACAAGCAGTTTCTTTATTCCCAGCAGTCCTGGGAGCTTATCTCAAAACTTTTTGAGGAACGCTGTACCGACCCTTCATTTGTAGATTATTTCTGGACGGTCAGAAACATGCATGCCCCTATCTGGCTGCTGGCAGAAATCGCCAGTAACCTGGTGCCGGCTAAGGTGTACCACACTGTCTCTACCGGATATGCAGGTTTTCTCGGGTCATTGCTGCATTACAATACCGGTCGTCCGCTCATACTGTCGGAACACGGCATTTATACGAAAGAACGCCGCATTGACTTGATTCAAAGCAGCTGGATACAGGATAACCGTAACGCGCTCCAGAAGGATCCAACAGAGATCAGTTTTTTTCGGGATCTCTGGATCCGTTTTTTTGAGACAATTGGCCGCTTCTCTTATGCCGCATCCGGCACAATAATCTCGCTTTATGATGGTGCCAGAGAACGTGAAATTGCCGATGGTGCACTTCCAGAGCGTACTCATGTCGTGCCGAACGGCATCAATATCGCCCGCTATGCGCCGTTGAGGAACGAGCAATCGGAGGAACCGCCGATGGTGCTGACACTTCTTGGCAGGGTTGTCCCGATCAAAGATATCAAAACATTCATAAGAGCCATACGTATCATAGCGAATAAAATACCGACGGTTCAGGGGTGGATAATCGGGCCGGAGGACGAGGACCCAGAGTATGCGGCTGAATGCAAGGCTCTCACGGAGAGTCTCGCGCTGGACAGTCAGGTCATTTTTATGGGGTTCCGGAATCCGGTCGAAATTTTCCCTAAAACCGGAGTCCTGGTGCTTTCCTCCGTCAGTGAGGGGCTGCCGCTTGTTATTCTCGAAGCATTTGCGGCAGGACTTCCGGTGGTTTCTACCGATGTTGGAGCCTGCAAGCAGCTGATTATGGGGTTTGGAGAAGAGGATGAGGCAATCGGTGCGGCCGGTGGTGTCGTAGGCATCAACAATCCTCAGGCTATGGCAACGGAACTTCTACACCTTCTGAACAATCCTGAAGAGTGGCGGCGAGCACGCCAGTCGGCAATTAACCGGGTAGAGCGATTCTACACGCAGGAGCGCATGTTTGGCAGCTATCGCCTGCTTTACCAGAAGGGGATGGACTAATGGCTGGAATCGGTTTTGAGTTGCGCAAACTTCTCAAGCGGGATTCGTATTTTTCCCTGCTGCAAACCTATGCCTATGCCGGTATTATCAGTTCCGGCCCATGGGTACTCTCCATTCTGGCAGTAATTATTATCGGCATTATTTCCGTTCCGATGGTTATTCCGAACATACTGATTTCACAGTTTCAGGTCTGCATCACCTACCTTATTGCACTGTCGCTTATCTATACCGGGTTAATCCAGCTGGCTTTTACACGGTATTGTGCCGACAGGATATTTGAAAAAGAGCATTACCGTCTGATGCCCAACCTGATAGGGTTGCTCTTCCTTGTCACTGTTCTTGGCGGTGTAGTCGCATTTCCGGCAACATACTTCCTGTTCCCGAAGAATACCCTTTATTTCAGGCTGCTGTTTGCCACCACATTTATCATGCTTTCAGCCGTCTGGATCGGAGCTATCCTGCTTTCCGGACTTAAGGCATACAAAGCCATTCTTCTGAATTTTGCTTCAGGATACGGAACTGCCCTGGCTCTGGCTCTGTTTTTAAGGATGTGGGGTCTTGAAGGGCTTATGCTGGCATTCCTGATTGGTCAGTTTGTACTGCTTATGGGGATGCTTATTGTCGTATTTAAAAACTATCCTTCACGAGTCCTGATAGAGTTTGATTTTTTGCGCAAGGGGCGGATGTACCTGGCGTTGGTTTTTATCGGCCTGTTTTATAATCTTGGTATATGGGCAGACAAATTCGTGTTCTGGTTTCATCCCTACACCGGCAGCAATGTTATCGGTCCGCTGAATGCCTCTGAAATTTACGATCTGCCGGTATTTATGGCGTATCTGGCAATTCTTCCAGGCATGGCTGTATTTCTGGTGCGCATGGAGACAGACTTTGTTGAATACTACGATCGTTACTACGATGCTGTACGTGAAGGAGGTTCGCTTTCATATATCAAGGAGATGAAGGATGAAATGGTACGCATGGCACGAGAAGGCATCTATGATATCATCAAGATCCAGGCCATTGCCACTATTGCAGTTTTTATTCTGGGTCGCACTCTGCTTGAATGGCTTGGCATTCCAACGGTATTCCTGCCGTTGCTCTATGTTGACGTTGCCGGGGCCGGTTTTCAGGTGGTATTACTTGCTATTCTCAATATTTATTTTTATCTGGACCGGCGCAGACGGGCGCTTTCGTTGACGATGCTGTTTGTCGCACTGAATTTTTTGCTCAGTCTTTTATCAATCATGATGGGACCATTCTATTATGGGTATGGTTTTGCCGTGTCGCTCTGCATTACCATCATGTGTGGACTGTTTGTTCTCGACCGTGATTTTACCAATCTGGAATACGAAACGTTCATGTTGCAATGATCCAGAAGCCATTATATTAAATCAAGGAAAACAGTTGCGTACATTATGAACACTTTTCCCGCAAAACAAACGACCATTCTGGTGGTCGAAGATGAACATTACGTCAGAGAGTCCCTTACGGTCTATCTCGATGACGTCGGTTACCGGGTGCTGGCGGCTGAAAACGGGCAGCGCGGACTGGAACTTTTCCGCCTTGAGACGCCGGATATCGTGATGACCGATCTGCGCATGCCGGTGATGGACGGTTTTGCGCTGGTGGAAGCGATCGCGGCGGAATCTGAGTTTACACCGATCGTGGTTGTTTCCGGCGTCGGTGCGGTTGATGAGGCGGTGCGGGCCATGCGTATGGGGGCCTGGGACTATCTGTCCAAGCCTATTGTGAATCTTGAAGAGCTACAGATTACGCTGGAACGATCCCTTGAACGGGCCCGGACAAAGTATGAGCTGGAACGCCTGCGGCGTCATCTTGTGGCCGGTACCCTGGAGAATGAAACCGCTTTTGGCGGTGTTGTAACTACATCGGCGCGGATGCGAGCGATCTTCCTCTATCTGGAATCGGTCGCCCCGTCCCGTCAGCCGGTGTTGATCAGTGGAGAGACCGGTACCGGCAAGGAGCTTATCGCCCGTGCTGTCCACTCACTGAGTGGCGTGGACGGTCCGTTTGTGGCGATAAACCTGGCCGGTCTCGATGACGCCATGTTCAGCGATACCCTCTTCGGCCATCAGCGCGGCGCCTATACTGGAGCCGACCGGGCTCGTGAGGGTTTGATCCGTCAGGCCTCGGGCGGTACACTCTTCCTGGATGAGATCGGCGATCTGTCGCCCGGATCACAGGTGAAGCTGTTGCGGCTGTTGCAGGAGGGTGAATACCTGCCGCTTGGTGCCGACAAGGTGCAAAGTAGCGATGCCCGGATTGTTGCTGCCACTCACGCTGATCTGAAACGCAGTATGGAGATGGGCACCTTCCGCCCTGACCTCTATTACCGGCTCTGCAGCCACCGCGTGGAACTGCCGCCGCTACGCGACCGTCCCGAGGATCTCCCCCTGCTGGCGGCGCATTTCCTGGAGAAGGCGGCCGCCCGCCTCGGCAAACCGCTGCCGGTCGCTCCGCCTGAATTGAACAGCTATCTGGCAGCCTACCGTTTTCCGGGCAATATCCGCGAGCTGGAGTCGCTCATTCATGACGCCGTTGCCCGCTCGGCGAGCCGCATCCTGTCGCTGGAGTCTGTTGTGGCGGCGATCGGCAGCGATCTGCTGGCCACGGTATCTGCCGTTCCTGCTGCCAGTCGCTGCCAGGCATGTCCGTTCGGTGAGAAGTTTCCGACCCTCAAGGGTGCCGAGGATTTTC
>Ga0123338_10006248_pt1 | contig 10025 bp, 8 predicted proteins | sample grotaG_FD_89793 | JGI IMG/M metagenome (GOLD analysis project Ga0123338, IMG submission 89793) | Glacier valley bacterial and archeal communities from Borup Fiord, Nunavut, Canada, to study Microbial Dark Matter (Phase II) -... | ecosystem: Environmental > Aquatic > Freshwater > Ice > Glacier ...
ACACCAAGTCCAGAGAGTGGCTTTGAATATACCCTGTAATTACCCTTTATTGAAATACTTTCACCAGTCTGATACTTATCTCCATCTGCATTTACATATGCTGTGCCTGCAACAAGTATTCCACTATCTAAATCCTCCAAAGCATATCTGTTATTGCCTGCTATACTTAAAGATGAACCTTGGCTTTCTCCTATGTCTGTAGTATTAATTAATATACAGCTGCTGCTATCAGAATTACCATTTCCATTAGAAAACCCATAATAGCTACCATCTATTACAATTTTTGATTTTTTTCCATTTAATTCGAGGTCATCTTTTGTGAAGACGTTACCATAAACTTCTATAGTGATACTTTCCCCATTACTTTTTAAGCTACTACAATAAAGATTTCTATTTATATTTCCATTTAGTTGCTGCCCTAATAAAAATTTAGAACTTGTCGCAGTATTCTCGATATCTCCATTAGAATATATGCTTCCATCGATTGCAACATTGCCCGCGATACTCATTCCATTATAGGCAAATACATCACCACTTATCTCTACTTTTCCACTAGAAGTATATATCTTACCTTCGACAGTTATGGGCCTTAGCCATAGTACATTCTCCTCAGCAGTACTTATAGTGGCGGTATACTCAGCGTCATAGTCTGGAACATCTATGTTAAACAGCGTTTCAACTTGTTTTTGTATACCGCCTTCGTTATGCATAGAAATAGCTTTAAATGTGAAATTTCTGCTATCCGAATATTTATGAAACTCTGAGTCTGGAAAATCTGGGATATCATATTCCCAATTATGTACATCACTATCTAAACCTAGCTCTTTTCTTAAATTATCATTTATATATTTCTTATAATTAGTTTCAAATTCAGTATTTAAACTTGTTTCTATATTTAATTCATTATAGCCTCCGGCTGATGTTGTCAAATAATAATCCTCAGCGCCGAAATCAGAACGATTGGCTGCGTCATAAAATTCATCTTGTATAGCCAAATCTACAATTCTTTTAGCCTCTTCCTTAGAAGTTTTTATAGCCTGATAAATAACCTTACGAATTACGCCATAGGTCTCATCAAGCCCAGCCTCAGCTATATAGAAAGTATTCTTTTCCTTAGAATCTACCACTTGCATTTTGTAATTTGCCAAAGCCAGTCCCATAATAGAGACTCCTAGTATAGATAAAACAGCAACAATCATCATTACCAAAAGTAATGCCGAACCTTTTTTACCCTTCAACAGAATCTGCAGCTTCACGGAATCCCTCTTTTCATTCCAGTTACAGATACTAATGGATTAATAGTATCTGTTTTTAAGTAAACATTCACCGTTATTTTAAATACCGCCTGCGGAGAACACATTTCACCGTATATTGGATCAGTAACCCTTTGATTACTTGACTCAAAAGAGTATTTTTCAACATCAGTACTATCCACTACTTCAACTATGGCTGTAACCTTAAATTGAGTTGAGCTACCATCATCAGGTATTACCGTACTTATAGGTACCCACTTTTCACCAGATATCTTTACCTGTAGAGGTATGCTATCATCCACTTTATATTTCTCCATATATTTTACAGCTGTTTGGCTTGCCGATGATTTAACAGTGCTCTCATTGCTAAGTTTAAGAGATTGCATAAAAACCGAGGTAAAAGGAACCGCAATTACTCCAAGTATTGTCACTGTAGCAAGAACCTCAATTAGAGATACTCCTTCAGATTTTTTAAGTATTTGAACAATCCCCTTAAAAAACCTCCTCATTCAACACTCACCTTGCCTTCAACTGTTGCAATTTTAACTCTTGGACGGCTTTTATCATCATTTTGTATATTAACCATAAATGAGTTTTGGGTACTATTTTTTACTTTTAGATTTACACCTGCATTATCCTCATTATATTTTCTTGCTGAGCTGATAATCTGCATGTTCAGCTGGCCATCATTGGGTTTAATTTCCATCATATCACTATAATTTTTAGGATAGCTGTACATTTGCGTCTTATAACGACAGTACAGTTTTCCGTCATTTTCTATAAGTTCTAGTTCTACATCCTCAACTTTGTTACTGTCTGCATATACATATGTAAGTCTTTGTGCATCACTTGTTTTTCCCATTATAATTGTCGGAAGATCTGCAGCTTCCGAACCAACAATCATCATCAAATCATATTGCTTTTTTTCAACTACAGGTTTAACATTGCTTTGATTAGTATTACTCTGATTATTATTACTTTGTGGCTGCTTAGTTGCCCCTTGAGAATATCCTGCAAATGTACTAAAAATATTATCCTTACCAGACGGGTTTTGGAAATCCCACTCCGAAGCTTTTACCTTACTGTCATATAGTCCATAAAAATCAAAGCCAATAGATCCTGTTATCTTCCCATCCATTGTGTTTTTGAAGCTAACATCTTTTAGTCTGACTATTTGTGGACTATTAATAACCTCTTCAATCAAAGCCTTCAACTGTTGGTATGTGCCATTTATAGTGCTTTTGACTTCTAAGTGTATTCCTGTACCGTCAGCTATAGTCTTAGAGTTTTTGGAATTGGCAGTAGCTGGTGTACTTTGTGAAGTTGAAACTGTCTTTTTTATCTGGCCGTTACTTGAAGCGACTTGAGAAGTAACTGCTGATACAGGTGTGAATGTAAAATTGCTCAGAGATGCCCCACTCTTACTCTCAATCTCTGTTAATAGCTTAATTATCTGCTCTTGAGCTAATTGTGATGGTAATAACTTCTCATAATTCTGCATTTGATAGCGAATTGTTTTAAGCTCTGCTTCAGTCTTATCCTGATTTTTTTGCTTAATTTTCAAAGTTGATAGATTATTCTGTAGGGAAGTAACCTCTTTATTCAAACTGGTTATTTTTTTCTTATAAGGGGAATAGACCGTGTAATATGCCAACACAAGAAAACAAAGTATACCAAGCGCAATTAAGATTTTCTTATCCTTTTCTGATATATTCATTTTGTATTCCCCTTCTGTACCTGAATTGTGCATGAAATATTGAAATTAACATTATCCTGGTTTTTAGCAGTTACATCCTTTTGGCTATTCGTTATTTCCGACACAAAAACATCAGCAAACATACCTGAATCCTTAAGTTTTCTAATTAAATCTGCAACCACCATTTCCTTCGAAGCTGCACATTTTGCACTTATCTTCTCACCAGTAAGACTCATTTCCAGTATAAATACATCTTCAGGCATGTCTTTCTCAAGCCTGTCCAAAGCATCTCTATAAAGCTCCGGAGAATTACCTGCCGTATTTAAAACTTCTTGAAAACTAGCAACACTCTGTTTCTCTGTGGTTAAAGTTTTTTCTAAAGCACTTACTTCATTAAACCCATTTATCTGCCTGATAATATCTGTTTTTTTATTCTCCAGGGAATTTTTCTTTATAAAAAGAGTCTGTACCCCAAGTAAGCAAGCCAAAATAGTAAAAATCAACAGAAGGCTCATCATTCTTGTCCTTTGTTTAGCCCGACGTCTGTTTAAAACTTCCAACGGCAGCAGATTCAAATCCTTTTTCCCCATAGCTTAAGTCCCCCTGCCATCTCTATAATGCTGCACCAACACATTTTTCAAGGTTATAATTTAAAAATTCATTAGTATTTTTAGATTCTTTTATTTCAACAAAGTTAAGCTTTTCAAGCCTTTGGGTAGGAATACCAAATGCGCGCTGAAAATATTCTTCCAGACCATCCAGCCGACTACCACATCCTGTAGTGAAAATCATATCTATGGTGTTTCCTGTTTTTCTGGATAAATAATATTCGAAAAAATTAGAAATATCATCTGTCATAGTAATTAGAACACTCCTCACGCTGTCTCCGACGAAGCTTAGTTCTTCAGTATTATTACCGCTACCACTCACATTGCCCTTCTGGATTTTTAATTCCTCTGCTTTATCTTCATCAATTCCATTTCTTTGTGAAATTGCAATATCCATATTCTTGCTTCCATATTGCAGCATGTTACTGAATTCTAAAAAGCCTTCAGAAACAATGATTACTGAGGTTGTTTTGCTACCAATGTCAAATACCGCATAGGAATCGACTTTTATTCCCTTCTTTTCCCTGCGCCAATTTATCTCTTTTTGAACAGCTTTGTAAAAGCTATTTCCAGAATAATCTATTGCTAAAATATTAAGTCCACATTTTTCTGAAAGGCTTATGAAACCTTCAATTATCATATTAGGAACAGCGACTAGTAAAACCCTAAGCTGACTTCCACCTTCAACAGCTACTTCCCTTAAAACCTTAAAATCAAGAATATAGTTTGAAAGGTTAATTGGCAAATAATCACTGGCGTTCATTTCAATCATTGCTTTCAATTCCTTTTCATTTGCCTTTGGAAGAAGAATTTCTCTTGTTATTATGGAAGTACCTGAAATTGTAAAAATTACATCTTTGATTTTAAATGAATTTTCATTCAGCTTTACCTGAATAATTACTGCCAGTGAATCTAGATCAATTATTTTACCATCGTGAATTGAATTCTCTGGAGTTCTGAAAACCTGATATTTTTCAACTATTTCTTTTGGTCCAAGCTTTCTATATTGAACAATCTTAGTGTTATAGTTGCCAATTTCAATACATAGACATCTTTTGTATATCATGCATCTTCCCCCTACAAGAGACTTAAATACCAATTAATTAGAGGATAACCTCCAAGAATAACTATGTAAAATCCTACCGAAAGAAAAGGTCCAAAGGGAATAAAATCCTTTCTACCCTTAATCCCGGTAATTACCAATATCAAAGAGACGACTGCTCCAAAAACTATTCCTATAAAAAGCCCTAGCAAAACCAGCTTCCACCCAACAAAAGCTCCGACAGCTGCCAAAAGCTTTATGTCTCCGCCTCCGAAACCGCCATTAGTGGCCAATGCCAGAACAAGTAATGGAACACTGGCAACAAAGATGCCTATAAATCTATCCAGTATAGAAATATCCCTACCAAATATTGCAAAAATCACTGCAATACTAAAAGTAATTAAAACCAGACTATCAGGTATCATCCTGTGTTGAAGGTCTATGTAGGATATTACGATGAGCAAAGAAGCTAAAATACAGTAAAATAAGGTATTTATTGTCATACCAAATTTGAGATAGATACAAAGCCATGCAGCACCGTTTGTGAATTCCACAAATGGATACTGCATGCTTATTTTACCTTTACAACTTCTACATCTACCACCAAGCAATATATAGCTAAGCAGTGGTATTAAATCATATCCTTTGATATGCTCTCCACATTGTGTGCAGCTTGACCTTCCGAAGACTATTGATTCGTTCCTCGGTATCCTGAATATGCAGACATTCAGGAAGCTTCCGATTACCACCCCATAGACTGCTACTAGCACTGCGTAAACTATGTTCATATGTACCTCTGACTTTAAAAAATATAACTATTCGTTATTTATCATATGGATCTTGTGATGTTGGATATATTTCTGCATAATCTGTATCTCCTGAACCTGTTTTTCCAAATACAGCCACAGCTCCATCAATTATTGTCACATAAAACAAAGTATCTGTTGAATAACCGTTTCCTTTAACAGCAGGAATACTCTGAAGATATTTTGTCACGAATAGATCTGCTGGATCTGTTCCTTTGACTAATGACACTTTTGTCGAGTAATCAATAGTCACACCTTCCGCTCTTGCAGTTGTAATAGCAGTTGCTATTGCAGCAGCATTAGTTTTATCAGCATTCTTTTTAGCATTGTCTATAGAACCAACAACATTTGGTACAGCTATCATAGCTAATACACCTAAAATAGCAACAACTACAAGCAGTTCTATTAGCGTGAAGCCGCCCTTTTTCTTTAGTAAATCTCCGATTTTTCTCATCATAAACATGCCCCCCTAGTAATATTATTCTATATTTACACAGAGCATTTACAGAACTCTGTGGCCCGACCAGAATTATAATTAAAAACCGCCATACATCTGAAACATTGGCTGTACTACTGATATTACTATGAAGCCTACTACAATGGACAAAGTCACTATAACCAATGGTTCGATCATGGCTGTGACCTTAGAAACTGATTCCTCAACTTCTTCATCATAGAAAGCTGCAGTCTTTTGCAAAACCTCTTCAAGTGTACCCGAGTCCTCACCTATCTCTATCATGTTAACTAGCATTGTTGGAAAAACACCTGAATTCTTAATAGGGATGGATAGGTTTTTGCCTCTTCCCACTTCACCAATCGCATCTATAATCGCAGATTCTATCTTCTTGTTGTCCACAACCTTTGAAGTTATCTCAAGAGCAGAAATCATTGAAAGCCCTGCCCCTAATAAGGTAGATAGAGTCTGGGCAAACCTGGCACATGCCACCTTTTCAATAAAGTGCCCAATAACAGGAATCTTGAGCTTTAAGCCATCCAATCCCTTCTTAGTACTCTCCATCCTAGACAGCTGTCGTATAGCTATAGCTAAACCAGCAATTATGATCAAAAGTAAATACCATTTTGACTTAATAAAATCAGATACTGCAATAATAATTCTTGTACTTAATGGCAACTGCATTGACATATCACTGAACATTTTTACAAATGTAGGTACCACAAGTGTGATTAGCAATATTATTACCCCAAAAGCAACACATGCAATAATAATCGGGTATGTCAGCGCCCCTTTTACCTTACTGGTTAAACGGTTATCCTTCTCAAAATGAACTGCCATTCTATCAAAAACAACTTCGAGATTACCACTGGCCTCTCCGGCACGCACCATATTCAACAGAATTTCGGGAAATATTTTATGCTCTTTCATAGCCTCAAAAAGGCTATTTCCTTGTTGTACCGTTTCAAATACCTTCTCAATTGTCGTCTTAAGCAATTTGTTCTCTAACTGTTGCTTTAGTATATCCAGTATTCTTAAAACTGGTAATCCAGCGTTCAACATAACAGCAAACTGGCGGCATAGAATTCCCAAATCCTTTGCTGTAACCCCATTCATGAAAGAAATATTTATCTCTGCATTCATACTGGAACGAATTCCAACTTTTATTGGAAATAGGCCCTTCTCCTTAAGAGCTGCAACCACTGTGCTTTTATCATTGGCTTCAATTTCGCCTTTTATGGTCTTACCCGGAAGATTTTTGGCAGTGTATGTATAAATAGCCATTCTCTCACCCCCCGTAAATCTTCTTACATTGTAATCTATTATCCTCCATAAACTATCGTGCAAAACAGTCTTAGGACTTTAGTCCCACATATAAAGTAGTTTTAGGACTTTAGTCCCACATACAAAGAATATTATAAATTAAATAAAAAGTCATTACCATTTGTCTATAAGATACAAATATTGTAAACACATAGAGATAAAAAACCACTACTACACTTTAATAAATCTCGTCACTTTAAATCCTAGTTAATACCTATCATTTTCTGCATAGCTTCCTGGTCCATGGCAAATGCCAAACACGCATCCTTTGAAATAAATCCTTGTTTGTAATAACCCATCAAACATGTGTCCATTGTCTGCATGCCATATTTTTGACCTGTCTGTATTACCGACTGAATCTGGTGGATTTTAGCCTCTCTGATGAGATTTCTAACTGCTGGTGTCGATATCATAACCTCAAAAGCAGCAATCCTTTTTCTACCATCCGCAGTCGGCAGCAATTGCTGGGATATTACTCCCTGCAATACGTTTGAAAGCTGTATTCTGATTTGCTGTTGTTGTTGTGTGGGAAATACATCAATAATTCTATCTATTGTATTTGCTGCCCCAGTAGTATGTAGGGTTGACAGCACCAAATGTCCTGTTTCTGCTGCGGTTACGGCTATTGATATAGTATCTATATCCCTCATCTCACCAACTAATATGACATCAGGATCTTGTCTTAATGCAGCTTTTAAGGCGTTACTATATGATATAGTATCTAGTCCTACTTCCCTTTGGTTTACTATACTTTTTCCATGACGATGAAGGTATTCTATGGGGTCTTCAAGGGTTAGAATATGTTCACTTCTTTTCTGGTTTATCATATCCACCATAGACGCCAAAGTAGTTGATTTTCCACTTCCAGTAGGGCCTGTCACAAGAACAAGTCCTCTTTTTCTCTCTGCAAGTTCACTAATAGCATCTGGAAGCTTTAAGTCTGTAGCAGACGGAATAACTGAGGCTACAAGACGGATAGCAGCAGTGAAGGAGCCCCTCTGCCTGTAAAAATTCGCTCTGAATCTTCCAATTGAAGGTAAAGAAAAAGAAAAGTCAACTTCTCCATTCTTCATAAAAGTATTCTTCTGATCTTCTGTCATTACATTCATTAGCAGTTCTTGGGTATCTGCTGGGTTCAAAGGCTCCATTTCAATTTTCTTTAATTCACCATTTATTCTAAGTACTGGTGGAATTCCTACAGTTAAATGTAAATCAGAAGCGCCCATACTACTTGCCTGCTCAAGCAATTGCTGCAAATTCAATAAAAACCCCTCCTTATTAATTTGTTTCTTAGACTCTGTTATTTTTTTGCATTTAATCTCAGTCTATTGTAAAGGCAACCCTTACTAATTCTTCAATAGTAGTTTCTCCATCTTGAACCAGACGCTTGCAATTATCCCTAAGTGAAACCATGCCATCTGCCACAGCCTGAGCTCTAATATCGTCTGAATTAGCACCTTTATGAATGAGCTGTCTTATGGATGAATTAATAGGTAATACCTCGTAAACTCCTACTCTTCCTGAATAACCCGTATGATTGCAATGATTACAACCACTTCCTTTAAAAAGATTACCAACAGAGTTTGAACCCAGTTCAAGAATCTCTACATCAGTCTGCTGTGGAGTATATATTTTTTTACATCTGGGGCATATACGTTTTACAAGTCTTTGAGCAATTATCCCCACCAGAGAGGTACCTATAAGATAGTTTTCCACACCCATATCCATAAGCCTGCTTATAGTAGAAGCTGCATCGTTGGTGTGGATAGTACTTACAACAAGATGACCCGTTATAGCAGCTTTTACTGCTATTTCTGCCGTTTCTGCATCCCTTATTTCACCTATCATTATTATATCAGGATCTTGTCTTAGAATAGATCTTAGGGAGCTTGCAAAGTCAACACCCGCCTTAGTATTTACCTGTACTTGATTAATTCCCTCCATTGAAACTTCCACGGGATCTTCTACTGTAACAATATTAATCTGTTCTCTGTTAAGTTCCCTCAAAGTACTGTATAGAGTGGTGGATTTACCACTTCCTGTTGGTCCTGTAACAAGAATCATACCGTGAGGATTTTTTAATATTTCATTGAATTTATCTAGATCATCCTTAAAAAAGCCAAGACTTTCTTTTGGCTTTAAAAGAGTCTGTTTGTCGGTAAGACGCATTACAATCTTCTCGCCTGAGACTGTTGGAAGGATAGATACTCTTATATCGTAGTCACGTTTGTCTACTTGAATGCCTATTCTTCCATCCTGTGGTCTTCTTCTCTCTGCGATATTCATGTCTGCCATTATCTTAATCCTTGCGCTGATAGCAGGCATCAGTTGAATATCCTGCTTCATGGTTTCCTCAAGCTGTCCGTCAACTCTATATCTTATCCTTACATATTGTGGAAATGGTTCAATATGTATATCACTAGCTCCAAGTCTTACTGCATTCTCAATCAAAGTATTAACTAGTTTTACTATTGGAGAATTTGATATACTTTCATCCTCTTCCGATTCTTTTTTCTGGATAGAGGAATCAATCCCAAATTCTTTTTTATATTCCTCCGCAGCTTTAATTGCTTCCTGCTTTCCAAAATATTTATCAATGGCAGTACATATATCATTAGGTGTAGCTATTGCTGGCTGTACTTCCAGACCTGTAAATATTCTGATATCATCAATTGCAAATATATTTAGTGGATCGCTCATGGCTACTAATAGGATTCCATTGTTTATCTGAACAGGAATTAAATCATGCCTTTTTGCCAGACCTTCACTAATCTTTTTCACAGCTTCAGGGTCTATATCCATCTTTTTCAAATCTAAATGTGGAATCCCTAGCTGAAACTCAA
>Ga0123338_10006251_pt1 | contig 10023 bp, 8 predicted proteins | sample grotaG_FD_89793 | JGI IMG/M metagenome (GOLD analysis project Ga0123338, IMG submission 89793) | Glacier valley bacterial and archeal communities from Borup Fiord, Nunavut, Canada, to study Microbial Dark Matter (Phase II) -... | ecosystem: Environmental > Aquatic > Freshwater > Ice > Glacier ...
ATCGCTACTTGATCCGCGGCATCGGACACAACGTCGACTTTCTCGCCGCGGTAATGGCGCATCCGCGCTTCGTGGCGGGCGCAGAAGTGACGACGGCGTTCATCGCGGAGGAGTACCCCGACGGCTTCCACGGGGCGCCGGTCTCGCCAGGCGGGACGACGGCGATGATCGCGTGCGCCGCGGTAATGAACGCGGTCGAGGTCGAGCGGGCGCAGCTGATCGATGGGCAGCTGTCGGGCCACGGCGCGGTGTTCGGCGAGGATTGGGTGGTCGAGCTGGACGGCGCGCGGGTGCCCGTCGGGGTACTGGCGACGGGGGATGCGTTCGAGCTTCTGGTCGGCCAGCCGGGGTCGACCGCTGACGCGCCGGCCGAGGTCCGCGTCACGACCGACTGGCGCGTCGGCGAGCCGTTGTTCGTCGCGCGGCTCGACGGACCCGCCGGCAGGTCGGAGATCGCCGTTGCGGTCGACCGGCGCAGCGTCGGCTACCGCTTGAGCCACGGCGGCCGCCACGCCGATGTCCGCGTCCTGACCCCGCGCGCCGCCGAGCTGGCGGGCCACATGCTGGTCAAGGTGCCGCCCGACCTGTCGCGCTTCGTGCTGTCGCCGATGCCGGGGTTGCTGGTGTCGCTGCTCGTCGCGCCCGGCGACCGGGTCGAGGCGGGCCAAGCCGTGGCAACGATCGAGGCGATGAAGATGGAGAACATCCTACGCGCCGAAAAGAGCGCGACGGTGAAGGCGGTGCCGGTGGCGGTGGGGGATTCGCTGGCGGTGGACGCGGTGATCGTGGAGTTCGCCTGAGATCCTCCTCCCCGCTCGCGGGAGAGGCTCAGCGTGCCCCCCCTTGTGCTTGAGTAAACGCCCGTTGCGCGCCACGCCCCCCGGCACACCCCGTCGGCGCACGGCCCCCCGCTACCCCTGCGCCGCCGCCTCGATTTCCGCGATGTCGAGCTTGACCATCGTCATCATCGCGGTCATCGCGCGCTTCGCCTTGGCCCGGTCGGGATCGCCGAGCAATTGGGTCATCACCCGCGGCACGATCTGCCACGGATAGCCCCAGCGGTCGGTGATCCAGCCGCATTGCACTTCGGCACCGCCGCTGCCCAGGATCGCCGCCCACAGTCGGTCGACCTCGGCCTGGTCGTCGCAGTCGACGCTGAACGAAACCGACATGTTCGGGGCGAAGCCGAACTCGCCGCCGTTGAGCGCCATGTAGCTGCGGCCGGCGAGCGTGAATTCGACGACGACCGTGTCGCCTTCGGCTGTCGAGGGGGTCGACGCCGGGCTGGCGACGATCCGGTCGATCCGCGAATCGGGCAGCAGCGACACGTAGAAGCCGGCCGCCGCTTCGGCCGCGCCGTCCTTGAACCACAGGCAGGGGGTGATCTTGTCCACGTCGCTCTCCCTCGATCGGACCGACTTACCGCCGTGCCCCCTCGTGCCGCAACAGCCATTCCTTCCGCGCCACGCCGCCGGCATAGCCCGTCAGCGAACCGTCCGCGCCGATTACCCGGTGGCAGGGCACGACGATGCCGATCGGGTTCGCGCCGTTGGCCAGACCGACCGCGCGCGCCGCGCCCGGCTTGCCGAGCGCCGCGGCGAGCGCGCCGTAACCGGTCGTCGTGCCCGCGGGAATCGCGCGCAGTGCGGTCCACACCGACCGCTGAAAATCGCTGCCGCCGGTCGCCACGGGGACGATGTCGAGCGCGGTCAGGTCCCCGGCGAAATAGGCGTCGAGCGCGGCGGCGATTGTCGCGGGCAGCGGCCCGTCGGTCAGCGTCACCGCACCGTAATGGCGGGCGAGCAGCGTCCGCATCCGCCCCTCGAAATCAGCGAAGTCGAGCGCGCGCAGCGTGTCGCCGTCGGTGACGACGAGCAGCTCGCCGACCGGGGTCGGGCGGCGGGTCAGGGTCAGGTGCATCGCGGTTCCTTTGGTCGTGCGCGCACGGCGCAGGTCGGTGTCGACTCTGGCTCGCCGCGCGCCGGGGGTTTCGCCGTGGACGGCGCGGTAGAGTTCGTTGAAGCGGCGGACGCTGCCGAAGCCCGCGGCCAGCGCCACCTCGGCCAGCGGCAATGTCCCCGCGTCGATCAGGACATTGGCCGCGGCAAGACGCTTGGCCTGCGCCACGGCGACCGGCGGCGCGCCGATGTGGCGGCCGAACAACCGCCGGACCTGCCGCTCGCCGAGGCCGAGGCGGTCGCCGAGACGTTCGACGCCGGGCTTCACGCCGAGCGCTTCGTCGAGCCCGCCCGCGTCGATCAGGCTCAACGCACGACGCACGCTCGCCGCCGTCCCGCTCCAGGCGGCGCTGCCGGGGGTGGCATCGGGGCGGCAGCGCTTGCACGCGCGGAAGCCGGCGGCGATCGCGGCGGCGGCGGTGCGGACAAAGCTCACATTCTTCGCGAACGGGGTCCGCGCCGGGCAGACCGGGCGGCAGAAGATGCCGGTGGTGCGCACGCAGACGAAGAACCGCCCGTCGGCCGCGGGGTCGCGCGCGGTCATCGCGGCAAAGCAGGCGGCCGGATCGAGAGGCGCCAGGTTCGGCAGGGGAGCGGTCGAAATCGTCATGCCACCGACATAGGCCGCGTCGCCGCCGCCGTCTGGCGGTTTTCGGACTTCGCCGTCGATGTTGGTCGACGGCGCGCGTGGCCGTGATCGATCAATCGATCGGGCCGCGGCAGGCGCGACGGTTGCCGGCCGGCCTGATCGATGCCAGTCCTGCGCCATCGGACGTGCGCCGCCGTCGGCTGCGGCGGCTGGCGACAGGGGCACACCATGGCAACGATCGACGATTTCAGCGCGACGGCCATCACCGGCGAAGTCGTGCCGCTGCGCACCTACGCCGGACAGGTGCGCTTGATTGTCAACACCGCGAGCAAGTGTGGCTTCACTCCGCAATATGCCGGGCTGGAGACGCTTCACACCGCACTGGGGCCGCGCGGGCTGGCCGTGCTCGGCTTCCCGTGCAACCAGTTCGCCGGTCAGGAACCGGGCAATGCGGCTGAGATCGCTGCGTTCTGTTCGCTGACCTACGCCGTCGACTTCCCGATGTTCGCCAAGATCGAGGTCAACGGCCCCGGCACCCACCCGCTGTTCGCCTATCTCAAGCGGGCGGCAAAGGGCCTGCTCGGCAGCGAGGCGATCAAATGGAACTTCACCAAGTTCCTCGTCGACCGCGGCGGCCGCGTCGTCGAACGCTTCGCCCCGGCGACCACACCCGCCGCAATGCGCAGCGCGATCGAGAAGCTGCTGTAGCGCACCCGCAACGGCGGCGGGCACGGCTGGCAACGGCCGGGGGCGGCGTCGAGCCGGGCTTGAGCACGCCGGACCGCATTGAGCGACCGGCGGTGACGGCGTACATCGGCGCGATGGCCACAGACGTCTTCAATGTCGCAACCTCGATCCTCGGGCAGAACTGGGCGTGGCGGGGCGGGGTGATGCCCGATCCTGCCGGGGGCGACGACCTGACCCAGCAGCTGTTCCGGGCGCGCGGCGCGGTGGCGCCCGACTTCGACCGGCTGCGGTCGGCCAAGCTGCGCGACTGGCTGCCCGATCCGTCGATCTTCCGCGACATGGACGTGGCGGCGGAGCGGATTGCGCGCGCGATCGCCACCAGCGAACCGGTCGTCGTATTCGGCGATTATGATGTCGACGGCGCGACGAGTGCGGCGTTGCTGATCCGCGTCATCCGCGACGCCGGCGGCATCGCCAGCGCCTACATCCCCGACCGCCTGCTCGAGGGCTATGGCCCCTCCCCTGAGGCGATGACCGCGCTGGCGGCGGCGGGCGCGACGCTGATCGTCACCGTCGATTGCGGCACCCAGGGGTTCGAAGCGCTGGCGGCGGCGCAGGCTGCCGGGGTCGAGGTCATCGTCGTCGATCATCACCAGGCGTCGACCGCCCTGCCGCCGGCGCTGGCGGTGGTTAATCCGCGGCGGCTCGACGAGGGCGACGGGGCGGTATTCGGGCATCTGGCGGCGGTCGGCATGGCGTTTTTGCTGGGCGTCGCGGTGGTCCGGCGGTTGCGCCTCGACGGCTGGTTCGCCGAGCGCGTTGCCCCCGACCTGATGGCGCTGCTCGACCTCGTCGCGCTCGGCACGGTCGCAGATGTCGTGCCGCTGACCGAACTTAACCGCGCCTTCGTCACCCAGGGGCTGAAAGTGATGGCGGCGCGGCGCAATCCGGGGCTGGCCGCACTCGCCGCCGCCGCCGGGATCGACCGTGCGCCGACCGCCTTCGACCTTGGCTTCGCGCTCGGCCCCAGGATCAATGCCGGCGGGCGAGTCGGCAAGAGCGATCTCGGCGTTCGCCTGCTGACCACCGCCGACCCCGAGGAAGCGCGCAGCCTCGCCGCCGAACTCGACGCGCTCAACATCGAGCGCCGCGCGGTCGAGGCGGCCGTGACCGACGAGGCGGCGCTCCTGACCGATCGCACCGGCAACGCCGCGGTCGCCGTGATCGCCGGCGGCGGCTGGCACCCCGGCGTCATCGGCATCGTCGCCAGCCGGTTGAAGGACAAGCTGCGGCGTCCGGTCATCGTCATCGCTTTGGCCGGGGTGGACGACGGCGGTGAACCCGGGGCGCTGATCGACAAGGGGATCGGACAGGTGATCGGCAGGGGCTCGGGCCGGTCAGTGCCCGGCGTCGACCTTGGCGCGGCGATCCTCGCGGCCAAGGATGCCGGGCTGCTGATCGCCGGCGGCGGCCACGCGATGGCGGCAGGGTTGACGATCGACGCCGCCCGGATCGACGAATTCGCGCTGTTCCTCGATGCGCGGCTGGGCGGCGACGTCGGCCGGGCAGGCACGACACGCGCGCTGACGATCGATGCCGCGCTGGCACCGCGCGGGGTGTGCATCGAGCTGGCCGAGCTGCTCGACGCCGCCGGCCCCTATGGCCAGGGCTGGCCCCACCCGCGCGTCGCCAGCGGGCCATGGCGCGTCGCCAAATGCGATATCGTCGGCGAAAACCATGTCCGCGCGATCCTGATGGGCGGCGACGGCGCGCGGTTGAAGGCGATGCTGTTCCGCGGCCGCGACACCCCGCTCGGTCTGGCCTTGGCCGGTGCGGCGAGCGGACCCGACAGCGGCCGCTGGTGCTTCGTCACCGGCCGGGTCGCCCGCGACGACTGGGGCCGAACCCCGTCGGCCGAGCTGCACGTCGACGATCTGGCCTGGGTCGAACCATAAGCGGCGACGCGCGAAACCCTGACGCAAGTTCCCGCGCGAAACCTTGACGCGAGTTCCCGCGCGGCTTAGCTGCCATGTCTGCTCACGGCCCCTTCGTCTAGCGGTTAGGACGCGGCCCTTTCACGGCTGAAGCACGGGTTCGATTCCCGTAGGGGTCACCATTTCGCGGCGGCGCGGGCCGCCCTGCCCGACGGAGCGCGATGTCCGGCTTCGACCCTGCCCTGCCCTTCGTACTGCTCGACGACGCCCGCGCCGGCGGCAGTGCGCGGCTGTTTACCGGACTGGCGTCGGAGATCGTCGCGACGACGGCCGCCGACGTCGCGCCCGCGTTCGACCTTCTCCGTGGCGATGGAACCTATGCCGGGTTCATCGGCTTCGAGGCCGGCTATGCCCTCGAACCCCGGCTCGCCGCCCTCGCCCGGCCCGGCGGGGACGGCCTGCCATTGTTGTGGTTCGGATGTTTCACGCGGTCGGAAGCCGTCGACGCGGCGGCACTTCTGGATGATGCGGCGACGGGCGGCGCCGTGCGAATCGGCCCGGTGGTGCCGACGATCGACGCGGCCACCTATGGCGCACGGGTCGCCGACATCCTCGCCCTGATCGCCGCGGGCGAGATCTATCAGGCGAACCTGACTTTTGCCGCCGACGTTGCGGTCGGCGGCCATCCCATTGCGCTGTACCGCCGCCTGCGCGCCGCCGCGGCCGCACCGTATTGCGCCTTGATTCACACCGGGCGCGCGTGGATCGTCAGCCTGTCACCCGAACTGTTCTTTTCGCTCGCCGACGGTCAGCTGACCGCGCGGCCGATGAAGGGCACCGCTGCCCGCGGACCGACCCGCGCCGACGACGATGCCGCCGCCGCCGCGCTTGCGGCCGACCCGAAGAACCGCGCCGAAAACCTGATGATCGTTGATCTGCTGCGCAACGATCTCGCCCGCGTCGCTGTACCCGGCTCGGTCGCGGTGCCGGCGCTGTTCGCGGTCGAGCGTTATCCGACCCTGCTGCAGATGACGTCGACGATCACCGCGACGACGACCGCGACCCCGGTCGATGTCCTCACCGCGATCTTTCCGTGCGGGTCGATCACCGGGGCCCCGAAAATCCGGGCGATGCAAGCGATCGCCGCCGTCGAGGCCGCGCCGCGTGGACTGTACACCGGCGCAATCGGCACGCTGTCCGGCGGCCAGGCGGCGTTCAACGTCGCCATCCGCACGCTGGTGATGGCCGAACCCGGCCGCGCGCGAATCGGGCTGGGTGCGGGCATCGTCGCCGACAGCGACCCCGCCGAGGAGTGGCGCGAGTGTCTGAGCAAGGCGGCGTTCCTGACCCGCGGGCCGCCGCCCGACCTGATCGAGACGCTGCGCAGCGATCACGGCCGCATCGCCCTGCTCGAGCGCCATCTCGCGCGACTCGCGGCGACGGCGGCATTTCTCGACTATTCCCTCGATCTTTCGGCGATTCGACGCGCCGTCCTTGCCGCTACGGCGGAAGCCGATGTTACCGCTGCGGCGGAAGCCGGTGCAGATGCGGACGCTGGAGCGGGGGCGCGGCTGCGGTTGCTCGTGTCGCCGCGCGGGGCAGTCGCCGTCGAGCGGTCGCCGCTACCGGTAGTTCCGGTCGATCCGGTGATCGTGCTGGCGGCGTTGCCGGTCGCGCCCGGCGACTGGCGGCTGCGGCACAAGACGACCGATCGCCGCTTTTACGACACGGCGCGGAGCGCCAGTGGCGCGTTCGAGGTCGTGTTCGTCGCCCCCGACGGCGGCCTGACCGAAGGCAGCTTCACCAATATCTTCGTCCCCCGCGACGGCGTCCTGGTGACGCCGCCACTCGCTGCCGGTCTGTTGCCGGGGATCCTGCGCGCCGAACTGCTCGCCACCGGTCGCGCCGTCGAAGGACGGCTGATCGCGGCCGATCTCGGCGACGGCTGCTTGGTCGGCAACGCCGTTCGCGGGCTGATCGGCGTCCGGGTTCGGTCGACGGATACGCGAGGAGTCAGCGTCCGGACCGATCGGCTGGGCTGACTTCGCTGTGAGGCTGCGACGGCCGAAGCCGCCGCTACTCTGTAACAATCGATCAATCGGAGTTATTCGGCGGTTTCAAAACCGGGCGCGAGACATATGCGTAGGTTGATCCTGGCCGCAGTCCGCCCGGCACAGCCGCCCCTGCCCATCCGGCTCCAACGGCACCGCCGCTTGGCGTGATCGCACCAGCCGGCGCGCTTCGTCAGTAAACGACGACCGTGCGCCGACGCGGTGTCGGATCACCTTGCGACGCCCAGTATTGATCGGTGCCCGACGCATTGGGGTAAGGTGTGGTCAACGTTTGCCGTTTCGGGTCGAACTGCGGCGTTGGAATTGCCGTCTTGGTATAATACGGTGTCGGCTGCAATTCGAACGGATACTTCGATTGTTGGTCCGGCGGAAGAACATCTGTACTATTGTTGTTTTTTCCCCGCAGCACCGTGCCAGTTACTTTATCCGGCCAGTGTCGAACATCGAAAGCAGCAGGCGAAACGAGATATGTTCCGGCGCAATAGGTATCGACTTGCATTGTCTCGCCGCTGCTCATGGTAATGACGAATGACACGTCTTCACCATCGTACGGCGAATAAAATTTGATGACGGGATTTTTCTCACCCGACGGCTGCTGAAAATAATAACTCGTCGTCGGACCGTGGCCTTCCGTCGCCCACGACATATACATTGCCGGCAGCCGCGGTGTCGGTACGTCGTCGGGCACCAAGGTGTACGGGTAATCGAGGTTCGAACACTTGAACGCCGTTCCGGTCTTCGCCAGCGGGACGTGGTTCACGCCCAGTAACGAGGCGAAGGCGATCTTGTGATCGTACCGCGCCGTGACGCGAACCGCATTGCTGAATGTCTTGCCCGAAACTTGACCACCGATCGGCGGGCCGAACTTATCCTTGTGCACCGTATCGTTGATGTCCCACCAGCCCTGAACGACATCGCTATCGTTGACGTTGGCCGCCCTGTCGTTGGCGACCGCGATTCGCCGCGCTTCCGCGATGACCCTGTCCTGATTTTCTGGCACGGTGTCATGCGGGTCGAGCACGATTCGCCCTGCGCCAGCTGATGCATCGGCAGTGGATTGCATCTGCGCTTCGTGGATCTTGATCAGCGACGTTTCGACGGCGACAGCCGTCGAGATCACCATCGCCGGGAGCGCGACGGCGAACACGACCGCGGCCGCGCCGCGACGCTCCCGCGCCAATGTCCGCGCTGAGCCCAATAGCCGGCGCAAAGTCGCTTGCGAAGTCATACGCAGTATCCGCTGCCAAGTTGTTTCGGGTCTTTACGCATCGTTACTGAGGTGGTTAACGCCGGAAAGTTGAACGGAATGTAGCTGAGAATCGCCGCCGCCTTCGGATCGACGCTGATCGTCATCGACACGTCGTCACCGAAAGACGGTGTGATGGTCCATTTGCTGTCAGCTACCCACTTGGGCAGACTCAACTTGGCGTGCGCTGTGGCCTCGCTGGCGTCGACGATGCTGCACACCGCCATCGCCCGCGCCGTATCACGCGCCGAACCGACCATTTCGTTATACGAATACATCAACATACCGGTCTGGAACGTGCCGAACATCAGGAAGAGCAGCGGTGGCAAAATGAAGGCGAACTCGGTCGCCGCAGCACCCGAACGACAGGTTGTGATCCGGTGACCACGCCGCCGATTAACTGTTATCACTCGCTTGCCCATTGGACGCCCCAGTCAAATCGATAAAGATGCGTTAAGCTTCTTAGTCGCCGGATGCAATATCTTTCTAGCGTTAACCAAGTTTACTGCGGTAATGATTATTACCGTAACGTTTAGGTGTTATCGCTCAATAGCTTAGGCATTTTCACCACGTCGGATGTCGTAGTTCAGCCCGTGGTAAAACCATCACAGTTCAATAAACTTGATAGAATTCGTAAAAAAGTTCTTGCGTGCTGCAAATATCGTTACTAGCAAAGTTACGAGACGATCGACGGCCAATTGCACTGGTAACGATTTCCCGGTGTACTTGCCCGCCTCGCTTGTCTCTCGCTCGAAACGATGGGGCGAGTGCAGCATGGCCGGCATCTTCCGGCACTTAGGGGTGATACATTATGATGAAGCTTCTCCGTGGAATTAAGGTTAACAAGTCGGGTGCGTCGGCCGCCGAGTATGCGCTGATCGTCGCCCTCATCGGCGGCGCGATCATTCTCGCCGTGACCGCCCTGGGTGGCAGCTTGAGGACGCTCTTCACCACCGAGTCCGGCGCCGTCAGCACCGCGACCGGAAAGATCGGCACGTAAAGTACGCGGTGATGGGGGCTGGTCATATCGTCCAGCCCCCATTGTCTTATTAGTGTTCGAACGGGGAGCGGGTGCAGTGAGATTATTCCAGGGGCTGACATCGAACCGGTCGGGTGCCGCTGCGGCGGAATATGCCTTGATTATTGCCCTCATCGGCGGTGCGATAATCGTTTCCGTCACGGCACTTGGCCCTAAAATTGCCCAAGTCTTCACGGCTACTCGTGGTCAAGTCATTATCGAAACGAGCAAGATCGGTACATGACCTAGGGGGATGGTCGCTTAGGCGGCGGGGGGAGTTTTAACGATGAACCGCCAGTCGCTGTTCATGCTGATCGGCGCGGCATTTCTCGCAATCATCGCCGTCGTGGTCGCGCGTGCGGCCTTCGCCACGAAGGCGGCCCCACCAACGGCTGCCACTTTCGCCATCGTCGTTGCGGCCAAGCCGCTCGCGTTCGGCGACAAGATTACAGCCGACGGGCTTCGTCTCGTCGACATTCCAATCAACGCGGTGCCCCAGGGTGCCTTTCGTCGGATCGA
>Ga0123338_10006253_pt1 | contig 10021 bp, 9 predicted proteins | sample grotaG_FD_89793 | JGI IMG/M metagenome (GOLD analysis project Ga0123338, IMG submission 89793) | Glacier valley bacterial and archeal communities from Borup Fiord, Nunavut, Canada, to study Microbial Dark Matter (Phase II) -... | ecosystem: Environmental > Aquatic > Freshwater > Ice > Glacier ...
TACGTATGAGGTCATAAATTGGCTGTATTATCCGATTGCAGGCGATTGCAGAGGAGTCAGAAGGTATGAGGCGGAACATAACGGGAACAAAATCATAGTTCGCAGAACATTTCTATATCATCATCGCGTCGCGATGCAGAGACCTTATCAATGTCAGGAAGCGGCGAAAGGCAGGCGGTTCCCATGCAGTTACAGCATCAAGAGATCGAAGAAGAGACGAGTTCAACCCCATCCGTCCACTATACAGACGGGAAGCCGACTGAAGCGGGACCGGAGAGAAGCGAGACGCTGCGTGTGACCCCGGAAGAGGTTGCGCTGGCGGTCGCTGCTCTCGAAGCGAAACGGGAAAATGATTCGGCGCATCGTGAAGCCACGTTACCACTCGAAGAAGCCATCCAGCACCTGGGGCTGAATGCTACGCCGGAGGAACTTGCCTCGGAAGTCGTCTCACTGCGAGCCGAACGTGACACAAAGGCGCAACAGGAGGGTTTGCAGGCACTGCTTCGGCATAAGACCAGGGTTGGCAAAACGATCGCTCTGGTGGCTCTGCTGGTATTTATAAGTGTAGTCGTAGGCACTTTGTCATTTTCGCTCTGGCAGTCGCGCAGGGCATTGCGCAATGCTCTGCATCCGATGGCTGCTCTGCCGATCCAGAAGCTTTCTTCGATTCCCGACAACATCCCGGTGCATATCGACTCCGATACTCTTGCAGCGCTGGCAAAGGGCACTGTCACTCCGGAGAATGTATCCGTGGATACACGTACAGAGGACAGCGGGGGGAATCAATCCGCTACGATGTTCAATAATGAGTGGACACTTGTGAAATCCAATGGCACGATTCAGGTGCGGGGTTGGGCGACGGCCGAACTCGCTCTCAATATCAGTAACGACGCCACCGGCGGTATTTTTTCCAGCCGTCCCGGATGGCTGCCCGCCAATAACTTGGTTCCCATTCAAGTGCCCGTTTACCGTCTCTACAAGCAGGAGACTGCGCGATACCTGCCCGATGGCAAGATCGCGAACAGCGCCGGTGACAGCGTCTTGATGGTTGAAAATGTTGCGTCTATTGGTACTGCGGCGAGAGATTTCGTACGAGACGACATTTTTCACTCAGACAAAGATTTTAGATACTTCGGCGCAAGTTCCGGCGGCATGAGTTATTTTGATGTCGATATCAAAGGTAATGTCGTGTATCTCACTGGCAACGCAACATCCGACACATTGAAGAAACAGGCAGGTGACGTCGCCGTTGCCACACTCCAGCGTCTTCATATCCCCTACACCGTCTCGAACGAACTAAAAATCGCGACCAATAACGAGTAGTGCCACGATGCCGTCATTGCCCCGGTATAAAAAGAACTGCCAGAACAAGACCGGCCTCGGACATACTATTCGGAAACAATTCTGCAGTTGTAATCACCCATCGGCTGCTTGCTGAACTCTGGAAGGATAATTCTCCGTGCCGAAGAATCGATTAGAAGCTTTCAGCGATGGCGTGCTCGCGATCATCATCACGATCATGGTGCTCGAGCTCAAAGCCCCGCACGCCAGTTCGTTCACGGCGTTGAGTATGCTGCTCCCCGGGATTTTCAGCTACCTGCTCAGCTTCGTCTTCGTAGGCATCTACTGGAACAATCGTCACCATATGTTTCAGGCGACCGAGATAGTGAACGGCACGATACTCTGGGCGAATCTGAACCTGCTGTTCTGGCTCTCACTCCCTCCGATCGTTACCGACTGGCTCAGCGAAAGTCACCTGGCGCCGCTGCCAACAGCGGCGTACGGATTTGTCCTGCTGATGGCGGGATTGGCATACTGGCTTCTTCAGACGCTGATCGTGCGGTCTCAGGGTCCGGATTCGCTATTGGCACAGGCGATCGGTACGGACATCAAAGGGAGGTCGTCATCGTTCATTTATGTGGTCGCAATCGCTCTGGCAAGTTCTCAACCTAGACTCGCCGCCGCATTATATGTAACGGTCGCGCTGATCTGGCTGATCCCTGATCGGCGTATCGAAAAGAGAATAACAACGAAGCATCCGTCACAGGACAAGCAGGAACAGGCAAACGAGCCGTAGTTTTTCCGAGTGCAGTTTCGAGCGTCTATCCATCAACAATCTGTTTGTGAATAATCGCTGCAAACTTCTCGAATTCAGCCGGTTTGACGGGTTTGTTCAGTACCAGATCGAGTCCCGTTATCGAGGCAGAGTGAATGGCAATATCATTCTCTTTGGTGCCAGGGTTGTTGAGCAGCAGGCAAAAATGGAGATCGACCGCCTCGACGGTCGCGCGCAGCAGGGGGAGCAGCTCAAATGCCGAGCGTCCGGCGATCCACTCGTCCAGCACAATAAACTTTGCACCGTCCAGCGCTTCCGGCAGATGAAGCTCCTTCGCTTCGCCCTGCCCGGTACTGATGGGCATCCCCACCGACACATAGTCGGAAATTAAATGGACCGTCCCAAATCCCGCTGCCTTCAGCGCTGTCGCGAGGGATTTAAGCGTCGCTTCATCGATGTCCGTGCTGATTATCGCCGCCGTCGGCGCGATCTGCTTCTGGTTCATGTTCCCATAATCCTCCATCTCTTTCGCGAGCCGCACCCTTCCGAAATGCAGCCAGCTTTTGACAGTGCCTTCAGGACGTTGTGTGCGAAGCGCGATTTCGCGTATCGACAGTCCGCCGAAATAGTGAAGAGCAATCGCGCGTGCCTGATCTTCGGGTATGCGCCTCATAGCCGCCTCTCTGTCGAGCTTCAGCGCCGAGTCTGGTGCACTTTCAACAAGCATTTCCGTTCTTCCTGCTTCATCTGCTCCTTCGACAGGCAGATTTGCTAACGTCTGTCTGCGATGCTGTCTCAGTCGAGCGGCTTCGTTCCGCACGATCGCCGCCATCCACCCCGCCATTGCGCCTGGATCACGGACATCCTCGATGCTGCGGCAGATACGCAGGAGCGCGGAAGCGACAGCATCGTGCGCATCGTCATAGTGATGCAGCTCACCATAGGCTATCGAAAACAGCCGCACCCGCATCCGTTCGACGAATTCGGAAAGCGCTCCCGAATCCCCGTTACGCGCATTCATTGCGGTCAGATAATCGTCGTTTTCAGGCTCCATTACACTATAGACCAGACACGACATAGACCCGACACGAATCCAAAAAGGTTGAGCAGAAATATGAGGCTGAAAAATGAATGAAAAAGACTCGTGAAAGCTTTCCGGTTTTGGCGAGGGGTATACAGTAATAGAAGTGTGAGGTGAGGATAACAGTTCGGTGTTTGGTGTTCCCGAGAGAAGCGTCGCCCGCGTCCGAAGGCCGTAGTGCCGGGACGGTGACGCTTCTCTCTTTTCCAACCAATTCACAGCAGTCTTTTCCAGCTAATGCACAGCAGTTTGTGTCGCAGGGATAAGAAGGTTCAAACTGTCGGGAGTTGGAAGGACTGACGGAGGTAGTCGAGGTAGGTCGTGTCGGACGACATCATTTTGCCGGGGCTGTCGCTGATTTTTGCGACCGGTCTGCCGTTGCAGCGCGTCATCTTCAGCACAATATTCAGGGCTGGGAAGCCGAAATCGTTCGTCAGGTGCGTGCCAATACCGAACTGTGTGCGTATGCGCCCGTTGAAATACGATGCCAGTTCCAGACAGCGCGCGATTGTCAGCCCGTCGCTGAAAACCGCTGTCTTCAGTTTTGGATCAATCGCGAACTTTTCATAGTGTGCGATCAGTTTGTCGCCCCACACGAACGGGTCGCCGGAATCGTGTCGGCAGCCGTCGTAGGCTTTGCTGAACAGCAGATCGAAATCCCGCAGGAACGCGTCCATCCCCACCACATCGGAAAGCGCGATCCCTAAGTCGCCGCGATACGCCTGCATCCAGTTTTCCAGCGCGTAACGCTGAAACTCGGGCAATGGCGCGTAGGTCTGACACGCCTGCAGGAACTCATGCGCCATCGTGCCGAACGGCTTCAATTCCAGCGATCGCGCCAGATGCACGTTGCTCGTTCCAAGCAGCGATCCAGGAATTTGCGCCTTCAGTTGCTGCAAAACCGTCTGCTGCCACTTACGACTGTAACGGCGGCGCGTCCCGAACTCGATAATTTTGACTGGCACATCGGACCCGTTGACGACACGGCATTTCCCTTGCAGTCTGTCCATGCCTATGCTGTCGCGGTGCGGCGCATTCGGCTGATTATGTCTGAAATAGACCTCGTTCACGATCGCCAGAATAGGAACTTCGAACAGAATGCACTGGAACCAGTTGCCTGCGACGCGCAGACGAAACCCACCCTCCGTCGTGATATGGATGTGCGCGGGATTGAGGCGCAGCTGCGAGAGAGATTCGACGTAGCTGTGCTTGATGAAGCGGATCGTCCGCAGATAGGCAGCTTCTTCGTCCGTCAAACCGAGCGTACAGTAGTGCTCGATTTCTGCTCGAATCTCAGCCGCGTACGGGCGAAGATCGAGCGAATCATTGCGACAGGCGAATTCGTACTCGACCGTCGCCTGCGGAAAATGGCTCCAGACCACCTGCTGCATCGTGAATTTATAGAGGTCTGTGTCGAGTAGGGACTGTATGATCATTGAGCCGTAGAGTTGACAGGAATGCTGACAGCAGGCAAATTCGAGTTCACAAGAGGGACTATCGGTGCTGCGGCTGCGGCTTCTGCCATTTTTCCGCGTTGGGCGTATCGCCGCCGGGCTGATTGCTGCCAAACTCGAGCATATTGCCATCGGGATCGATCAGCAAAAAGTCACGCTGTCCCCAGCTTCTGTCTTCAGGAGGCGTCTCCGGCTTCAATCCGTTGGCACACAACGCCTCATGCATGGCTTCGAGGCTCGGCGTGTCGATCTCGACATGAAATTTGCCCTCGTCGTGGCGCAGCAGTCCGAGCTGCCCCTTGCCAATCATCATCAGCGCGAAATGCCCCGGACGGTGAACTATGACCCGCGCGTCCGGTATCTTTTTGTAAAATTCCAGTGACTGCTCGACATCTTTGACGTGCAGGGTCAGCCCTGTCAATGAATTGCCTGCCATTCGTTTGTCCTTCCAGCGCAGCATATACGCCTATTCGCTGAATAGTCATCCCGTCCTGGTCCGCGCAGGCGGACTTTGCAATTCCAAACCGGGGTTTCAACCCCGTGTCAATAATCCTAAACATTCCTAAACATGTTCTAAAGTCTTGTCCTGATTGCTCGGCGTCGCGCGGTCGATCAGTTTGTTGAGTGCGTGCATATAGGCTTTGCCGCTCGCAACCACGATGTCGGTGTGTGCGCCGCGACCTGTATAAATGTCGTTGCCACGCCGAATCCGGATTGTCACGTCCGCCATCGCGTCGATACCCTGCGTCACGGACTGAATACTGAACTCTATTAGTTCGTTTTCGACGCCGACGATGCGGTTGATCGCGCGATATACGGCGTCCACAGGACCAGTTCCATGACAGGAATCGATCAGCTTGCGATCCTGTGAATCGCGCACCGAAACCGTCGCCGTCGGGATCATTTTGTCGCCGCAGGATACCTGCACATCAAGCAGTTCATAGGTCTGATGCACGGCGCTCGTCTCACCGGACACGATCAGTTCGAGGTCCTCGTCATAGACCTCTTTTTTGCGGTCGGCGACATCCAGGAAAGTGACGTAGATTTTGTCGATCATCTCTTCGGCGAAGGTATAACCCAACTCGGCGAGACGGTGCTTCAGGGCGGCACGACCGCTGCGCGCCGTGAGGATAATTTTGCTTTCGTTGATTCCGACATCCGCCGGATCAAGGATTTCGTAGGTAGTGCGCTCCTTCAAAACGCCATCCTGATGAATTCCACTCGAGTGCGCGAACGCATTTGCGCCGACGATCGCTTTGTTGGGCTGCACGAAAATGCCTGTCGAAGTGCTGACCATTCGGCTGGTGCGATAGAGTTCCTGTGTGACGATTCCGGTCTCGCAATCCAGCAGATCGCGCCGCACGTGCATCGCCATCACGATCTCTTCGAGCGCCGTATTTCCTGCGCGTTCGCCGATGCCGTTGATCGTACACTCGATCTGGCGCGCACCGTTCTGCACGCCCGCGAGCGCGTTTGCAGTCGCCATGCCGAGATCGTTGTGGCAGTGGACGCTCAGGATCGCCTGATCGACGTTGGGCACACGGTTGACGACATAGGCGATCAGCGCTCCATATTCGTCCGGCGTCGTATAGCCGGTCGTGTCGGGAATATTGATTACTGTCGCTCCGGCGGCGATCACGGCTTCGATCACGCGGCAGAGATAGTCGCGATCGGCGCGTCCGGAGTCTTCCAGAAAATACTCGACGTCTTCGACATAGCGGCGGGCGTGTTTGACGGCATCGACGCCGCGCTCCATCGCCTGCTCGCGGGTCATACGCAGCTTGTGCTGCAGGTGACTGTCCGAGACGCCAAGCCCCGTATGAATTCTTGGGCGCACAGCATCTTTGAGCGCCTCCGCTGCTACATCGATGTCTTTTGGAACCGCACGTGTCAGACCGCAGACAGTGCAGTTTTTGATCAATCGACTAATCGCCTGTACCGCCTGAAAGTCACCGGGGGAGGAGACCGGAAAGCCTGCCTCGATCACATCGACGCCGAGTCGTTCGAGCTGCCGCGCAATTTCGAGCTTTTCATCGACGTTGAGCGACGCACCCGGGGACTGTTCGCCATCGCGCAGCGTGGTATCGAAAATGAAAATACGGGTCGCCATTGCCTCGTGCTCCTTACTAAAACTCAATAAAATCAAGGTGCTGCATTTTAGTAGCGGGCCGAGGGCGGCTGCAGCAGTTCGCGCTGACGCTTCGTCAGCCCCGGGTACTCGTCGGCATTATAGTATCTGCGCGAATAGGAGAGGGGCGAAGGGCTGTATTTGTAGAAAATCGTGCGGCGCTCCTGCTGACCGCGCCAGGGCAGTGTCCCGTGTGTCAATGCCTCGGTAAATATCACGGCTGTCCCCGCCGGACCCGTCACTGCAGACACGCAGGAGACAGGATTATCCAAATCCTGCCACTCCATCGGAAGCAGTAGATTGCTCTTGTGACTGCCCGGCACACACCCGAACCCGCCATCACCAGGATTGACATCGTGCAGGTTATAGGCTACTACTGACAAGCCATTCCGCAGTTTGCCGTCGAAAAAGCGGTAGTAAGCGGTCGGATCATCGGTGACTGCGCCGCCGTGCAGGCTCGTGCCGATCGGTCCGCGCCCGCCGCGAATGATGTCACAGTACTCATGGTCGAGTCGAACCGTTCTGCCGATCAACTGCTCCAGATATGTCAGCACGTGTGGATTGTCGATCAGATCGAGGCACGGCTGTCCCCATTTCAGCAGACCCCCGAACCGGTGTGTGGTCGCTTCCGCCTCGACTTCCAGCGCAGTCCGCTCCTCGATCAGCGCATTGAGCGCGGCGATCTGCGCCGTGTCGAGCGCGTTTTCGACGACGAGAAATCCCTGCAGATCGAACAGATACCGCTCATTCTCATTCATCGCCATTGTCTCCTGCTACGATCGCAATTTCACCGGTCGACTCGAGGTGCCGATCAGCCGCGCCATTCGACCTTCGTCATACGATCCTCGGTAGCGGTATTTTCGACCGTCTGTGTGACGGCCGGAGCGACCGTCACCTGCTCGGGAAGGCTGCTCTGCACCCAGCTCATCATCGAGCGCAGTTCCCGACCGACCTGCTCGATCTGATGATTGCGGTCTTTGTTTTCCAGCGCGCGGAAGACCGGACGGTTCGCCTGATTTTCGAGTATCCATTCGCGCGCAAACTCGCCGCTCTGTATCTGCCGCAGGGTCTCTTTCATCGTGGCGCGTACGTGGTCGTCGATGATCTTCGGACCGCGCGTCATATCCCCGAACTGCGCCGTGTCGGAAATAGAGTAGCGCATACCCGCGATGCCCGCCTCGTACATTAGATCGACGATTAGTTTGAGTTCATGCAGACACTCGAAATAGGCGACTTCCGGCTGATAGCCCGCCTCGACCAAGGTTTCAAAGCCCGCCTTGACAAGCGATGTCGCGCCGCCGCACAGCACAGCCTGCTCGCCGAAAAGGTCGGTTTCGGTCTCTTCCTGAAAAGTCGTCTCCAGCACGCCTGCCCGTGTGCCTCCGATCGCTTTCGCATAGGCGAGGGCGATGTTTTTGGCGTTGCCGGTGTGGTTCTGGTGGACGGCGATCAGGCAGGGAACGCCCTTGCCCTCCAGATAGACGCGACGCACCAGGTGACCCGGTCCCTTCGGAGCCGCCATAAACACATCGATGTTGTCCGGCGGCACGATCTGACCGAAATGGATATTGAAGCCGTGACCGAAAGCGATCGCGTTGCCAGGCGAAAGATTCGGTTCGATGCTCTCCTTATAGACCTTCGCCTGGTACTCGTCATTGACCAAGATCATGATGATGTCTGCAGTTTTGGTCGCTTCGGCAACTGTCAGGACGGAGTGACCGTCGTTCTCAGCCTTTTCCCAGGACTTGCCGGGGCGCAGACCGACTACGACATCGACACCCGATTCCTTCATGTTCAGCGCGTGCGCATGTCCCTGGCTGCCGTAGCCGATGACTGCCACTTTCTTGCCCGTGAGGGTCGTCAAATCGGCGTCTTTGTCGTAGTAGATCGTAGCTGGCATCGTGTCGCAATCCCCCTTAGAATGTCAAATCACTGTAAAACAATTGTGAGACGCTGAAACTCTCGGTCATCAGCAGCTTGCCGCCAGTCGTTATCACTGGTTGAAATCGTTGCTCGATTCATTCTTGCTGGGCACACCTACGTTTTCGCCGCTTCTGCCAGTGTGGTCCGAAGGTGTGCTGAAACTCTCCATGCCGCTCGCATTGCCGCCTGTTGTAATGTTGAAGTTGCTGATCATTTTGGACCATGTCAAATGGGTGTTCGATGTAAAGCTGAAGGTTGCAGTCGCTATCCCCCTCTGGTAGAAAATGTGGTAGGGACGGTGCTTGATAAAAGACTCTTTGTGAGTGGTTGAGTCATCGTGACTGGTTGAGTCAGTCGAACTGCTCCCGATTTCCGGTTGCGAAGACCAACCCTGGAGCGGACCCAGCTTATGCTCGGTGTCCTCACAAAGCTTTTTAAGCTGGTCTTCGGGAAGCGCCTTTTGTCCCTCGAGCGACATTAGATTTTCTGCGGCGGCGTAATCATGCACTTTGATCGCTTTGAAGAACAGAATGGGTTGTTTGCGCTGCTGCACTATGCCCCCGATAATACCTTTGGATTTTGTGACCGCCCACATGCCGAGCGCGACAACTATAATCACCGCGACCAGCCCGCAGCCGCCACATATGCCCAGACCGATTACGAGTGGAGAGGCGCGTTTTCGTGTGGGCGAACCGTTATATGGAATCACGGACAAATTATTGCTCTTCCGGCCCGGAACCAGTACTGGCAACTGAATACAGTCGATGACGGTCTGTCGTCGGTTGGAATCACTGGTTGAAGTCGCCATTCGGATCGCTTTTTTTCGTTGCGCCGCCGTTGCTTTTGCCGCTGCCAGAACTGCCGCTGCCCGTATCGGAACCATCATCTCCGCTCGAGTTCGCTTTTCGATCGCTCGACGACAGGTCGAAATCGTCGATCATTCCGGTCATTTTCAACGGGTCTTTTGTCGTAAAGCTGAAGGTAGCGGTCGCTTTGCCCTTCTTATAGGTTACGCGGTACAGGTAGTTCATAGTGAGTGAAGTTTTGTTTGGACTCGAATTGTTGGAACTGCTCGAGCTACTCGGACTGGTTGACCAGCTCTGGAGCGGACCGAGCTTTTGTTCGGTATCCTCGCAGAGTTTCTTCAGCTGGTCTTCAGGAAGCGCCTGTTGTCCCGCAGGGGACATCAAATTTTCTGCAGCAGCGTAATCATGCACCTTGATCGCTTTCAGGAAAAGCGCTGGCTGCTTCTGCTGCTGCATTACGCCTGCAAATATGCCTTTCGATTTGTTGAACACAAACATACTAAATCCAACAACTGCGATCAAGGCGATCAGGGCGATGCCGCCGCAGATGCTGCATCCGATTACGACAGGGGA
>Ga0123338_10006254_pt1 | contig 10019 bp, 7 predicted proteins | sample grotaG_FD_89793 | JGI IMG/M metagenome (GOLD analysis project Ga0123338, IMG submission 89793) | Glacier valley bacterial and archeal communities from Borup Fiord, Nunavut, Canada, to study Microbial Dark Matter (Phase II) -... | ecosystem: Environmental > Aquatic > Freshwater > Ice > Glacier ...
CACCCCCACCGCCTTCGCCGTGGGCACCTTCCCCCAGTCGGTCGCCGTGGGCGACTTCAACCGCGACGGCAGCCCCGACCTGGCCGTGGGCAACTACAATGACAACAACGTGTCGGTGCTGCTGAATACCTGCGACCAGGGCGGGACGCCCACGGCCACCAGCACCCCAACCCGCACCGCCACGCCGGTCCCGCCCAGTGGCACCGCCGTGCCGCCCACCGCCACCGGGTCAAGTACGGCGACCAGGACGGGAACCGCCGTGCCTCCTTCATCGACCGCAACCGCGCCACTGGCCACAGCCACCAGTACGGCCACAAGTACACGTACCGCCACCGCCACGGCCGGCCCCGCGACCGCGACCGGCACGGTGGCGCTGCCGAGTGTCACGCCATCGCCCACCCGCCCGCCGACGGGGACACCGAGCGCCACGAGCGGGCCGAGCGTCACGCTCACCGCCGTGACGACGACCACCCCGTGCCCGATCCGCTTCAGCGATGTGACCGACCCGACCGCCTACTACTATCAAGGGGTCTACTCGCTCGCTTGCCGGGGTGTGATCAGCGGCTATAACGACGGCACCTACCGGCCGTTCAACCAGACCACCCGCGGGCAAATGACCAAGATCGTGACGCTGGCCTTCAACATCCCGCTCGTGCCTCCTCCGGCGCTAGATAGCCGCACCTTCAGTGATGTCACTCCAGATAACGTCTTCTATCAGTTGATCGAGACGGCGGCGGCGCACACCATCGTGAGTGGCTACACCTGCGGCGGATCCAACCCGCAGACCGGCAACGCCGAACCGTGCGACAGCACCAATCGGCCGTACTTCCGCCCGGCCAACTTTGTGACGCGCGGCCAGTTGACCAAGATCGTCGTGATCGGCGCGGGCTGGCCGCTGCGTAATCCGCCGGCCGCCACCTTCACCGATGTGGCGCGCACCAACGTCTTCTATCCGTTCATTGAGACGGCCGTGTGCCACGCGGTCATCAGCGGCTACAATGATGGGACCTTCCGCCCCAACGCCAACGCCTTCCGCGGCCAGATCGCCAAAATCGTCTATTTGGCCGTGACGAACCCCGCTGGCACCTGCGCCCCGTAAAGGCTCAGACCCCATCCAGCTCGGCCGCACGCCGGGCTGGATGGGGCGGGTTGCCACGCGGCGGCCCGTGCACAACTTGACGTGCTGGTCGGTCGCCCGTCAGCCCGTCAGCCCGTCAGAGTGCCACCACGGCGAGATTGTGAAATCCTTAACTTGACGCGCATGGGGTTTACCCCTACTTAGCAAGGAGGTCTCCAATGAAGCACCTATTACTGATCCCGGTCCTGCTGTTGGCGCTGACCAGCGGAGCAGCCCGCGCCGCGGACCCCCCGGCACCGGCGACCACGGCGGCCACGGTGGAATATACCATCCAGGGGCCGGAAGCGCCCTGGCCGGGCCTGTGGTTCGACGCGACCGCGCCCTGGCTGGGGTGGGGGGGCGGCACGCTCCAGGCCGGCTGGGACCCCGATGCCACGCGCCTAACCCTCTACCTGCCCGACGGCAAAGGTGTCTCGCGCTGCCCGCCCGCCGACCAGCCGTGTTACCCAACCGTGCTGCGCTACCGCTTTGTCCAGGGCTGGGACGCCGTGGCCGTCCTCCAGTGGGCACCAGGGGTGCCCTGGTACTTCGGCTATGCCGGCGGTAGCCTGCCGTACACCGTCACCGGCGGCCGCCTGATCCTGCAACTGCCGGCCCAGGCGGCCCCGTAGAAAGCGATCCTGCCCTTGCTCTCGCTTACTGACGGCGTGCAGCAGGGGACAGGAGTCCGCTACACCCAGTTCGCCTGCAGCCCCACGAAAAAAACAAGCTCCGCAGCCGATCTCTCCGCCGGCAGCACCAACTCGACAGAGGCAAATGAGGGAACTCGGTAGACCAGGCAAGTCAGTAACCAGCTTGGTAACGAGAGAGAGACAATAAAGCGGGGAAGAACACCCCACTCACAGGAGGTAACTCAATTGAAAGCAGTACACGTCTTCGGCAAGTCACACTCACCCAGTGTTGTGGCACTGGTGGTTCTTCTCATGGCCCTCACCATGGCGCAGGGGTTGAGCATAGGACTTCACACACCCACAACTGCACCAGCCTCCACCGTCGCGCCCTCTGCGGGTGTGGACTTCGGCAAGCTGCCTCTGTCGTTTGAGGCCAATGCGGGGCAGACTGACACCTCGGTGAAGTATATGACCCATGCGTCGGGTGGGACAATGTACTTCACACCAGCTGAGGTCGTGCTGGCACTCCAATCAGCGCAACCAAACTCCAAGCGCCAGCCCCCCGGTGCGCCCTCCCCTATGAAAGGTTCTGTTCGTCTGGCCTCCTTTTCCAGGCCGGATAAATTCACAAAGGCAAATTACTCAGCCAACCAACAACAAGCGACCAACGTTGTGCGGCTGCAATTCATCGCATCAAACCCCGATACCGAGATCAGTAGCGGACAAGCGATGCCTGGCAAGGTCAACTACTACATAGGCAACGACCCCTCGAAGTGGCACAGTGATGTGCCTACCTACGCCTCCACCCACTACGAGAACCTGTACTCCGGTATTGGTCTCACATACGAGGGAGTAGGTGGGCAGCTCAAGGGCACCTACACCGTGGCTGCAGGCGCTGACCCGTCACAGATAAGATGGCGCTACAGTGGTGCTGAGCAAGTGAGCGTTGATGGCGCAGGCAACCTGCAAATCGTTGTGGCAGGAGCGAACACCAACAAAGACGCACAAGCTGTGACGGTAACCGAGCAGGTGCCTGTGGCATGGCAGGAAATCGACGGCATGCGCACCCCAGTAAGCGCACGCTACCAGGTGGCCTCGGACCAGAGCACAGGCTTTGTGCTGGGCAGCTATGATCACAACTACCCGCTGACAATTGACCCTACCCTTACATTCTCCACCTACCTGGGCGGGAGTGGGGCGGACAGCGGCAGCGGCATAGCAGTGGACACCTTCGGCAGTGCTTATGTAACGGGCGTTACCAACTCCGTCGACTTCCCGTTGCAGAACCCATTACAGCCTTCTAATGGGGGCGGCCAAGACGTGTTTGTAACGAAATTCAGCCCCACAGGGTCAACGCTCATCTACTCCACCTATCTGGGCGGGAGTGGGGATGACTTTGGTGGCGGCATAGCAGTAGACGCCTCCGGCAGTGCTTACGTGGCCGGCCAGACTGGCTCCACCAACTTCCCTCTGCAGAACCCATTCCAACCTACCTATGGGGGCAGCGACTTTGATGCGTTCGTCACCAAGCTCAGCCCCACGGGCTCAAGCCTTATCTACTCCACCTACCTGGGTGGAAATGGTGGTTTCGAGGGGGCCGGCGGCAAGGTAGCAGTAGACGCCTCCGGCAGTGCTTACGTAGCGGGCTTTACCGACTCCACCAACTTCCCAACGCAGAACGCATTCCAGCCTGCCAACGGCGGCGCTAATGATGCCTTCGTAACGAAGTTCAGCCCCAGTGGCACAACGCTCATCTACTCCACCTACCTGGGTGGGAGTGATTTCGATTTCGGCTGGGGTGGGGTAGCAGTAGATGCATCGGGCAATGCTTATGTGACGGGCGAAACTAGCTCGACCGATTTCCCCTTACTAAACCCTTTCCAGCCTACTCTGAACGGCGGCGATGACGCATTTGTAACCAAACTCAACGCCACTGGCACAACGCTCATCTACTCCACCTATCTGGGTGGGAATGGTAATCTCGATTTCGGCAACAGCATAGCCATAGACACTTCGGGCAATGCTTATGTCACGGGCACTACTGTTTCCACTAACTTCCCCCTACAGAACCCATTCCAGTCCACTATTGGCGGCGCATTTGATGCGTTTGTAACCAAGCTCAGCCCCACGGGCTCAACCCTTATCTACTCCACCTACCTGGGTGGCAGTGATTTCGAGCAGGGCTATAGCATAGCAGTAAATGCATCGGGCAGTGCTTATGTGTCGGGCGTTACCAATTCCCTCGACTTTCCATTGCAGAACCCATTGCAGCCAGCTCGGGGTGGCGGCAATGATGTATTCGTGACCAAGTTCAGCACCGCAGGCTCCGCCCTTATCTACTCCACCTACCTGGGTGGGAGTGGTAACGAGGACGGCTTTAGCATAGCAGCAGATGCCTCGGGCGCTTATGTAACCGGCGATACTGACTCCACCAACTTCCCCCTGCAGAACCCATTCCAGCCTGCTAATGGTGGCGGCAGTGACGCATTCGTGGCGAAGATATCCGACGGGGTAGTTGGCACACCGACCGTTACGCCCGTGCAGCCCACGAGCACCAGAACAGCCACTCCCAGCAGCACACCAGTCCCGCCAACAACTACATCTACATCTGTACCACCCACCGCCACCCGGTCGAGCACGACTACCAGCACGGCTACCAACACGTCCACAGTCACACCCAGCACAACATCTACTCGCACGGCAACAGGTACATCTACCTCTACTAACAGCCCCACTGCCACAAACACCAGCACTGCCACCCCTTCCGCAACCACGACGAGCGTACCGACGGTGAGCCAGACGACCACCAGTGTGGCGAACACGGCCACCGCGACGCGCACCGGCGTGGCCAACACCGCAACGGCGACGCAGACGAGCGGGGCGAACACGGCGACCGCCACGAGCGTGCCGAGTGCGACCAACACGGTCGGGCCGACCGCGACGCCTTGCACCATCCGCTTTAGCGATGTGACCGACCCGACCAGCTACTACTACACCGCCGTGTACTATCTGGCCTGCCGCGGCGTGGTCAGTGGCTACTCGGACGGCACGTTCCGGCCGTTCAACAACACGACGCGCGGCCAGATGACCAAGATCGTGACGTTGGCCTTCAACATCCCGCTGGTGACCCCGCCGGCACTGGAAAACCGCACCTTTACCGATGTCTTGCCCGGCAACGTGTTCTATCAGTTGATCGAGACAGCAGCAGCGCACAACATCATCAGTGGCTATGGCTGCGGCGGGGTGAATGCGCAGACGGGCACCGCGGAACCGTGCGACAGCGCCAACCGGCCGTACTTCCGCCCGTCGAACTTCGTGACGCGTGGGCAGTTGGCCAAGATCGTGGTCATCGGCGGGGGCTTCGCGGTCATCAATCCGCCGGTGGCAACCTTCACCGATGTGGATCGGCAGAACGTGTTCTATCCGTTCATCGAGACGGCGGTGTGCCACGGCATCATCAACGGCTATGATGACCACAGCTTCCGCCCGAACAACTACGCCTTCCGCAGTCAGATCGCCAAGATCGTGTATCTGGCGATGACCAACCCGGCGGCGAACTGCGCCACCGACAACGCGACGCGCTGACAGGGGTCGGGGCCGCCCGCCGCCCCCACCGCCAGTCAGAACCGGCCAGAGCGAACCCGCTCTGGCCGGTTTTTCTTGCGTTATTCAGCAACGCCTGGATGAGCGTCAGCCCCGATGTGGTCAACACCTCGATCACGTTAGCAATCGCCACGGTCGCCGCCGGCTTCGCGCCGGGCGAAGCGGTGCCGTAGAACAGCACCGGGGTGCAAACCAATGTCTATGCAGCCAACACGGACGGGATGATCGCTGTTTCCTCCACCTCTCCGTCTACCGAAGGGGCGCTCACGGTCAAGGCAGTCGGTCTCAGCAGTGGCCAGGTGGCTATCGGGGCCGCCACCGTCAAGAACAACGCCCGCGAGATACCGGCGCTGGTGGTCGCCCCGCATTCCGTCGTGCCGGGTAGCGCCAACCCGAACTATGTCTTGGGGGCACGTTTCGGTGTGGCCGTCGGTGTGGTGGTGGCTTGACATAAGAGTAGCGAGATGCCCACAGGCGCGTCAGCGGGACGCTCGCCCGTGAGCCGAGCCGCCCGCCGATCTTGATAAGAACTCACGCAAGAAAGCGGGGTGTCGCTAGGGCCGATAATCCCAGCGCGCATCCCCAAAGGCGGCCTGAACGCCCCGGCAGCCCGCGCCGGCCGTTTTACAGGCGCGGCCAGGCACGAAACGGGTTTTCTGAGCGCGGGGTGTATGTCGGTTAATTAAGGTTATCCGGCATAACTGCTTGTTCTCGATATTACTACGCTTTCTCACCGACTGGCCTACCCTTCTCTCTTCTTACCCTTTGTCGCATCTTCTGCTTAATTTTACTACTTTTGCCAGCGCTGCCTCTTGCTATCCTTGTGGCCGGAGTTATGACCTCGGCAACGCTGTCCGACTGTTTGACGATCAAAAGCCCCAAATAGACTCTAACCCAACATTACTGATTTCAACGTTACAATGTTTTACATGAGCTACCCCCATATTGCCTACTACCGCGTGTCCACGGATCGCCAGGGCAAATCCGGCCTGGGCCTCGACGCGCAGCGCGCCGCCGTCGCTGTGTATTTGGCCGGCCGGGGCGAGAAGATCGCGGAGTTCACCGAAATTGAGAGCGGCAAGCACAACGACCGCCCGCAACTCGCCACCGCCCTCGCACTCTGCCGCAAACAAAAAGCCCGCTTGATTATTGCCAAGCTGGATCGGCTCGCCCGCAATGTCTATTTCATCAGTGGCTTGATGGAAAGCGGGGTAGATTTTGTGGCCGTGGATATGCCGGAGGCCAACCGCTTGACCTTGCACATCCTGGCCGCCGTCGCCGAGCATGAGCGCGAGATGATCAGCCAGCGCACGAAGGCGGCGTTGGAGCAGGCAAAGGCCCGTGGCACCCAGCTTGGCAATCCCCGGCCGGCAGCATCCCTGGCGCGGGGGCGGAGGGTCAAGGAGGGCCATCTGGTCGCGTACCGAGATCAAGTGCGGCCGCTCATTCAGGAGCTACACGGCCAAGGCTGCGGACAGCGGGCTATTGCCCGTGAACTGAACCGCCGGGGGCTGCTCACGGTGCGAGGCAAGCAGTGGGCGGCGGCCCAGGTGGGCAACCTCCTGAAAAATGGTGAACGGGACCAGTAGCAACCGGGCAGGGTGCGGCCGATGTCGAACTTTGCCCAGTGTCGGGTCGCCGACAGCCGCCGGCTCCGCGCCCGCAGTCGGGCCGCAGGGGGGGGCGCGGAGCCGGTGGGATCGATCCGGGGGCCGGTCGTGGGGCGGCGGGGCAGGATCCGCGTCGCCGCCCCACGACCGGCCCTAGTCGTCGGGGCCGCGCCCCGCCAGTCGGGGCGCGGCCCGCAGAACCTGCGCCACCGTCTCTAGGAGTTCCTCCACCTCAAACGGCTTGGGCAGAAACGCCGCGTGGACACACGCATCCAGGTTCAGCCCCGCGCGCGCTGCACTCATCAGGATGACCGGGATCGCCTGGTAGCGGGGGTCGGCCTGCATCTGATGACAGACCGTGCGCCCATCCATAATCGGCATCATCACATCCGACAGCACCAGATCCACCGGCGCGGCGGCCAGGCCGGCCAGCGCGGCGGCTCCATTGGCGGCCCCCCGAATCTGGTAGCCGCTGTCTTCCAAGATACTGGTCAGTACCTCCAGAATCGTCTCCTCGTCCTCGGCGATCAGAATGGTCGGCATCGTCTTCCTCCGGTACAGCGGGATCCCCGCCCGGCGGGCTCCGTCAGCGCCGCGCCGGGTCGGCGGCCCCGCCCGCCGCGCCCGGCACCGGCCGCGCCAGCCCCGTCAAAATGGCCTCGGCACTCGCGAAGGTGTCGGCAATCGTAATGCCCGTCGCATCGATCTGGAATTGGCGCAGGGCCAGGTCATGCCCGCTGCGCCGCATTTTGAGTACCGAGATCAGCCGGTAGAGTTGTGAGCGCAACTCTACATAGCGCAGGAACAGGATATTCTCCACCACGGCGGACACCCCCTCGATGGGAATCTCTACCGTCGGGCCGAATAGGTGCGGCAACTCGACCGTTACCAGCGTCGTGACCCCCAACGCGCGCAGTTCGTTGGTCAGCGCGGCGAAAAAGGGGCCGATCCGCGCGGCATCCACGATCAGATCGCTGAATGCATCCAGCCCATCCAGGAAGACGCGCTGCACCCGCCGCGCCCGGACCTGCTCTAGCAAGTGCTGCGCCAGCACATCGAGATCCGCCGCTGTCGCCGGATACCAGGCCAGCGCAATCTGGCCGGCGGCCGCCCAGTGGGTGATCGCTAAACCCACCTGATCCCCCGCGCTCAACAGGACGGGCGGCGGTTCGTTGAGGCCAAAGTAGAGCCCCCCTTCGCCCCGCCGCGCCCCTTCGGCCAGGAAGTGCAGGCCCAGCAGGGTCTTGCCACTGCCCGGCGGGCCGAGGAGGGCCGTCGCGGACCCCCGGAAGAGGCCCCCGTGCAGCATCGCCGTCAGCCCCGCAATACCGAAGTCGAGCCGCTCCAGGCTTGCGGCTCCCGTGGTGAGCGTGTCCACCGTAGCGGCCTGGAGAGCCTCCAGGCGGGGATAGACGACCACGCCGCGTGCCCCAATGACGACGAGGTGGCCGCCGGGCAGGTAGCCGCTGCCGCGCAACTTGACGATCTGCACCTCGCGCACGATACGCGTCTGGACCGGCCGTTGGCGTAGGCGGAGAATGCCGTCCACGGTGGTCCGCACGTCCACCGCGTCGCGGTCCGCGCCCCGCTCGCCCCGCGAACTCAGCAGCAGCACGGTGCAGCCGTACAGTTCCGCGTATTGTTGCAAACTATGGAGGAATTCCTTAAACGCGGCATTGGTGGTGGCGAAGGACTCGGCGTTGCCGACCCCATCGAGCAGCAGCAGGGTCGTGTGGCGGTCGCGTATGGTCGCCTGTAAGAGCGTGAGCAGACCGGGCAGGCCGGCGGTTTGCAGCGCGCTATAGCCGCTGATATAGTAGAGCGCGTCGCCGATCAACGGTGGGATGGCGGGATCGGTAAAGAAGGCCAGGGAGCTGAGATGGGCAAACATCCGGCTATGGGTTTCGGAGAGGAGACTGGTGAAGAGGACCCGCCCGCCGGCGGCGGCGTGGTGGACCGCGATCTGGTTGCCCAAGATGGTTTTCCCGGTGCCGGGCGCGCCGGTGATCAGGTACAGCCCGCCGCGGAAGAAGCCGCCGTGCAGGATCGTATCCAAGCCCGCAATGCCGGTGGGTACACGGGGGAACCCCCCCGGCGGCGGGGGCTCCGGGCGAGCCGCCGGGGGCATAGCGTGAGAACTCAGCATAGCGCGATCTCCTCGGGGGTAACAGGGCACCAGGACCGGGGGAACCCCCGCCCAGCGAGACGCTGGTGCCGGTGTGGCCCCCTGGCGGGTATTATACCATTAACGGCGCGCAGGCGGGCTTGTACTTTGTGCCCGCCGCCCAGCGCCCGGCCCGCGAACGCTTGCGGGCCGGGCCGGCGGCCGTGCGCCACCGCGCCGGCCAGGAGCCGCAGTTGTGCGCGCTGGGGGTGCTGGACCGGGTGCAGGCCCGCCGCCAACGGGCCCAGGCGGTGCATAGCCGCTTCTTAGACGATCTGGCCGGGATGCAGACCGACTTGCAACGCTTCGTCGCCGCCAAACCGGGCACGGTCAAAGCCGCGACACCGGCCGAACGGCGGACCGCGTACAAGCGGTTGAAGGCGCGGGCGCAAATCTACGCCGACCTGTTAGGGATGCAGCAAGCGGGCGTCCAGGCGCAGCTTGCGGCCTTGACCGATCAAGCGCGAGCCGTGATCGCCGCCGACGAGCCGACCCCGCCGCCGCCGGCGCCGGACGCGCCGGCGGCGTAGTCCCGTTTGCCCCGGCGGACGCGGGCGTATCCGCCGGAGCCGGTGGCTAGGGGCGTGGGCCGCCGCCGGGCCGTCACGCCGATCCGCACAGCCGTTGTAACCCCGGCACGAGGATGTCCCGCACCACCAGGGTGCCGCCCGCCGGGCCATCGGTCCGCACATAGCCCTGCCGGGCGAGTTGGGTCAGGTACAGGTTCACCAGCACCCGGTCGGGGGGATAGCCCTGCCCCACCAGGACGGTCAGGACCGCCTCGGTATCGATCCCCCGATCCCCCAGCGAGTCGGCATACGCCAGGAGCACCGCCACCAGCGCGTCGTAAAAGGCATCCACCCGCCACCCCTCCTCCTCCGGTGCCCCCGGTC
>Ga0123338_10006256_pt1 | contig 10018 bp, 6 predicted proteins | sample grotaG_FD_89793 | JGI IMG/M metagenome (GOLD analysis project Ga0123338, IMG submission 89793) | Glacier valley bacterial and archeal communities from Borup Fiord, Nunavut, Canada, to study Microbial Dark Matter (Phase II) -... | ecosystem: Environmental > Aquatic > Freshwater > Ice > Glacier ...
TTGACCTGCTGACTTTTGGGGAAGCGCTGGTCGAGGTGATGCGGATCGAGGTCGGCTCGCCGCTGGACCGTCCCGCCGGGTTCATCGGACCATATCCAAGTGGCGCGCCGTTCATCTTCGCGGTGCAGGCCGCACGGCTCGGTATGCAATCGGGCGTGATTGGCACGGTTGGTGCGGATGCTTTCGGGCGCTGCCTGCTCGAACAATTGCAGGCCGATGGCGTGGATTTCAGCGGCGTGCATGTGTCGAAGACGCATACGACGGGCGTGGCGTTCATCGCGTACAACGCGGATGGCACGCGCGATTTCGTGTTCCATGCGAAGCAGGCCGCCGCCGGGCAGCTATCAGCGGACATGCTCGCCCCGGCGCTGTTCGATGGGCTGCGCTGCCTGCATGTCACGGGGTCGGCGCTCTCGTTGAATGAGGGGTCGCTCGAATTGGGACGGCACGCGCTGTGGCTCGCGAAGGAACGCGGCGCGAAGGTCAGCTTCGACCCGAATATTCGACCGCAATTGCTCCCGGTAGAGGAGGCGGTGCGCGTCTATGCGGAGTTCGTGCGCGCGGCTGATGTGCTGCTGCCGACCGCTGACGAGCTTAAATTACTGACGAACGCCGCGACATTGGAAGACGCGGTCGCGGCGTTGTGGGAAGTGAATCCGGGCTGTCTCATGATTCTGACGCAGGGGAGCGCGGGCTGTGTGGTTTACCAGAACGGCGCGCCGCCGATCCATGTCCCGGCGTTCAATGTTCAGGAAGTGGACCCGACAGGCGCGGGGGATTGCTTCGATGCCGGATTCCTCGCACGCTGGCTGGCCGGGGACGACCTCACGAGCGCGGCGCGTTTCGGGAATGCGTGCGGGGCGCTGGCCGTGACCGCGATGGGTCCGATGGCGGGCGCGCGGCGGCTGGATGAGGTGCGGGCGTTTATCAGCTCTGGCTGAGGATGATCCGATCCAGCATCCGGTTGCCCAAAAAGCCGCGTAGGAAGATGAACATGCGCGAATCGGCGGGGAGTGCCATAGCGTTCAACAGGGTATTTGGCTTCTTGTGCAAAGGGTGGCTTCTGTTGCGCCTCATGCAGGCTGTGCCAGCAAGCCATCCAGATATTGCGAGAGTAGCTGGAAATTCAGGACGCCTGCCGCATACCGCCCGTTGATGTAGAATGTCGGCGTGCCGCCCACAAATTTACTCAGACCATATTGAATATCCGTATCGATGCGCGCTTTGTACTTCTGCGTCTTGTAGCATTCGGTGAATTTGCCGATGTCGGCGATCCCGACCTGCTGGGCGTACCGAACCAAGCCCGCTTCGCTCAAATCGGCCTGGTTCTGAAATAGGGCATCGTGATATTCCCAGAATTTGCCCTGCTCGTTGGCGCACTGCCCGGCATAGGCAGCGGGACGTGCCTGCGGATGCGTATCAAGCGGAAAATCCTTGAAGACGAAGCGGATTTTATCGCCATAGCGCTGCTTGAGCAGTTGGTAGGTATCTTTGTAGAATGCCTCACAGAAGGGACACTGAAAATCGGAGAAGGTCACAATCGTGACGCGCGAATCCGCAGGTCCCCACGCGGGCGAGTCGCCGGGAAGGATGTCCTGCTTCGGGATCGGGGTTGCTGTCGGGGGTGCGACCGCGACCGCATTACTGCCGATCCGTGCAATTCCCGTCGCGACGGCTTCATTCGCGCCGCTGGACGCGGCGTTCTTGACATCGGTGAGCAACGCGCCGGTTGTCGTCGAGAAGACCGCCCACGCGACGATATAGCCCGCCACGAAGAAGAGGATCGCGATTGCGGTGTAATAGACGGTCGAACGGCTGACGACGATCTCTTCACGGTCGGGTGCGGGATTGATCGGTTCGCTGGTGGACACGGGCTGTTCCTTTTCGGCAACTCTAACGCGAACTTTACCACACGTCTGCGACCCGCTCCCCATTCCAAAACAAACGCTCACAAATTGCCTTCAAGCAAAACAGGGCGAACACAGTGGTTCGCCCCTACGAAGCGGCGCGCATAATACGGTGTAGCGGTCAATCCAGAAAGCGCGTATCCAGCACGGATTGCTCCGCCGCGCGCACCGTCTGATAGGTATCCAGATAGCCGCGCCACAGCCGATCCGCGACGGTGAGCGAGTCACATTGCACGCCCTGCTTCTCGAAGTAGCTGCACACGCGCTCGACATCGCGGTACAGGATGGTCTTCGCCGCGCGGTTGGCGTGCGCGTTGGTCACTTGCGGAAAGTCGATCAGCGTCACCGCACCTTCCCAGTACAGGATGTTGTACGCGGAGAGGTCGCCGTGTATCCAACCCGCTTGCAGCAGCAGCCGGATATTGCGCAACACTTCATCGAAGAGCAGATGCGCTTCGTCCTCATCGAGAGAAACCTGGCTCAGCGTCGGCGCGGCCATGCTGGTATCGCCAACGTAGCTCATCAGGATCGCATTCTCGCTGATCGAGATGGGTTCCGGGACGCTCGCGCCCACACTGCGCAGCATTTGCAGCGTCGTGAACTCGTAGTTCATCCAGGAGCCGTGTTGCAGTGAAACGCCATACGCGCTCTTGCTGCGAATCGCGCGCATCTCGCGTTTATCGCCCTCGTTGAGCGCGCCGTTATCGCCCGCCAGATATTCGCGCCCTTCGCGGTAGGCGACATCGTTGCGCAGGTTGCGGAACTGGCGTGGGCGGTAAACCTTCGCCGCGAGCAGCTCATGCCCAGTCGCGGGGTTGGCCGCGCAGCGGTAGACGCTGGCTTCCTTGCCGCCCTTCACTGCGCCCAGAATATCGGTCACGAGCATGTCATCGAAAAATGGCCGTATTGCATCGAGCAGCCAGCCTGATTCAAATATACCGGGCGTATAGGTGGTGCGCAGGATCGTCCCGGCTTCCACCGCCTCGGTTTTCACCAGTTCATCGGTCACGTTGTCTTGCGCCTTGTGGCGATGCGGGTTCGCGGAAGGCTTACGCGCGCGGCGTGCCTTGCGGTCGGTCTTCAAGGGGTCGAATTGGTCTTCGTAGGAGTCGTAAGCGTCGGGATCGTCGTTGCGGTTAGGAGACAAGGTAGATTTTCCTCAGTCAAAGCAAAATTACGGGAGTAACGGGACATGACGCGAACGCCATGCACGGTGGTTTCCGGTGTTTGCCTGCCGAGGTTGGAGTAACGGGGGGAAATCAGACGAGGCGAAGCGCGCTTAGTCCGCGTACCCGGTCGGCAGGCGTGATCCAATGGCTTTATTTACTCGCATAGTCTTCTGCCTCCTGTAGATAGTACGGATGAATGCGAACACTATAGCACAGGATTTAGGGCGCTGTCAATCATCTGGAAGGGTTCACAATGGACCGAGTTGTTATAATTGGCGGTGCAAACCGAGTTGGGCAAGCCGCAGCCGCGACACCGGGGGCATGTATCATGCAGAGGTAGCGGTTTGCCCAAGAAACTATTTTAGTTGGTCAGCGCCTCCAGACGATCCACCAACCCCGCCAAGATGCTGAATGCCTTGTCGATGGGGTCCGGGGTCGCCATATCCGCGCCCGCGCGCCGCAACGCTTCGACCGGATAAACCGAACTGCCCGTCTTGAGGAACGTCAGATAGTTATCGACCGCGCCCGACGTGCCATCGAGAATACCGCGCGCCAGTGCATTCGCGGCAGAAATCCCCGCTGTATAGTTGAGGACGTAGAAGCGCGCGTAGAGGTGTGGGAACTGCGCCCAGGTGATCCCGACGCGCGCCCGGTCGATCTGCATATGCCCGCCGTAGCCTTCCGCGAAGAGGTCCGCCATGAGGTTGTTCAACTGGTCGGCGGTGGGCGTTTCGCCGCGCTCGATGCGGGTGTGGAATTCCAGCTCGAAGCGCGAGAGCGTGGGCATAATGAAGAAATAGCGGTGAAAGTTGCTCATCGCTTCTTCAATTACGGCGATCTGAAAGTCGCGGTCGGTGTTGGTGGCAAGCAGGCTGGCACGCACCAACGCCTGATTGAAATTCGAGGCAGTCTCCGCCGCGAACATGGAATAATTTGTGTACACATCGGGCTGTTCGCGGTTCGTGAAGTAGCTGTGCATGGAATGGCCGAGTTCGTGCGCGAGCGTACTCATGCTCTCGATTTCATCCGAATAGCTCACGAAGATGAACGGAAGCGTGCCTTTAGAGCCAGTCGAAAACGCGCCCTGCCGCTTGTTCGGGCTGGGGTAAACATCCACCCAGCGGTCTTCGGTCAGCGCCTTCTTGAGGATCGCGCCGTACTCGCTACCGAGCGGAGCCATCCCCTCAAGGATGTAATCAATAGCCTGCTTGTATTCGACCTTCGGCGACTTGCTGCTGATCGGTCCCCAGATGTCGTAAGGATGCAGTGTATCGACCTTGAGCGCCTTTTTGCGCACCGCCCAGTATTTGTGCCAGACCGGGAGATTGCGCTTGAAGGTCTCAACGAGGTTGTAATAAACCTCTTTCGGAATGTTATCCTGCGAGAGCGCCGCTTCCAGCGCGGTATCGTAGCGATGCGCCCGCGCGAAGAAGACATTCGATTTCACAGCGACCGCGAGGTTGGCGGCAAGCGTATTCCTGTGTGCGAGGTATTCATCGGCGTAGTTTTCCCACGCACTTTTGCGAGCTTCACGATCCGGCAACCATTTGGTCGCTTCAAGGTTGCTCTGGTACAGCTTGACTGCTTCGCCCGTGATCGTCTTGTAATCCGCGAACTGCATATCGTTGTCAGTCAGCATCGAGGCCACGTTATCAACCGCACCGAGCGGTTCAATCGCCATGCCGAGGATTTCTTCCACCTCTGCCGAGCGGACGTGTTCCTGCTTGCGAAAGAGGTCGTCGATGTAGTGTTCGAGATAGCCGAGGCGCGGCTCATGCTTGACCCATTCGGTCAGTGTATCTTTGCCAATCGCGATCAATTCCGGGTCGATGAACGATTGCGCAGCGATGAACTGCCCATAGAGGCCGCGCGCCTGCGCTTCCATGCCTTGCACCTGCTCGTCCTTGACATCGACCGCCGCCGCGAAGCTGGCATAGACGTACAGCTTCATCAACTGCCGCAGAAGCGCGACCGTGCTATCCATCGCGTCGGCCAGCGCCGCTGGTCCTTCGTGCAGGTGGCCTTTGTAGGGCGCAAGCGACGGGAGTTCGGCGGTCAGTTTATCGCGCGCCGTGAACCAATCGGCGCGTGTCGCGAAGACGCTCTCCGCATTCCAGGTGTACTGCTTGTCGATTTTGGTTAGCACTGCGTCGGTCATGAGAAGACTCCACTATTTAAGAGAAATTTCGAGGACGGGCATGTTGTGCGTGCTGGCCTGCAATTCGGAGACACCCGCACTGAGCGCCGTCACGTTGCGCAGCCAGAGGTAATCCACGCGCGAAGTGACGTTGTTGATCAGCCGCCATGTAATCGCCTTTTCCGCGGCGAGTCCGGTGAAAGGATCGCTGAAATAGGCGGCGGCCTTGTTGTAGACATCCGAGCCGGGCGTATTATAGAACGTCCCGCCGAAAATGGTGCGCGCGGCCAACTGCGGATCATTCGCGGCAATCAGGCTGAACACCTCGTCGAGTTGTTTGAGCTGGTCCTGCTGCTGCGCTTCCGGCGTGAGCGCACTCTCGCGCAGGAGCAAACCCAACTGCGTATTGTAGATGTTCAGTGCGCCGCCTTCCGGGGTGCGCAGCCGCACGAACTGCACGCCCGTTTGCTTGCCGACGCCGCTCAGGAATTGCGAGCCGCGCGCCTCAACCGGGAAGCGCGTCAGGATTGCCAGCCCTTGCAACGCCTCGTTGGTCGGGAAGAATTCGGCCTGCATTCCGACCGCCTGCGCCAGCCACGCCACCTGATCGATCCCATAGCTGATCAGCCGCCCGGTTTCGGCCTCTTGCAATAGTACGACATCTGCGCCCGCCTTACTGATTTCTGCGGCGATCTCGCTCAGATTTTCATCGAAATAGAGGCTGTAACCGCCGTGCAGGTTAAGCGTCGTAATCCGTGCATGGTCGGTCTCTTCCGGCTTTATGACGACCGGACGAATGAGCGTGAACGTCGCGCCCGCCGCAAGGATTACGAGCAGTAGTGTGGAGAGCGACATGCCATAGCGCCCGCCCCGGAACGGCAGCCGTTGACGCGCGACTATCGCGGGCAGGTTGATCAGCAGCGCGCAAATGAGTACGAGGCCGAGGCCAAGACCCCGCAGCGCCCGCAAGCCTGATGCGAATGGCTCTTGCAGGTTGCGCACGAACGCATATTCATAGGTGAAGTAATCGACGCCACTCAGCGCGAGGAACAGCGCAAGCCCGATCACCAATGCCGGACCGCTGAAATTCACACGCCCGGCGGCGGGCTGCACCAGCCACCAGAACGAGATGCACACCAGAAACTGCGCACCGACCAGCGCCCCCGCCGAGATCGGACCGCTGAACCGGAAGCCGATGATCACGAGCAGCCCGGTCAGCAGCAGCCAGACCCACCCGCGCCACTGCGCATCGAAAATCACCAGAAAGCGTCGGATGAACTCGCGCACGACGGCAACGAGGGGGAGCAGGGTCGCGGCAACGAGGAACGGCGCAACCGCGTTCCCATCCAGCCCGGCGCGACGTCCGGCGGCGTTCGGCAGCGCGAAGAGCGCAAACTCAACATAGAACAACCCGCCGAGCGCGACCGCTCCCCAGAGCGCGATATGCGTGCGCGGCGGCGGCTGATAATCGGGGTTACGGCGCTCGCGGCTATCCAGCCAGATATTGAGCAGGATCGCGACGAAGAGCAGCATCGAGAGCGCGGCCTGTATACCGAGGAAGCGTCCGTCCCAACTCGGATCGACCGAGCCGCCAAAGGTACGCAGCAGCATATCCAGCGCGAAGCCGATGATGAACAGCGCGGGCAGGATGTCACCGTTGCGACGTGCGAGCGACGCAGCATAGAGCGCTCCGCAGCCTGCCGCCAGCGCCGCGCCGACCACGCCAAGGACGCTGTGACCCGCGAAAGTCATGTAGACGCGCCCGACCGCGCCGACCGCGCCAACCAGCGCGCCGAAGTGCGAGCGCCCGATCAGCAACGCCAGTAGCGGCAAAAACAGCGCGATCCCGACCGCTGCCAGTTCGATTTGCAGGTCGAGCGGCTGGATCACACCGGGAGCCGCGCCGACCGCGCCGGGGTTGACTGTTTTTATGAGTTGGTCCAAACTGCCGAGATGTGCGTAGAGCGTCCCATACAGAAAGCGGACGGCCTGCACGAAAAACAGCCCGACCAATCCGGCTTCGATATAACGCAGAATGTCGCGGCGGGTTCGCGCCATGCAATTTCCTTCAAGGGGTACGGTTCAGGTGAGCGTAGCAGGCTCACGCCCTGCGCTCATCGCACATTTTACCTTCCTTAACACGCCTTGCGCTATAATCCTTCCAATTTAGCCGGGAAGGGACACCATGGAAACCGTCGATAAGATACTGAGCGGTGGGTTTGTCCTCACCATGAATGAGTCAATGGACCTGTACCCGGTCGGCGCGGTCGCGATCCGGGGCGATCAGGTTGTCGAAGCCGGACCCGTAAACGCGATCCTCGCGAAATATACCGCCGCCGAAGTGCTGGATTGTACTGATCAGGTAATCATGCCCGGCCTCGTCAACGCGCATACACACGTCCCGATGACGCTGTTGCGCGGTATTGCCGACGACCTGCGCTTCGATGTGTGGCTGATGGGCTACATCATGCCGACCGAACGCGAGTTCGTGAACCCGGAATTTTGCCGCCTCGGAACGCGCCTCGGCTGCGCGGAAATGATTCGCTCCGGCGTGACGATGTTCGCGGATATGTACTATTTTGAAGCCGACATTGCCGACGAAGTGGCAAAGTCCGGGATGCGCGCGGTCCTCGGCCAGACGGTTTTGAAGTTCCCGACGCCGGACGCGGACAGCTACGAAGACAGCCTCGCCTATACGCGCAAATTCATCGAAACGTGGAAAGGCCACCCGCTCGTCGTCCCGGCGGTCGCGCCGCACGCGCCCTATTCCTGTACCGACGACATTCTGACAGCGTGCAAGGACCTCGCTGTAGAGTTCGATGTGCCGCTGTTGATCCATATCGCGGAGATGAAGCAGGAAGTCGAGGACAGCCGCACCGAATTTGGGATGCCCGTCGTCCCGCGCGTGAAGAAACTCGGCCTGTTCGAGGCGAAGACGCTGGCTGCTCATTGCGTTCACGTCGATTCCGGTGAAATCCGCACGATGTTCAACCACAATGTTGGCGTCGCGCACTGCCCGACGAGCAATCTTAAATTAGCGAACGGAATTGCGCCCATCGTGGAGATGCTCGAACGCGAGTTGAAGGTCGGTATCGGGACCGATGGCGCATCCAGCAACAACGTTCTGGATATGTTCGAGGAAGTGCGGCTCGCGGCGCTCCTTTCCAAAGGCGCGACGATGGAGCCGACCGTCATCCCGGCGCGGCAGGCGCTGCTGATGGCGACCCGCCTGGGTGCGGAAGCGATGCACATGGGACACCTGACCGGGAGCCTCGAACCCGGCAAGCGAGCGGACATCATCATCGTGGATCGGAACACTATTCATGGCGCGCCGCGCTTCGAGCGCAACCACGACACTACCTATTCGCAGCTCGTCTATGCCTCGAAAAGCACCGATGTCGCGCACGTCCTGATCAATGGCGCGTGGGTGATGCGCGACCGCAAGCTATTGACCATCGAAGTGCAGCCGACTATCGACGCCGCCAACGCGCTCGCCAAAAAGATCGACCGTTTTCTGCTCAGCCGTGAGGGAAACGTGTTGAACAAGCTGATTGCGATTGGCGGCGTGGAGCAGGAAGAAAGCTTCGAGATACAGGTCAAGGCGCGCATCGAAAATGCGGAAGCGCTCGCGCCGCTGCTCGGCGATTATCGGGTGCAGGTCGTGAAGAAGTCGCACTACCGCCAGTACGATACCTATTTCCTGTTCATGGATGAGGCGCAGGGGCGGGTCCGCTACCGTGAGGACGATCTGATCGATGAGAAGGGTGCAGTTGCAAGTGTGCGCTCGCGCCTGACCTTCACCGCGCCGACCAAGGAGCGCGAATTTGACGAGGCGGTGCTGCTCAGTCGTTCACAGTTCCTCGCCCCGGCGGATCGTCCGCTGCGTTTCTACCGCGAATACTTCCGCCCGAACGAGGAGCGGCATATCGAAAAAGAGCGCATCCGCTGGCACTTGCTCTATAAGGGCGTGCTGTTCTACGTCAACCTCGACCACATGATCAACCCGGATGTGGATGGCATGTTCATCGAAATCAAGAGCCGCACGTGGTCACAGAAGGACGCCGAATACAAAGCGATGTTGATCAGCGAAATGCTGGTGAATGTCCTCGGTCTGCTGCCGGAGAAGCGCGTCCGCAAGGAATATATCGAACTCGTTCCGGCCTAATGATCCGGCTGCAAAGGAAAATGCGTCCACCTATGCCCGAAAGAACCGTTGAAATTCAGGAAAAACTGGCGAAGCTGCGCCGTATCGCGACCGACAAAGGCTTCGACGGCGTGCGGATCACAGCGATCCACAATGCCGCGTGGATCACGGCGGGCGCGGCGACCTATGTGAACGAGGGGACCGATGGCGGCGCGGCTGCGATCCTCGTCACGGCGGATCAGGCGGTGGTCGTCGCGGATAGCATCGAGACGCCGCGCCTCACCGATGAGGAACATCTCGCCGCGCTCGGCTTCGAGTTCCGTACCAAACTCTGGCATAGCGACGACGACCCCGCCGCCGATCTCGTGGCGGGCAAGCGCATCGCGACCGAGAGCGACCTTGCCGCCGATTTGCTGACACTGCGTAGCAATCTCACTGCGGGCGAGATGGAGCGCTTCCGCGCGCTCGGCACGCTGGCAGGCGAGGCTATGAATGAGGCGATCCGGCGTGTGCGCCCCGGCCATACGGAATATCAGCTTGCCGGGTTCCTTGCGGAAGCAACGCGGGCGCGCGGTGGCAGCCCGATTGTCAACCTGGTGGCGAGCGACGACCGCATTTATCGCTATCGCCACCCGCTCCCGACTGCCAAACAGGTCGAAAA
>Ga0123338_10006257_pt1 | contig 10017 bp, 7 predicted proteins | sample grotaG_FD_89793 | JGI IMG/M metagenome (GOLD analysis project Ga0123338, IMG submission 89793) | Glacier valley bacterial and archeal communities from Borup Fiord, Nunavut, Canada, to study Microbial Dark Matter (Phase II) -... | ecosystem: Environmental > Aquatic > Freshwater > Ice > Glacier ...
CCTGCCATGTTCCGAAAAGCATCCGGAGATCAAGGCGTTGCTGGGTGGCTCGGAATCCCCGTTGCCCGGTCAACCTCTTGCCGATCCAGCGACTTCGCTTTGGTCCTGGCAGAGTAGTGCTAGGCCCTCGAGCAGGAAGACGTGCTGTTGGCCACCGACCGCGGCACCCTTAAACGCATCGTTGCCTGGTTCGGCAGCAATCTCCGCGTTCCGACTCGGCTGAGCCTCGCCAACCGCCCAAGGCGGCAGGCGCAGGCAATCTGCTGGTTCAAGGACAGCGCCAACGAGCATATCGGCAACATACGCGAGTATGGGCTGGTGCTGGAGCAGTACGGCCTCTTGGTGGACGAATTGAGAACCAAGCGTCCCGGCTACATCACCTACCAGGACCGCTACCAAGCCGCGGCCTGCCCCTTCGCCGACATGCCAGCCTGACACCCGTGCCTACCTGCCCCTGCCTACCCCCACCCCGGCCCATCCCGTATCGGCCCACCCCGCGCCTGGCTACCCCACAGCCCCCACTGACCCAGTTCCCGCTTACCCCGCCCCGGCCTACCCAGGCCCAGCCTACCCCGCCAGCGTCCGCGCCAAGTCCATCATGCTCACCTTCTCGCTCCCCGCCGCCGCCAGCGCCTCCGCCGTCAGCCCCGCCGCCCGCGCCAGTTGCGGCTTCGAGTGCAGGCTGCTGATGAAGAACCGCAACCGCGCCGCACGCTCCGGCACCGCCGGGTAGATGATCGGCTGCACGTTCACACCGTGCTTGAACAGCCAATCCGCCGCCCGGGCCGCCCGTATGCTGCTGCCCGTCATCACCGGCACAATGGCCGCGCCCACCGACGGACCGGTATCCAGCCCCGCCGCCTTCGCCTGCGCCATGAAGTAGGCCGCATTCTCCTGCAACTGCGCCACCCGCCCCGGCTCCGCCCGCATCGCCTGCAAGGCCGCCAGCGCCGCAGCAGCCACCGGCGGCGGCATCCCCACCGAGTAAACAAAACCCGGCGCCGAATATTTTAGGTGCTCGATCAGCGCCCGCGACGCGCAGACATACCCGCCGCACGACGACAAGGTCTTGCTCAGCGTCCCCATCCAAACGTCCACGTCCGCCGGGTTGACACCCGTGCGCTCGGCGATACCCAGCCCCCGGGTGCCCAGCACGCCCAGGCTGTGCGCCTCGTCCACCATTAGGCTGGCCCGGTGCCGGCGGACCAGCGCGACCAGCGCCGGCAAGTCCGGCACGTCGCCGTCCATGCTGTAGTGCCCCTCCACCACCACCAGCGCCCGCTTCACGCCGGGCCGGATTTCGGACAGCAGCCGGTCCAGCTCGCCCAGGTCGTTGTGGGCAAACGGCACCCGCCGCGCCCCGGACAGCAGCGCGCCCTGCACGATGCTGTTGTGGCTCAGGCTGTCATGGAAGATCGCATCGTCCCGCGTCACCAGGTGGCCGATGACGGTGACATTGGTCGCGTGCCCGCTGACCAGCACCAACGCGTCCTCGGTCCCGTAGGCGTCGGCCAGCGCCTCCTCCAGCTCGCGGTGCACCGGACGCTCGCCGGACACCACGCGGCTGGCGGATACGCTGGTGCCGTAGCGGTCAATCGCCGCCTTGGCCGCCTCGCTGATCCGCGCGTCGCCATTCAGGCCGAGGTAGTTGTAGCTGACGAAGTTGTCGTACTCGCCGTTGCCGATCACCGTCGTCGCCCCGGCGATCCCGGCATGGGCGCGGAAATATGGGTTCTCGATCCCCAGGGCCGCCCCGGCCTTCTGCACCAGCCGCAGGTCGGCCATCGCGTCCTGGTCCCCCAGTGGCGGCGCGGCAGCGGCATCCCGCACCACGGGCGCCGTCCGCCGTGTGGCGAAACGGGTCACGAGCCGGGCCTTGGCGTCGGCGGACAATCCGAAAGGGTTCATGCTGCTGCCTTGCTGGGACGGACGCCGGCCCCGGCCGGCGCCGCCCGTGAACGAACGCCCGTGGACTACCTGTAGGACTCGGCCCGGCCCGGCCCGGACTGCCGGATCGCCTCGGCCAGCACAGCCGTCCGCCGGTCCGCATTCCGCCCATGGATCACGAAGCACGCATGGGCGACACCAATAGCCCAGAACAGGTGCCCTACGCCGAACAGCAGCGACCCCCAGGCCAATAGGTAAACCATCCCGTTCAGCACCGCCTGGAACGGCTTGCCCGCCAGCAGCACCGCCAGCGGTGAGAAGAAGAAGGCAAGAAGGTAAAGCATGGCCATCCCCGTCGCGCTCCCCCGCCCTACCGGCAGGGATCGCTGGCCTATATGGTCCTTGCCTCCCCCTTCCGGGAGAGGGCCGGGATGAGGCGGTCTCATACCAACCGGCTGTGGTGCTGACCTGCTGCGAGGCCCAACAACAGAAGTCAGTTGCCGGTCAACATCAGCGCCGGTTGGTTCACACGGCCTGTGCGCGGGCCGGCCGGGCAGCCTGGATCGCGAACCTCTCGACCATCGCCTTGGCCGTCCCTGGCACGAGGCAAGCCGTTTGGCCCTGGTTCTGGCCTCGGCCTGCATCCTACCCGCGCACCGGCCTCGATACGCCATCTGCGGAGCACCGCCATCTTCTGACCCGCCAGTTGCTGCCTAGCTGAACACGCGGGCGTCCGCGTGCTGCACGCCGAATAATCCGATGGCCGTGTTGCTGTCCAGGACCAGCACGGTGATGCCGTCGCTATAGAGCTGCGTCGCCAGGGCGCGTCCTACCGCGCCGGAGTCGTAGCCCTGCAGGTGGATGTGGTCGGTGCCGGGTATGAAGTTGTATATGGCTTCCACACGGAGGTCCGTTCCGCCGGGCGTCACGGTCAGCGTCGTGCTGCCGCCCATCACGATGACCGCCGTTCCCGTGCCCGCCTTGATGCTCGTGGTCCCGTTGGCGAACACCACGGCGTCCCCCGAGCCGAGCGTGACGGTGTTGCTGCCGGTGCCCGTCCCGATCAGGTCCGTTCCTGCCCCGGCAACGAAGCTCATGGTGCCGCCGCCCGCGCCGAGCATCACGTTGTCGCCTGTGGAATTCGCGCAGGACAGCAACACGTTGCCGTTGCCGGTGGCGACCAGGAAATCATCGGCGTAGCCAGCCGCATAGAGCTTGTCCCCGGCCGCCCCGACCAGCACGGACGCGACGCTCGCACCGGCAGTGATGGTGCTGTTGCCGCCGCTCCAGTACTGGCCACCGCCGCTGCCGCCCTGCACGGTCATGGCATTGCCGAGGCCCACAACGACGTCGTAGCCAGTGCCGCCCGTGTATGTCAGGCCACCCTTGCCGGCGAAGACCGTACTGGTGGCCTTGCCGCCTTGCACCGTGAGCGCGCCCGCGCCGCCGACGACAGTGGCGCCGCCGGTCAGCGTCACCTTGGCCGTGCCGGTGCCGCCGTAGATGACATCAGGGCCGAGCGACTGCACAGTGCAGGTGCCCGCGCCCAGGAATAGCGTGTTAGGGCTGGAGTTGGTGATGGCGGTGCCGCTGGGAACGCCGATGAAGTTGTTCCGGCCGGTGACGTAGAGGGGTCCGCCAGCCGGAGGAGTGGGCGTGGGCGTTGAGGTGGGGACGGGCGTAGGGGTCGGCGTCGGCACTGGTGTCGGGGTTGGCACTGGTACGAGTGTCGGCGTTGGCGTGGGGACCGGCGTTGGCGTGGGGACCGGCGTAGGCACCGGGGTAGGCGTCAGCGCAGGAATCGTTGTGGTGATGGAGGCTGCGGCAAACCCCGGTGCGGCGCTGGTGCCATCGCCGACCGAGACTATGAACTGAGTTATCGCGACCTGGCCGGGAGAATACCTTGTGGGGTCTGGGGTAAACTGCAGGGCTTGCAGCCCGGCCTGAACTGCCCCGGCGCTGCCCGAGATCGTGTAGCGTCCATCGGCGTCGTCCACGGTTCCTACCGTGTCCTGCAAATGTCCATTCACGACCTGCTGTGCCGGGATGGTGACCGTTGCCGTCAGCACGTCCCCGGCAGGTGCGGCGAGCATGATGCCGGCAAGCGGCGCAATGGCCACGCCGCGCGGCGCGTCCTGTCCGGTCTTTGCGCCACTGACCGTAATACTGCTCGGGGCGGCCTTGACCGTAAGCATGGTCCCGATTGACTTGCCAAAGTTGCCAATGCCGTTGTCGCCTGCGGCAGAGATGGTCTCGCCGGTGTAGTCGCCAGCAAGCTGCAAGGTGTAGGTGCCGCTGCTTCCGGTGAGGGTCAGGATATCCGTTGCGGGGTCCAGAGAGGCCGTGGTGTTCGCCGCATACAGGAAATCGGCGAAGTCGGCGGAACCACCGGGTTGCAGACCAAGCCCGCTGACCTTGCCCCCTGGCGCCACCAAGAGGCCGCCGCCGTTCAGCACCACACCGGTCAGCGTGCCGCCTGCGTTCACTTGCACCAGGCTGCCGGCGTTGGCCACGGTGCCTGTGGCCGTCCCGCCCTGATACACGAACATGTCGCCGCCCGCGCCCAGCGTGGTTCCATCCGCAGTGCCGTTGTTGTGGATGGACAGGAACCCGCCACTCGACACGGTGGTGTTGACGGCCCGCCCGCCCGATTGCACATCGAGATAGTCCGAGCCTGAGGCCGAGCGTCCAAGCGTCTGGCCAGTGAGCGTCTGTCCGGCGCCGGCGGTGTAATAAGCCATCTGACCCATCTGATATTATGGACTTAGCTTAAGTTGAGGCAGAGGAACCAGCAACGGCGCTTTCAATCTGTCCAGGAAATCTATCATATTTACCATGTGCTCCCCCCACTCCGGCGCACGCCAGCCCGATAACCGCGCCACTTGGGCCGCGCGGCGGGGGCTGCCGGGGGCGGCGTAGTCCTCGATGGCCCGCATCCAGGCCGGGCCGTCCAGGGGGTCCAGGTACTCCGGCACGTTGCCGCCCACTTCCTGCATTGCGGGCAAGGGGCTGCACAGGACGGGGGTGCCGGCGGCGAGGGCCTCGGCGACGGGCAAACCGTAGCCCTCTGCAAAGGAGGGCAGCAACAGGGCGCGGGCGCCGCGCAGCAGGGCGCCCGTCTGGGCGTCGGACAGGTCCGTGCGCTCCTCGACGACGCCGTGCAGGGCGGCGCAGCGTTCGATCATGTCCACCACCTGCTCGTTCTCCCAGCCGCGGCGGCCGGCCAGGACCAAGCGGGGGGCGGCGGGTCCGTGGCGCTCGACCAGGCGGCGCCAGACGTGCAGAGGCAGCAGGTGGTTCTTGCGCGGCTCGATGGTGCCCAGGAAGACGAAGTAGGGGTGCGCGGCGGGGTCGCCGGGACTGGGGCTGCCAGGACTGGGGCTGCCAGGACTGAGGTAGCCGGGGATGTGTTGGTCCGTGCCGGGGCCGGGCGCGGCCGGATCGTAAGCGCCCGGGTCGTAAGCGCCCGGATCGTAAGTGCCGGGGCTGGACGAGGGCACGTCTATGCCCAGCGGCGCCACCAGCACGGGGGTGCCGCGGCCGGCGCGGTCCAGCCAGGGTTGCAGGCTGGCGGCGGTGGCGGCGCTGTTGACCAGCACGCCGTCGGCCAGGGCGGCGACGGTGCGGATGCGGCGCTCGTGCCGGGCCGGCTCGGCGGGTCGGGCGTACTCCGGGAACTCGATGGGGATCAGGTCGTGGACCATGCAGACGAAGCGTGCGCCGTAGCGGCGCTTCGCGTCCTCGATCACCGCGGGGCGGTCCAGGTGGTGGTGGGACACGTTGAGGTAAGTGGTCGGCCCGGCCTGCCGCGGCTCCAGCATAAGCTGGCCGCGGAGGAAGGCCGGGCCGAGCAGCGCGCGGCCGGCGCGTCGGACAGCCTCGGCTGAGACCTCGCCACCGCGCCAGCGCCGGGCGGCGACGTCCAGGAAGTGCTGCACGGGCTCGGTGGGCAAGCGGCCGAAGCGGCCCAGCGGGTGCAGCGCCGCGAACTGCAGCCGGTCCGGGCAGTGCCGCAGCAGCCACTCGGCGTAGGCCAGCTCCACACGGTCGATCCCGGTGGGGACGGCGTGTGAGGCGCGGGACAGCAGGCGGGAGACGTCCAGGATCAGGCGTTGTGTCACGGGCGCTCTTGCATGGCCTCCGCCAGAATGCGGCCAAGCGCGTGTGCGGCGCAATCCATGGGGATGCGGGCGCGGCTGGGGCGGAGTTCGCTGGGTTTGGATGCGCCAGGCTGGGATGCGCCAGGCTGGGATGGGCCGGGCTGGGATGGGCCGGGCTGGGATGATCCGGACTGGGCCACGGCTGGGCCAACCTCGGCGGTAAGGGCGTCAGCGGGACGAATCTCGGCGGCTTGGGTCTCGTAGGACTGGGCATTGCCCGTGCTGGCACGGTGGAGACTCGCGTTAGCCGGATGCGCGCCGTCCACGCAGGGGTCAGGGCCAGGGGCGGGGGATACGGTCCAGATCAGGTAATCGGTGCGGCGGTCGGTGACACCCAGCGCGGCCATCGCCCCGGGCAGGCTGGGCTGGTGGTCGCCATAAACGGCCAGCCATCCGGACCCGGCGCCCCGCAGCGCGTCCGCCAGCACCGGCAGCATTTCGTCCGCAACGCGCATCGCGTTCAGCCATCCCGCGACCTGCCCGGCTTCCGGTATGCTGGCCAGGGCGGGCGGCAAGGCGGCAGGGTCGCCGGACCAGGGGCCATGCGCGGCCATGGTAATGACGAAGACGAAGGCACGCGGTCCCATCTCCTGCACCAGGGCGGCGGCCACGCGGGCGACCTCGGCATCCCCGGGGTAGCTGCCCTTGGGCGCGGCGGCAAAGGCCTCCGGGCCTACAAAGCGGTCGAAGCCCAGGCCGGGCATCACGCGGCGGCGCCCATAAAAACTCGGGTCGAAGGGGTGGATGACGGCGGTGCGGTAGCCCGCGGCCTTGGCGGCGGTGCCCAGGCTGGGTAGGCCGGTGCGGGCGAAGGCCTCGTAGGGGTTGAAGCGGTCCAGCCCCAGCGCGGGTTCGGCGACGCCAGTCAGCATCGCGAACTCGGACCGGACAGTGTTGGCACCCCAGGCCGGCACGTCCAGGGCACCATGGCGGACGGCGGTGGCTTGCAGGGCGGCCCAGTGCGGCAGGGCGCCGGCCAGGGCGGGATGCAGGCGGGCAGGGTCCATGAAGGACTCGGCTTGCACTAGGATGATGGGGCCGGACGGCGGAAGGGACAGGGCCGGGCGGGCGCGCACGGCGGCAACGCGGGCGGGGCGCTCGGCGGCGGCGAGGGTGGCGTGGACGACGAGGCTGGCCAGCGGGCCGAGCCGCGCGGCGTCGGGTCCGGGGTCCCGGGCGGGGTGCAGGCGGGCGTACAGCCGGGCCAGGCGGCGCAGCGCCGCGGGCTGGGCGGGGAGTACGAAACCCAGGCGGGCGGCAGCAAGGGCGAGCGTCATGGACAGGAGCGCGCCGGGCCAGGAACGGGACCAGAGCGGCGGCTCAGCCCATTCCAGGGCGGCGGCTAGGGCAAAGGCCAAGCCGGCAGCGGCCAGGACCAGGCCGGTGCCGGCGAAGGGTAGGTAGAGCTGGGGGTGGCGCACGACCTCCAGCAGTTCCGCGCGGTCGGCGAAGTTGACGGGTTCGTGCAGCACGTCGCGCTTCACCGTATCGGTCAGGCGTAGGCCGAGCGCGGTGACGGCCAGGGCTGCGCCGGACAGCAAGGGGCGTGCAGTGGCAGCGAGGGCCAGCGCGAAGCCGGCGGCCACGGGCAGCGCGTCGAGCAGGACGGCGGCCGGCGGCGTCCCACGGAAGCGCGCGCCGGCGCCCGCGCGCAGGAACAGCCACCCAGCGGCGCACAGGGCGACGCCGGCTGCAAGGAAGGCACCGGGCGTCAAGTGGGGTGCTGACCCCCTCTCCCTCCGGGAGAGGGCTGGGGTGAGGGAGGCCGCACGGGCTGCCATAGGCTAGGAAGGGGCTGGTCGCGGTGCCGGAGCGTTTGTGCTGGCGGCCTTTCCCTCACCCCGACCCTCTCCCGGAGTGAGAGGGAGTAGGAAGAGTGCCATCCGCCCGTGCCGGTCCCGCTCAACTCCCAGGCTCGATATGGAAGCGCACGCTGCGGAGGATGCGGTCGCCAGCCCAGGCGGGGATCAGGTCGGCCAGGACCAGCTCGGTGGCCAGCATCCGGGGCACCACGATGCGGGCCTGGCGGCGGTCCAGGCCGCGGCGGATGGCGGCGACCATGCGCGGCAGGCTCATGAGGCCGGGTTTGGGTCCTTTGAAGCGGTCGGTCATCGGCGTGTCGAAAAAGCCGGGCACGATCACGCTGACGGCAACGCCGCGGGGCCGCAGCAGGGCGCGCAGGCCCTCGCCGTAGGCACGGACGCCGGCCTTGCTGGCGCTGTAGGCCGGGCTGTAGGGCAGGCCGCGCAGCCCGGCGACGGAGGACACGACGGCCACATGCCCGGCACCGCGGGCAATCAGGCGGGGCAGCAGCGGCTCGATGGTGTGCATCGCGCCCAGCAGGTTGGTGCGGACCTGCATGGCGGCTAGGGCCGCACCTTCGGGGGCACCGTCCGGGTGGGTGCCGGCGGACACCCCGGCACAGGCGAGCACGAGGTCCACCGGCCCAGCGTCGTAGGCGCAATGCAGCCAGGCGGCGGTGGCGGCGGGGTCGGTGACGTCAACCCGGTCGGTGTGGACCGTGGCCCCCGCGTCCCGGCAGCGGGCGGCGGCGGCGTTTAGCCGGACGGCGTCGCGTCCGGATAGCCACAGCACCCGGCCCGGCGCGGCGTAGCTGGCGGCCAGGCCGGCGCCCAGTCCGCTGGATGCGCCGGTGATGGCGATGGTGCGAGGCAAAGCGGGGCTGCGGGGAGAGGCGATGCTGCGAGGGGAGGTGTTGCTGCGAGGGAAGGCGGGCGCGGCGGCGGGCGTGCCGGTCATCCCTTCGCAGCGGCCAGCATCGGGCGGGCTGGCGGGCGGGCGGCGGCAGCGGCAGGGACGGCGCGCAGGGCGGGGCGGGACGCAGCCTCCAGCCGGGCGACGGCGCCGTCCAGCAGCATCCGCAACCCCTGGTCCGAGAAGAAGCCGCCACGGATCATGCAGCGGTGGACCAGCACGCGGCGGAGCGCGTCGAACACCTGCGGGTCCGGCGGGACGGGCCGGGTCCAGAAGGCGTCCAGGCCGTCCTGGTGGGTGACGCCGGGGATGTCGTACACGGCGCGGCCCAGGCTGATGGTCGGGATGCCGCGGGCGGCGGACAGGGTGCCGGTGGTGCTGTTGACGGTGACGACGCCGCGGGCGGCGCGGACCAGCAGGTCTATGTTGCCGTCCTCCAGGAACAGCACGCGGTCCAGCACGCCCAGCTCGGCGGCGATGTTCAGCGTCGCCACGCGCCAGTCGTGCAGGCCGTTGTCCAGCGGGTGGCCCTTGACGATCAGGTCCAGCCCGGCCGGGGCATGGCTGGCGAACGAGCCAAGCACCTCGCGAATCGCCGCCTCCATCCCCGGGTAGGGCGAGTGGCTCCTGATCTGGTAGTCGCAGTCCAGTTGCAGCGGAAACACCATGAAGGGACGGCCCGTGCGCTCCAGCCGGCTGCGGACGGCGTTGCTGCGGCGGGCGGCGGCCTTCTTGCCGGCGAAGCGGCGGAGCCAGCCGGCATACTCCACCAGGGGGTGCCAGGGGCGATGGCTCTGGTAGCCCGGGAAGAACGGGCGGAGCGCGATGGCGGTCAGGTTGTAGGCCAAGTCCTCCCGCGCGCGGCGGCCGAAGCTGGACGGGATGGGGTCGGGCGGGACGGCGAGGGGCGGCAGGGTGCGGGCGGCGTGCAGATACCAGCCGGGGTCGCGCGGCAGGCTGGACAGGCCGTTGACGCCGCCCGCCTCCAGCGTCACCCAGTCCGGGCGCATGTAGCCTTCCTCGAACACGTGAACCTGGACGTGGCGGCGGGCGGCGATGGCGCGGGCAGCGCCGTGCAGGGGGCGGCAGTCGCCGAACAGCACGATGTCGGTGACGGCGCGGCGCTCCAGCAGGTCTTCCAGGTAGGCGGGCCAGCCCTGAAGGCCGCCGCGGTAGTTGTTGGCCCCGGAGCGGCGCCAGAACAGCCAGTCGCCGCCGTGGAAATTGACGCGGTGGACGCCGTGGCCGCGCGCCG
>Ga0123338_10006258_pt1 | contig 10016 bp, 10 predicted proteins | sample grotaG_FD_89793 | JGI IMG/M metagenome (GOLD analysis project Ga0123338, IMG submission 89793) | Glacier valley bacterial and archeal communities from Borup Fiord, Nunavut, Canada, to study Microbial Dark Matter (Phase II) -... | ecosystem: Environmental > Aquatic > Freshwater > Ice > Glacier ...
CTTCGTCTACCAGCACTTCGAGCGCTTCGCCGCCACCGGCTTCAACAACGTCCAGCCGTGGTGGTTCTTCTTCGCCGCCGTGCCGGCGCTGGCGCTGCCGTGGTCGCCGTGGCTCCTGCGAAGATCGTTCGGGAAGCGCAGTGGCGAAGCGGGCTCGGCGACGGCCGTGCGCCAGCTCATGTGGACCTGGCTCGGCGGCGTGCTGGTCTTCTTCTCGCTGCCGCAATCGAAGCCGGTCGGCTACGCGATGCCGGTGCTGTTCCCGATCGCGTTCCTCGCTGCCGACGCGGTGTTGGCGGCGTGGCGAGGCGACCGCCGCTGGCCGCGCCGTGCCGTGCAGGCCAGCCTCGGCGTGGCGGTCGCGATCTGCCTGGCCGCCGTCATCGGCTCGACCGCGACCTACGACCGCGACAACACGGCGCTGGCGAAGACGCTGCTGAAGCTGCGCGGCCCGGGCGAACCGGTCGTCTTCGCCGGCGAATACTTCTTCGACATCCCGCTGCACGCGCGCCTGCAGGATCCCGTGCCGGTGACCGGCCGCTGGACCGACCCGAAGATCGCCGAGCGCGACAACTGGCGTCGCGAGCTCGCCGAGGCGGTCCCGTTCGCGCCGGAGCTCGCGGTCCGGCTGCTGGTCACGCCCGAGCAAGGCTTCGCGCTCCGCTGCGGCACGAAAACGCTGTGGGCGGTGGTGCGCGTCGATGCCGAAGGGCAGGTGTCGGCGCTGCCGGGCGCGACGCGCATGACCACGTCGAACCGGGCCTCGCTCTGGCGGGTGCCGGCGGCCGCCTGCCCTGCCGCTTCGGCGCCATGACGGCACGGCGGCCGTCGGCAGCGCTGAAAATGCAGCAATGACCGCGCTTCCCGCCACCTCGCGACCTGCGTCGCCGACGATCAGCTGCGTGCTGCCGGCCTTCAACGAAGGCCGCAGCCTGCCGACGCTGCTGGCCCAGCTTCGCGACGAGCTGAGCCCGCGCTTCGCGCGCTGGGAGATCGTCGTCGTCGACGATGGCAGCAGCGACGACACCGCCGCGGCCATCGCGCCCTGGGTCGCCGGCAATGGCGCCGCCGCAAGCAGCCCCGGCGGCGTCGTTCGCTACATCGCCCTGTCGCGCAACTTCGGCAAGGAAGCGGCACTGACGGCCGGCCTCGACCGCGCTCGCGGCGATCTCGTGCTGCTGATGGATGCCGACCTCCAGCACCCCCCAGCCCTCATCGGCGACATGGTCGCGGCCTGGCGCGACGGGGCCGACATGGTCTACACGGTGCGGGCCACGCGCGGCGACGAGTCGTTCCTGAAGAAGCTCGGCGCCGGCGTCTTCTACCGGATCGTGAACGCCGGCTCGCCGGTGCCGATCCCGGCCAACGCCGGCGACTTCCGCCTCCTCGATCGCCAGGTCGTCGATGCCCTGAAGAGCCTGCCGGAGCGCAACCGCTTCATGAAGGGCCTGTATGCCTGGGTCGGCTTCCGCTCGGTGGCGGTGGCCTACGAGCCGAACGAGCGCCACGCCGGCGACAGCTCGTTCTCGATGCGCAGCCTCTCGCGCCTGGCCATCACCGGCGTGACGGCGTTCACCAACGCGCCGCTGCGCCTCTGGAGCGCGGTCGGCGGCGCCATCGCGGTGTGCTCGCTGCTCGGCGGCGTCTGGATCGTGATCGACCACTACACCACCGGCAACCTCGTCCCCGGCTGGGCGACGCTGGCGGTGAGCGCGATGTTCTTCAGCGGCATCCAGCTGCTCTCGATCGGCATCCTCGGCGAGTACGTCGGCCGCATCTTCGACGAGGTCAAGCAGCGCCCGGTCTACCTCGTCCGCCACGACAGCGGCGCATCGGCCGGCGGCGAGGCGCCGCGGCCGTGGTAGCGGCGGGCGCGGCCGCGACGGGCGGCCGCGTCCTCGCGATCTGCGCCGACGACATCGGGCTGGCCGACGGTGCCGCCGACACCGCGCTGGCACTGGTTGCGGCCGGCCGACTGACTTCGGCGTCGTGCGTGAGCACCGGCCCGCACTGGCATCGCGACGGCCCGCGACTCCACGGCCTCGAGATCGGCCTGCACTTCAACCTCACCGAGGGCGCGCCGGCGAGCCGCTCGCTCGCCGCGCAGTGGCCGACGCTGCCCGGACTCGTTCGCCTTCTCGCGCTAGCGCATCTCGGCGCCCTTCCGCTCGCCGCCATCGCCGACGAGTGGCAGGCCCAGGTCGACGCATTCACCGAGCGCGCCGGCCGCGAGCCCGACTTCATCGACGGCCACCAGCACGTCCATCACCTGCCCGGCGTGCGCGACATCGTGCTCGACGGCGCGGCGCGATTGCACGTTGCGCCTGCGGTCCGCAGCACCGGCCACGTCGCCGGCCCCGGCGCAGCGTTCAAGCGGCGCGTCATCGAAGCGAGCGGTGGCCGGGCGCTCGAAGCGATGCTCCGGAAACGCGGACTGCGCCACAACCGCGTGCTGCTCGGCGCCTACGACTTTCGCGGCGACTATCGCGACCACGTCGCCGCCTGGCTGGCGGAAGCGCCGATCGAAGGCGGCCTGTTGTTTTGCCATCCTTCCGCCGCGCGCGGCGGCGATTCCATCGCCGATGCGCGTCGACGCGAAGCGGCCTATCTCGCCAGCGACGCGTTCGCTGCCGACCTCGCCGCCGCCGGCGTCAGTCTCGGCTCGGCGTGGGCGACGCGAAGCTCCAGCGCCGGTTGATCTCGAAGGTGAGCAGCATGGCGAGCACGGTCGCCGCCGCCTGCGCCACGAGGTAGTGAACGCCGAGGCGGACGCCGGCCGCCACCAGCGCGAAGCTGAGCGCGGCGCCGATCGCGGCCGTGCCCTGGAAGCGCAGCCACGAACCCACCGTGACCGCGGCCGGCCGGAACGTGTAGCGGGCATTGAGCACGAACGCGACCTGGGCACCGACCCAGGCGCCGACGGCGGCGGCGATCGGCGGCGCCAGCCAGCCGCTTTCGACCAGCGCCGCGAGCAGCACGTAGTGAACCGCGGTGGCGACGATGCCGACCGAGGCGTAGCGGAGGAGGGAGGACTGAGTCGGCACGGCGAGTGAAATACTAGTCGCATGCAATCGCCTGTCCTGCCGCTGCAGCGCATCGTCGTCGGCCTCTCGGGCGGCGTCGATTCGGCCGTGACCGCGTGGCTGCTCAAGCGCGCCGGCCACGAGGTGGTCGGCATCTTCATGAAGAACTGGGACGACGACGACGATGACGAGTACTGCTCGTCGCGCCAGGACTTTCTCGATGCCGCCAGCGTCGCCGATGTCATCGGCATCGAGATCGAGCACGTCAACTTCGCGGCCGAGTACAAGGACCGCGTTTTCGCCGAATTCCTGCGCGAGCACCGCGCCGGCCGCACGCCGAATCCCGACGTGCTGTGCAACGCCGAGATCAAGTTCAAGGCCTTCCTCGACCACGCCGTACGGCTCGGCGCCGAACGCATCGCGACAGGCCATTACGCGCGTGTTCGAGAAGCTGAGGGTGGCCGTTTTGAGCTCTTGAAAGGGCTCGACGCGAACAAGGACCAGAGCTATTTCCTGCACCGGCTCGACCAAGGCCAGCTGGCGCGCACTCTTTTTCCGGTCGGCGAGCTGAAGAAGCCCGAGGTGCGCCGCATCGCCGAGGAGATCGGCCTGCCGAACGCGAAGAAGAAGGACTCGACCGGCATCTGCTTCATCGGCGAGCGGCCGTTTCGCGAGTTCCTGAACCGTTACCTCGCCCACACGCCGGGCCCGATCGAGGACGACCGCGGCCGCACCCTCGGCAGCCACGTCGGCCTGTCGTTCTACACGCTCGGCCAGCGAAAGGGCATCGGCATCGGCGGCGTCAGGGAGCGCGGCGCAGCGCGCGGCGGCAACGAGCATGCGCCGTGGTTCGTGGCGAGGAAAGACCTGGCCCGCAACGTCCTGCAGGTCGTGCAGGGCCACGACCACCCGTGGCTGCTGGCGAGCCGCCTGCACGGTGCCGACGCGAGCTGGGTCGCCGGCGCACCGCCGCCGCCGGGCCGCCATGCCGCGAAGACGCGCTATCGCCAGGCCGACGCGCCCTGCGAACTCGTCGCGGCCAATTCCGATGGCGGCATCGAGCTCGCGTTCGACGCGCCGCAATGGGCCGTCACGCCCGGCCAGTCGGCGGTGCTGTACGACGGCGACATCTGTCTCGGCGGCGCCGTCATCGATGCCGGGCCGCCGAGCGGCGCATGACAAGACCGCCTTCTCAAGCTATGTTCGCGCTATGTTCCGCGTTTCCCCGAACGGCCTTCCCCACGGTTCCAACGACAGGCGACCCCTCATGCGCATCACCCCCTGCCTGACTCTTCTCGCGGCGCTCGCCGTGCCCGCCATCGCCGAGGCGAACTGCTACTCGGTCTACGACGGCCAGAACCGGCTCGCGTTCCAGTCCAACGTCGCCCCGATCGACCTGTCGCTGCGCATCGCCGATGCCATGCGGGCGCGCTTTCCGGGCGGCTTCCTGGTCATGATTCCCGACGAGTCGCTGTGCCGCGAGTTCCGCGCCAGCGGCGCCGTGCCGCGCTTCAACACGACCGGCATCGCCAACGCCAAGACCCCCGACAACGAACTGCTGCTGGCGTCGCCGCTGCTGCGCGACACCCGCGCCACCGGCTACGGCGGCGAGCTCGGCGGCACCAGCCCGGCCGCCGGCGACGCACCCTCGCGGGAAGCGGTGCGCAGCGGTACCAGCGTCAACGTCAGGCGCCCGGCGCGACCCTGATTCCGTCGCGGCAGCAGCGCTGCTCATGTACCTGCCCGCCCATTTCGCAGAAACGCGCGTCGAGGTCCTGCACGGGTTCGTGCGCACGAACCCGTTCGGGCTCCTGATCAGCCACGACGGCAGCGGCCGACCCGAGGCCGACGGCATCCCCTTCGTGCTCGACGACGACCCCGCCGGCGGCCCCGGCATCCTGCGCGCGCACGTCGCCCGCGCCAACCCGGTCTGGCAGGCCGCTCGAAGCGTCGGCGAATCGCTGGTCGTGTTCCAGGGCGCGCACGGCTACGTCTCGCCGGCCTGGTATCCGAGCAAGGCCGAACACGGCAAGGTCGTGCCGACCTGGAACTACATCACCGTGCACGGCCGCGGCGCCGTTCGCGGCATCGAGGACCCGGCCTGGCTGCACGCCTTCGTGACGCGCCTGACCGACCGCCACGAAGGCCGCCGCGCCGCGCCGTGGGCGGTGAGCGACGCGCCCGCCGACTACGTCGCAGCGATGCTGCGTGCCATCGTCGGCATCGAGATCGTGCTGACGTCGCTGACCGGCAAGTGGAAGGTCAGCCAGAACCGCACCGCCACCGATCGGGCCGGCGTCGCCCGAGGTCTCGTCGACGAGAACGGCGCCGCCGGCGAAGCGCTGGCCGAGGCGGTTGGCGGCGGCGGCACCGCCGCGTGAAGCTGCGATTCGCGCGCGTCGCCGGCTGCGTCGGCGCCGCTTGTCTGTGGGCAGCGGCCACGCTGGCCGGCGCGCAACCGGCGCCGTTCGAAGACAGCCTGGGCCAGCGCCTGCTCGCCTGCACCGGCTGTCACGGCAAGGAAGGCCGCGCCGCCGCCGACGGCTACTACCCGCGCATCGCCGGCAAGCCCGCCGGTTATCTCTACAACCAGCTGCGCAACTTCCGCGACGGCCGCCGCCACTACGAGCTGATGGCCGGCCTGCTCGCGCCTCTTGGCGACGACTACCTGCGCGAGATCGCCGGCCACTTCGCCGGCCTCGAAGTGCCCTACGCCGTACCGCTTCCGGCCGCCGAGACCAGCGCCGTGCGGGCAGCGGGCGAAAGCCTGGTCCGGCGCGGTGACCCCGGCCGCGGCCTGCCGGCGTGCACGTCGTGCCACGGCACGGCGATGACCGGCCGCGCGCCCTTTATTCCCGGCCTGCTCGGCCTGCCGCGCGACTACCTGAATGCGCAGCTCGGCGCCTGGCGCAACGGCAAGCGTCGCGCCGCCGAGCCCGACTGCATGGCGAAGATCGCGGCGCTGCTCGCGCCCGCCGACATCGGCGCCGTGTCGGCCTGGCTGGCGTCGCAGCCGGTGCCGGCGGCCACCGCCCGGCCGGCCACCGCGAGCGAAGCGCTGCCGATGGCCTGCGGCGGCGTCGACGGCAGCGCCGCCGCAGCGGCTTCGGGCGCGCAGCGATGACGGGCAAGCGCTTCACGGTCTGGGCGTTCTCCGTGTCGGCGCTCGCCGCCGTGGTCGCGGCCGGCACGATCGCCTGGCTGAGCGTTCGCGACGACACGCCTTCGCAGCGCGGCGACGCGTCGGTCACCGGCAACGGCCTGGTCGGTCTCGGCGAGTACCTCGTTCGCGCCGGCAGTTGCGAGGGCTGCCACACCGAGCGCGGCGGCGCTCGCTTCGCCGGCGGCCGCGCCATCGAGACGCCGTTCGGCATCGTCTACTCGTCGAACCTCACGCCCGACGCCAGTGGCCTCGGCGGCTGGACCGGCGACGATTTCTGGCGTGCCCTTCACAACGGCCGCTCGCGCGACGGGCACCTGCTCTACCCGGCCTTTCCGTATCCGAACTACACCCGGCTGGCGCGCGGCGACGCCGACGCCATGTTCGCGTACCTGAAGAGCCTGGCGCCGGTCGCGGCCGCGCCGAAGCCGCACGCGCTGCGCTTCCCGTTCGACCAGGCGGCGGCGCTGGCCGCGTGGCGCGCGCTTTTCTTCCGACCCGCGGGCTTCCAGCCGGACCGGGAGCAGACGCCGTCGTGGAACCGCGGCGCCTACCTCGTCGAGACACTCGGCCATTGCAACGCCTGCCATTCGCAACGCAACGCCTTCGGTGCCACCGCCGGTCCGCTCGACCTCGCCGGCGGACTGATCCCGGTGCAGAACTGGTATGCGCCCTCGCTCAACGACCGCAACGAAGCGGGCGTCGAGACCTGGCCGGTGGCCGACGTGGTCGCGTTGCTGAAGACCGGCGTCAGCGCGCAGGCTTCCGTGCAGGGGCCGATGGCCGAGGTCGTCGCCGGCTCGACCCAGCACCTGCGTGATGCCGACCTGGTCGCGATGGCGACCTACCTGAAGAAGCTTCCCTCTCGCACGGTCAACGTCGTCGTCACCGAAGCGAGTGTCGGCAACGTCGGCAACAAGGCCGGGCGGGTGATCTACGAACGGCATTGCTCGGGTTGCCACGGCGAGCGCGGCGAGGGCGTCGCAGGCGCCTATCCGGCGCTGGCCGGTAACCGCGCGGTAACGCTCACGCCGGCCGCCAACCTCGTCCATATCGTGCTGCGCGGCGGCTTCCCACCGACCACCGCGGGCAACCCGCGGCCGTTCGGCATGCCGCCGTTCGCCACCGTGCTGAGCGATGAAGAAGTTGCGGCGGTGCTGTCGCATGTGCGGAGCACCTGGGGCAACCACGCGGCACCGGTATCGACGCTCGAGGTGGCGCGCTTTCGCGGCTCGGCGCGCTGAAGGCGCCGCCGCGGATCGACCGCGATCAGGTCGGGCTCAGAACGGGATGTCGTCGTCCATGTCGCTGAAGCCCGAGGGCGACGACTTCGCCGCCGGCCGGTTGGCGGCCGCGCCGGCCGGCCGCGCCGCCGGCGCCGGGCGCTGCTCGTAGCCGCCGCCGCCGCCGCCGCCGTCGTCGGACGGGCCCTGGCCCATGCCTTCGCGGCTGCCGAGCATCTGCATCTCGCTGGCGATGACCTCGGTCGAGTATTTTTCGGCGCCGTCCTTGTCGGTCCACTTGCGGGTCTTGAGGCGACCCTCCACATAGACCGAGCGGCCCTTCTTCAAATACTCGCCGGCGATCTCGGCCAGCTTGTCGTTGAAGACGACGCGGTGCCACTCGGTCTCCTCGACCTTCTCGCCGGAAGTCTTGTCTTTCCAGTTGCGCGAGGTGGCGATGCTGACGGTGCACCAGGCGACGCCGTTCGGGTTGTAGCGCACCTCGGGATCGCGGCCGAGGTTGCCGACGATGATCACTTTGTTGACTGAGGCCATGGCAGCGCTCCGGATGGTTCGTGGGGTTGGAAAGATTATGCGGCGACCCTCCCGGCAGCGCGATCCCTCGGGCGAGCTCCCCCGGACGGCGGGGCGCGGGTCCACCCCGGCGCGGGATGCGACGGCCGCGGGCCAGCCCTTACCATCTTCGCCATGAACGAAGCGCCGCCCGCAGCCCTCGGCGTCCTTCGCGAAGTCTTCGGCTACGAGTCGTTTCGCGGCACCCAGGCCGAGGTCATGGCCCAAGTGATTGCCGGCAACGACGCCCTCGTCCTGATGCCGACCGGCGGCGGCAAGAGCCTGTGCTACCAGGTGCCGGCGATCGTGCGCCACCGAGAAGGCCGCGGCGTCGCCATCGTCGTCAGCCCGCTGATCGCGCTCATGCACGACCAGGTCGGCGCCCTCGAGGAAGCCGGCGTCCATGCCGCTTTCCTCAACTCGACGCTGGAAGGCGCCGACGCCGCCCGCATCGAGCGCGAGATGATGAGCGGCCGGCTCGTGCTCCTCTACGCCGCGCCGGAGCGGATCGCGACGCCGCGGATGCTGGCGCAGCTCGACTCGCTGCACGAGCGCGGCCTGCTCTCGATGTTCGCGATCGACGAGGCCCATTGCGTCAGCCAGTGGGGTCACGACTTCCGCGAGGACTATCTGAAGCTGTCGGTGCTGCCGGAGCGCTACCCCAGCGTGCCGCGCGTGGCCCTCACCGCGACCGCCGACGCCCTGACCCGCGCCGACATGATCGAGCGCCTCGAGCTCGAGAAGGCGCGCCTCTTCATCAGCAGCTTCGACCGCCCGAACATCCGCTACGCCGTGGTCGAGAAGGACAACGCGCGCACGCAGCTGCTCCGCTTCATCCGCGACGAACACGAGGGCGACGCCGGCATCGTCTATTGCCAGACGCGAAAGAAGGTCGACGAGACCGCGGCCTGGCTGAACGAGGAAGGCGTCTCGGCGTGGCCGTATCACGCCGGGCTCGACGCCGCCGTGCGCCAGCGCAACCAGGACCGCTTCCTGCGCGAAGAGGGCGTGGTGATGGTCGCGACCATCGCCTTCGGCATGGGCATCGACAAGCCCGATGTGCGCTTCGTCGCCCACCTCGACCTGCCGAAGAACATCGAAGGCTATTACCAGGAGACCGGCCGCGGCGGCCGCGACGGCCTGCCCGCCGATGCCTGGATGGCCTACGGCCTCGCCGACGTGGTCAACCAGCGCCGGATGATCGACGAAGGGCCGGCCAACGAGGAGTTCAAGCGCGGCCAGCGCGGCAAGCTCGACGCCCTGCTCGCCCTCGCCGAAGCGCATGATTGCCGTCGGGTCCGCCTGCTCACCTATTTCGGCGAGCCGAGCGTCCCGTGCCAGCCGCACCAGAACGCCTGCGACAACTGCCGCGCCGCGCCGGCGACGTGGAACGCGACCGAGGCAGCCCGGATGGCGCTGTCGGGGATCTACCGGTTCCAGCAGGCCGGCGGCCAGCGCTTCGGTGCCGGCCACCTCATCGACGTGCTGCGCGGCAAGGCCACCGACAAGGTCGCGCAGTTCGGCCACGAGCGACTCAGCACCTTCGCCGTCGGTGCCGCGGTAAGCGAAACGCAATGGCGCGCCGTGCTGCGCCAGCTCATCGCCCTCGGCCATCTGCGCAGCGACGGCGACTACAACACGCTGGCGCTGACCGAGAGCTCTCGCGAGGTCCTGCGCGGCGAGGTCGCGCTGATGCTGCGCGAAGCGAGCCCGACGAGCGGCCGCAGCGAAGGCGGCGGCAGGAAGTCGCGAGGCGGTCGCGGCGGTGCCGCCAAGCCCCCGCCGCGCCCGCTCGACGCCGACGCCACCACGCGCTTCGCGTCGCTCAAGGCCTGGCGCGGCGAGGTCGCGAAGGCGCACAACCTGCCCGCCTACGTCGTCTTCCACGACGCCGCCCTCGCCGAGATGGCCGACCTGCGACCCGACACGCTCGACGCCCTCGGCGAGATCAGCGGCGTCGGTGCCAGGAAGCTCGCGGCCTACGGCGACGACATCCTGCGCGTGCTGCGCGAGACTTGAGTCGGTGCAGCCGGCGGC
>Ga0123338_10006259_pt1 | contig 10012 bp, 10 predicted proteins | sample grotaG_FD_89793 | JGI IMG/M metagenome (GOLD analysis project Ga0123338, IMG submission 89793) | Glacier valley bacterial and archeal communities from Borup Fiord, Nunavut, Canada, to study Microbial Dark Matter (Phase II) -... | ecosystem: Environmental > Aquatic > Freshwater > Ice > Glacier ...
CGATGTTCAAACGCGCCCGCCTGGGGATTAGTTACCTGCCGCAGGAAGCTTCGATCTTCCGCAAGCTGAGCGTGGAAGACAACCTGATGGCCATTCTGGAAACGCGCGATATGCGTTCCGCCGAACGCCGCAATAAGATGGACCATTTGATTGACCAACTGGGTTTGGACACGGTTCGGCGCAGTAAGGGCTATATGCTTTCCGGCGGTGAACGAAGGCGCGTGGAGATTGCGCGTTCGCTGGCGATTGACCCGCATTTTTTGCTGCTGGATGAGCCGTTTAGCGGTATCGATCCGATTCAGGTTCTGGAACTACAGCGGATTATCGGGGAACTGCGGCAATCGGGCCTTGGCATTCTGGTGACGGACCACAATGTGCGCGCCGCGCTCACGGTAGTGGACCGTGCGTACATTATCGGGAACGGACGAATTCTGGCGGAAGGCGTTCCGCAATCGCTGGCGCAGAATCCTGAGGTGAGGCGTGTGTACTTAGGCGAGGATTTCACGTTAGGCCATTAGGCGGCGTTCAGCGCAGCGGGCTTGTACAATAAGAGGTTCGTTGACCAATGCATATCCGTGATATTTTTGCCTCAGAAAAGACGACTGTTTCTTTTGAGTTTTTCCCGCCGAAAACAGAGGCGGATGCTCAGGCGCTTTACGAAAATATCGCTCAGTTAGAAGCGCTGCAGCCGTCTTTTGTTTCGGTGACATATGGGGCGGGTGGGAGCACGCGGGAACTGACGCATGATCTGGTGATCAGGCTCAAGAAGACTACAACGCTTGATCCGATTCCGCATCTTACCTGCGTCTGCCATACCGAGAGCGAGATTGAAGAGGTGCTGACCAAGTACGCTGTTGCCGGAGTGAACAATACGCTGGCGCTGGGCGGCGACGCTCCGCGCGATCTGGTGAACTATAAGCGCGCGGCGGATGCTTTTCAACATGCGGCGGATCTGGTGAGCTATATACGGCGATTTAACGAACGCGTCGGGCATCCTTCCAAGGGTTTCGGCATTGGCGTGGCCGGCTTTCCGGAGGGGCACCCGGGTACTCCGAACCGGCTTGAAGAACTTGATTACCTGAAAGCCAAAGTGGATGCGGGCGCGGATTACATCTGCACTCAGCTCTTTTTTGACAACCGGGATTTTTACGATTTCCGCGAGCGCTGCGAACTGGCGGGAATTCGCGTGCCGATCATCGCGGGTATCATGCCGCTTACCTCGCTAGGGGGGATGAAGCGCATGGCGCAATTGGCGCTGGGTGCGCGGTTCCCCGCCAAGCTGTTGCGGGCGCTGGGGAGGGCTTCAAACGAGCCCGAAGCCGTCAAGCGGGTGGGCGTGCATTGGGCGACTGAGCAGTGCCGGGATCTGCTAGATAACCAGGTCCGCGGTATCCATTTCTATACCTTGAACCGCTCCGATACCACGCGGCAAATTTATCAAAGCCTTGGCCTGCGGGATAGCGTGGCGCTGCGGCAAGCCGTGGTGCGTCCTGCTGCATAAGTTGCGGCGATTGGTTGAACTACACCGCATGTTACCCTCGTATTAGATTTCATGGCGACAAAAGCAGTTACTAAAGAGCCTTCCGTACCGCTGAGCGTTTGGGCACTTCCGGTGTTTGTAGCGTGGATGATTCCCGGCGGCGGGCACCTGATGTTGAAACGCCGAGGGCGGGCGATTTTGCTTGCGTTTTCCATCACGCTGATGTTCCTGACGGGCCTTGCGATGAGGGGCGCGATGTTTCAACTGGAACGTGGTGACCTGTTGACTACGGTGATTAATTATGGCGGGTTTGTCGCAAATCTGGCGACGGGTTCTCTGTATCTGCTTACCACCATGCTTGGTTACGCACAGTTAGATGTCGCGGGCCACGTTCACGATTACGGCACTAAGTTCCTGGTTACCGCGGGGCTGCTGAATATTCTGGCGATGGTGGATGTTTATGAAATTGCCACGGGGAAGAAAGATTAGTTATGCCGAAAATGAGTCTGTCGCACTTTGAGGCGGCGTTTTTGTTCGCCTTGTTCAGTTCCGTTGTGTTGGGCGTCGTAACGAAGAAGACGGATCATGACCGGCTTCGCTACGGTGCCACTTGCTTCGGTTATTTTCTGTTGGCTCTGTTCGGTATCGGTTGGGCCATGAAGCTTGGGCACGGCTAAAGGGCGCGAGCTTTAACGCACCAGCGCCTGCATCACGATCCATCTTTTTTCCCACTTCGGCAGAGAGATTCTTTGCGCCAGCACGTCGTATCCCGATGTGCGGATGCGGTCCAGCAGCCGTGAATAGATAGCGATAAGCGCCCAGAGCGAGGCGCGGCTCCGCTGGTGCACCATTCCGATTAAGGGTGCTGAATCGTCGTAACATTTACGCGCACGGCGCTCTTGGAACTCCATCAACTTATGAAAATTCGGAGTGTGTTTGCCCAGGGCGAGATCTTCCGGATCGACGTGAAATCTGACCAGATCTTCAGTGGGGAGATATTGCCGGCCTAGACCAGCATCCTCTCGGACATCGCGCAGGATGTTGGTGAGTTGGAAGGCGATACCGCAGGTTTCGGCGAGTTCGAGGGCGCGTGGAGAATCGAACCCGAAGATATGAACCGTAGTCATGCCGACGACTGAAGCAACCTTGTAGCAGTACCGATAGAGATCCTCAAAGTTTTCAATCGGTTCAGGCGTCAGGTCGCTGGCAACGCCATCGATCATGTCGAAAAAGTATTGGTGCGGGATGTGAAACCGATTGACGGCATCGTGGAACGCGGGCCAGATCGGGTGAGCGCCGTAGCAGCCCTGGAGCGCATTTTTCAACGCTTCACGCCACTGAATGATAGCGCCAACCGTGGCACCGGGCTCGTCGCTCAGGTCGTCGCAATAGCGCATGAAGGCGTAGACGGCGCACATGGCGTTCTTCTGACGGTTCGAGAGCAGGACGAAAGAATAGTAAAAGTTTTTCGCGCTTGACTTCGCCACCGCACGGCAGTATTGGTAAGACTGTTCAACCGTCATGCAACTCGCTTTTTCTTGAACGCCATGCGCGCCATGGTGCCAAGCAGGATTGCCACGCGTTCCGGCTTTGAAATTTTCGGGCGCTTCAAAAGCACATCGTAATCCTGAGTTTCGATCTTCTTCAGTATCGCAAGGCCGCCTTGCGTGAACAATTCCAGATCGAGCGCAAGGCGGCGATCCACGAGCGCGGGCAAGGGGCGCCCTTGATCGAACAATTCACGGGCCTTCGCGATGGCGTCCCGCATGGCAGCACGGAAACCGGGCGTAGCTCGGGAGCAGCGGAGATCGTCTTCAGTTACGCCGTGGCGAGCGAGCAAATCCTGCGGAAGATAGACACGATCTTTCGTGAGATCGACCGCAACGTCCTGCCAAAAGTTGGCAAGCTGCAATCCTGTGCATGTTGCGTCGGAGAGCTGCTGGCGCGCTGTATCGGAATAGCCGCAGAGATAGAGAACCAGATGACCAACCGGGTTTGCCGAATTCACGCAGTAGCGGAATAGTTCATCCCAATTGGCATAACGCGTCACCACCTGATCCTGGAGAAATGCGGTAATCAGGTCGGCAAATGGCGTTTCCGGTATCGAGTGCCGGGCCACGGTTTCGCGCAGCGCAAGAAAGACCGGGTGATCCGCATCGTTTGAAAACATGCGGCCCAGTGAACTTCGCCACCAGTGCAGCAAGCGGGTACTCTCGGCCAAGTCTCCAATTTCATCGCCCAGGTCATCGGCCCAACGGCAATAGGCGTAAACGTTGTAGAAATCCTGATGCAGGTGCCTGGGCAGCAGAAAGCTGACTACCTGAAAATTTTCGTAATGTGCGGTGGCAAGCCAGCGGGTGTAGCTCAAAGATTCCGCAATGGTCCAAACCCGCTGGGGCGCGAGAACAAAATCTTTGGGAGCAAGGAACCTACCCGTCATGGCAATATGGCGGTTTTCAGCGCGCCATTTTGAGCAGCTAGTTTTGCAAGAATGGCGGGCAAATCACAGAGCGTCGCTTCCTGACTTACGAACTGATTTGCGTTGATGTGTCCTTGGCAGATAATCTCAAATGCGCGGCGAATGTGATCGGGCGTGTGATGGAAGCTGGCCTTGCACGTGAGTTCGGAATAGTGGAGCAGGTTGGTATCGAGGGCGACGGTGGTACCCGAGGGCGGACCTCCAAAGAAGTTGACGGTACCGCCGCGACGGAGCATCCGCACGGAAGCGTCCCACGTTTCCGGCTTACCGACGGCTTCAATCACGATGTCACTTCCCTGCCCGGCGGTGAGCGAGAGCACGCCAGCTACGGGGTCGCCGAGGACACCGTCAGCGGCACCGAGAAGCTTGGCCCGGGCGACCTGCTCTTCGCGGCGGCCCACCGCAATCACGCGCGCGCCGCGCAGCTTAGCCAGGATCACAAACATCATGCCGATGGGCCCTAAACCGATCACCGTTACAGTATCGCCGGGCGTGGCGCCCGTGTCTTCGAGACCTTTTAAGACGCAGGCGAGCGGTTCAGTGAGGGCCGCGTCACGATACTCAATTCCTGCTGGAATTTCATGCGTATTTTTTTCCGCAATCCGAGCGGGCACGCGGATATATTCGGCATAAGCGCCGTTGTTGAAAAGCAGGTCATCGCACAGGTTGGGCTTGTCCTTCAGGCAATACCGACATCTGCCGCACGGGGCTGAGTTTGCAGCCACCACTCGTTTACCCAGGAATCTATCACCCGCCACCACATCGCCTGCGAACTCATGGCCAAAGAGCGCCGGGGGCACAATCATTTTGGCGTGATAACCGCGGCGGAATACCTTCACATCGGTTCCACACGTCAGTGCGGCTCGTACACGCACCAGAAGGTCGCCGGGAGACAACTCCGGCATGGGCACCTGTTCGATTTCGACATGCTCCTTACCGCGAAGCACCGCCGCCATCATCATTTGTTGCATTCGACAATCACTTTGAGCGATTCTCCGGTAGGATGCGTGGCCAAGTTGAAAGCTTCATTGATCCGCGCCAGCGGCATGCGGTGCGAGATGAGCCGTGCGACAGGAAGCCTGTTGCCGAAAACCAGCGCGGCCGATTCCTTCTGAAGATCGACTGAAGCGCTGTAGGAGCCGAAGAGTGTGCGCTCGCCGACGCATACCGCAGCGCCAGAGAGTTCGATGCGTTCTTTGTCGGATGTTTGTGCAAACAGGCAGATTTTCGCGCCGGGCCGGGATACAGCGACGGCTTGCTCCACCAGGCCTTTTGCCGCGGTAGCAACGAAAACCAGATCCGCGCCGCGGCCTTCTGTTCTGGATTTCAGTTCGAAGGCGATGTCGGACGAGCGTGGGTGGAACGATGCTTCCGCGCCGCATTGGAGGGATAACGCAAGGCGGGAGGCGATAGTATCTGAGGCGATCACACGTACACCGCGATCCGCCAGCAACATAGTGAAGAGTAACCCGATGGGTCCCTGGCCTATCACTAGTGCGACTTCGCCGGGTGCGGCACCGGACGTGTGTACTGCTTTCAAACAGGTATTGAGAGGCTCCACAAATGAGGCTTGCTCAAACGATACGCCACTGGGGATGCGTTCCACTCCATCGCGGACAATCCAATCCATGACGCGGACATATTGGGAAAAACCGCCGCCCGCGGGTTCGAATCCCGCTGTTACGCCCACCTTTTTATAAACCGGACATTGCGCATAAAGTTTTCGCTGACAGTAGAAACATTCGCGGCATGGAATATGGTGAAACACAATCACGCGGTCGCCGGCGCGATAATCTTTCACAGCGGAACCCACCTGCGCCACTACTCCCGCAGTCTCATGGCCATAGATGCGCGGCGGAGGCAGTAAGTTATACTCCACTTTTTTCAAATCAGTGTGGCATACGCCGCAAGCTTCCACACGGATGAGCAGTTCCCCTTCGCCGATTTGTGGAGTTGCCACTTCTTCCACGGTGACGACACTTTCGCCACGATACACGGCGGCCCGCATGGTGCTTGGAACTTCAGAACTGGCAGGCATCGAGAAACTCTCCTAAAGATTGAGATGCCGCGGCCGTGCGGCGCGCCAGACGAATCAGTTCGGGAAATCTGCGGAATGGATGGCGCAGGGCAGAGGTAAGCACGCGGGCCGTACTGATTTTGCCATTGGGCAATATGGCCGCGCTGAAGTCATTGGCGAACGTTTCGCCGGCAAGGTCACTGACGGATTTGATGCAGTAGAACTGAAGGCCCGCCAGACCCGCTGCTTCCATTTCGACGGCGATAAACCCCTCCGAACGGAGCCGCTGCTTTTCGCGCGCGGTACCAGCGATTTGCGAGACGGAGGCAACTGGACCGTTCACATAAGGCCGGCCGCTTTTGACGGACATGTGGCTGCTGGAAACAACGATATCAGCGATCTTCAGCGTGGGATCAAGCGCCCCGCAGAACCCGATATTGCACAGCCGTTCAAACGCGGCAGATTCCGCGGCCAGACGGGCGCGCTCCCAGCCGGCACCATTGGCGACCGCGATAACCGGCCGCCCCTTTCGCAGGCCCGAGCGCGCCCAGTGCACCGGAAGATTCAGGGGACGCACGTCCTGCCAAAACTTCAGCGTTCCCGTAAACTCACGCGGTTCCGCGGCCAGGAAAAGAATGTCAGCAGTAGCCATTCGCCTCAAACCATTTGACGGCGCGCGTGAGCGCGGCATCCACGGGGCCGGGCCGGTAGCCTAATTCGCGCTCCGCTTTTGTGTGCGATACCCACATCTTCTTTCTTGCCATTTTGACGGCATCGAGAGGCGCGCGGGGCGGCTTTCCGGAAACGCGCGCCCAAGCCGTGGTGACTACGCCAGCGGTATAGGCGACAAAATAGGGAAGCTTGATGGTGGGAGCAGGCTTGCCTGTAATGGCGGATAGCTGTTTCAAAATCTGCTGGAGCGTCAAATTTTCGCAGCCTAAAATGTAGCGCTCTCCCGGGCGCCCTTGCTGCTCGGCGAGCAAGTGCCCCGCCGCCACATCGCGCACATCCACCAGATTCAAACCTGTATCGATAAACGCCGGCATCTTGCCTTTCAAAAAATCGAGAATGATGGCGCCGGTCGCGGTGGGCTTGGCATCAAAGTCACCTACGGGGGCCGTGGGATTCAGGATCACAATCGGAAGCTCGCGCTCAGCAAGGGCTGCTTGTTCGGCCAGAAATTTGGATTTCTTGTAAGCTCCCGACATTTGCTCAACTGTGACGGGCAGGGTCTCATCAGGAGGCTCAATGCAGCCGACAGTACTGGTGTAAACCATGCGGCTGGCACCGGCTTGCCTGGCTGCCGTAATCAGATTTTTCGTACCCTCAACATTGCTCAAGTAGAGCTCATTCGGATCTTTCGCCCAAAGGCGGTAATCCGCAGCCACGTGATAGACAACATCGCAACCGGCGGCGGCCCGCTTTAAAGAAGCGGCATCCCGCAGGTCACCGGTCACTACTTGGGCACCTTCGAGCTCGCGCAGGTGACTGGCGGAACGCACCAGTGCCCGAACGGAACGGCCCTGATCAAGCAACTGGCGCGCGACATGGTGGCCCAGGAAACCTGACGCACCCGTAACCAGAACAGGCTTCACCGCCTAACGCCCCTGGCGAGTCTTTTGGTAGGCAGCCAGCGCGAGCAGGGGAAAATAGAGCCGGTACATGTGATAGTTCAGATAGAACACCTTGGGAAAGCCGGTGCCTGTCGCGAGTGCTTCCGGCCACTGGCCGTCAGAGGTTTGCGTTCTGACCAGATACTCAATGCCGTGCTGCAGGCTGGAGCTATTGGTATCCCCGCCCGCGATCAGCCCCAGAATTGCCCACGCCGTTTGGGAGGGCGTGGATTTGGCATCGGTATAGATGCCGTTGTCGTAACTGGCGCAGCTTTCGCCCCAGCCGCCATCGGCATGTTGAATGGAGCGAATCCATTCATTGGCGCGCTGGATGTGCGGTTCATGTTCGTCTTCGCCCGCTGCCTGCAATCCGCGGAGGGCGAAACAGGTGCCATAGATATAGGCGACACCCCAGCGGCCGTACCAACTGCCGTCGGCGGTTTGCGTGCGGATCAGGTAATCGACGCCGCGCTGGACGGGCGCATCTTTGAGCGACATTCCGTTTGCGCCCAGTGCTTCCAGCACGCGGCCGGTAATGTCGGCGCACGTCGGATCGAGCATGGCATTGTGATCCGCGAAGGGCACGTAACTCAGGATTTCCCAATTGTTATCGACATCGAAAGCGGCCCACCCGCCATCACGGGATTGCATGGCAAGAAGCCAGTTAATGGCGCGCTTTTCACAGGCGCGCTGTGCCGGTTGGTTCGCGGCGCGGGCATGGCAGAAACTGAGCAACACCATGGCGGTGTCGTCGATATCCGGGTAATGATCGTTGCGAAACTCAAAAGCCCATCCAGAGGGCTCGGTGGAAGGCCGCTTCACGCTCCAATCGCCGGCCCGGCGGATTTCCTTGCTGAGGAGCCAATCGGCAGACCTCTGTTGAGCGGCTTCGATGGTAGCGGCGGGCACGGCTTCGCCCAGGGCATAACTGGCGATTGCAGAATCCCACACGGGCGAGAAACAAGGCTGGAAGAAGAAGCGCTCGCCATCGTCCACCAGCAGATGTTCAAAGCAGCGGACCGCTTCCTTGCGCATGGGATGGTCCGCCGCATAGCCCAAGCAATCGAATGCCATGATGGCGTACATCATGGGGGGGTAAATGGCACCGAGGCCATCCGAATGTTTCAGATGCTCCACCATCCAGTGCTCGCATTTGCGGATGGCGCTTTTGCGGATGCGCTCGACACCATACTTTTCCCACAGCTTCAGGATGCGGTCCGATTGGATGAAAGTGTTGCGCAGCGTGAGCCAGGGTTCGCCGCTCGGAAGCGCGAAGCTTCTGGTGGGCTGGTGAATCTCATCAAGCGTGAAACCGGCGGGTACCGGACGCTTGGGGTTCGAAGAATGAACGATGGCGAGCGCGATCACGATGGCCCGCGTCCAGGACGACATCTGGTAAATGATGCCGCCGGGAAGCAGCATCAGTTCGGGCGGGATGCTGGGGGTGTGTTCGCGCGGGTAAAGATCGAACAGGCCGAGGTTTACTTTTACGTAGCTATTGGCGTTCTGCAATCCGCCGAGAGAGAGGATGCTTTCGCGAAGGCGCTCCATGCGCGAATCCCCAGCCGACAGGCCAGCCACCTTCAGCGCGAAGTAAGCTTTGCAGCAGGCCGAGATTTCGGAAGGACCTTCCACATAGATATTGAACCCGCCATCGTTCAACTGCCGAGCCAGGATTGACTGAACGGCTTTTTGGATACGCGGGGTTTTGGAATGGGTCCAGACCCCATCGACGGGCGGGTACATCCATAACTGGAGCAGGATAAAATCGCTTTCGAGCGTGGTGTCGGCTGTAAGTTCCGCGCACCAGTAACCGCTTGGGTCCTGCTGCTTCAGCAGAGCCTGGACGGCTAGATCGATGCGTTCTGCTACCGCGGCTTGCAGGGGAACCCGCAGTGTGGCACCAGCGCTCATCGGCTCGCGATCTGTGACAGGCCCGAAATTTGCGCTAAACCGCTGTGATTTTGTAGCTCGCCGGGAAGCGAGAAGCGTACGTCTTCTTCCACCAGTTCCACCTCTTCCAGTTGCGTAAACCCTTCGCCGCGCAATCCTTCCACAAGTTCTTCCACCAGGTGCTCCGGGGCAGAGGCTCCAGCGGTGACGGCGATATTCTTGGCACCGTGCAACCAAGCCGGATCCACGTCGTTCCAGTCATTCACCAGATATCCGCGCACTCCGAAGTTGCCGCCCACTTCCACCAGACGCTTGGAATTTGAACTATTTGCGGAACCGACAACCAGCAGCAGATCGCAAAACTCGGAGACGCCTTTTACAGCCATCTGGCGATTTTCCGTCGCGTAGCAAATGTCCTGCGATTTCGGGCCCTGGATCATGGGAAAACGCTCTTTCAGGCGCTCCACAATGTGGGTGGTTTCATCTAAACTGAGCGTGGTCTGCGTAAGATAAGCTACGCGCGTGGGGTC
>Ga0123338_10006264_pt1 | contig 10008 bp, 8 predicted proteins | sample grotaG_FD_89793 | JGI IMG/M metagenome (GOLD analysis project Ga0123338, IMG submission 89793) | Glacier valley bacterial and archeal communities from Borup Fiord, Nunavut, Canada, to study Microbial Dark Matter (Phase II) -... | ecosystem: Environmental > Aquatic > Freshwater > Ice > Glacier ...
CACCAGCGTATCGACCGACTGGCTGATGCTGCCGACGAAGACCATGCTGGCCGACGCCGAGATAGCATCGCGGCCGCGGGAGAACGATCCGTTGGCCATGTAGCCCTTCATGATCTGGATGCCATCCGGATCCTTGAAGCTGATCCCTGCGACCTCGTCGAACCCAACAACATCCCAGAGTCCGACAGGCCATGCCCGCGTATCGGCGAGCGAGTGTGGGGGTAAGTGACGAGCTTGATCGTCTGCGTTTTTCCCTCACGGCGGCCCCGCCAAAGGGAATTGGTGCGTCCGGATTTTGCGATCTGAACTACGAGGTTTTGCGATTACAGGCCGGACATTATAAGAATGTCCGGACGCTTGCGACGGGCGTTTGCGCGAAGCCACGCATCGGTCAACACCATCTTTGCCATCGTTATCGCTCTTCGATGATCACCACGACACGTTATCGGATACACGCACTTCACACACCATACGGAACACATCCGGGCACGATGACACACTAAGAAACGTCAAAGCTGGTTTCCGAAGCAAATCTGTGTGAGAAAAATCATTAAGAAACAGTGGGTTGGAACAATTTGGCCTGATTGAAATGCTGTACACCCTTACGCGCCCGTAGCTCAGCTGGATAGAGCACGGGACTTCTAATCCTGAGGTCGCTGGTTCGAACCCAGCCGGGCGCACCAGTCTTATGTCCTTCACAAGCAGAGTTGCGCCGCGTTTTCAGCGGTAGCGTTCAAATGGCGTCGCGATCAGGCATGGGGCTCGCATATGCGGGCCTCATCACCGCCCAAGGAATTGCCGCATCGGTATCCGTAACGACGCCGCCGCGCAACCGACGGGTAGCAGCGGCGGTTCGGTCGAGAGGTAGATCAACCCACCTCCGAAATTACCGGTCAGCTGACCTGCATCAGAATTTGACCGTTCCCTCGACGCCGAAGGTGCGCGGTGCGCCGCGGGTTAGGTAATCCTGGTAAAAGGCATTCAGATTCAACCCATAGACATAATAGAATTTGTTGGACAGGTTCTTGCCCCAAACGCTTACGCTCAGACGATCGTCATAGGTGTAGGTGAGGCGCGCGTTGAACAGCCAATAGGCCGGATTTCCGCAGGCGAGTTCGGGTGTTGCACTGAGTACCCGGCTACCGGCGGCCGGCGCGGTGCACGGCGATTGGCCATAATCTTTGAACGGGTCGAAATAGTAGCGACCCATATACTGGGTATCGCCGCGCAGCCGCAACTGATGCTTGTCGGCCTTGACCAGATCGAAGTCGAAGCCGGCCGCCAGCGTGACGCCCGGGGCGTTGGGGAACGGATTGCCGTTGATGTTCCGGGTCAGCGCAGCCGGATCGGCGGGATTGATGGTGTTGCCGCGATATTTGCTATTCAACAATCCAAGCGATGCATCGAACGACAGTCGATCCGAGACCTTCGCCTGCAACTCCGCCTCACCGCCGAAAATTCGGCCATTTGCCGACCGCAGGAACGAGGTCGCGCCGATGATCTGCGCGATCTGTTGATTCGAATAATCGTAATAGAAGCCGGCGAGGTTGAGCTGCAGCCGCTTGTCGAAGAAACGCGACTTCAACCCGACTTCGTAGGCGTCGACCTTTTCGGGATTGAGGAAATAGACCTGCCCAATGTCCTGATAGGCAAGGCCATTGTAGCTGCCGGCGCGGAAGCCGCGCGAAAAGCTGGCATAGCTCAGGATATCGTCGGCAAACTTGTAGCCGGCGACGAGCCGCCCGGTCAGCTTCCCGGTCTTCTGCTGCTGGTTGACGAGTGGCAGGCCGGGATTGAACGGCACGCTGTACGGCACGAGGCTGCCGATCACACCGGTCCCGGCGAGGTTGAACAGTACGGTCCGCGCATCCTTGTATTTGACCGTATCCCAGCTGTAGCGGAGCCCGAGCGTCAGGGTCAGCTTGTCGGTCAGCTCATAACTGCCCTCGCCGTAGAGCGCCGTCGACGGGCGGTCGATCGTGAACCGCTGTTCGGCAAGGATCGGCCCGAACGGCGGTGCGCCGGCCGCGGCACATGCCGCCTGCGCCGCGGTTCCGCCGGCGGTGTTGGTCGCCGCCACATCGGCGTTGAAGGCGATCAGCGAGCGGGCGTCGTAAAAACCGTTGGGATTGATGACGATCGGTGCGCAAAACCCGGGAGATGCCGGTGTCAGTGCCGGGTTGACCGCAAAGGCAGGTATCGTGCGCAGCGAATTGCCGACCGCGATCGGGATGTTGTTGAAGCCGCCGGGCACGCCGGCACCGAGCAGCAGCGGCCGGAGGAAGCCGAAGAAGTCGGGCTGGTTGACGGTGCGGATCTCGTCGCGCCCGTAATAGGCACCGACGATTCCCTTGAAGCGCCCGCCATCGTAGTTGAGCCGCAGGTCCTGGTTGAAGTTCTTGCTGACCGAATTGTAGCGGATGGCGCAGACATTGTTGGGTGACCCATCGCAGTCGAAGGGCGCCAGCCGGAGTTCGCCCCAGTCGTAACCGGTGATCGACGTCAGCTTGAAGGCATCCGACAATTCGACGCCGATATTGAGCGAGCCGCCGTACGAGGCCGTGTAGTACCGCCCGCCGGTATCGGCCTGGATCTCGTTCTGGCGCAATACCCGGCCGCCGAGTTCCGGCCGCGGGGCGAATCGCGAATAGCCGGCGGCGTCGGTGCGGCCCTGCAGATAACCGATACCATAGGGCAGGTCCTGCCACGGATTGGAGCGGGCACCATAGACCTTCGCCGTGATGTCGACGGCACCGGCCTTGTAGCGCGCGCTGATCCGGCCCGAGATATTGTCCGACGTGGAGAAGTCGCGCTTCTGCGTCGGGTTGTAGGTATAGCCGCCGCCTTTTGCGACGGTGCCGGCGATGCGGATGCCGAAGGTGTCTGGGATAAAGGTCGCTTCGGCCGCGCCTTGAGCGGTAAAGCGGTTGTAATTGCCATAGCCCGCAGTGAGATAGCCGTTGGTGCCGCCAAGCTCGGGGCGCCGGGTGATGAAGTTGATCGCGCCGCCCGTTGTGTTGCGGCCGTACAGTGTACCCTGCGGGCCGCGCAGCACTTCGATGCGCTCGAGATCGAACAGCTGCTGCCCATGCGCGGCGCGGAAGCTTTGGTAGACTTCGTCGACATAGACCCCGATCGGCGATGCGGTCGAAGCCGAGAACTCGTTGGCGACCGAAACCCCGCGCAGCGAGAAATTCGGCTGCGTACTCGAATAGGCGCTGGTGACCTGCAGGTTGGGCAGGCTGCCCATCAGGTCGCTCGTCTGAACGATGCCGCGCGCCTGCAGCGCATCGAAGCTCAGCGCCGAGATCGCCGCCGGAACATCCTGCAGGTTCTGGGCGCGCTTCTGCGCGGTGACGACGATCTCCTCGAGCCCGGCCGAGGGCGATGCGGTTTGCGCCAGGGCGGTGTTGCCGATCAGCGCGCTCGATCCGAGCAGAAATGCGGTGCGAAAAGTCCTCATGATCCATCCCCTCGTGGTGTTGTATTTATTATTCGGGCAGCAAGATACTCATCGTCCCGGTGCAGGCGTCGATCCCTTCCGGCCCAAGCTGGCGACCGATCCCGGATGCCCGCCACCGCCGAACGGCATTCCGAAATCCAGGATATGATTGCCGTTGATGCCGACGGTGGCATTCATGCCCGCCCCCCGGCCGCTTCGACCGCGCGGCTCAGGCCAGCGAGGCGGATCAACTCCTCGTGCAGTTCGAACCAGACGGTGTGATAGCTGTCGAGCAGCGGCGCCGCGACGAAGCGGTGATCGCCGGCGTCGATCGCGGCAAGCGCCGTCGCCAGCCGGTCGGCGTAGCGGGCGAGCCGCGGTTCAAGCCCGGCGACGCGCGCGATCAACGTGCGGATGTCGGTATCGATCGCCGTCAACCGGGCCAGCACCGCGGCATCATAGGCTGTGTCCCGATGATCGTTGATCGTCCCGCTGCGCACCTGCCAGTCGGCGACGACCGCTTTGAAGGCGGCATTGGGCGGGTGAAAGTCAGCGTACAGCGCCGACATCGCCGAGCCGTCGATGCGCCCGCGCGCAGTGTTCCAGCAGTCGACCGCGGCCGCCTGCCCGGCCGGGGTCAGCCGCACGCCAAGCTTGGTTTCGCTTGCCAGCCCGTCGGCCTGCAGCCGGGCCAGGTCATCGGCGACGGGCGCGCCGACCATGGTTTCGAGCGTCGCCGGGCTGGCGAAGCCGCGCAGCTTGAGCGCGATCAGCAGGGCATCCGTGCTCATGCCGCCCGCAATGCCCGCGCTGCGAACCGCGGACCCGGGGCACTGTTCCAGCGCGCCCGCAGCGTCGCCTTGTCGAGCTTGCCGGTCTCGCTGCGGGCCAGCGTCTCGAACGCGATGAACCGCGGCCGCTTGGCGGGAGCCAGCACATGGCTCAGCGCGTCGAGCAGCGCGGTCGCCGCCGCCTCGGTCGCCGGCAGCGCGGCCGTCGGCTGCACCACCGCCATCACCACTTCGCCGCGATCGGCGTCGGCCACGCCGAACACCGCGCAGTCGGCCACCCCCGGCAGCGCCGCCAGCGCATCCTCGATCTCGCGCGGGTAGACGTTGACCCCGCCCGAGATGATGGTGAACGCGGCGCGGTCGGTAAGGAACAGATAGCCGTCGACGTCGACATGACCGACATCGCCCATCGTCGCCCAGCCGTGCGCCGAATGCGCCGCCGCGGTCTTTTCGGGTGCATTGTGATAAGCGAGCCCGGGTGTGCCGGAGAAATACACCGTGCCGGTCGAGTCCGGCCCCAGTTCGCTGCCGTCGGCACCGAGCACGTGGAGGCCGCAGCCGCAGGCGCGCCCCACCGTGCCCGGCCGCGCCAGCCATTCCGCCGACGTCACGTGGGTGAAGCCGAGGCTTTCGGTGCCCGAATAATATTCGTGCAGAATCGGTCCCCACCATTCGATCATCGCGCGCTTGATGTGCGGCGGACACGGCGCACCGGCGTGGATCGCGCAGCGGTGGGTCGACAGATCATAGGCAGCGCGCAGGGCGGCGGGCAGCGATAGCAGCCGCGCCAGCATCGTCGGCACCCATTGGCTGTGCGTCACCCGGTGCGCCGCGATCGCCGCCAGCGCCGCCTCGGCATCGAATCGTGCCAGCCCGACCACGGTGCCGCCGACCCGCAGCAGGTTCATTGCAAAGCGCAGCGGTGCCGCATGATAGAGCGGTGCCGGCGACAGCAGCACGCTATCGCGGTCCAGCCCGAACAGCAGCCGGGCGCGCGCGGTACGCCGGGTTTCGCTGCCCAGCGGGGCGAGCGTCAGCGCGCGCTTGACTCCTTTGGGCCGGCCGGTCGTCCCGCTCGTGTACAGCATGTCGCCGCCCTCGACCGCCGGTGCGCGCGGCGCGGCGCAGGGCGCGAGCGCCTCCGCCAGCGTCCACCGCTGCAGCGCGGTCGTCGCCGCGACCGCAGCCTGATCGTCACCGTGGACCAGCGCGCGCGCGCCGGAGTCGGCGAGCAGGTAGGCCAGTTCGGACGTCGTCGCCTGCGCCGGAACCGGCAGCAGGTAAAGGCCGGACCGCTGTGCCGCCCAGGCGGCGGCGAGGAAATCGCAGCCGTTGCCAGCAAACAGGGCGACGGTATCGCCCGGCTCCAGGCCCGCCGCCTGCAGCCGGGCCGCCGCGTCGGACGACCAGCGGTCGAGCTCGGCATAGCGCATGCGCGTCTCGCCGAATACCACGGCCAAGCGGTCCGGACTGGCAGCGGCCACGATGCCGGGATGCTCGAGCACCGTCACGGCGCAACAGCCTGCGGAAAATGCGCGGTCTCGTTGACGCTCATCACCACCAGCTGCTGCAGCGAATGGCCACGCAGCCGCGTCACCGAGCCATAAGCGGGCACGAACCGCGCCTCGTCCGGCAGCCCGAGCGCATGGGCGAGCAGCAGGTTGATCGGAAAACCGTGGGTATAGACCACCGTCCGGACGCCGCCCGCCAGAACGTTTCGAAATCCCTCCAGCACATCGGCGCGAAAATGCGCTGCATCGACGCCGAAATAGGCGAGCGGCCCGGCGAGGAACCGCGCCCATTCGCCTTCGCCCTGCGCGCGCACCATCTCGATGCTGGCATAGCGCCCGGTCAGGCGGTCGATCTCGCCGAGCAGCGGCTCGACGGCGATCGGCAGCTTTAGCGCGTCGCCGAGCGGCCGCGCGGTTTCGCGAGCGCGGATCATGCCACTCGCGACGATGCGCTGGACGGCCTCCCCGGCAAGCAGCGCCGCCGTCCAGGCGGCCTGCTGCTCCCCTTCCGCGCAAAGCGGCGGGTCGCCGGCAAAATCCGGTGTCACCGCCGGCTTGCCATGACGGACCAGGATCAATTCCAACCGCGAAAGCCCCCAAAACATGACATCACTATCATGAATTATTCATTCGCGTTTTCGGTGTCGAGGACTTTAATCGTCGCATCCGTCTAACGGCCGGCTGCAGCGGCGCGCAGGGCGTGGAAGCCGCCATCGACCTTCAGGTCGACGCCGTTCACCCAGCCGCTCTCGCCAGTCAGCAGCCAGTCGATGACCGCGGCAATATCGCCGGCGGTGCCGTGGCGTCCCGTCAGCCGTGCGGCGGCGTCCAGCCGCGCCTTGCCCATGCTCGCTTCGAAATCCGCGAGGATCGGTGTCTCGACCGGCCCCGGCGACACGCCGTTGACGCGGACGGCAGGATGCAGCGCCGCCGCCGTCAGCTGCACCCATAGGTTGAGCGCGCGCTTGGACACCTCGTAGGCGGTGACCCCGTCGAGCGGTTCGGACCCGCCATCGATCAGCGCCCGCAGCCGGGCGTCGTCCCAGGTGCAGCGATGCGCGGTGACCGACGAGACCGCAACCACCGCGCCGCCCGCGCCGATCCGATCGCCGAGCCGCCGTGTCAGCTGCACGGGGGCATGCAGGTTGACCGCCAGGACGACGTCGCCCGGCAGCGTTCCGGGTACGCCGGCGACATGCGCGATGCCGGTCAATGCCGGCACGCGCGCGGCTGCTGCGTCGATCGCCGCTGAATCGGCGAGGTCGCAGACGATGTCGGCACCGCCGTGGCGATCGAGGACAAGCACTGCCTCCCCCCGGGCGCGCAAACGGGCCGTCAGCGCGGCGCCTATGCCGCTCATGCCGCCGGTGACGAGGATCATCGCCAGCGGACCATCAGCCGCCGGGTCGCGGCGAACCAGTTGCTCGGCGCGCGCTCGGCCGGTGCCACGATCTCGATCTCGGCGATGTCCCGCACCATCGCCTCGAGGAACAGCCGTGCCTCGAGCCGGGCCAGATGGGCGCCGAGGCAGAAATGCGGCCCCTGCCCGAAGCCGAGGTGGCGGTTGGGGCTGCGCGCGATATCGAAGCGGTCGGGATCGGCGAAGACCCGCTCGTCGCGATTGGCGCTGGCGAACCACAGTACGACCTTCGCGCCCGCCGGCAGCTGCATGCCGTGCAGCGTCGTGTTTTCGGCAAGCGTCCGACGCATCTGCATCACCGGCGAGACCAGCCGACACATCTCCTCGACCGCAAGCGCGCCGACCGCCGGATCGGCACGCAGCCGGGCAAGCGCCTTCGGTGTCGCGACCAGTGCCTCCAGCCCTTCGGCAAGCAGGAAACGTGTGGTTTCGTTGCCGGCGACGGTCAGCAGCATGAAATAGGCGTCGAGAATTCCGGCGGCGTCCGGGCCATCGAAGTGACCGACCAGCGCGCTCGCCACGTCGTCGGCCGCGCGGTTGCGCTTTTCGGCTGCCAGCGTGCGGAAATAGTCGAACAGGCTGGCGCGGCATGCCGCCTGCTGGTCATCGGAGGCGTTGATGTCGGACATCGCATTGGCCCACAGCGTCAGCCGTTCGGCATCGCCTGCCGGCACGCCGAGCACCTCGGCGATCACGATCATCGGCAAGCGTTTCGCGATGGTTTCCACGAAGTCGAATGCCTCACCGCGCGGGGCCTCGGCGATCAGCCGGTCGACGATGGTGGCGATCCGCGCGCCGTGACGGACCATCGCTGCGCGCGACATCGCGACCAGAGCGGGATTGCGGAGCTGCGAGTGCAGCGCGCCGTCGGCGTTGTGGACCGACGCATGGCCATGGCCTTCGGCGCGCTTGTCGCGGATTTGCGTGCCTTTGCCGGATTGGAAGCGCCTGGTATCGCGTGCCGCCATCGACACGTCGTCGTAGCGGGTCAGGTTCCAGAAGCCCGGGCCCCCGGGTTCGGGGTTGAAATGCACCGGCGCGCTGTCGCGCAGCGTCTTGAACAGCGCCGGTTCGCAGCGTGCCGCGAACGGTGCCGTGTCCAGCAAATCGATCACTGCGCGCCGGCGAACAACGTCCGGTACCAGATCAGCCCGCAGGCATGGCCAAGTTCGTCGAGCCGTTCCTGGCGCGGCCGCTGCGGCTCAAGCCCGACCTGAACATAGGCCAGTTGCTCGGTCATCGCGCCCAGCGCCTCGGCCGCCATCTCGGCGGTGAGGCCCGGTTGTACCAGCCCTTCGGTGATCAGCCGCTGTAACCACAAGGTGGTACGATCCGTGAAGATGCGGCGCATCCGCAGCCAGTAATCGAGGAACCCGGCCGACGAACCATAAGACGCCGCCTCACGGGCGACGCGCAGCAAATGGCGGTGTTCGGCATAAAGGTGGAAAAACGCGCTGTTGCGCCGGACGAGTTCGGCCTCGGTCGGTACCGGCCGGCTGCCCGGCGCGCGCGCCGTGCTACGCGACAGCGTTTCGTAAAGGCGTTCGAGAACCCCATGCAGCAGTTCCGACTTGTCCCGAAAATGCCGGTAGAAATTACCGTGGCTGGTGCCGGCGATGGAGACGACATCGGCGACCCGGGTGCGGTCATAGCCATATTCGGCGAAGGCGACGCCGCCCGCCTCGATTAGCCTGGCGCGCATGACCTGGCCTTTGGGCGTCGGCGCGAGCATCAACGCCGGCGTTGTCGCATCAGGCCGGGAAGCAAGGCTGGCTGGATTTGTCATCTCGCAAAAAGCTGATACCAGTATCACAAATAACAGACAAGTGGGGTGGAGGTGACGCACGAGTGGAATGACGCGGGCGCCGTACGTGCAGTCGTCGCGCAAAGCGCATCCGCCGGACGCTGGATCGTCGACAACGACCCGTCGCCACGTTTTCCACTCTATACCCGGTCCAATGTCGCCGAAGTCTTCCCCGATGTGGTGCAGCCGTTCAGCTGGACATTATGGGGTATCCGCCACGCCGAGCCCGGCTGGCGCGAGGCATTCGTCAATCTGGGCGCGTTCGACTGGGACGAATTCACGCCCGATCGCATGGAGGTGCTCGGGGTCTTCGGCGGCTATTGCTACCTCAACGTCTCCGCCAGCCGAATCTTCGGGGCCCGTACACCTGGGCTCTCGGCGCAGGCGATCGATGCCAGTTTCTTCGGCGGGCAGCCCGGCGTACCGCCTTATCTCGAAGCCCCCGGCGACACGTCGCCGGTCCATTCCGCGCGGCTGGCCGCAATGCTCGGCTGGCTGTTCGCTGCGACCGCACTTCCCGATATCGAGGCGATGCGCGTGGAAGTGGCGGCGCTCCGTGCGGCGCGACCCGACCTGTCGGCGATGCACGACGAGGCCTTGCTGGGTTATGTGACCGGACTGTGCGACGGTTATTGGCGGCGCTTCTGGGTCCGTCATATAGAGGCGACCTATCATTCGACCGTGCCGGCGGGCGTCGTCGCGGGGGTGGCGGCCGCGATCGGCCGGCCCGAACTCGTCGCCGACCTGCTGACGTCGGACAGCGTGGTCGACTCGGCGCTGCCGGCGCATGCGCTGTGGGCACTGTCGCGGCAGGTCGGCGGTTCGGAGGTGTTGACCGCGCTCTTCGATGCCGGGCTGCCAGGGCTTGAGGTGCGGTTGCGCGGCGATGCACCGCTGTTCGCGGCAGCGCTCGATGACTTCGTTCGGGATTTCGGCTTTCGGGGACCGATGGAGTGGGAGCTGCGCTCGCGCGCCTGGGAGATCGATCTCGGCACCCCGCTCGCGGCGATCGACCGGATGCGCGGTCAGTCGGACGAGCA
>Ga0123338_10006266_pt1 | contig 10008 bp, 8 predicted proteins | sample grotaG_FD_89793 | JGI IMG/M metagenome (GOLD analysis project Ga0123338, IMG submission 89793) | Glacier valley bacterial and archeal communities from Borup Fiord, Nunavut, Canada, to study Microbial Dark Matter (Phase II) -... | ecosystem: Environmental > Aquatic > Freshwater > Ice > Glacier ...
AAGTTCTTACTAATCCGGACATACGAACCATCACAGGCAAAGTTGTTAATGGAGAAGGGAATCCATTGAAGGGAGCCAACATTGTAGTATCGGGAAAAACAATTGGAACCGTGACAGATGCAAATGGTAATTTCAAACTTGACCTTTCGGATAATTCACCTCTTATGATTTCGTATATTGGGTTGAATAGCCAAAAAGTAATACCTGACTTCGGTAAAGAAATGCTTATTACCATGAAAAATGAAATGATTGGAATTGATGAAGTTACAGTAGTTGGCTATGGTATCAATCCACAACAAAGTTCATCGGGCACAGAAACTTTTAAAGTCCATACCAACCCTCCATTCCAATTGCGCAATTTAAATGGATCTCCAGGCCGACCACTCATTGTCATAGATGGCGTGATTGCTACGGATCAAAATGTAAACAATATTCCCCCTGAAACCATTGAGTCTATTTCTGTTTTAAAAAACGTATCAGCTACCACCATGTACGGTGAAAAAGGAAAAGACGGAGTGGTTTTAATTACCACGAAAAAGGAACCATACGGTATTAAAAATGATCCAATTGACCTTAAAGTAAATGGATATGGAGATACTCAAAAACAAAGTCGCCCCTATACCATTGTTGAACAAATGCCTACCTTTCCTGGAGGAGAGGAAGCCTTGCGTAATTTCATAGCAGCCAATGTAAAATATCCTGCCCTAGCAACGCAAAAAGGTATCCAGGGAAAGGTTTTTATTTCATTTGTGGTTACCAAAATGGGCAGTGTTGCCAATACAAAGGTGGCCAGGAGTGTTGATTCATCAATTGACCAAGAAGCAATGAGGGTGGTTGCATCATTACCCAATTGGATTCCTGGAAAACAGAATGGTGAAAATGTGGATGTTGAATATACCATACCGATCAGTTTTGTATTAGAGCCAAGTAAAATAAGTAATGAAAAACTAAAAGGTTCTGGTAATCAAGTCGAGCAATTATTTAATGAAGTTGAACAAATACTAACCGAACAAATAGCAGCCTCATCTGCCAAACAGAATCAAGCATATACTATTGTAGAACAAATGCCAGAATTTCCAGGAGGCGAGGAAGCTTTACGTAATTTTATGGCTGCCAATGTAAAATATCCAGCCATAGCACAAGAAAAAGGTATTGAGGGAAAGGTTTTTATTAAATTTGTTGTTACCAAAACCGGGAAAGTGACAAATGCCAAAGTTGTCAGGAGTATTGATCCGTTGCTCAACACTGAAGCAATAAGGGTGGTGGAATTACTGCCTACCTGGAAGCCGGGAATGCAAAATGGGAAGAATGTAGATGTTGAATACACCATACCGGTAAATTTTAAACTTGAAAAAGAAACCAAACCTGCTGTTGATCAGACCGCTCAAAAACATGAATTGATTATTGTACCCAATCCAACAAATGACAAGGCAACTGTTACCTTAAAAGGTTCTGACTCTACAAACAAACTCACAGTAAGTGTCTATGACAGTTATGGAAAGCTGATCATGAAGGAATCTAAAAACGGCCCATCCTTTACCTTATTAGTTGCTAAACTCACAACAGGAACCTATTTGGTAGTCGCCAATGATGGTACGAATAAGTTCCAAGGTCATCTGGTAGTAAATCATTGATAGGACTTTGCATTGAAAAGTGTGAATTAGAAATTAATATTAAATAAGGCGATCTCTTGAGAGATGCCTTATTTAATTATAAAAAGACACAAAACATTAATTGGTGATTCGAGCCATCAAAGGCTTATGAAATATCTAATAACCTGAGTTCGAAATAAGAAACATGTTCTTTAAAGGCAAGCCGCAAAGTAACATAGTATAAAAGTTTTAAAGCATTTTACCCCATTTAAGGGATAATTTCTACTATAATATACACCGAAATAGCTAATTGAAGCCTGTTTTTGCTTTGGTACTTTGTCTCTTTAGTACTTTTTTAAACTCATTTGCTTAGTTTTAACTTAGGTTATTACATCCTGAACCCTGTACTCTCTATAAAATCTGTCACTTGTATAGTTTCCGCCATCACCGCCATCACCGCCAATCTGTCAATTCCGCCATTCTATCATTCCCTCTGACTTGCGCTGATACTTCATGCCCGCTTAATTGCATCCTCACAATTGCGCAGCTTATGCAAATTCAGGACAAGGCACAATTCCGTCAATTCTTAGAATTGTCTATTTGCCCTTTGCCCCTTGCGCAACGTGAGTGAATAATCTGAGTTCGGTCAAAGGTTCGTTAGTTGGATTCATTCAAATCTCAACGGCTCCGGGCCTCTTGGCTGAAAGTTATAAAACGTTGTTTTGGAAACTTTATCGAGAATAAAACCAATGGCGGATACATCGCTCGGATGATTTGGATAAAAGGATAATCGTATCTGTAAGGTTTTGAAAATAAGGTTTTCATTACGGATTCGCAGACCAAGGCCTATCCCTGCAAAATAATCCTCATTAAAGATTGATTTATTTGCCGGCCCTACGATTCCAACATCGAGAAAATAAAATAAGGCAGTCTGAAAATTGAGGATCGACTTTTTCTGAAAAAATACGTTTTCCACGTTGAGCGTCATGCGTTGCTTCCCGGATGTTATTCTACTTCCAAATCCCCTTATTCCTATACCTAAGCTGCTGCGTAAATACAAATCCTCGATTTCATACCGGTTAATCCCGAGGGTATAATTTAGCTTAATAAACTGCCTGGCTTGTACATTCCAGATTTTGAACAATGGAGAAATAAAATTAATTTTCACATCAACCATTCCTTGCTCCATTCCAGCATTCCGCCAAAAGCTTCCCATGCCTAAAGAAGTGTAAAAATAAAAAGGCTTTTGATAAAATAAATTGCCACTCGACAAAAATAGATGAGAATACACCCGGTTTCCAAATTCATTTTGGTCATATCCTAAAACCAGTTCATGTAAATATCCTTTTGGAATATCTTCTATTATACCATAACTAAAAACACGATAATCACGAATATAGGACCGATGTGAAAAGCTAAGGCTACTCAAATACATGGTACTGTTGGCAAAATATTGTTTATTTTCAGTGTCAGCGGGCGGTCTGTCATTAAAGGATAGGTATCTGATCCTTCCGGCTAAAGTAACTTGAAAACGATTATCATTTAGATTGATTCCCAGTTTTAAACGGCGCCCATACCAACCATCCAAATATACATAATTTAGCGTTGTCGAATCACTCACCACATTGCTGGTCAAACTAACAGTATGTGTCCTGTAACTTCGTGAAGCAGTTACACCACCGGCATAAATCGATTGAGGCCTTAAAAAACTACGTTCAAAAGAAAAGAAAAATCCCTTCCTGATATAGTTATCTGCATAACCGCCAGCGAAATTTATAAAGTTACCTTTCACATTGTTGATCGCATAAAAGGTTTCAAATCCCAAATGTGGTTTCTTTTCTGTATTCCCGAAAAGAGTAATACCTATTTCATGGCCAATACCTAAAATGTTTTTATCCGAAATTCCAATCTCACCATTGTGAATATTTTTAACAGATCCGGAAAGGCCAATTGAAAAAACATCTTTTGTAAGTATCAATATATCAACTATCTTTTTATTTCCTGCTCGTGGCTTCATGATGAACCTAACATCCTGCAGATAGGGCAAGCTGCGCAAATAACGTTCATTGTCTACTAAAAGGTTAGGATCTAAGGTTTTGCCTTCTTTTATCCATAAGTTCTTTCTGATGACATTCAGATTCGACTTGGAATGCAATTTATTGGCCGTTTTTTCAAACCACAGATGGGCGGTTTTTGCAGTATCAGAAAAATCAGGTCCAAAGACATCAAGTGATTTAATTGTAATTACACCGATGACCCTATTTTTAAATTTCTTATAATATTCATAAGATTGTAACCCTTTATTAACTGTATCATTGGTAGAATTAATCATATAGTCATACAGCCATTTAGTGACACGGTGACGTTGGGCTTTTACTTCCAGACTATCGTAAAACAATTCAGTATTTTTTTTGATTGAATCAGTGGATATTGAATCCTCTTTAAACATGTCAATATCCATGCCCTTAGAGCTCAAAGTGAAAAGTAACATAAATATTATCCAAACTATTTTCATAGTATCTGTATCCCTATTTCAAAATCTAAATTTATTTAATTATTTCACTTTACGCAAGAGGCAAGGGGCAAATACACCTCGAGTACTCAGGGACATTTTGACATTTTAATACTTATAAGGCCTCAAAAATCTGAAAATCTCAAATACCCCCAAGTACTTGGGGTCTATTTGTCTATTTACTCCTTGCTCCTTGCTCCTTGCTCCTTGCGTAATATGAATAATTATTTTAAAATAAGCACCTTTAAATATTTGGTTATACGTTTTGTATGGGGTAAAGGTAATGAACACTACGATAATTCAAATATGGTACTTTTAAAAAATTAACTATTCATTTATTTAACCTTGGAAACTCTATGCCCCATCTTGTGTCAAACTTTATATATCACTCTTAATATCAACAATGTAATAAGGTTAAAAGTTTTTACACTTGCTCCATTTATGAAGGTTGAATAGATAACCCACGTTAGGCAAATAGTCAAATAGTCAAATAGTCAATTGTCTTTTTGAGGCCTAATAAGTATTAAAAGGCCAATTGACTATTTGACTATTTGTTACTTTGCCCCTTGCCCCTTTCATCATGAAAACTTAACGCTGGATTGCTAAATCCAATACAAATTTTGATTTCCCTCATATAAAAATCTATAGCGAGCCGATTTTATTAAATTTGCGCCCGAATGACAAGTATAAAACTTCTATATCGCAAAAATATCTATGGGGTTATGGGAACCCTGATCTTTCATATAATTTTGGTAGCCTCTGTTTGGCTTGCCGAGTTGAAGATGAATGCAAAAATTGAAAAAGAAGAAGTTCTCCTAATTGATTTACCCATGTCCGAAGATATAAAAGAGGCTCCAGAACCTGAAATGGAGAAGCAACAAGAAAAGAATACAGCATCGGACCAGTCCGTAAATAATAGGTTGCAATCGGGCAGTAATCGTGCTGTAAATGATGCTTCCAATGACAAAGCAACCAATAAGAAAGACAAATTCTTTGACGAAAACTATAATAACGACATTGTGGAGGCACAAAAGATGGTCGATAACGTAAATAAACAATTATCGAAAAAAATTCCTGCCATCAAAAAATATGAAATGCCTGAGGCTACCACGGAAGGCCAAAACCCGGATTCGATTAAAAATGTAATTTATTCCGGCAAAAGCAATATTCACTATTTCCTTGAAAACCGATTTCATTTAAGGTTGCCAATACCGGTCTACTTGGCCAGGAGCGGTGGTGAAATAAAAGTTGACATACAAGTCGACAGGTCTGGAAAAGTACTGAAAGCAACAGTTGCATCAACCAGGGCAGGTGATCCAATGCTCACCGAATATGCAATTCAGGCAGCCGAACGTTCGGTTTTTAATACTGACTTCAAAGCGCCCTCAGTTCAGAAAGGCACTATTACCTATAAGTTCGTGGCTCAGTAACATTAAATTAACCTAAAAATCACAATATATTTAACATCATTTAACAATTATTTTCACAATTTTTCAGCTCAGTGCCTTACATTTGTATTACATTTTTTTTCATAAGTTTAGGTTTAGTTAGGTTAGTTAGTTTAAGAGAAAAAAGGTAGGTTATTGAACCTACCTTTTTGTTTTTTCCTCTAATCCTTCCATTCTCACCCAAGAAATTTTCAATATAAAAACAGTCTTTCTCCAACCAGCTATCTATTGGATTACCATTCATTTTTTATTTACTAATTTTCTGAATATTCCTTATTTTCAGTATAAATTTTAGCCTTTACAATAACATTGCCATATATTTTCACACAACATTTGCTAATTCCACTTTTATTACTCACTTTTAGAAAGTCAAAATAAGGATTACCCATATTTTTAATAACCTATTCAAATAATTCAAGCTTTGAGATGATCGATTACTCAAATGTAGAACTTTTAAATGGAATTCTTCGGAACGATACAATTGTATTACAATCCATTTACAAGAATTTCTTTTCAAATATTAACTTCTTTGTCAAGAAAAACAAAGGTGACGAAGAGGATGCAAATGATCTCTTTCAGGAAGCAATAATAATTATCTACAGAAAACTAAAAGCAAATGAGTTGCTTTTAGATTGTACATTTGATACTTATTTATACTCTGTTTGTCGAATTCTATGGCTTAAAGAATTGGAGAAACGAAAAATTGAGAAAGAAAATATCAAAGACAATCATGAATACAACGACGAAATTTACGATGATGCCCTTGAAATAGTAATTGATTTAAATGAAAGGTACAAATTATATCAAAAGCATTTTGCCCTACTGGGTATAGATTGTCAGAAAATTCTGCAACTACATTTCGACAACGTCCCTTTACCGACCATTTCTGATATGATGGGTTTCAAGGGTGAAAAATATGCCAGGAAGCGTAAGTCTCGATGTAAGGAATACCTGATTAAAAGCATTAAGAAGGATTTGGAATACACGAAAATTTTAAATGGCGATAATTAACTCACACGTTGTGCAAGGGGCAAAGAGCAAATAGCCCCTTGCCCCTTGCACAACGTAAGTAATTGATTAAATGCCCCAAAACATAGTCAGCCTGGTATTTTACGAGGCTTCTTTTTGCGGTAATGCCAGTCAATAAATACCAATACGATCACTATAAAAAGAAAGCTGACAAAATAAACATCTTTACTTGTATACAAAGCCTCAGGATTTCCGATATTTACATATCCCAACCAATAATGTGGGTGGGCAGTCAATGGATCAGACAATTCCAGGTGCTTCAATTTTGCCATTCGCAACGCTACATCCTTTCTTTTTCCCTTTGACAAATAGGAATAAAAGTTCTTCATGATTTCAATGCCCGATTTATCATCAACCGGCCAAAGGGTCATAACAATAGACGGACACCCTGCATACATAAACCCACGGGCCAGGCTCATTACCCCTTCCCCTTTTTGCAACTTGCCCGAACCGGTTTCACAGGCGCTTAAAACGGCCAGCCGGGCATTCAGCTTCATATTGTAAATTTCGTAGGTATTCAAAAATCCATCCTCATTGGAATTAATGCCAGGCTTTGAAAATACCAACTTTGAAAACATCGGTAGGCTATCATTGATAATTGTGTGCATCGCCAAATGTAAAATATCAAAATCCGGGGCTTCCACCTTAAAGGTATTTTCCTGAGCCATTAGATCAGCAAAAGAAATCGTTTGCAGGTAGCTGGAAATATTTTTCACTTCCTCTGCAGCTCCGGGTAGTGGGGCAAAAATATAACTCTTAGAACTTTCTGTATCAGGACGCGGCTCATCGGTTATATATTGAGGAGAAAATGCTATCAGGTTCTTTGAACTCTTTTTGGCAATATCCTGAAAACCAATCAACAAAGTAGATGAATAGCTATAATTGATGGCATAGTCCCGAACCAGGTAATCAAGGTTTCTAAAATCCATTTTACTGGTATCAGGCAATTGCAATAACAAAGCATCAAAAGGAATGTATGAAAGTTTATCATCAGGTATAATGGTCAAATCTTTCCCAACCAGCATTTTAGAAACCGGTTTTAATAGTTTTTTATACAACCCGTAACCAGCAACCGAATAATGCACATAATCCCTTTTCTTGGTAAAGAGATAATTCGAACTTGTCAAAAACTGATGCACAAAATCTATGTTTTTTTCATACGTGGAATCAATTTTTTCCATCGAAAAATCAACTGCATCACTGGTAATAACAAAACGGTAAAGTTCACCCATCGCCTTGTTTGATGCAGGTTCATCGACTGCAAACTCAATCAGTGCATCGTGTGTACGCAAACGTGATTGCACCTCTTTGATCCCTGCAATTTTATTTTCATATTTAAACGCATAGTATTCCGGATAGGTGGTTTCAAAATTCTTAATCAACTCTCCATATTCTTTATTCAGTTTAAATATTTTTGAACTAAATAGATTCACCCGCTGTAAATCAGGCTTTTGCTGATGATTTTCTTCAAAGAGCATGGAGGTGTAATTGGTCACATTTATTTTCAGGTAATCTTCCCTTTTTAACAATGAATCGGGGATTCCACCAAACTCTTGGGCCTTCACATTCTTCATGGAGGCCAGCAAAGTAGAAGCTTTACTTCTTTCAGCATACTCAAATGCCCTGTTGACATATTGCGCATCTTTTGTTTGTTGATACAACTTGTATGAAATCCTGATAGCATCAAAAAAGGTGGACTCCTGATTTTGGGCTAAGAATAATTTACTTTCTTCATTTTCATAGCCCATTCGTAATTGGTGAATGAGTTGGGTGGCTTTCGATAGTGAATTTAATCCTGCATTAAAATACTTTTCGGCATTTTTATTATCAAATTCAGACAGCAAAACATCTCCCATTTTTTCCATCGCCAAGGCCTTCTTTGTAAAAACATCCAATAATTGGACCTCTGAAACCATATTTTTTAAAGGCGGATCAACCATTGGATTTTTTATTTCGAATGAATCAACAAGCGATACGATGGCATTTTGGTAGAATTGAATGGCCTTGTTCAGGTTCACCTTTCGTTGGCTCCTGAAATCATCCATTTTTTGGGTCTCAATATTTCTTGCCGAGTAATAATCCCCAAAATTCGATTGCACTTCAGAAAAAGCAGTACTTTTTTCACCAAAAAACTTCAAAACAATGGCTTGTGCTTTGCCTGTATACAAAAACGCCTTTTCATATTGCTTCTGGGAAATTAAAAATGATGAATATGCCAGGTATTCATCTATTAATTCAACATTGTCATTTCCATATAAATCAATCCAACTTTTGATTGCATTTAAATAATACTTTTCAGAAAGATCAAATTTGCCTTCATGCTGATAAGCCAATGCGATTAAATCATATAATAGTGGTTTTAATTCGGGAAGGGTCGTTTTTATATTTGCCTTTATAAAACCAATTGCTTCAATATCCTTTCCGAGCTTTAATTGAGTTTCTGCAATATTAAATTTTATAGTCTGAAAATTCTCATTTAGATTAATACTATCGTTCTGTAAAATTCGATAGGCATTCAATTGATATTCTAAAGCTTTGTTAAAATCGCCAGTTAGCCAGTATGTATTGCCTATATTAGAATAAACAGCACCTAACAAAGGATAGTTCTCTCCAAATGTACTAATATAAAAAGTTTCAGCTCGTTTATAAACTTCAATTGCTTTATCCAGGCTTCTAATATTTTTATATTGAATCCCCAAATTAATCAATGGTGAAGACAGCCGAGCACTTTTTTTCCCATGTATTTTTTCATATATGGAATAAACATTATTAAAATAATTGATTGCTTCTTCATAATCTCCAAGCCTTCCTGCTTTAACCCCCAGAAAATGAAATTTTAGAGCTTGAATGCTATCCTGAACAAACGAATCAGGCTTCTGGGGGAAAACAAGAGGATTAAAAAGTAAAAGAAAGATGAAAAAAACTAAAAAACGTTTCTTTTTCATAAATTTCAATAGACTGTTTTTCAATGGGTTAAAAAATTTATTAAAAATAAATGAAAAATAAATCATTTTAGCTGGGGACATTTTGCCCTTTTTCGGAATTAACTAATAGAACAAGGTTACTAAAAATGAGTATAAATCATTAAAACCAAAAGTATGAAAACTTTATTTACCAACAACAAAACCAACAATTTTGACAATTTCTCATTCGATGTTTTAACTTCCGAAGAACTTGCAGTAGTAAAAGGTGGAAAAGTAGCTGATGTATATGTAGGCCCATAACAATTGAATTAAATAAGATATTTTAAAAAATAGTATAAATCATTAAAAAGTAAAAAGTATGAAAACTTTATTTGCCAACAACGACACAAACAATTTTGACAACTTATCATTTGATGTTTTAACTTCCCAAGAACTTGCAGTAGTAAAAGGTGGAAAAGCTGCTGATGCTTACGTAGGAATGTAACAATTGGATTAAATAAGAT
>Ga0123338_10006267_pt1 | contig 10008 bp, 7 predicted proteins | sample grotaG_FD_89793 | JGI IMG/M metagenome (GOLD analysis project Ga0123338, IMG submission 89793) | Glacier valley bacterial and archeal communities from Borup Fiord, Nunavut, Canada, to study Microbial Dark Matter (Phase II) -... | ecosystem: Environmental > Aquatic > Freshwater > Ice > Glacier ...
ATATTCGTGCTGATAAGTCAGAACAGACAGTCGGCGAAAGATCGCATCAAGGCCGACATGGATTATCAGGTCAACGTGAAATCAGAGCTAGAGATGAGCGTTATGATGGTAAAAGTACAGGAGATAGAGCGTAAACTACACCACATGCACCAGGATATTCTGGTTGATAAAAAAACACTGTAGGGTCTGACTTATTAAACCCTACAGTGCTTACTTTCTACAAAAATTTCACCTGAATGACAGCATAATTAGTGCGCTCTGTCTAAGCGGTGGGCCAATCAAACATACCGAATGTCGCGGTCTGTGCGCTCGTTGTATCGCTCGCGGCGGTGCTTTCACTCCCGACCCACACGGCGGTGTCCGCGTTCACGGCCAAGAACGTCGCGCCCTTCGTGCTATTTTTCACCTCGACGGGCGATTTAGCGACGGGATCGTACATTTGGTAGCCCGCGCTGCTTTGCCAAACGAGGAAGCCCATGCCGGCTTGCGGAGCGGCGGCGGTGTTGTTGTTTGAAATGGTTGTCGGCTGGGCCGTTGCACTCTCGTCGAGCGCGAAGGCCAGCAGCGTTCCGTGAATGGATTCATCTACCTGCGCTGGATAGTTGGCGGTTGAGCGTGGCAAGACCGGTGTGATGGAAACAGGTTTTGGTGTTGCTTGCACCACTTTCGTGACCTGCGCTGTTGCCGTATCTGTCGGGGTAGGCGTGTCTTGCACTGTTGTGGACACGTCGCCCGCAGTGTTTAGCAGAAACAGCGTGTTGTTGACAACCTGTGGATGAAACAATGTTTCATCGGAGCGGAAAAGATGTATGTTGACCGCGATACCTGGTCGCCACGCCCCATGTTGGCGCGTAGTCTCTTGTGTCGTCTCTTGTGTCCAGATGGTGCTATGCGGCTGCCCTTGTGGCTTCCCATCCGTGAACCACAGTTCGGACCAGAAAATCTTCAAGCCGTCCGCCGTCGCGGTGGGTGAGGTCAAAATGTGACCTTTCGTCGCCTGCATAATCGGTGTGACCGTTGTGCTTTGCTTGCCGTCTAGCTGATAGCGCACAAGTTGTGACTTGCCCTTTGTGTCAATAGATGCCACAAGGAGGGTTGTTTGTTGCACAAACCAGAGACCTTGAATAGGAGTATGAACCCAATTTGGAACAGTCGTCGTGTCAAAAACGCCATGCTGTAGCACAATTGGAGTGCTAAATGGAGAGAGCGCGCTGTGTGGCTCTGCGAGCGAAAGCGCGTTTAAGCTCCACGTTCGTGTGAACGCGTCACTGTTTACATTAAAACTCGGTTGTGCCTTCTTGTGTGGCGTGTCAAATTGTAGCCAAACCACCCAGTGCTGTGAAGCACCCAGTACAAACAAAGGATTTTTGTTGCTCGTTGCGAGAAGTGGTGTACTCGTTGTATCTTTTGTGGTTCCATTTACCTGTTCGACCATCCACTCCGTGTCGTTCTCACCATACGCGGAATAATAAATATGTTCGCGTGTTGCAACCGCGCTGGCAACGTGTGGATACTGCGTTGTAGCGATGTAGTTTACAGGAGCCACCAACGATGGTAGCGAGATAGCTACGGTTGGGCTTGTGCCACCATGATTCGCCAAAAACAGCATCGAGACAAGGCCACCGATGAGCAAGACCATCAGAAAACTTGCCGCCAGACCGAGAACCGCGAACTGGCCCATTGGCGCGACCCGCTTCTTGCGGCGTAGTGGCAAGACGGGCAAGGGGCCGGTCTCGGCGGTAGAGAACGCCTTGAGGGTTTCGGAAGCTCGCGCTGGTACTTGTTCCTTCATATATGGCTTGAGAAAATCTGGGACAGAAGAGGCTGATGAGGCGTGAGCAGTGGAGGAGCGTTGTAGAAAACGCGCATGTTCTGCTGCTAATGCCTGCATGAGCTTTGTGTGTGCATCGGGAGCTGGCGCAAGTGTGGGCAACAAACGAACCTGTTCGCCGACACTCTTCTGTAGGGCCAGAAAGCCCCTACATTCGGCACACTGCTCCAGATGCCCAGCTATCCCGATTGTATCATCCTTATTACGTTCCAATTCACGATATGCGGCGAGCATTGACCGCGCCTGATTACAATTCACTCTTCACCGACCTCTTTTTTGTACAATCCTATAAATCGTTCCCGCGCCCGCATGAGCCGCATTTTGACTGCTGATGAGCTGATACTCAGCACTTCAGCGATTTCCGCACATGATAAGCCGTCATTTTCATAGAGCCAGAGACAGACCGCATACTTAGGCTGTAACTGTTTCATGACGCGCTCAACAATCTCTCTATCCGCGACCTGACTTTCAAAACGCCCACCATCGTAGCTGTTACGCTCGTACAATGTACTTACAGAGTTCGCGTGGTTGTCCTCGTTCGTGTTTGTGAAACCGTCGGCTGCCCCCCCCGAATCGGAGAGTACGCCCGCGCCGATGCCGCGATCCTCATTGAACAGCGAGAGCGGCAACCAGGCGATCAACCGCCGCCGTCTGAGTGTATCGGTTGTCGTGTTGGCGGCAATGCGATAGAGCCATGCGGACAACGCCCCCGGCTGGACAACGGTCCCATTAAGGAGTGCTTTGTACGCTTTTACAAACACGTCCTGTGCCAAATCATATGCCTGTTCACGATTGCCAATCAAATGATAAATGAAGTTTATAATTGGTGTCTGGAAGCGCGTAAAGATTGCTTCAAAGTCCGCCACATCTACCGCTTTTACCTGTTCAACCTCCTGTACACGCTCTCGTGACACGTTTTCAGGGTAGCCAAGATGGGCTTCTTGCTGCTCAGGCGCGCGGCTCTTCTCATCCGTTGATAATGGAACGGTGAATTTATCGGTGCGTTCGTCCTCGAATGACGACTGCACATTGCTATTCGTATTGTAGAAACGGATAGAGGTATCCATCAGTTACATCAACCTTATGCAAAGTAGGAAGTTCGGTGTCATATAAAAAATTTTGGTTTTGCCGAGTCTTGTACTAGATAGCATAACACATTTGTTTTGCCCACGCTGTGAGCTAGTAGACAATAGCAATAATCTCTTTTACCCCTTTTACTGTAAAACAGTCGAGGGAATAAAATTTATCTATAGCGCGCACGGCTCGTGCTTGAAAAGCAGATATGGGCATGCTTTTCAAGCACGAGCCGCACGCCCATAGACATCAGCGCAGATTGTCAACTAACCGACGGGCGACGTGGAGCCATGCGTCGGGGGTGTCATCGGGGATTGAGCAACCGTTTGCGAGGATGAGATGACGCCCTTTCGTCTGGGTGACGGCGGCCATAATCTCGTTTTCAATCTCGGTCTCGCTTCCGTGCGTCAGGGGGCCGCGCTCGGCAAGTCCACCCATAAGGCATTTGTCGGTCATCGTGAGGGCTTCGCTCAGGCTTGGCCCTGTGAGGCGGTCACTCCAACTGAGGACTGGCACGGGATAATCCACGAAATCCTCAAGGTAAATCTCGTCGCCCTCTTGCGAGGGTTCGGCATGTACATGTACAACGTTGAGCCAGCCGCTGCTCGCGCCCGTGAGTGCTTGCAGGTCATAGGGGCGTCCGAAGCGGGCGTATTCGGCGCGTGTGAGGTCGATATTGGTCGCGCCCATGCAGGAGAAGAAGATGCCGCTTGCACCCGCTTCAAGCGAGGCGGTGAAAAGCTGGCTCAAGTTTGACGCGATTATCTGTAGTCCCGCCATAATCGGTTCGGGCTGCTTGCGTAGCTCTGCCAGGACGCGCTCTTTGCCCATTATGTAAAAAAGCTGCGTCAATGGGCTAAAGTGCGTGACGATCAGTGGATAGTCGGGGCCAAGCTGCGAGCGCAACGTGCGAATACAGAGGAGTTGTTCCTGAAATATCGGCGTGTTCAGACCGAGCAGTGGGAGCGTTCGCACCTGTTCGGCCTCAACCAGATTTTCCGCGGGATAGGGCAAATCAGGCATAATCTTAACGATATCCAGGTCGAACTTCTGACGAAAAAATTCCAGGGTATACGCCGCCTGTTTCATACCAGAGCCTGCTGGTGTGAAGTGGTGCCAGAAGCAGAAGGGAACACGGTCAACATGCTCGCCTTTGAGGGCCGCACGGACACGTTCATTTGCTGTCATAGCGTTCGCCATAGTGTTCTTTCCTTTTGGCTACTTGTACTCGTTATACTGCTGCTGTTCCGCGTTTGGTGCTTGAAACGGAGCCTGCGGAGGCGCGACGGGTGGCAAAACAACGGCTCCGAGGCCCTGTTCATACCGCGTCTTGTCGTATTCCGATTGTGTATGAGAACGTGACGCAAGCCATTCATCGCAAAAACGGGCGAGAACTGTGCCGACAACGGCCCCGCCCGCCAGCATTGCGATCTTCGCTATTGCTATACCAATGTTTTTCATGGGATTGTTCCTTTACTCGCTGTGTTCGCGCATGGCGTTCGCTGTACCACTCTTCTTATCTCTACTTTGTATACGCTATACAAGGGCCTTGCGTTTCTGAAATAGAACGTGTTTTCTTACAACAATGGCCCATAAGTGTTATCCGACCCGCTAAAATTTGGGGTAATCTCGACTCTTGTGACACAATCTGCTACTATGTACTACGTAATATGCGGCCCCACTGAAGGCAAGGATGTAAGAGAGCGCAGTAGAGAAGGTGCAAGTAATGAACGAGGTAAAGCGACGCATACAGATTGCGCGTGGAGAAATACCCGCCGATCTGGTCCTCCGCAACGCGCAACTGGTGAACGTCTGTAGTGGCGAGTGCTATCTGGCGGATGTTGCGCTTGCTGACGGACTGGTCGTGGGGGTGAGCGAAAAAGACGCGGCTCCCTATCAAGGACGAGAGGAGCGCGACCTGCAAGGACGTTGGTTGGCGCCAGGGTTGATCGACGGACACATGCACATTGAGAGTACCATGCTTATGTTGCCGGAGTTCGCGCGCATTGTGACGCCGCGCGGGGTGACCGCGGTGATGCTTGACCCGCACGAGTTTGCAAACGTGATGGGGATTGAAGGTATCCGCTATGTGCTTGAATCGGGGCGCGGCCTTCCGCTCTCTACCTATATACTGCTTTCCTCGTGTGTGCCGGCGTCGTCATTTGAAAGCCCCTATCGCGTGTTGACCGCCGACGACCTGCTTCCACTGTTACAAGACGAGCGGGTACTGGGCCTCGCCGAGATGATGAATATGCCCGGCGTGTTGCAGGGCGACGAGCAGGTGCTGGCGAAGATCGAGGCGACGCGGCGGCGTGGTCTGGTTGTGGACGGCCATGCCCCCGGCTTGAGCGGTCATGACCTGTGTGCCTATGCCACGTCCGGCGTTCTTTCCGACCACGAATGTACAACGGTTGCAGAGGCGCGGCAACGTCTACGCCTGGGTATGTGGCTTATGATTCGTGAGGGGTCGGCGGCCCAAAACTTGGATACGCTCTTGCCACTCGTGCAAGAGCTACATCCGCCGCGTGTCTTCTTTGTAACAGATGACCGCGACCCGCTCGACCTGACGACGCGGGGCCATATTGACTCGATGGTGCGCCGCGCCATCGAGCTGGGGCTAGACCCGATAGAGGCTATTCGGCTCGCGTCCTACAATACCGCGCAGTATTTCCGCTTGTATCATCGTGGTGCGATTGCCCCCGGCTTTGTGGCGGACCTGGTTGTGCTGGATGACCTGCATACGTTCACCGTCGAGTCGGTATACAAAGATGGGATGTTGGTTGCCCAGGACGGGAAACTGCTGGTTGATATTCCATCGGCTGCGGTGATGGGTATCGAAACAGACATCGCCATGCACGAGATAGAGGTGACACAAACGATCCACATTGGGCCACTCACCGAGGGGGACGTGCGTATCGCGGGCAAGGCGGGGCTTGTCGAGGTTATCGGCATCAACAGAGGCCAGATTACGACGGCGCACCTGCGAGTCGAGGCTCGTGTGCAAGATGGCGCGTTGCTGGCGGATGTTGAGCGTGACCTGTTGAAATTGGTTGTGGTCGAGCGGCATCATGCAAGCGGACGTGTGGGGCTAGGCTTCGTCAAAGGCTTTGGTCTACGAAAGGGCGCAATCGCGTCAAGTGTGGCGCACGACGCCCACAATCTCGTGATCGCGGGTGCGAGCGACAGCGATATTGTGCGGGCGGCGCACGAATTACAAGCGATGGGGGGCGGTTTTGTCTGCGTGGTGGATGGAGAGGTACGGGCACGCGTCCCGTTGCCACTGGGTGGGCTGGTATCGCCGCTCCCCGCGCACGAATTAGTTCAACAGTTGCGACACCTGGATGAGGTGGCGGCGGAGCTTGGATGCACACTTGAGCATCCCTGTATGACGTTGAGCTTTCTCTCATTGTCGGTTATTCCATCACTCAAGTTGACGGATCAAGGGTTGATTGATGTAGAAACGTTTTCCTTGATACCGCTACAAAGGCAGTAATTCTCATGTTACGTAATCTGGCTGAATACCATTGGGCCGAACATATTGACGACGCGTTATTGTTGATGGGACGCCTTGACACAAAGACGGTTCCACTTGCGGGCGGCACGTACCTGTTAGGGTTGGATGATGAGAGCGTTGAGGCCGTCGTAGACCTGCGCGAACTTGGTTTGGCGTATATCGCCGAGGAGAAGCGCACCATTCGCATCGGGGCGATGACGACGTTGCAAGACCTCGTCGATGCCCCCTTGCTCGCGGATTTCGCGTCGGGTCTCCTTGCTCGCACCGCACGGGTCTCATCCTCGTCGCGGCTCATTCGCAACAGCGCGACGATTGGTGGCACGTTGGCGGCTGGCGCGGCGGCACAGGCGGATCTCCTGACCGCGCTATCGGTGCTTGAGGGGCAGGTTGTTGTGCGTTCGGGGTCAAAAACATCGGTGAATCTGAGCGGCGGCACGGTAGAACGTCCCGGCCTCGCGCTATCGGGCGTTGTTTACAAAGGGAAGCAAGCGCGACGTATCGCCTGTGACGGCGTGGCAAGCCAGCGCCGACCCGCCGAACTTATCGTCGAAATCGTGCTTCCCGTGAGCGGTGCACCCTATGGAACCTCGTTCGCGCGTGTTGGGCGAACGCTAACGGACGTTGCCCTGTTGAACGTCGCCGCGCTTGTCGAGATTGAGCAAGATACATTTCGTCGGGTACGCCTGACTTTTGGCGGCGTCAACATGGAACCAATGCGCGTCCCCGCAGTGGAGCGGCTACTTGAAGGCCGACCTATCGACGACACCAAAGGGCTGTACATCGCGCTGCAGACGGGTATGGCGGAATTTCGCCCCCCCACAGACGCGCGGGTAAGCAATGGCTATCGGCGAGTGAGCGGGATCAAACTGGCCCAGCGTGTGCTTGAAGAGGCTCTCTATATCGCACGGCGCCAACAGGCGATCATGGCAGAGCGTGGCGTAAGAATCGAAAGCAGATAAAGAAATCATGGAACTGGAACTACGGATAAACGGGGTGGTTGAGAGTCTTGACGTTGCTCCTGGCGAGGCACTGGTGACGCTGTTGCGTCGCAATGGATATACAAGTGTGAAGCAGGGGTGTGAAACAGGCGAGTGTGGGGCGTGTACCGTACTGGTTGACGGCGTGGCGAAGCCGAGTTGTGTGTTGCTTGCCGCGCAAGCCGGCGGGTGTACGCTCACGACGATTGAGGGGCTAGGCACGATGGAGAAGCTGCATCCGCTCCAACAAGCGTTCAGCGACATGGGGGCCATCCAGTGTGGCTTTTGTATTCCGGCTATGCTGCTCTCGGCTTCGGCCTTGCTCAACCGTAGCGCGAACCCAACCGAAGAAGAGGTACGTGACGCCTTGTCAGGCAATCTTTGTCGCTGCATGGGCTATGCAAAACCGGTGCAGGCCGTGTTGCGGGCGGCGGCGGTCCTGCGTGGTGAGGTCCCAGCAGAATACAACAGCACCAGTAGCAACGAAGCTGTCAGCAGCACGGGTCGTCAACGCGCCCTTGTTGGAAGCGGCGCAGTGCGTACTACAGGTAAGCAGGCCGTAGTGCAGGCGGATGTGCCGCTGAGTGTTGTCGGGAAAAACGTTCGTAGCAGCAATGCCGCAAAAAGTGTGACGGGCCGCGCCACCTTTGCCGCGGATATAACGCTCAATGGTATGTTGTATGGTCGTGTCTTGACAAGCCCACATGCACACGCCATCATTCGTCACATCGACACAACAGAGGCGAAGGCACTGGCGGGTGTTCATGCCGTGTTGACTTACAGCGATGTACAACGCGTTCCATACGCGGGCAGTGGTATATCAGACATTCAAGACCGCTATAGCCTCGATTATATCGTGCGGTACGTTGGTGATCGTGTCGCGCTTGTTGCCGCCGAAACGCCCGAACTTGCACAGCAGGCGCTGGAACGTATCACTGTCGAATATGACGTTTTACCCGCTCTGCTCGATCCGCGCCAGACACTAGAACCGAATGCCGTGCGTATTCACACAGAGTCAGAGTCACGCAACATCTACGCTCCCGAACGCAACATCGCGGCCCGTACCCGTGTTGAAACGGGCGATATCGAGCGTGGCTTCGCGGAGTCTGACCTGGTGGTCGAAGGCGAATATTTCGTACCAATGACGCGGCAGGCGGCACTCGAAACGCGCGCCGTCGTCACCTACTTTGATGAGGACGACTATCTCGTTGTACAGAGCAACGCGTACACACCACACCTTGTGCAGCGCGTCGTCGCCTCTGTGCTGGGCGTCCCATCGCGCACTATTCGTGTAGAACAGGCCGCGCTTGGCGGTGGGGCGGGGATGCAACAAGGCGTTGTGCTTGAAGATGTCTGTGCGCTTCTGACACAGGCGACCCGCCGACCTGTCCAGTTTGTCTCTTCGCGGGCCGAAGACTTGCGTGATAGCTATGCGTACCCCCAACAGATTGTGCGTATGAAAACAGGCGTAAAGCGCGATGGCACAATTGTTGCCAACCAGATGGTCGTGCTTGTGGGTACGGGAGCATATGGCACGTATAACACGCCGCACGCTCACACATCGCTTTCTGGTGGAACGCTGGCCTTATATGCCGCTCCACATACACGTTTTGTGACCGAGGTTCTCTATACCAACCTCCCACCGGCGAGCAATCCCCCTGGTGCTGACGCGGAGGTGTTCGCGCTCGAATCGCATATTGACGAAATCGCGAAACGCCTGGGCATGGACGCGCTTACGCTCAGACAGAAAAATTGGGTCAAGCCTGTGGACTCACAAACGGCGACGAGTACAGGTAAGGGTGGAGAGCGTCTCGCCGAATGTGTGCAGTTTGTCGAGACAAAGCTTCAATGGCAGGGCAAGCGTGGGCGCGTCTGGAATAGTCGGCTGCATCGTGGGGTTGGGATCGCGCTTACGCGTTTCGACAACACGCTGAAAAGCGCGGAGGGTGGTGGTGCGATTGTTAAGCTCAACGATGATGGTTCGTTTGATGTCTTTGTCACCGTCGCTGATGCCACGCTGAAGACGATGCTGGCACAGATTGCCGCGGAAGCACTTGGTGTCGCGCTAGAAAATATCTTATTGCACACGTCAAGTACCGCACATATGCCATTTGCCGCGACGACAAACGCCGCCTCGACCCTGTACAGCACTGGTGCGGCCCTGCGGCAAGCGGCAGAGCAGGCGCGGCAACAGATAGTGTTTGCGGCGGGAACCTTGCTCAATGTCGCGCCCGCAACCTTAGCGATACAGGATGGCGCGATTACACCTTCGCCCCTCAATGGGCAAACACTCACCGTGACACAGGTGGCGGCGCACCTGCTTGCGAACGAAGGGCGACAAATCGTCGTGAACGCGTCATGGAAAGAGGCCGAAGCACCTGTGACCTCTGCCGCACATGGGGCAGAGGTCGAGGTTGACATGGAAACAGGGGCCGTTCGCGTCGTGAAACTCGTATGTGCCGTTGATGCTGGGCGTGTCCTCAATCCTGTGCTGTCAGAGGGACAGGTACAGGGCGGCATGGCGCAGCCATTTGTGCTATTCATGAGCGCGATAAGCTTCGCCATTTTTTCTTGCCCAAACGTGGTGTACATATAGCTAACAATATTCCAGC
>Ga0123338_10006270_pt1 | contig 10004 bp, 8 predicted proteins | sample grotaG_FD_89793 | JGI IMG/M metagenome (GOLD analysis project Ga0123338, IMG submission 89793) | Glacier valley bacterial and archeal communities from Borup Fiord, Nunavut, Canada, to study Microbial Dark Matter (Phase II) -... | ecosystem: Environmental > Aquatic > Freshwater > Ice > Glacier ...
AACTGCGCGTATGTCGCGGTTGCCGCGATTGGGACGACGATGGTAATCGTCTCCGGCAACATCGACATTTCAATGGGGTCCGCGCTCGGCGTGTGCGCGACCATCGCCGGGACGCTCTCCGTGAACAATGTGCCGATTCCGCTGGTGTTCCTGTTGACCGTCCTCGCAGGCGGGCTGATCGGGCTGGCGAATGGCTTCCTCGTGGCCTATCTGCGCATCCCGGCGATTGTGGTCACGCTGGGTATGTCGAGCATCCTCAAGGGTGGCCTGATCATCGCGACACAGGGTAAGTGGATATACAACATGCCGCCCGGCTTCGCGCTCAGTCAGGGAAACCTCGCGGGCATCCCCAACCCGGTCTGGATTATGTTCATCCTGATCGCGGGCTTCTGGCTGTACCTGCGCTACACCGCGCAGGGGCGCGAGGTCTACGCTGTCGGCGGGAACACAGAAGCGGCGCGCTTGAGCGGAATTAACACGCGCCGCGTGATTTTGCGCGTGTTCATCCTGAATGGGCTGCTCGTCGGCGTCGCTTCGATCCTCTTCGCGACGAAATTCAGCTCAATTCAATCGAACGTGCCATCCGGCTATGAATTGCTGGTTATCACGAGCGCGGTCATCGGCGGGGTGAGCATCCTCGGCGGCACGGGATCGGTTATCGGGGCGCTGCTTGGTGCGATTTTTCTTGAGACGACGCGCACCTCGCTTCCATTTATCCAGATTGGTGGGCAGCCCGTACGCGCCGAGTGGTTCCAGGCGATACAGGGGACCTTGATCCTGCTCGCTATTTTGATCGATATTGCGCGTCGGCGGCGAATGAGGTAAATCCATGCAAACAGTCAACGACGCCAACAAACTGCGCCCCGCGCCGCCCGAAGAAAAGTCTGGCGTGGGTCCGCGCCTGCGCAAGGTGCTGTTCGCGCAGGAAAGCATCCTCGCGCTGATCCTGCTCCTGATCGTGCTGCTGCTCGCCACGCAGTCCGACCGCTTCCTGACGACGCGCAATCTACTCAATCAGACGCGCTTCTTCACCGAAACCGCGTTGATCGCGCTCCCGATGACGCTGATCATCATCACGGGCGGGATCGATCTGTCGGTCGGCTCGACGCTCGCCTTGAGCGCCGTCATGCTCGGCTTCTCGTGGAAATTCTGGGGCTTGCCGCTCGAACTCGCGGTCGCCGTGTGTCTCCTGACGGGTATCGTTGCGGGTCTCTTCAATGGCCTCGTCATCGTCTACCTCAAAGTGCCACCGCTGATCGTCACGCTCGCGACCCTCGCAATCTATCGCGGCTTCTCGTTTGGGATTAGCCAGTCGCAATCCGTGACCAGCTTCCCGGAAGGTTTCGCGATTTGGGGGAGCGGCGACGTGGGCGGCATCCCAACGCAATTGATCATCCTCGTGATTGCAACGCTCATTGTCGGCGTCGTCCTCGCGCGCACACCCTTCGGACGCTACATCTATGCAATCGGAAACAACGAACTCGGCGCGCGCTTCGCAGGGATCAACGTCAACCGTGTCAAGCTGCTGATTTACACCTTCGCCGGATTTATGGCGGGCGTCGCGGGCTTCATCTTCACCTCGCGCGTGCTGACAACGCGCGCCGATGCAGCGACGGGCGTCGAGCTGGACGTGATCGCGGCGGTCGTCCTCGGCGGGACGAGCATCTTTGGCGGGAGCGGGAGCATTCTGGGGACGATCCTCGGCGTGTTGATTATTCAACTATTGCGAAACGGCTTGCAGCTTGCAGGCGTGACGGGCGACTCCACCGTGATTGTGATTGGCTTCGTATTGATCGCGGCGCTGCTCATCAACAACGCGCTGCGCCGCCGCACGGTGGCTCGCTGACCTGTCGCCAGATACTACGCGGCGGGGTATACTTCGCTCGTCGGAAAGGAGAACCTCTACGACACGACGCTAGATTTACCAAACACCTGTTGACTCACGCACTTTCTTTTTCACTGGAGAATTTTCGCAAATGAACACCAAATTCAGCTTGAAGGCGCTCGCGCTCGCCGCAATTGCCGCCGTCATCCTCGCGACGGGCAGCATTGGCGCGACCCGTACCACCTCCGCCGCGACTGTCGCGCCCACGATGTCCGGCACGACGGCGATGGCTGGCACGATGAAGGCCACGATGTCCGGCACGATGGCGATGGCCGCTACCATGTCTGGCACGATGGCGATGAGCGGCACGATGTCCGCTGTTGCTGCGACCGCTGTTCCGTACAACGGCGGCGTCGCGACCAGCCCGAAGGACCTCAAGGGCAAGAAGATCACCCTCGTTGACGTGCCGAAGCTGGTCGGCATCGGCTACTTCGCTGCCACCACGAAGGGGCAGCAGGAAGCCGCCAAAGAACTCGGCAACGTCGACATCAAGACCGACGCGCCGACCGAAGCCAAGATCGAAAAGCAGATTGAGACCATCGACAACTACATCACGCAAGGCGTCGATGGCGTCCTCTTCGCCGCCAACGACCCAGATGCGATCTCGCCCGTGTTGAAGAAGGCGCTCAAGCAGGGAATCCACGTCATCGGCTACGACGCCGGTTCGCAGCCGGACGCGCGTGAGTGGTTCGTCAATCAGGCGACCTTCGACGCGATTGGTACGGCGATGGTGGAGAGCATGGTCAAGGAAGTCGGCGCGACCGCCGAAGTCGCTATCGTGACCAGCAGCCTGACCGCCCCGAACCAGAACGCCTGGATTGCCTCGATGAAGGCGATCATCGCTGCCAAGTACCCCGGCCTCAAGATCGTGACGACGCTGCCTTCGGAAGAAGACCAGCAGAAGGCGTTCACGGCCACGCAGGACATCCTCAAGAGCTACCCGAACGTCAAGGGCGTGTTCGGCCTCTCGTCGGTCGCGTTCCCCGGTGCGGCAGATGCCGTCACTCAGGCGAAGGCGTGCGGCAAGGTTGCCATCGTCGGCCTCTCCACCCCGAACCAGATGCGTCCGTTTGTCAAGAGCGGTTGCGTCAAGTCGGTCGTCCTCTGGAACCCGATTGACCTCGGCTACGCGGCGGTCTATGCCATGCGCGCCGTCGTCGATGGTACGCTCAAGCCGGGCGCGACATCGTTTGAGGCGGGTCGTCTTGGTTCGCTCAAGGTCGTCGGCAGCGAAATCCTCCTGGGGAATGCGTTCGTCTTCACCCCGGAAAATATCGATAAGTTCGACTTCTAGAGACCTCTTCGCCCGGCCAGGAATAGACCGGGCTACCAATAAGCTGGCTTCCTCAACCTTGACGAAGCCAGCCCGTAACAGCGCGGTGGATTTATCCCCGCGCTTTTTGATTGATGCTGCCCGAAGCTATCCCCGCCGCCGCCCACCCGCAGGCGGCGCAGTCAGCGCTTCAAGTTCCTTCTGCACCTGACGCAATTCTTCGTTCTGGTTGAAGTAGTTCCGTACGGGTTCGAGCAGTTCTACAATCGCCTCCGCAACCCCATTTTTAAGATCGCCGGGATGCAACGATCCATCGAGGAAAGCTGCGCATAACGCCTCGTAGGTATCGAAAGTCGCATCGCCGCCATTCGCAGGTTCGCGCTTGATGGTGAGCGGCGCGCGGTCATTCTGGAAAATTAAATGGTTGACCCAATCCAGTACCGGGTTGAATTCGACATCCCCCGGTGGGCAGAATGCTTTGCGTATCTTTGCGCGGATTTCATCCGGCGTATCGTGGACGAAGACTGCCGTATTCGGCTTTGATTTGCTCATCTTCATGCTGGTCCACATCTCGCGAATTTGATCAGGCGGGATCGGGTATACATCCGGCTTTTGCAGGCCGAGCAGCAGGTGATGATGCAGCGCAATCGGCTTGATTTTCTCGCCCTTCGCGTCTTGTAATGGATTCACAGTCATTTGCAGCGCTACATCGCGCGCAATGACATGTGCTTTACGCTGATCCATGCCGCCCTGCGCGAAATTGGCGTGCAGCGTGAAAATATCTGCAACCTGCATCGGCGGGTAGATCAGCTTCGCAAAGTCAATCGAGTCGCCCTCGTTGCGCCCCATGATGCTGACACTGCGCATGATGCGCGCGAGCGTGGTGTTCTTGCTGACTTCGATCAGGCTATCCCAGAAGCGATTTTCCGGGTTGCCGTAAAGGTCCGTGCCGAGCACCCAAGCGACCTGCGACGGGTCGCCCCCAAGCGCGAGCAGCGACGCGCTCAAGCCTTCCTTGAAGTAGCCAACGGCGGTGCGCTTGATCACTTCGCGGTCGCCGCCAAGTTTGTCGTTGATCCAGGTATGCCAATCCGCAAGGTAAATCGTCGGACGCACGCCCGCACGTTGCAGGTCGCGTACTTTTTGCAGGCACATCATGCCCGTGCCGAGGTGCAAGCGCCCGCTAATCTCGAAGCCGATATAGTGGCGCAACGGGATACCCTGCTCAAGCAGCGTCTTGATTTCTTCCGCGCCGATCACCTCATCCATGTGGCGGGTGATGAGCGCCAGCCGTTCATCGTTGTTCATAGCATTCTCCGGCGTGGAATTATAGCCCTATCTGGAACAAAAAAAGACACGCTTGGCTGCGTGCCTTTTGATTTCCATTGTCCCAGGGGAGGGATTCGAACCCCCGAATGGTCGAGTTACAGTCGACGGCCTTAAGCCACTTGGCGACCCCGGGTCTTGATCAATTTATAACATGCGGCGCTGCTCGCGTCAACGGGGAATTTGGCCGACACGATGTAACCTGTGCCGTCTAGTGCAGGGATAGACCGCTCGCCCTAAATTGATGCGTTCACCCTGTGGCCGCGTGGCAGCGTTTGGATCAGGTACAGGGCGGGTTCCGGTCCGTGCCCCACATCGAGGTTAAGGGTGCGCTCCGGTGTGAAGCCGAGCCGCTGGTAAAGCGCAATCGCGCGCGTATTTTCCAGCGTCGCGCCGATTTCGACGGCGGGTGCGTTCCATCTTTCCGCAGTTTCAATGAACAGTTCGATCAGTGCCGACCCGATCCCGTAACCGCGCCACGCCGGGACGATCATCAAATCGCTGATCTCCACGACGCGCGGCCAGCGGGTCAATTGCCCGAAGCCGACAGGTTCCTGTGTGCTATCGTGTGAAACCATAATTGCAGACGCGCGCCCGCTGTGTTGCATGTCGAGGACACGCTGTAACCAATCTGCGCAGTCATCGAAAAGCAGATGCGGCCACAAGCCGCGCCACAAGCCGTCGATATGTGTGGAGGCAAGCGCCTGAAATGAAAATTCGGAATTTGGCGATTTGTTCATAATGCGCTGCACAAGAATTGTGATACCATCCTTGAGAAATTATTTTACGTGAGGTGGCTCATGCCCGAACACCGATCTCTGCTGCGGCGGCTGCTCGATGAGGCGAACGCCCGGCAGCAAACCGCCACGCCATCGCGCCCGGTTCCACCCGTCGCTTCACCGATCCGGCCTGAGCCGCCTGCGTCTGCTCCGATCCCTGCGCCGATCATTCCGACCATTCCCGCACCTGGGTCCTACAAAGTGATCGCGAGTATGCAGACGATCACGACGACCGAAGACCGTTTGCAAGCAGAAATGGCACTGCTCGATTTGCGCGAAAAGACCGGGCAGACCGCCACCGATTTCGCCAGCGGGTCGCTCAACCGTGCGCAATTCCTTTCGCTTTACGCCCATTACCACGAAAAAATTGACATCATCGAGCGCTTGCTGGCGCGTAACCCGGATACGCAGGCGTGGCAATCGGTCGCGCGACCGGGCGGCACACGCATCCTGCGCGAGCGCTACGAAGCACATGTCGTCGGCTATGGTATTTACCGCTATGAAGGCGTGGCGGTCATCATCGAGAAAGGAATTACGACGAAGAACGAGGCGGCTCCACTCATCAGCGCGTTAGCCGCCTTCCGTGAGCAACCGGAAGCACGCCCGATGATCCGCCAGCTTGCTGATAAAACGTGGGTGGTCGGTGTACCGGGCAAACAGACCGCCTCGCTCTTCGTCTACACCTTTGAACCCGCTGCATTCCAGATAAAAACAGCGCGTGACCTGCACCTCAATTTTGAACGTGCGAACCGTCACGCGCTGGATCGTGGGGCTGTGCAGCCCGATCAATTTGTTTTCCCACACCGCGCGCTGCTCGAAACGCGCCCGATCAATCGCGGCTAGACGCGCGTCAGGTACGAACCGTCGCGCGTATCGACCTTGATGTTGTCCCCGACGTTGACGAACATCGGCACACGCACTCTGAGACCCGTATCGGTCGTGACGAGCTTGGTTACGCTGCCCGAAGAGTCACCCGCGACCGCGACTTCGCCATCTGAAACCTTGTAGATCATGGTCATCGGCAGGCTGTAGTCAATCGCGTTGCCTTCGTAGAACTTCAATTCAATCTGGTTATTTTCCTTGAGGTACGCCGCGTTGTCACCGAAGAGCGTGCGCGTCACTTCGTACTGCTCGTAAGTGGCGGTGTTCATGAAGTGCAGCGTATCGCCGTCGGCGTACAGAAATTCTACTTCTTCCGTATCAACGAAAATGTCATCAAGCCGTTCGCCCGCCGAGAAGATGCGTTTGCTGTTCTGCCCGGTGCGGATGTCCATCAGGGTCGCGCCCATCGATGCCGTACCACGCCCCGGCTTGTTGTAGGTCGTGTCCATTACGCGGTAAAGGTTGCCGTCGAGTTTGAGGGTAATCCCTCGCTTCAGGTCGCCTGCTTCAATCATTGTCAATCTCTCCCAGGCGCACGGCCTGAATCGCTTCTGTGGGTACGCAAACAGCCTGATTATAGCTGATTCGGGAGCGCGCTTCAAGGTTAAAAAAATATGTGGTGGTTGTAGCAGCAAGTGCGGGCTAATGTGAACCGACGCGAATTTGGGCGACCGCGTGACTTCCCTTCCCTCTTTATGGGGCAATTTGGTAATTTTTTGGACGGTTTCTAAACAGAAGCGATTAGTACACTTCAAAGGATGTTTCCTGAGACGGACTACGAGTTACAATATACGCGCGACTTTGTTTGCCCGACCCGTCTCATCCAGAGGTTCCCATGACAAACCCAACCGACGATCAATCCGCGCTAAAGCCCGAAATTACGTTCGAGCAAATCAGGCAAGTCGATGAAGAGGGTAACGAGTTTTGGTCTGCACGTGACCTGATGCCAGTTCTTGAGTATGGAGCTTGGCAGAAATTCAAAAATGTATTGTTGAAAGCCCAAATTGCTTGTGAGAACAGCGGCTATGACCCAGATGACCATTTCATCCAAGCGGGTAAATTGATAACGGCGGGGCATGACGCAAAGAGGGAAGTAGAAGACCTACATCTCTCCCGCTACGCTTGTTACTTGATCGTTCAGAACGCTGATCCATCCAAAGAAGTTGTCGCGCTTGGGCAAACCTACTTTGCGATCCAAACCCGCCAACAGGAACTTTCGCAGGAAGCGGCAATGGCAGAGTTGACCGAAGACGAGCGGCGTTTGCTGCTGCGTAAGCGTGTCACGCACCAGAATAGCGATCTTGCATCCGCCGCCGCCCGCAGTGCAGGCGTTTTGACTCCGCAAGACTTCACTATATTCCAAAATCACGGCTACAAGGGGCTATACAATGGCCTGACCGCCGAAGCCATCCACAAGCGCAAGAAACTCAAAAAGAGCCAGCAAATCCTCGACCACATGGGTAATACCGAACTTGCGGCGAACCTCTTCCGCAGCACGCAGGCCGAGGACAAACTGCGCCGCGAAAATATTCGGGGCAAAACCGCCGCGAACGAGGTCCATTTTCAGGCCGGGGTCATCGTCCGGCACGCAATCTCGGAAATGGGCGGCACGATGCCCGAAGACCTGCCCACCATCGAAAGTGTCAGGAAGTTGGAACCCGCTGGGAAGAAGCTGCTTAAAGCAAAGTCGCAGGAATAGCGTATCGGGAGGCAGCACACGCGGCACGCCGCGCCCGGTACGGCTATAATCTTCGCCAGTGAATAGTCGTGCTTTCAGGGGAAAACCAACGTGGAATACAGAGTTCTTGGCGGTTCCGGTTTCAGCGTGCCAGCACTCAGTTTTGGGACGGGGACCTTCGGCGGTGATCATCCGTTTTTCGGCAAATGGGGCAACAGCGACGTAACTCAGGCCAGCCGCCTCGTTGATATGTGCATCGACGCGGGCGCAAATATGTTCGATACGGCAGATGTCTATTCATTTGGACAATCCGAAGAAATTTTAGGCAAAGTGGTCAGCGGGCAGCGCGATAAAGTGCTGCTCGCAACGAAAGCAACCTTCCGCATGAGCGACGAGCCGAACGACGTGGGAACCTCGCGCTTTCACCTGCTGCGTTCGTGCGAGGCCAGCCTGCGCCGCCTCGGTACGGATTACCTCGATGTTTATACCATACACGGGTTCGACGCGCGCACGGCGGTCGAGGAGACGCTGCGCGCGCTGGAAACGCTGGTCCAGAGCGGAAAGGTGCGCTACGTCGCCTGCTCGAATTTCTCTGGCTGGCACTTGATGAAGTCACTGGCAATCTCCGAAAAATACGGCTGGACGCGCTATATGGCGCATCAGGCGCATTACTCGCTGCTGCGGCGCGAATATGAATGGGAATTGATGCCGCTGGCGCTCGATCAGAAGGTCAGCACAATAGTCTGGGGACCGCTCTCGCAAGGCCGATTGAGTGGCAAATTTCGGCGCAACGAGCCGATCCCGGCGGGCAGCCGTGTCGCGCAGGGAGCCGGTGAGGGACCCGCAATCCGTGATGAATGGCTGTACAGCGTGATCGATGTGCTGGATACGATCAGCGCGGAGACGGGCAAGACGGTCGCGCAGGTGGCGCTCAACTGGTTATTGCAAAGGCCGACCGTCGCGAGCGTGCTGATCGGCGCGCGTGACGAGCAGCAATTGCAGGAAAATCTGGGCGCAGTCGGCTGGAACCTGAGTGCGGAACAGGTCGCGCGGCTGGATGCTGTCAGCGAAACGGATACGATTTATCCGTACTGGCATGAGCGTGGATTCGCGGAGCGGAACCCGGTAGCGACGCCGCTCTACAAATAGTTGCCAGTGGATGTGTCTGCAAACTAACGCGCAGGGATGAATCCACCACTAGCCCGGTGTATTCATAGCCGGGCAGTTGGACAATGACAGCTCTCTTTGATTTAGCAGGCACACTCTAAATAGTGCTTCGCGCGGCTGCTCCTTGCAACCTCAAATTTAAGTCTGCTCTCTCGGAAGCGTAAAAGTGAAATTCGAGCCTTTGCCCGGCTCGCTCTGTACGCTGATCGTCCCACCGTGTGCCTCGACGACAGCCCGCGCGAGGTACAAACCAAGTCCGGTTCCCTGCGTCCGGCGGCTGAGTGCATCATCGACGCGATAGAAGCGCTCGAAGATGCGAGTTTCGTCCCCCTTGCTGAGGCCGACGCCGCTATCCCGTACGGAGATTGTCACATTCTGATCATCAAACGTGCCGCGAATGATGATCTCCCCGCCTCCCGGCGAATATTTGATCGCGTTCGCAATCAGATTATCCAACACCTGCCGCAGGCGCGTCTCGTCGCCCTGCACAATCGGGAACGGCTTCGGGAAATCGCTACGCAGTATGTGCTTCGAGGTCTGCGTTTGTAAGCGTTCAATCGAGCGCGTAACCAGTTGATCGAGCAGCACATCCCCAATTTGTGTCAGGCGCATTCCTTCTGCCTGCAATTTCGAGGCCGCGAGCAGGTTTTCAATCAGCCCGGTCAGCCGATCCGCCTCATCCTCGATCACGGCGAGACCGTCTTGAATGGTCGCCGGGTCCCAATCCGCATCGTCGCGGCGCAACGTCCCGGCATAGCCTTTGATCAGCGCAACAGGGGTTTTGAGTTCGTGCGAGACGACAGAAATGAAGGTCGATTTGAGCTGTTCGGCCTGCCGGAAATTGGAAATATCGCGCGCGTTGGCGATGATATTTTTGAGGTGTCCGGCCTGATCGAGCAGCGGCGCATACGTGACTCCAATGCTGATCAGTGATTTATCGGGGCGCAGCAGATCGCCCTCGACGTACAGCGTTTCCAGCCCGGCTTGCGTCTTGTCGGCGCAGTCCGCGAGTTC
>Ga0123338_10006271_pt1 | contig 10003 bp, 9 predicted proteins | sample grotaG_FD_89793 | JGI IMG/M metagenome (GOLD analysis project Ga0123338, IMG submission 89793) | Glacier valley bacterial and archeal communities from Borup Fiord, Nunavut, Canada, to study Microbial Dark Matter (Phase II) -... | ecosystem: Environmental > Aquatic > Freshwater > Ice > Glacier ...
CGTCCTTCAACGTCCAGACAGCCGCCTATGCCAAAGAAGACAGCGCTGGCTGTCGTTCGCTAAACGGTTTGTCTCAACCAGCGCCATATCTCAACCTCATTTTCACGCAGACCAACTACTTCGAGAAGGATGAGACGATCACCGCTACTGCGGTCGATGGTGGAACAGTTTACATTACCGGGATCGCGGACCTGCTCACCTTCCAGTATGCCTACACGCTGGGGAGCAAGGTCAGCTTCACGATCCCTGCGTCGGGTGACTATCAAATCCTTATCGGTTCGCTTTATTCCAGCCTGACCGGGCATATCGAAGTGACCTGCGGTGGTCTTGGACCGCGCGTTCCCGCTGGCTTTGTCCAGCGTGCGGTGACTTGCAACACGGCGGTCTTCAACCTGCCGGATGGTACAGCGGTCTCCGATGCGACCCTGAAAACTGGTCAGCACTGGTATGTCAACCCGGCTGCGATCAAAGGCAAAGCGCGTTCGTGGATGGAAGTCTTTGTCGCCGGATATACGACCGGCTACATTCCGGCAGAGTGTGTGCAGTAGTCTGAACCCTATGCTTCGTATACAGCGCAGTAGCCGCCCCGGTTGCTGCGCTGTTCATCTTTTAAGCATCGATTATACTGAAAACATGCTGGTTAAGGTATACTATATAACACATTTGCGACCGGAACCCCGCGCGATGTTCACGCCCACCGAACACATCCAGACAATCCTCAAAAACCTGCCGCACAAACCCGGTTGCTACCTGATGAAGGATGCCAAAGGGACGATTATCTACGTCGGCAAGGCAATCAACCTGCACAGCCGCGTGCGCAGTTACTTCGATAACACCGTCGATTCGCCCAAAACGCTGCGCCTGCGCGAAGCGATTGTCGATATTGAATTCATCGTCCTGCCCGATGAGGTCAGCGCCTTACAGACCGAATATACGCTGATCAAGAAATATCTGCCGCGCTACAACGTGCGCCTCAAGGACGACAAGCGCTATCCATACATCGCGGTGCGCTGGCAGAACCCCTTCCCGAAAGTCGAATTGACGCGCCGCATGGAGCAGGACGGCTCGCGCTACTTCGGTCCGTATACCGCTGCATGGTCCGTGCGCGAAACGCTGGACGCCTTGCGCAAGGCGTTCCCGTACCTGACCTGTGACCGCGAGATTGATGGCAAGGACGAGCGCGCGTGCCTCTACCATGACATCAAGCTGTGCAACGCACCGTGTATCGGAGCAGTTAACCAGGAAGAATACCGCGCGAATGTTTCTGGCCTGATGGATTTTCTGGAAGGGCGCAGCGAGACGATCATGAAGGACCTGCGCGCGCAGATGGCAGCCGCGTCCGAGGCGCTGAACTTCGAGCGTGCGGCAGCGCTCCGCGACCGCTTGCAGGCGATGGAGCGCGTTGTCGAGCGACAGAAGATCGTCGCGCCTGCGGATGTCGATCAGGATGTGATCGCGTTCTCGCAAATCAAGAATGATACCTGTGTGCAGGTGCTTTTCATCCGGGGCGGGCGGCTCGTCGGGCGTGAGTATTTCATGCTTGACAACGCCGAAGACGCGAGCAACTCCGAAATTCTGTCGGATTTTCTGATGCAGTTCTACGAGGAAGCTGCGCAAACGCCGGATGAAGTCTTGCTTCCGCACGAGATCGAAGAGTCGAAGATCATTGCGTCGTGGCTCAAGGACAAACGCGGCGGCAAAAAGGTCAAGCTGACCGTCCCGGCGCGCGGCGACAAGGCCGAGTTGGTCCGCATCGCTTCGGAGAATGCGCAGGAGACGCTCACTATGCTGCGCGCGCAATGGGAAGCCGATACGAATAAACAGACGTTGGCGCTGACCGAATTGCAACAGGCGCTCAACCTGCCGACCGTCCCGAACCGGATTGAATGCTTCGATATTTCGACGTTGCAAGGCACAGCGACAGTTGCCAGCCGGGTCGTCTTCGTGCAGGGCATCGCGCGCAAGGCGGAATATCGCAAATTCAATATCAAGACCGTGCAGACCGTCCTCGAACCGAACGACTTTCAATCCATGCGTGAGGCGTTGGGACGGCGCTTCAAGCGCTACGCAACCGCCGTCGAAGAGCAATCGTCTATCGCGCCCGGCAAGAAGGACGACGATGAAACGTGGCGTTTGCTGCCCGATCTGTTGATCATCGACGGCGGCAAAGGGCAGCTTGGGATCGCAGTCGAAATTCTCAAGGAATATTACCTGCTTGAGCAGGTCCCGGTCGTCGGCCTCGCCAAGCAGTTCGAGGAAATCTACCTGCCGGACCGCCCCGATCCAATCATCCTGCCGCGCCGTTCCGAAGGACTATTCCTGATGCAGCGCATCCGCGACGAGGCGCACCGCTTCGCGATTACCGCCAACCGCAACCAGCGCGCGAAGAAGGGACTCGTCAGCAGTCTGGAACAAATTGCGGGGATTGGTCCGGCCAAGCGGAAAGCGCTGCTCAAAGCCTTCGAGAACGACATCGACCGCATCAAGGCCGCGACGGTCGAGGAACTGGCTGTCGTATCGGGCATCACGCGCAAACTCGCTGAGGACATCAAGGCGGGGCTGTGAGGTCGGCGTTTGACTTCGCGCGGGGCTGAGGCCGCTGCGCTGTTACGGCGCGATTATGTAAAAGTCGGCTGAGTTGACCGTAACCGCCTGGTTCAATCATGGCTGTGCGGTGGTGGCGATGTTGTACAATACCCCTGCCTGGTCAATCATGATCGCGCGGCAACCTATCACCCAATCGCGGCGGTTCCCCCGCCCGCTCCAACCCCCAATATGAATACAAATGGCTTCCTCGTCGTCGATAAACCCGGCAAACTGACCTCGCATGATGTGGTCGCGAAGGTGCGCAAAGGCACGGGTGTCAAGAAGATCGGCCATGCCGGGACACTCGACCCGATGGCGACGGGCGTCCTCGTGCTGTGCCTCGGCTACGCGACGCGCCTGAGTGAATATGTCATGGCCTCCGATAAGACTTACCAGACTACGCTCATGCTCGGCATCGAAACCGATACCTATGACGCGGATGGACGCCCAACCGCTGAAGCCAGCGAAGCTGCCATGAGCGCTGTCACGCAGGCGCTGCTCGAAACCGCGCTGGTCCCCTTTCGCGGTCCGATTCTACAGGTCCCGCCGATGTACAGCGCGATCCAGAAGAACGGCAAGCGCCTGTATGAACTCGCGCGCAGCGGGATCGAAATTGAACGTGAGCCGCGCCCGGTCACGATTTACGATTTGAAGCTGTTGAGCTGGAATTTGCCGTACATCGTGCTGGAGGTGACGTGCAGCGCCGGGACCTATATCCGCAGCCTCGCGCACGATCTCGGCACAGCGCTGGGAGTAGGCGCGCACCTGACGACGCTGCGCCGCACGCGCTCCGGCAAGCTGGACGCCCCGATAGATTGGGGGACGATCCAGAAGGCGATGAATGAGGAGACATGGGACCGCTTGCTGATCGATGAACACGTCCCGCTGGGGCATATCCCGGCGGTTGCGCTCGAATCGATTGAGGCGGCGTTGTTCCAGCGCGGGCAAGCCGTCACGTTTGAAACACTTTCGTTATCCGATCTGCTTACTTCCGATTTGGAGCAGGATAAACTTGCTGTAGCTCGTGAAGTCCGGGTGTACGATCCACAGGATCGCATGATCGGAATGGGCGAGGTACGTGACGGGAAACTGCATCCGGGGAAGGTATTCGGCGCGTGATTTGGCGGGGGGCGTTCGGTCCGGCATAATTGCAGCGGAGAAACACTTGTGAGCGACCCGGCGTGATCCACCTCTACAACCTCAACGACGCACACCCCGATCAGCCTTCGACGGTCACGATTGGCGTGTTCGACGGCGTGCATCGCGGCCACCAGTATCTGATTCGGCAGTTGGTCGCTGAGGCGCACGCCGCCGCGACGCGCGCGGTCGTCCTCACGCTGCACCCACACCCGGACATTGTGTTGCGTGGGCAGAGCGGACGCTACTACCTGACGACGCCTGACGAAAAGGCGGACCTGCTCGGCGCGCTCGGCGTGGACCTCGTGATTACACATCCCTTCGACGACTCGGTGCGCCAGGTCCGCGCAGCGGCCTTCGTCGATGACCTGCTCGCGCATCTGGATATGAAAAGTTTGTGGGTGGCCGGGAACTTCGCGCTCGGCTATAAGCGTGAGGGAAATTTCGCCTTTCTGCGCGAGCAAGGCGCGGAAAAGGGCTTCGTGGTCGTCGCGCTCGACTTGCTGCAAAATAAAGTGAATGGCGTCATCAACAGCACGGAAATCCGCGCGGCGCTTAACGCGGGCGAGGTCGAACGCGCGGCGGACCTGCTAGGGCGTCCGTATGCGGTCAGTGGTGAAGTAATTGGTGGTGACAAGCGCGGGCGCACGATTGGCTTCCCGACAGCGAACGTCGCGGTCTGGAGCGAGCAGATCGTCCCCGCGAATGGCGTGTATGCGTGCCGCGCGACGTTGCATGGGGAGACCTTAGACGCGGTGACGAACATCGGCAGCCGCCCGACCTTCGATGGTACGGGGACGCGCATCGAAACGCATCTGCTCGATTTCGACCGGATGATTTACGGCGAAACGCTCATGGTGGCGTTCATTGCACGGTTGCGCGGTGAGCAGAAATTCAGCGGGATCGATGCGCTGGTCGTGCAAATCCATGCGGATGTTGTGGCCGCACGGACGCTCTTCGCAGCATTAGACGGGGAATAACTCATGCCGAGCATACCGCCGCCGGAATATTGGGCCGAAGAAGTCTCTGGTATTTTGACGCGCGACATGGATAAAAATACGCTTGGGGTCGGTCTGGTCCAATTGACGGGAACCCTGATCGCAAGTGGCACGATCTATCTGCGCTACGCGATCCCGACTCTCGCACCGCCGATTCGCGACCTGATTCCCGGCTTGATGGTCGGCGAACGCGGCGCTGCGCTGACCGGGCGCAAAGCGTGGGATTACATGCAGGAGCGTTGGGAGCATCACCTGCGCGCGGATGTGGTCGGCATCTTCGCTAAGGACGCCGCGCCCGCACAGCTATTCCTAAAGGAACTCGACTTCGGCGCAGAGGTGCGCGTCTATGCCTACCAAAGCGCAGAGTCGCCGACGCCGCTTGCGCGGGTAGAGCGCCTCGTCACCGGACCTGATGCGCAGGTTTCCGATGAGCTGCGGGAGTATTTAAAACACTCGTCACAGTAGCAGAGCGTGTATAGGTGTAGGGGCGGAGTCGGTGCGGCCTGCGCGTGTGCAATTCCTGCGTCCGTGCTACGATCATCGGCAGACTCAGGAGCGTGTGTATTGAACGCGGAAATCGTCTCTATCGGAACCGAACTGCTGCTTGGTGAAATCAACGACACCAACGCGACATGGATCGCGCAACAGTTGAAAGACATCGGCGTGAACCTGTTCTACCGCTCGACGGTAGGCGACAACGAGGCGCGTATCACGGCGGTCCTCAAGCTGGCGATGAGCCGTGCCGACATCGTGATCACGACGGGCGGCCTCGGTCCGACGGTGGACGATATGACGCGGCAAGGTGTCGCCAGCGCGGTCGGGCAGCCGCTCGAATTCCACGAGGACCTGATGCGCGAAATCGAAGCAAAGTTCGCGCGTTTCAACGCGAAGATGACGCCTAACAACCGCTTGCAGGCGATGTTGCCACAGGGCGCAACCGTAATCGATAACCCGGTCGGGACCGCGCCCTCGTTTCGCTGCGATATGCCGGACGGCGCGATCATCAGCCTGCCGGGGGTCCCGCGCGAGATGAAATTCCTCATGGAAAACAGCGTGCTGCCCTGGCTGCGCGAACGCGCCGGGACGAGCATTATTAAATTGCGCGTGCTGCGCACGGCGGCGGCGGGCGAGTCGTGGGTCGGGAGCAGCTTACCGATCTGATGCAGCAGGACAACCCGACAGTCGGCACGGCGGCACATTCCGGCTTCTGTGACGTGCGGATCACCGCGAAGGCCGCGAGCGAAGCCGCTGCGGATGCGATGCTCGCCAGCGCGGAAGCCGAAATACGCAAGCGCATCGGCGGCTTCATCTTCGGGGTGGATAAAGAACCGCTCGAAGGTGCATTGCGCGCAGTCCTGCGTGAGGCGGGCGCATATATCGCGCTGTGCGAGACGGGGACCGAAGGCAACCTGTACAAGCGGCTGGCGTTCGGGTCTGATTTGCTCGCCCGCGCGGTGCAATTCGACACGATAGCGGAACTGGCCGCGTTTCTCGATTTGCAAAGTGAGGATTTGGAAGCGCTGGCCGTTGCCTCTGCGGAAAAACTGCTCGCGGAGACGCCCGCGCGGGTCGTCGTCAGCATCGTTTCGCGCGCCGATGGCACAGTGATCAGCGTCACCGATGGGGCAAATACACGCACGCGCGCGTATGCCTATGGCGGCGTTGATCAGGGTGGACCGGAGTGGGCGACCGGGTGGGGCATCTCGATGGCGTGGCGCTTGCTGCGGGAAGCGGCAGAGAAGCAGGCGTGACGCCGTATCGGGACAAATTGCTCGCGGCACAGGCGGCGCACGGCTCGGCGCTCGCGGTCGGCCTCGCCCCCTGGCCGGAAAAGCTGCCCTACTTCATTGTGCAACGCCACGACGATCCGTTTCTACCGTTCAGTAAGGCGATCATCGACGCAACGGCGGACCATGCCTGCGCATTCGTGTTCGATTTCGCGGCGTATCTGTGTCTGGGGGCGTCGGGCGCGGTTGCGCTGGAGCGCGCGATTGCCTACGTACCTGCGCCGCTCTTGAAGATTGTGCATGGTCCATTCACGAATGTGGCGTACTTGCGCGCCCTCTCCGAAAGCGGGTTCAACGCCGATGCGTTCACGGTGCTTACCCACCACGCAGATGAATTCGCGGCGTTGGTGAACGCGACCGTGCAAGGCGTCTATCTGGATGCACGCTGCACCCTGAATGCCGCAGGGACGTACTCCGCGGACGTTTTGAGATATGGCGACGACGTGCCGCCGCTGCGCTGGATTGTCGATGAAATCAGCTTTGCCTCGCGTCGCGATGATTACCGCGAAGCTGCCACCGCCGCCGCCAAACGGTATCATGCCGGATGATTGTCGGGATCACGGGCGCGGCGGGCTACCTCGGCGGGCGGCTAATCGCGTATCTCGGCGTGCAGGAATGGGTCGAGCGGATCATCGCGTTCGACAAGATGCCGGTCGAATCCGCGCCAAAGGTAATTGCCTACCCATTCGATATGACGAACGCGCGCGATACGCTGACGCTTGCTTCGATTCTGGTTGAACACGGCGTCACGCATCTTGTTCATGCCGCGTTTCAAATTCAACCAATCTCGGATGATTCAGCGGGCATGACGCTCACGAACGTACTGGGGTCAAGCCGTGTGTTCCGCGCCGCGCTCGGTCACGTCGAACACCTGACATTCATTTCCAGCGTGGCGGTCTATGGCTACGGCGGTCATCCGTCAAAGCTGAACGAAGTTGCCGCTTTGCGCCCGACGACAGCCTACGGGCGCGATAAACGAGCGGCGGAGAACAGCCTGCGTGATCTCAGCGTGGCGGGGCTACCGCGCACAGCAATTCTGCGCTTCGCCGCAATAGCAGGACCACACGGCGCGCAGCGTTCTCCACTGCGGGCGCTGACCGCGCAGCCGTTTTTCGTCCTCGCGGATGGGGGACACGCGCGCACGCAGGCCGTTCATGAAGACGATGCGGCGGCGCTGATCGCGGTGGCAGTACGCGAAGGCGCAAGTGGGATCTTCAACGCCGCGCCGGATGATATTGCGGCGTGGTCGGATATTGCGCAGCTTTCGCGGCGGCCTGTGCTTGCGCTGCCCCGTATGGCGCTCAATGGTGCGACGCTGCTCAATCGGACGCTGCCCGCGCTGGAAGGCTTCACGCGCGATGTGGTGGACCTTTTCTCCAAAACGCTCACCGTCGGTAATCTGGCGATCAAGTCCGCGCTTGGTTGGCAACCGCGCTATGGGACGTGCGATGCGTTCTACGAAATGTTCAAGGCACAGGGGACCGCTCGATAGGTCGTCGTGCCGCGAATGATCGAAGCAACCCGCACAGCACAAACGCAAAGATTAGCACATCGAGCGCACGGTCAGCGCTCAAGCCCGCGAAGATCGTTGCGCGCGGTTGCCCGCTCAGGTTATTTGCAAAGTAGGAATAGCCGCTCAGGAGCAGCAGCGCAACCCAGAACCGCGTGTTGCGCATTGCCGCGATGACCGCAAGGACCAGCACAGCATAGAGCGCGCTGATCAAGGGCAGGTTCCAGCGCGGCGCAAGCGTCCCGTAAACATCTGGTGCTTCGGTCACGAGCAGCGCGGGGTAATCGGCCAGCGTGCGGACCTTGCTCCCATAGCCACACGCAGCCGCGTCGCAGCCGACCTGAATGCCGAACGCGAGCAGCGGCACACTCCACGCACACGCCGCGAGGAATGGCGCGAATGGGACACTGCGCAGCCTGCACATAAGCCAGCCACTGACCCATCCGCCGAACGCCGCGCCGTGCCAATCCAGCCCGCCGCCGAGCGACCAGACCTGCGCAGGATATAGCGCGTAGTAGCGCCATTCGAGCAGCAGGTAAGCCACCCGTGCGCCAAGCACCCCGCCGATGAGCGCGCCAAGCCCGGCATCCAGCCAGCGTGTGACGCGCTCTCCGCGATGGCGTGCGCTGTAGGCCAACACGCCCGCGCCGATGCACAGCGGGATGAGCAGCGCCCACGCGAATGCGCGGATTTCGAGCGAACCGATGCGATAAATGACAGGGTTCATCAGGACAGCTCAATCCGACAAATTTTCGGAGAGACATACGATGAACACCAGAACGGTTGCGGCTGTAGACGCCAGAGTACGTATGCTGTGCAGCCGCATCCACCGCGAACCGCGTCCCTGAAATTCCTGGCGTATCCGTTCGGCTTCAGCATCGGAAAGCGCGTTGGCATCGATCTTTTCCAGCACATTGTTCAGTGGAATGTTACCGGCAATTGTCACACCATTTGCGCCAAAGATGTGTAGCATTGCAGCCACGATCAGGGCTACTTGCGCCCCGCCCCGGTGTAACGTTGCCGCCCACGGAAGCAGAATTGTTGGACCGAAGAAGCTCAGGAGAAAGATTGGATTCTTAATCTTGATGTTGATCGCTTGCATTGCTGCGATGTGCTGCGTTCCCTTGATGCTGCGTAGCGCAGGAACGATAGCAACGTTAAAAGCATAGAACACACCCGACAATAAACCGCTCAAGGTCCCGGCGACGACCAGTACGATGTTCTCAAACGACATGCGACATTACCTTTCTGTGGTGTCTCAACGTGGACATTTAGGTCTGATGCGCGAGTTCGACCGGAAATTGAATTTCGGTTACAAGGTCGCTGCCATCGGCGTTCTGTGGAACCTGCAACGTTACCTCACGCGGCCTACCCGCAAGGTGATAGTCATGTGCTTCTGCCCACACTCCAATCCCGGTATATCCGATGTGAATGCTTTCGAGTGCGCCGACTATGACGCACGTTGCCATCACCGGAACCGCAGGTAATTCGCGGACGGCCAGTTGCAAGCCGTTTCCCAATGGGACGAGATCATGGATTTTTGCCTCGATCATCCGTCCTAATTCCAGTTCCATGTCGCACGCTGAAAAGCTACCGCCGCGGCAGATCGTAAAACATAATCCGTAAGCACTTGTTTGTGGAAGTGACGTCCTGATTTGTTTGAAGATGCTTAGTCCTTCTTCAAACGAGCCAACCTGCGTGCGGACGCTGAGTGCAAACTGAGCGCGAACTTGTTTAACCACCACGTTCAAGGAGCATTGAGTTTCTGTGTTACGAATGGCTTGTAGACGAGACTCAATGCTGCGGATGCGTCGCCCTTCCTCCTGTAAGCGCTGCTCGATCTCGACTTTCTTCAGGAGCAACATCCCTTGTAGCTCGTCCGTCGAGATATTACTTTGCAAGACCCGCCAAACTTGATCAAGGGAAAGCCCCAATTCCTTCAACACGATGATTCGGTTCAACTGAACCATTTGTTCAGCGTTGTA
>Ga0123338_10006273_pt1 | contig 10002 bp, 11 predicted proteins | sample grotaG_FD_89793 | JGI IMG/M metagenome (GOLD analysis project Ga0123338, IMG submission 89793) | Glacier valley bacterial and archeal communities from Borup Fiord, Nunavut, Canada, to study Microbial Dark Matter (Phase II) -... | ecosystem: Environmental > Aquatic > Freshwater > Ice > Glacier ...
CTCACGAATCCCATGAAACGCGGCATCCTGATCACTCCTGTTGGTTGACGGGCTGATGCTTCGTGCACGGACGTCGAACGGCGGTCACGGTCTTCGACATCACCTACCAAAGTCTTTCCAGAAGGTGCGGTGAGTGCGCCCGGTTGCCGGTCGGGCTGCGGGCCTGACGCGCTTTACACCGGTCTGCTGGACACCCACGAACGATCGGTCAGCGCCGGAAGGTCACGTGGATGGTGCCGCTCTCCGCCGTCTCGCTGGTGACAGTGAAGTCGCTTTGGAGCACCCTGAGGTCGTCCCAGAGCCGCCCACCCCGCCCCAGCACGATCGGGGTGATGCCGACGTGGAGGTGGTCCACGAGGCCGGCGCGCAGGAAGTCACGCACGACCCCCGTGCCGCCGCCGATGCGTACGTCGCCGTCGCCCGCCACCGCCAGGGCCCGCTCCAGGGCCTTCGCCGGGGTGACCGAGAGGAACTCGAACGACGTGCCGTTGGCCATCGTCAAAGTTGGACGAGCGGCGTGGGTCAGCACGAACACCGGCACCCGGAAGGGGGGTTCGTCGCCCCACCAGCCCGTCCAGCTCGGGTCGTCGGGGAAGGTGTGCAGGCCGAACATCGCCGCCCCCATGATCTCGGCGCCGATCCCCTCGAAGTAGGCCGCCGCATACGCGTCGTCGAGGCCTGTCGTCCCCTCACCGCTGGAGTCACCCAGCACCCGCTGACGGAAGGTGCGGGTCGCGGCGTAGGCCGCCGTCAGCCGCTCCCAGTCCGCGCCCATCGGCTGCTCCGGTGTCGGATCGGCCGGCGAGGCGACGCCGTCGAGGGAGATGTTGAGGTCAGCGCGGACCGCCATGGGTGCTCCTCCAGGACTGTGGTGGCGAACTGATCGAGGAGCAGCGGTGGCTCGTAGCCGGCGGGCGCTGCGGCTCCGGTGTCGCGGTGGGCGTCGCGGCTCGCGCCCGCGACGCCTCGTAGCGGCCCTCGCGCAGTGAGCGCATCGCGTCGATCTTGCTCATCGTCGACTCACCTGCGCGACTCTACTGCGGGCTCTGGCGGTCGACGTGAGGCCGACCTCCCCCCGCTGCTTCCGTACCAACTTCGACGACCTCGCAACGGTCGGTCCGGCCGCGGGTTCGCCATGACAGAGTGCAGCACATGAGCGAGCACCCCACGACGGGGACGGCCCGGGCGGAGTCCGGCCTGACCGACGAAGACTTCTCGCCCGTCTGGGCCGACGACGACCGCCCGCGCATCCCGCGCGTGGCCGTCGAGCGTGAGGCGCTCACGGCATACCTCGACCACTACCGGGCGACGGTGGAGATGAAGGTGCGCGGCCTGACGTCGGAGCAGGCCCGGGCCAGGGCCATGCCGCCCTCCGGGATGTCGCTCCACGGTCTGGTCCGACACCTCGCGGGCGTCGAGCGCTGGTGGTTCCAGCAGAACTTCGAGCGCCGCGACGTGCCGTTCCTCTTCTTCACCACCGACGAGCCCGACCTCGACTTCAACCCGCCCCCGGAGGCCGACTTCGCCGCCGACCTGGAGACCTGGCGGTCCGAGTGCGCGGTCTCCCGCGAGATCTTGGGCGCTCACGACCTCGACGACACCGCCCGGCCGCTGGACTGGTCCGAGGACGTCGACCTGCGTTGGCTGGTGCTCCGGATGATCGCCGAGTACGCCCAGCACTGCGGGCACGTCGACCTTCTGCGGGAGGGTGTCGACGGGAGGACAGGGTCCTGAGGCTCCTGCGACCCTCTCGCCAGCGCCGCTCGCCCGCGACCTGGCGGACGGTCGGGACAGCCGCGGCTGTGGCCCTCACCGTGGCCTCGTGGTTCTGCGCGGCCGTCCCCCACGAGTTCTCACCCGTCGTCTGGCCGGGCGTCGTCCCCTGGCGCCCCGAGGGGGGCTCCAACCTCGCCGCCTCGGTGGCGGTCCTGGCCGTGGGCACCCTCGTCTACTGCTGGTGGGCGCTGCGAGACAGCCCCGTGGGGCTGGGGTGGGCCCGACGTACGGCGGCCTGGTGGTGCGGCCCGCTCGTGCTCAGCGCGCCGCTGTACAGCCGCGACGTCTACTCGTATGCCGCGCAGGGCCTCATGGTCCACACCGGCCTCGACCCCTACACCCAGGGCGTTCGCGTGCTCGACTCGCCGTGGGTGGAGAGCGTCGCGCGCACCTGGCTCGACACACCGGCGCCGTACGGGCCGGTCTTCCTCGTGCTGGCCCGTCTCGTGGCGGGCGTGGCGGCGGGTCACCTGCTGGTCGCCCTCGCGCTGCTGCGCCTGCTCGCCGTGCTGGCGGTGGCCGCACTCGCCTGGGGCGTGCCCGCCGTCGTCCGCCGCCTCGGCGGCGACGAGCGCGCGCAGGTGCGGGCCCTGTGGCTCGGGGTGCTGACCCCGGTCGTCGCCGGAAACCTGGTCTCGGGTGCGCACAACGACGCGCTGATGGTGGCCGGGGTGGTTGCCGCCGTTGCGCTCGCCCTCGAGCGCCGTTGGGCCGCAACGATCCTGCTCATCAGCGCAGCAACCGCGACCAAGGCCCCGGCCGCGGTCGCCGTCCCCTTCCTCGCTCTCCTGTGGGCGGCCGACGGTGAGCCGGCCCGCTGGGGTCGGGTCGTCCTACGTGCCGCCCTCGCCTCGGCCCTGACCGCCGTCGTCTTCGCCGGTCTCAGCCTCGCCACCGGGCTCGGCTTCCGCTGGCTGGGGGCTCTCAGCGCCCCCGGGCAGGCAGCGAGCTGGACGGCCGTGTCCACCGCGTGGGGCACCCTCGCCGGCTGGGTCGGTGGCGCCGAGCTGGGGGCGTCCGTCACCACCGGTGGACGCGTCGCCGCCCTCGCGCTGCTCGGCCTGCTCCTCGCGCTGCTGTGGCTCGACGCCGCCCGACACGCCCACGACCCCCGCGCCGTATGCCGCGCCGCCGGCTTCGCCCTGCTGGCCGTCGCCCTGCTCTCCCCGGCCTTCTACGCCTGGTACCTCCTGTGGGCCCTGCCGGTGCTGGCCGCCACCCTGCGCGACCGTCGGGCGACCACTGCCCTGGGCCTGCTCGCCGCCCTGCTCGCCTTCGCCGCCCTCCCGGGGGGTTACGGCCTCGCCTACTCGACGACTTCGGTGGGGGTGCCCGTCATGGTTGCCACCAGCATCGTCCTGGCCGTCCGAGGCCTACGGTGGCTCTACGGCTACCCCTGGCGGCGTCTGCTCACCGTGGAACCCCGCTCTTCGCACTGACCGCCCACCCCGAGAATCCCCGGAGCGGGCGGGCCGGCCGGGGTGACAGAGTGCTTCCATGCGCGAGATCGTCCAGAGCAAGAAGCTGCAAGGCGTGCGCTATGACGTGCGTGGACCCATCCTCGTCGAGGCCCAGCGGCTCGAGGCCGAGGGGCACAAAATCCTCAAGCTCAACATCGGCAACACGGCGCTCTTCGGCTTCGAGGCCCCCGAGTCGATCGTCGCCGACATGGTGCGCCACCTACCCGGCTCGCAGGGCTACAGCGACAGCCGCGGCATCTACTCCGCGCGCACGGCCGTCGCGCAGTACTACCAGTCGCACGGCCTGACCGAGACCCTCGTCGACGACATCTACATCGGCAACGGAGTCAGCGAGCTGATCTCGATGGTGCTGACGGCCTTCGTCGACGACGGCAACGAGATCCTCGTGCCGGCGCCCGACTACCCGCTGTGGACCGGCGCCGTCACCCTTGCCGGCGGCACGCCGGTGCACTATCGCTGTGACGAGACCAACGGCTGGGCTCCCGACCTCGACGACATCGAGGCGAAGATCACCCCGGGGACCCACGCCCTCGTGGTCATCAACCCCAACAACCCGACCGGCGCGGTCTACTCCGACGAGGTCGTGCGCGGCCTGGTCGACATCGCCCGGCGGCACCGGCTCGTCGTGATGGCGGACGAGATCTACGAGAAGATCATCTTCGACGACGCCGTGCACCACCACGCCGCGACCTTCGCCGGTGAAGACGTGCTGTGCCTGACCTTCTCGGGGCTGTCGAAGGCATACCGGGCGTGCGGCTACCGCGCGGGCTGGGTGATGATCTCGGGGCCGACCCACCTGGCTGAGGACTTCCTCGAGGGCATCACCCTGCTGGCCAACATGCGCATGTGCGCCAACGTGCCCGGTCAGCACGCCATCCAGACAGCGCTCGGTGGCTACCAGTCGGTGCAGGAGCTCATCGTGCCCGGCGGCCGGTTCTATGAGCAGAGCAAGCTGGCCACGCGGCTGCTCAACGAGATTCCCGGGGTGAGCTGCGTCGAACCCCGAGGTGCGCTCTACTGTTTCCCGCGACTGGATCCTGCCGTGCACCACATCGTCGACGACGAGCGCTTCGTCATCGACCTGCTGCGGGCCAAGAAGCTGCTCGTGACGCACGGCACCGGCTTCAACTGGTTCGAGCCCGACCACTTCCGGCTCGTGGCCCTGCCCGACGCGGACGTGCTCACCGAGGCGGTCCACCGCATCGGAGACTTCCTCAGTACGTACTCGCAGGACTGAGCCGCACAGCCCCCGGGCCTTCCCACTTGTTGCGGTGGCTATGAAGGGGGCCGCCCGGCCCACCCGGGCGGGCTCAGGTCAGGCGAGCGGGCGCAGTCCGTCGACCAGCGAGCCCGTCGGCCGGGCGATGAGCGCGGCCAGCTGGCCGGTCTGGATCGCGAGGTCGCCATGGTCGATGGCGGCGTCGATGGCTGCCACGAAACCGGCCGTGCCCTCGTCGAGGCCGGCCAGCTGCAGGGCCGCGACCTGCTCGGCAGCGGTGACCCGGGTGACGGTCACCGGCTTGCCGATGACCTCGGCGACCGCGGCCGCGAGGACCTCCTGAGGCCAGGCGTCGTCACCTGAGAGCTCGTAGACGTCCTCGAGCTCGGCGACCGGAGTGGTGAGGACGACGGCAGCGGCTCGCGCGTAGTCGGCGCGAGGCGCGCTGGCGACGAGCCCGTCCTGCACGCTGGTGAGCACGGTGCCGGTGGCCGCGGCGGACGCTAAGGAGGCCGCGTAGTTTTCGTGGTACCACCCGTTGCGCAACAGCTTGTGGGCCACACCCACCTCGCGCAGGTGGGCCTCGGTGTCGAGGTGCTCGGGCGCGACCGGCAGGATGGACGCCGCGCCACCGAGGACGCTGGTGTAGCTGATGTGGGCGACGCCGGCAGCGAGCGCGGCGTCGATGACGGTGGCGTGCTGCGTGCTGCGCTGCCCGACCTCGCTGCCCGAGATGAGCAGCAGGCGCTCCACGCCGGCGAGCGCCTCCTCCATGGCGCTGCCGTCGCCGTAGTCCGCGACGCGCACCGTCACCCCGAGCTCGGCGAGGTCGGCGGCCTTGGCGGCGTCGCGGGCGATGGCGACGACCTCGGTGGCGGGCACGTGGGCGAGCAGCTCGTCGACGACGAGGCGCCCGAGGTGGCCGGTGGCGGCGGTGACGGCGGTGACGGCGATGGTCATGGTGGTCCTCTTTCTGGTCGTGTGGGGATCACCTCGACCCTAGACTAACTGAAAGTTAGCGCCAACCATGAGTTAGTGCTTACGGGTTGCTAGGGTTGGGTTCCGCAGACGACCAGGAGCAGGCGACATGACCGGTACAGCCGACGAGACTCAGGGCTACGACGTCTTCGCCACCCGCTGCCCGTCGCGGCAGACCCTCGAGACCGTGACCGGTCGGTGGGGGGCGCTGACCCTCGCCGCTCTCGTTGACGGACCGCTGCGCTTCGGTGCCCTGCGCCGCCGCGTCGACGGCGTCAGCGAGAAGATGCTGTCGCAGACCCTCAAGCTGCTCGAAGCCGACGGCCTGCTCACCCGCACCGACCACGGCACCGCGCCACCAATGGTCGACTACGCCCTCACCGACCCCGGTGCCCTCGTCGCTGACGCCGTGGTGCGGCTCGTCGACGCCGTGTATGCCGTGCAGCCGGCCGTGCAGCAGGCTCGCAACTCCGCATGACCAGGTGGGATCAGGTGCCATCGGGCCGCATCAGAGGCCCGGGGTCACGTCCGCATCGCGGTGACGGCGACTAAGACCACGAGTAACAGTGCCCCGAGACCCAGGAACACGGTGCCGATGATTCCCAGCACGCGGCCCGCGGTGGCAAGCCCTCGGCTCTCCACCGGGATCTCGCCCGTCGCCACCTTGCGCAGCACCCCGTTGGCGACGACGATCGCGACGGGCCCCAGCAAAGGGATCATAACGACCGAGAAGATGCCGAGCACGAACGCGACGATGGCCTGGGTGTCGGTGGCCCGCACCGGAGCAGCCGGCCCGTAGGACGGCATCGGTCGGCCCACATCGTACGACGCCGCGGGCTCGCGGGCGTCCTGCGGGCCGGGAGTGCTCACGCACGACATGCTAGTGGCGCCCGTGGTCTCATGGGTGGCCACAGGGGCACGGGTTCCGGTGCCGCACCAACCGGAAGGGGCACCTGATGACCAGGAGCGTCACCGCACTCGTCGTGGCGGGTGGAGGCTCCACCCGCTTCGGCGCCGACAAGCTCGACCAGTCCCTCGGCGGGACCACGGTGCTGGGGCACCTGCTCGACTCCCTCCCCGCCGACTGGCCGGTCGTGGTGGTGGGGCCCCCGCGAGAGGTCAGCCGTGCCGTCACGTGGGCCGTCGAGGAGCCGCCCGCCGGCGGCCCGCTCGCCGCGATCGACGCCGGGTTGGGGCACGTCGGCACCCCGCTCGTCGTCGTCCTCGGCGGCGACATGCCCTTTGCCGGGCCGGCCGCCCGCCAGCTGGCCGACGCCCTCGCGGAGGCGGTCGCCGATCCTGACGACTTCGGCGTCGTGGCGGCGACCGTCCGGGGGTGTGACCGGCGCGCCCAGCCCTTGCTCACGGCCTACGTGACCGCGAGCGCGCGGGCGGCGATGCCCGAGAGCCCTCATGCCGGCCGGGCGGGCGTGCTGCTCGCCACCCTGCCGCACCTCGTGCTCAAGGTCGCCCCTGACGACCTGCTCGACGTCGACACCCCCGAGCAGCTGGAGGACGCCCGTCGTAGGTTGGGCCCATGAAGGCGATCACGATCCCGACCCCCGGTGGCCCCGACGCGCTGGTGCTGGCCGACGTGCCCGATGCGGTGGCGGGTGAAGGCGAGGTGCTCGTCGACGTCGTCGCCGCGGGCGTCAACCGCGCCGATGTGATGCAGCGGCAAGGGTTCTACGACCCCCCGGCGGGCTCGTCGCCGTACCCCGGGCTCGAGGTGAGCGGCCGGGTCAGCGCCCTCGGCGGGGGCGGGACCGGTGAGTGGAAGGTCGGTGACGAGGTCTGCGCGCTGCTCACCGGCGGGGGGTACGCCGCGAAGGTCGCCGTGCCCGCCGGGCAGCTGCTGCCCGTGCCCGAAGGGGTCGGCCTCGTCGAGGCCGCCGCCCTGCCCGAGGTCACGTCGACCGTGTGGTCCAACGTCTTCATGGCGGCCAACCTGCGACAGGGACAGGTGTTCCTCGTGCACGGCGGCTCCTCAGGCATCGGCACGATGGCCATCCAGCTGGCCCGTGAGGTCGGCGCCCGGGTCGCTGTGACGGCCGGCTCGCACGACAAGCTCGAGGCCTGCCGTGCCCTCGGCGCCGACATCCTCGTCAACTATCACGACGAGGACTTCGTCGAGCGGGTGAAGGACGAGACCGACGGCCACAGCGCCGACGTGGTGCTCGACCTGATCGGCGCCAAGTACCTCTCCCGCAACGTCGACGTGCTCGCCACCGCCGGGCGACTCGTGATCATCGGCCTGCAGGGCGGCACCAAGGCCGAGCTCGACCTCGGGAAGCTGATGATGAAGCGGTGCGCCAACATCGGCACCACCTTGCGCGCCCGCCCGGCGGCCGAGAAGGCGACGATCGTCGCCGCAGTCCGCGAGCACGTCTGGCCGCTGATCGCCGCCGGACGCGTCCACCCCGTCATCTCGGGCACCCACCCACTCGCTGAGGCGGGCGAGGCGCAGTCGGTGATGGAGGGTTCGACCCACATCGGGAAGATCCTGCTGACGATCTAGGCGCTTGCGTGCGCGTCCCGGAGCCGACGGACGACCGTTGCCTCAGGTTAAAAGTGACTAATAGTATCAAAAAACCCCGCTAGCGCGGGTAGTGGTCGTCGGTCGTCCAGGACGACCCCGCTCGTCGTCGTGCCGCGCAGCGCCCCGCTACGGGCTCAGAATGGTCCGAAGTGACTATCGTCGGTCGCTCGTACTACCGACAGGATGAGGCGTGGCTGTCCGTGGGGTCGACACCGTCGGCTCCACCCTGCCCCTGTGGCAGCCAGGGAGCGGCAGGGGGGAGGATGCTCGCCCCTGCCGCTTTCCAGGATCCCGACCGTCCCCCGGGGGCCCCGGGGCCCCCGGGGCGGGTTGCGGCAGGATGGAGGCCATGAGCGAGCAGCCACTCCCTTCCTCCACCGGCGCCCTCGAGGGTGACACCGCCACCTCGGGCCGGGTCGTCGTCGTCACCCAGGACGGCATGGGCGTCTCGTCGCCGGGAGGTGGAGGCGACGGTCGGGGCACCGACCCCGCCGACCTCGTCGAGCAGCCCGCGAAGGTCATGCGGATCGGCTCGATGATCAAGAACCTGCTCGACGAGGTCAAGGGTGCCCCGCTCGACGAGGCCGGCCGGGCCCGGCTCGCCGACATCCACGGCCGCTCGATCACCGAGCTGAAGTCGGGACTCGCCCCCGAGCTCGTCGAGGAGCTCGACCGGCTCGCCCTTCCCTTCACTGACGCCACACCGTCGGACGCCGAGCTGCGCATCGCGCAGGCCCAGCTCGTCGGCTGGCTGGAGGGCCTCTTCCACGGCATCCAGACCGCGCTCTTCGCCCAGCAGATGGCGGCTCAGCAGCAGCTGCAGGGCATCCGTCGGGCGCTGCCGCCCGGTCACCCGCAGGCCGATACCGGACCCGAGCAGCACCCCGGCGTGGCCGGGCTGGCCGGGCCCACCGGGCAGTACCTCTGACCGACCACCCCCGGCCGCGCCAGCTCGCACCCAGCCATCTCGGCCCAGGGTCAGGAGACCGTCACCGACCCGTCCAGTCGAGCCCGGGGGACCGGCCCGGCTTCGTACGCCTTGATGAACGCCGCAGCGATCTTGCGGTGACCCGGGTCGCCGGGGTGGAAGAAGTCACCCGCCAGCTCGGTGAGGACCGAGGTGTCGACGGTGTGCGTCTCGACCGTGGCGAGGACGAGGTCGGGGAAGCCCGCGACCACCTCCCGCACGACACGGGCCAGGTCGGCGGCCGCATCGACCCTTCCGCCCCACTGGAACTCCGGCACGTCACCGACGAGCGAGCCCGAGGGCAGCTGGGCACAGACCGCGGCGAGGTCGCGGCGGAACTGCTCGGGGTCGGTGCGGCCCGCGTCGTTGGAACCGATGCACAGCGTGACCATCGCGGCGTCCGCGGGCAGGGGCAGCTGGGTGGCGACGAGGTCGGACAGGCGCGCGCCGTAGACCGCCCGGTTGTCCACCCGCACCGATCTCCCGGTGCGCGACTCGACGTGCGCCACGAAGAGACCGAGCCACGAGGTGCGGGGGAGGGACGAGCCGGTGCCCACCGTGAGGGAGTCACCGAGCGCCACGAGCAGGGTGTCACCGTGCTGCGCCCGGCGGGCCCAGTGCCGGCCCCAGGGTCCGACCGAGAGCCGCACCCTCAGGGCCCGGGCGACCACGACGGCCGGCGCCAGGACCGCCACCGCCGCCAGCGTCCTGCCCGCGGCCCGCGTCACCGTGTCCATGGCTCGTCGTCCGTCGCTCATCCCTGTCATGACAGGACTTCGCAGCCGACAGGCCCGCCGGATGCTCGCCCCGGCCCTCAGCCCAGTGCGCCTGCGGCCGCGCGGCCCGCCGTACGGCCGGAGAAGATGCAGCCGCCGAGGAAGGTGCCCTCGAGCGAGCGGTAACCGTGCATGCCGCCACCACCGAAGCCGGCGACCTCGCCGGCGGCGTACAGGCCGGGGACGGGTGTGCCGTCGGCAGCCAGCACCCGCGCCTCGAGGTCGGTCTGCAGCCCACCGAGCGACTTGCGGGTCAGGACCGACAG
>Ga0123338_10006275_pt1 | contig 10000 bp, 10 predicted proteins | sample grotaG_FD_89793 | JGI IMG/M metagenome (GOLD analysis project Ga0123338, IMG submission 89793) | Glacier valley bacterial and archeal communities from Borup Fiord, Nunavut, Canada, to study Microbial Dark Matter (Phase II) -... | ecosystem: Environmental > Aquatic > Freshwater > Ice > Glacier ...
AACATATAACTCCTGGTTGGATTCTTATAATTGGCAATTTTTTATTAAAGGTGTTTCATTCCCGTCAACCCGTTTGGCGTTTACTCATACTATTAAAAAGGATTGAGTGGGTGCTGGGAATAGATTTGGTAAAAAGAGGCGTGTTTGAGTTAAAAATGAGCTTATTTGATAAGAAAGATCTAAATACAAATGGGTTTTCTCTAATCCTGCAAAATAAATTACATTCGAAAACATAGCAAAATGCAGAAAGTCCCTGAAGAAATATACAGTTTAATAGATAATGATATTTATAATTTGGAAGGAGAAAAATGGTGGCAATCAGACTTTACACTTAATCTGATAAGAACGTTAATTAATCCTTTCCGGGTAAATTATGCAAAAAATATATTGGAACAACTTGAAATAAATTCAGAAGAAATAAATGCACTTGAAGTTGGTTGTGGGGGAGGAATATTAACTGAAGAGATAGCAAAAATGGGGTTTATTACCACCGGGATTGACCCTTCAGTTCAATCATTGAATAGTGCTATCAAACATGCAAAGGATAACAACCTGAAGATAAAATATGAAAAGGGAACCGGAGAAAATCTGCCATTTCAAAATAATACCTTCGATGTAGTCTTTTGTTGCGATGTGCTCGAACATGTTCGTGACTTATCAAAAGTAATTTCTGAGATTTCACGTGTTTTGAAAAATGGAGGTATATTTATATATGACACTTTTAACCGTACATTTATGAGTAAAATAAGTGCTATCAAAATATTACAGGAGTGGAAACGATGGGCTATTATGTCTCCTAACCTCCATGTTTGGGAAATGTTTATCAAACCTGATGAGATAAGATTTTTATTAAAAGAAAACCAATTGGATTGGAAAGAACACCGAGGATTACAACCAAATATCTCATACTTGAAAATGCTTCATTATCTCCACAAAAGAGCCATTGGGGAATTGACCTATGAAGAATTTGGTAAAAAATTCCGCATGGTCGAATGCAGGAGTATTCAAATTATGTATATGGGATATGCTGTTAAAAGAAAATAACGCTAAAGGAATTTAGGATAAATTAGAACAATCAGAATTAATAAAAAGAAAAATGATAGTCTTTGGTAACTGAGTCCTATTCCATGACGCATTAAATTTTTAGAAGAACTAACCATAGATGTTACATAAAAGGTGTTAATTATGTAACTTTTCTCCATTATTGTGTAACACTTTCATTGTCACATTCCTATAACTTTGTATTTCAAATTTATTAGAAACAATTATTCAATTTAAAAAATACAATTATGAAAGGAAATGATAAGTTAATTACAGTCATGAATGCGCTTTTGGCAGATGAGCTTACTGTTGTAAACCAATACATGGTGCAATCTGAAATGTGTGCAAACTGGGGTTATGGCAAGCTTCATCAGGCAATCCGGAAACAGGCAATGGATGAAATGCACCATGCCGAGTGGCTCATTGAGCGAATTATTTTTTTGGATGCAGTACCAACAGTATCCAAACTTAATGTAATGAAGATTGGTAAAACAGTATCAGAAATGATCAGTAACGACGACGACACTGAACTTGAAGTTGTTCGTTCTTACAATGACGCAATCAAACTCGCTTTGGAGGTTAGTGATCAAGGCACAGTTGACCTGCTGACCAAAATACTTAAAATGGAAGAAGGCCATGTTGATTGGGCTGAAATACAACGTTTACAGATTGAGCAAATGGGACTTGAGAATTATCTGACAAGCCAAACCTGAAGTAAGGCGAACTAATTTATTACGATTGATATATGGGAACACGCTTATTGTTTGAAATATCAGAACTAAAGATCAGATTACATTGATGCATTTTGGAACGGTGTAAACTGGGAAGAAGTATTCAGGAGATACGAAAATGCTTTAAAAGCAGTGGGTGTAAACTAAATTGTTCTATGACAACAATAATTTTAAATTTTAAATTTAAAACGATGGGAAAATTACTTGATGAAACAAAATCCAGATCAGCCAGGGCTGAATTTATTAAAGTAAAACCCAATGAACACCTTCATATTACACATGTGGGTAACGATTGGGTATTCGCGCTGTTCGTGTTATTTTTTATCGTCGTGTAAGCATGCAACAAGACATCCGAATCGCCAAGCGACGCTCTTCGACCAGCAAACTTCACGGACAAGCAGTGGCTCGGCAAGCAGTTGTTCTTCGACACCAATCTATCAGAGCCGGCAGGTCAGCCCTGCGTCACTTGCCATGCTGCACAGGTCGGATGGACCGGACCCGACGCGGTGACCAACTTAGGAGGCGCAGCGTATGAGGGCGCTGTCAAAGGTCGGTTCGGCAATAGAAAACCACCGTCGAGTGCATATGGCGGCGACAGCCCCATCTTGCATCTTGACGCTACGGACGGTTGGACGGGCGGCATGACCTGGGATGGCCACGCCCCCGGCCTGACGCTGGGAGACCCGCTGGCCGAGCAGGCTCTCCAACCGTTCGTGAACCCGCTGGAGCAGAACATTGCGAGCGGAGATGTTGTAGTGAACAAAGTAAAAAAATCGAAGTACGCGAACCTATTTATGCAGGTGTGGGGCACGAATGCCTTCGACGACGCCGTGACGGCGTACCAGATGATCGGCCGCTCGATTGCCGACTACGAGCGCTCCGCAGAGGTGAGCCCATACAACTCGCGGTTCGACACGTACCTCGGGACTGGCAAAGGGTTGACCGACAAGGAGACGCTGGGACTCTCTCTGTTCAATGGCAAGGCGAAATGCTCCAACTGCCATACGAGCACCGCCGATCCTGCCAGCAGCAAGGTGCTGTTCACCAACTTCACATACCACAATAACGGTGTGCCGAAAAACCCAAAGAACCCGTTTTACACAGAACTCGCGTTCAATCCTCTGGGTGCATCCTGGGTTGATATGGGACTCGGTGGGTATCTGAAGAACGCTGGCTTCGTCGCATCGGTTTTCGAACCGGAACTCGGAAAATTCAAGGTGCCTACACTACGCAATGTTGACTTGCGGCCGAACGCCAGTTTCGTGAAGGCGTATGGCCACAATGGCTACTTCAAGAGCCTTGAGGACATCGTCCATTTTTACAACACCCGCGACTTACCCGGCGCCGGCTGGCCCGCACCCGAGTATGCGGCCAACATGACCAGCGAGGTAGGCAATCTCGGTCTGACAACCACGGAGGAGGAAGCCATCGTCGCCTTCCTGAAGACGCTGACCGACACAAAGTAGGATAAATAAGAAAGGAGAATAAACATGCCAGAATTTGGATCACCGTTTTCAGGATTAGCAAATGATAGAAAACTCACAGATACAAAACTCGTGAGAGCAATTCGTTTCATGGTTACTGCAGAGTATGAGGCGGTTCAGTTGTATATGCAACTTGCCGAGTCAACTGATAACAAGCTCGCCATATAAGTACTCAAAGATATTGCAGATGTGGAACGTGTACATGCCGTTGAGTTTCTGCGATTGCTTCACGAACTTGCCCCTGATGAAGAAAAGTTTTATGCGGAGGGGGCAGAAGAAGAAATTAAAAAGGGAAAAATCAAATAAATAATAACTCTAAAAAACAATTTTATGAATAAAGTAATCCTGTTGCATAACAGACCTGTTGGTAAAGCAAAATTAAGTGATTTTAAATTTACCACCGAATCAATTCCCGTTCCTCAGACCGGAGAATTATTATTAAAAACTTTATATGTCTCCGTTGATCCATATTTGCGAGGCCGCATGAACGATTCCAAATCATATGTTCCATCTTTCTTAATAAATAAGCCAATTCAATCCGCTATTATAGCCGAAGTAATAGAATCAACCAATACCGAATTCTCAAAAGGAAACTTTGTTATGGGAAATCTGGAATGGAAAGAATTCCAGATTTCGGATGGCAAAAGCTTGCATAAGGTGGATGCTAATGTTTCGGGATTAACACCTTACCTGGGAATTTTAGGAATGACTGGAATAACTGCATATTTAGGTCTTACCGAAATCGGTTTTCCAAAGCCTGGTGAAACCCTGGTAGTTTCAGGAGCTGCTGGTGCTGTGGGGAGTGTGGTAGGCCAGATCGGAAAAATTATGGGCTGCAAAGTTGTCGGCCTTGCCGGTTCAGACCAAAAGGTTGAATTACTCAAATCAAAATTCAAATTTGATCACGCTATCAATTATAAAAGTTCAACTGATATGCAGGAAGCTATTCGTGTTGCTTGTCCCAATGGAGTTGATATTTATTTTGATAATGTGGGTGGTGAAATTTCCGACGCGGTTCTGGCTAACATCAACAAGCATGCCAGACTGCCCGTGTGTGGTGCTATCTCGCATTATAACGATACAACCATGGCTCTCGGCCCACGTCTTCAACCGATTCTTTTAACTAAAAGTGCTACAATGCGTGGGTTTATTGTTGGTGATTTTTCCGATAAATTTCCAGCTGCAATCAAGCAATTGGCAAGCTGGTTAAAGCAAGGAAAACTTACCTATTCCGAAACCGTCATCAACGGTTTCGACAGTATTCCACAAGCTTTTATTGACTTGTTTGATGGAAAAAATGAAGGTAAAATGATAGTAAAAATCTAAGAAAAATAATTATTATGAAACGAGCATTAAAACAGGCGTTTAAACCAAAGACCATGATTATGCGAGTTCCATGTGTCCTTAATTAAAAAAATAAAAAATAATCGTATGAAAATACTAATAGTATTAACTTCCCATAGTGATTTGGGAAATACTGGTGAAAAAACCGGTTTCTGGGTTGAGGAATTTGCTGCACCCTATTATGTTTTAGCAGATGCTGGCGTAGAATTAACCATAGCCTCACCAAAAGGTGGACAACCTCCGGTTGACCCTAAAAGTGAAACGCCTGATGCACAAACCATTGCCACCAAAAGATTTTATGGTGATTATGACTTAATTGATAAAGTAGCTCATACTGTAAAAATAAGTGAAGTAAATGAGGCGGATTATGATGCGGTTTTTTATCCGGGAGGTCATGGTCCATTATGGGATCTGGCAACAGATGCAATATCTATTGCTTTGATTGAAAACTTTTATAAGCACAATAAACCGGTGACTTTTGTTTGTCACGCACCAGCAGCATTGGTGAAAGTTAAAGCACCAAATGGTGAGCCATTGGTAAAAGGGAAAGAAGTTACAGGATTTTCAAATTCGGAAGAGGAAGCTGTAAAATTAACAGACGTCGTTCCTTTTTTACTGGAAGACGAAATGAAAAAGTTGGGTGGTCATTATAGCAGCGGTCCTGATTGGGGCGTTTATGTGAAAAAAGACGGCTTGTTGATTACCGGGCAGAATCCTGCGTCGTCCGAAGCCGCTGCTAAAGCTTTGTTGGAAGAATTAAAGATTAATCGATGAACAGATTGAGTAAATAGGACTGGAAAATTATCAGGTCAATCAATCGGAAAGTCCAGCTAGCAGAGGGTGTAGATAGAAAGAAGGAAGTCGGGTGACGGAAATTTCGGACTCCTGATTTGTACTATTAATCATTTTTGGGTTTTTGGTTTACAAAACACTTTAATTGCACAACCATAAGAGACTCCAAAAAATTAAAAAAAAAATAAATCAATTAAAAAATACTCTAAAAACAAATTACAATGAATACAACTAACAAATTCGAATTTCAAGTGCTGCCTTATGCTTATGATGCTCTTGAACCTTTCATTGATAAGCTAACGCTTGAAATTCATTATGACAAACACCATAAAGCCTATTATGACAATTTCATAACTGCAATTAAGGGCACCGAAATGGAATCAATGGATATAATGGATATTTTCAAAAATATCAGCAAATACCTTGTTGCAGTCAGAAATAACGGTGGCGGTTATTTCAACCACACCTTTTATTGGGAAGGCATGAAAGCTTCCGGAGGTGGCATGCCAACCGGAAATTTATCAGATGCGATTACAAAATCGTTTACCTCCTTTGATGAGTTTAAAAAGCAATTTTCGGAAGCCGGAAAAACCAGGTTTGGTAGTGGCTGGGCATGGCTAAGCCTTGATGATAAAGGCAACCTGTTTATTTGTTCTACACCAAATCAGGATAATCCATTGATGGATCTGGCTGAAAAGAAGGGAATTCCTCTGCTTACAATGGACGTCTGGGAACACGCTTATTATTTGAAATATCAGAACAAAAGACCAGACTATATTGATGCTTTCTGGAACATTGTAAACTGGGATGAAGTTGGCAAAAGATACGAAAATGGTTTAAAATCAATAAGTAGGTAATTTTCGGAATGCAATAATTAAGACATCGTGAAACGAGTCCCGAATTTTCGGGATCAGTTCTATAATACAACTGTAAAACAATTTATTTGCGTATGAAAAACATATACAGGCATATAGAGAAAGGTTTTGAAAGACTTACTTCTGTTGCTATTGCAATTCTTGGCAATTCCATCTCCTTTATTGTTGCCTTAATCATAGTGATATTTTGGCTTACTAATGAGCAGTTTTTCAAGCAGGACATTCATTATTGTATTGGAGATGTAATTCTCGGAGTTGCTTTTTTAAGTCTGTTTATTATTCAAAAATCGTTCAATCGGTTCTCAAAATCACTTCATTTAAAGGTGAATGAGCTTGTCGCATCGCACGAACCTGCAAATAATGCTGTGATTCATGCTGAAGAAAAAACTGAACACGAGATAAACATACTTTCAAAAGAATATTCGGAATTGGTTGAGCAAATAAAAGAGGAAGAGAAATCATAATTCTTAACCCACTTTGCAGCTAATCTGAAAGAAATAATTGTTTTTCAATGAATTGGCAATTTTCGAGTTCAGATTTGTGTACTACGGATTTTCGTTTAATGAATGGAGCGTATTTATATTTTAAGGCATCATAAAGTCTACGTACTTGTTGGTTGGGCTCCGAGCAACGACGTATCATGATTACTTCATCATCTTTGTTTTGCGCCAAAGTTGTAACAGCCTTTTGCGTGTTCATTGTCCGGACAATCTCCTTCCAACCACTATGAATGCCTTCTTTCTTTAACTGATGCCGAACCGTATTTACCAGCCAGTAAGCAAGCATACCCAGGTACAGGTGTGCCATCGTGCTTTCATCTTTTTGATGGTAGATGGGACGTAAATCAAGATCAGTTTTTAGGACCCTGAAGGTGGCCTCAATTTCTCTTATCGTATTGTACAACAACCATATAACATTCTCAGAATTGGCATCTAGTGAAGTGCGAAGAAAGTATACTCCACTTCGGGCGTTTATGTCAATGCCCTCTTTGATAGCCCATTTAATGGAAGTTACGATCTTCTTTTTTTCGTTCGCTACTTCTGCACCCTTCTTTTTTCTTTTGATTTCGACATCATCTTTTACCTCAATTTTTATATCAAAATATCGTTGTATGGAGGGGTATTTTTCTTTTATCCGGCCAATGCGTTCATGGACTTTATCTTCCTGTTTTACGCCACCTTTCTTGGTCAGACTGTCAGCTATTTTCTGTAGTCCTGCTTCAAAACGCGACTGGAACTGCTCGTTCATCGAGCGTTCTTTCAGCTCTTTGGTGTGACTTTCTACTTTGAGGTAGTAATCCGTATTACCATCCGATTTAACCCTGCACAGATCTATCTTCTGTTTTTTATTGTCGGTTACCGTAACCATTGTTGCTCCTGCTTCCAGATGATAGTTTTTTAAACTCGAACGACTAACACACAAATAATCATAGCCTTTTTCTTTTATCATCTTCAAATTGCCATCAGTGGCAATACCGGCATCTATCACCACCAGAGCTTTCTTTGCCGATGAAGAGGTTTTGATTCTCAGTTTGTTAATCATCCCCTCCAGTGTTTTGGAATCAGCCATATTCCCTTCCAAAATTGACGAGTACTTGATAAATCCTTCAGGATTAACCACCAATGCCAGCACAACCAATTTTGCGTCACTTCGTTTTTCCTTGCTTCGGCCACGTTTGGCCAATTTGCTTCCTTCTTTTCTGCCTTCAAAATAGGTATTTGTAAGGTCGTAAAGCATGATCTTATCCTCAATATCAAACAATTCATTGGTGCGAACCGATAAGTGTTGCTCCAATGTTTCTTTTTCGGCATACAGTTTTTTTGAAATATTGTACAGGCGGTCTTTGGTAATCTTTTCGATATTGTATCCTGTAACCTCGCATACCGATGAGTTTTCCTTTATCCACCGGGTGGTTTCCAACTCAGATGCCGGATAAACTGCCCGGCTAATAATATGGCTTTGAGCTAGTTTTATCTCATCTTCGTCCCAGCCCAGTCGTTCTAATAAAGGCGCGATCTGCAACTGGTTCATCGCCTGATACGTCAGCCATTCTGCTCCAATCTCACGAACATCTTTATTTCGAATGCTATTGATATCAATGACTTGCAGGTCCTTACCACTTTGGGCTGACTTCTTCTTTTGTTTTTCCACAAGCACGTCGATGCGCTTTTCGGAAACCATGCGGTTGTAAAATTCATCAGCGTAATGAATTACCGCTGTATCAACAGTATAGGGTAGTTCGAATAATGGTTTATCAGGGTGGTGGACTTTTGCGGTAATAATTTTTTGAATAAGGTTTAGCTGATCGGGATTTAATTCGTCCAGGTAACCTGCATTCAGAATTGTACGATGGCACACCCTGTCGCAATAATTGCGATAGCTTTCCACTAAACGGTAATAACCAGAGTAGTGTCCCGTTGCCGGATTGGTGCGCATGGATACCTTGAAATACATGGGTGCAAAATAAACATCTAATTTGCTGATAACCAATACCCCCTTGTGTACTACAAATGAAAATTAAAAAATACAAATACTGAATATCAGGCAATTGCAAAACAACAACAAGAATAATGGCCACGTTAAGGGTGAAAATACTTGAATTTAGGGCAATTTTTCTTTATTTTTGATTGAAACGCTGCAAGTTGGGTTAACATTTAAACGATGAAGAAATTATCCGATGTAAAAAAGGCCGGAAAAGCCAGAGCAGAATATATTAAAGTGGAACCTAATGTGCGCCTTCATATTACTGATGCAGGTGAGGGACGGCCTATTGTGTTAATACCCGGTTGGCCGTTAAGTGACGAAATGTACGAATACCAATACAATGATCTGATAAATAAAAATTTTCATGTCATTGGGATTACTTTGAGAGGCTTTGGAAAATCTGATAAACCTTACGGTGCGTATGATTACGATGTACATGTTTCGGATATTAAAACAGTCTTAAAAAAACTGGATATTAAAGATGCCGTATTAGTTGGTTTTTCGATGGGCGGAGCCATTTCAATTCGTTACATGGCTGCAAGTAAAGGTGCTCGTGTTTCAAAATTGGTATTGTGCGGAGCAGCAGCTCCGATTTGGACTCAACGCGATGATTTTCCGTACAATCTACCCAAAAGTGCTGTTGATGATTTAATTGAATTGAACTATCAGGATAGGCCAAAGCTTTTATCGAATTTCGGAAAAATATTTTCCGCAACTGAAACCTCATTAAATGAAGGCATCGGCAGTTGGCTGAATGCGATTAATTTAAGCGCCTCATCTTATGCAACAGCTCAATGTTTAGTCGCTTTGCGTGATACCGATCTGAGGAAGGACCTGGCGAAAATAACAGTTCCAACCTTGATAATGCATGGCAAAAAAGACAAAATATGTTCTTTCGATTTGGCCGAACAGATGAACGCCGGAATTGCAAATTCGCAGATTGTAGCTTTCGAAAATAGTGACATAGTTTGTTTCTGGAGGAAACTCAAAAGTTTAATGCAGAGCTGATCAAATTTGCGGAAGAAAATTAAAAATCGACACATTTATTAAAGGTTTCAAATGAATACTAACAGACTTTTAAAATAGGAGATAATAATATGAAAGCATTGGTTTATTATGGACCCCACGATGTGCGGGTGATGGATGTGCCGGACGCGAAAATCGAACAGCCCACCGATGTGCTGGTGAAGATCACGACCACTAATATCTGCGGTTCTGACCTACACATGTATGAAGGAAGAACAGATAT
>Ga0123338_10006279_pt1 | contig 9997 bp, 7 predicted proteins | sample grotaG_FD_89793 | JGI IMG/M metagenome (GOLD analysis project Ga0123338, IMG submission 89793) | Glacier valley bacterial and archeal communities from Borup Fiord, Nunavut, Canada, to study Microbial Dark Matter (Phase II) -... | ecosystem: Environmental > Aquatic > Freshwater > Ice > Glacier ...
ATTCATAGGGCGCGATCGTAAACGTACCTGGCGTGGTAACTTCGCGGTAACCGCTGCCCTTCCCCAGCCAGTTCAACAGGATCTTGTGTTGCAATGCATACTGGCCTGCGATCGAGTGGCCAAAGCCCGTCGGGCTAGAACCCATCGCCGAGAAGACATCGCCATACTCCCCGTCCGTCCCAGCATTGTTGCACCCACCGAGAGCGGTTGCTCCATAATCGAGTGTGTTGGCGTGATCTAACCCAAGATTGTGCCCATGCTCATGAGCTAAAGTGGCGACGAAGTCGGCTGTATCCTCATACGAAACTATAGGGAACCATGCAAATGAGGCGACTTGTGTTCTATTCGGCAGGGTCACGCACCCAACCGTGCCTAAACCGCCGAACGAACACCCTGTCGCGGGAAAGATGACCGCAATGCGTGAGAATTGGGTAAAGTCCACAGAGGCAGAAGCAGCTTGCAATATGGCTGCCTCCATCGCATTAGTCTGGTTACAGGAATAGTCTTGCGGGAGCGCAAATGGTCCAAAGACCTGACCGGTTGCCGAGGTCAAGCCGTAAGAACTCTCCTGCCAATAAGTGTTGAGGGTGAGACCCGATGTGCCGAATGCCGTTTGCTGAAAGAACGAGGGAGTGAATCCTGATGGGAAGGTGGATGCACTCGGCATGGTAGCCAGAAGATAGGCAATATTCTGCGGGCCCGTCGTACTGCAGGCCACCGGTGCTTGGGACTGCGCGAGCATACTTCCGGCCGCGATGACCTTGCGGACGGAGATACCTTCGATATGCACGCGAGATCCACCGCGATGGTTTTCGGCGCAGTGGGGTCGTCGAAAAAAAGTTCGAAGGTTTCGTTTGCGGTTTGAAGGCGCCACTCGGTATGGCTTTTCCCATGCTGGAAATCGTCCGCTACAATTCCTTGAAGTTCGCCTTCCCATTCGGCTACGGTCTCGATAGAAGATGCAGCATCGGGGACGAGCGCGCGAATCCGTTGCGCGTCATCCGCAGGAAGAAGAAACCTGCTAAGTGGACGATCGCCTGCCCGAATCGCCTGTTCCAGCAAGTCTGCCCGGGCTTCCACCATGCGGCGCAATCCCAAACGATTCCCCTCCCAGCGCTGAGTTCGAAGGGCACTGTTCATTTCGAGAACCGTATTCGCACGGGGCGATTGGCTGATCAGTGGTAAGGCGCAGAGACTGAGGAGTGAAAGCCGAGAGATGTAAGTTAACTTAAGTAACACCGGAGTAAGTGGGGAGTGTAGCATCGTTTTCGGGTTCCACAAATAGATAAAAACGAAAACGAGGAGTCAAATCGCCTCGGCCCCAGCGGTTCACATGCCACCTTGCCTGGATGAACCGCATAGTGGGCAAAACCACAAGCTGGTAGGTTCCCTGATAAAACTTTTGTCCGAACTGGGCTAATGGTTTCGTTCCCCAATCGGTGCCATCTGACGATTGCCATAGCGAAACATGCAAACTCTCTTGCTCTTCCACAGAGAGGATGCCGAGAGTCACCAGCGCGCCGGAACCTTGCCATTCCTCTGTTTCACCTTGCCCCTGTTGGGTGACGGTGGTTTCGGATACCAGGAAAAAACCGGTCAAGCGCGTAAGTGCTTCCTGCGTGTGGCTCCGCGGCTTGCGCGCACTTTTTTGACAACGGCAATATGTGCCGGGGGAATGGCGCTCGCTACAGAGACGTGCCTAGGCTCCGGTTCATCCGGCTTACCGCTATAGAGGCGGCGGTATACGGACGCGTTGCGCAAAACAGCTTGCACGTATTCCCGTGTCTCGGTAAATGGAATACTTTCGACGAACTCAGCGGGCTCGCGATAGGTGGACCAGGTAAGCCACTCCTTTACGCGGCCCGGCCCGGCGTTGTAAGCGGCCAGGGTCTGCTCCAGATTTCCGTTCCAATTCAAAATTTGCGCTTTCAGATAAGCCGCGCCCAAGCGCAAGCTTGTTTCGGGTTGAAACAGCATGCCGCTCGAGAAGGCTCCCATGCCCTCGGTCCTGGCCATCATGCGGCCCGTGCCGGGGATCAGTTGCGTTAAGCCGAGTGCGTTCGCGCGAGATACTGCGCCCGGGTTGAACTCAGATTCCTGACGGATGAGCCCGGCCAGCAAATACGGATCGATGCCCTGCGCTTTCGCACTCGCCGTCACGGCTTCTTTATAAGGAAGCGGAAAAAGGTAATGCCAAAACTCTCGCGGGGCATTTTGTAAGGGCAATGACAGGTACTCCGGAGTGAGGCCTTTCATATGCCGGAGAGCAAGAGCGGGCGTGGAATCTTCGCGGGCAAGCTCGACAGCGAGCAGGTGCTTCTGGCCATCGGTCTCAGCGCCGAAGCGCAGTTCCGCTTGCGCCCAATCCGGGAACCCAGCGGTGGAGAGTAGCCGTGCACGGTCGATATGCGCCTTGGTGGCCGCGGTGGCGGTTTCGTTGTTCAGGTCTGGCCGCGCGGGAAAATCCACAGTGCTCAACCACTGTGCGGAGTCCGAATTGAGCGTGGCGGAAGCGATGGGCTTTTCCGCCAGCTTGGCTTCCGCAAGAACTCCGTAGTAATAATTCGGGAAGACACGCACGAGCGTGGAGTAGATCTCGCGAGCGGCGGCAAAGTCTTTCGATTGCTCAGCCAGCCGGCCGAGAAAGTAGAGAGCACTCGCGGCCCGGGTATCGGAAGGATACTTGCGAATCTGCTCTTCGAGTAAAGCGTGAGCATTTGGCGAGCTTTTCAGGTAAGCGTCCCACGTTACCTTCCAGTGCGCGTAGGCCGTGTTTTGGTCAGGGGGAAATTTCTGATACGCGGCGGTGTACAGAGGCGTGTAACGGGCGGAATCGTGCGTCAACAGATAACGATTGCCCGCTGAAATAAGGACTTTCAAACGCCATGGCGATTCCGGGAACCGCTTAGACAGAGTTTCGAGGGTGCCATTCATGGCTGAATCGTCATTTAGCTTGCGGTTGCACTCCGCCAGATAATACAAGCGTTCGGCATCGGCCTCCGATCGATCGAAGTGGAGCTTCTCAAAATCGGCCCGACAAGAGCGCCCGTCACCCGAAAGAAAATCCGCCGCTGCGATACGCACTTGCACCTGTTCGCGTGCAAGGCCAGTCAATTGCGGGTATAGGCTTTGAAATTCTGCCTTGGCCTTGGAATACATCTTCATCGCAAGCCAGGTGTCTCCGCGTGTCAGCATCTGCTCTGGCGGCGGTGGCGGATAGTCTTTGCCCAGTTGTGCTTTCATTCGCTCTATGGCACCCGCGGCACCTACGGCGGCTTGCGTGGCGGGCTTTAGAAAATACACATGCTGGTAGAGAGCCGCCGCCTGGACCCGCTCGCCCTGTGCTTCATAAGCTTGCGCGAGCAACAGGTCACTTTCGGGCTGAGGCAGCCCTTCGTAGTATTCGCGCAAAATTTTGATGGCCCCGTTCGGGTCATGTGTTTGCAGAAGCGCTTGAGCGCTCAGCAGCGCGGCTTTTGCGCCGAGCGGTGAGAGCACGGTTTTCTCCGTTCCAAACCGCTGCAACTCACGCTGAGCTCCGGCGGCGTCGCCGGATAAATCGCGCGCGGAAGCAAGGTAGTAAGCAGTGTAATCGGCGAGTAAGGGCGTTTCGTGGGCGGCGGCGGCGAGGTGCTGTATTGCCGCGGGATAATCTTTCGCGGTATACGCCTGAATGCCCGCGGTGAACTCGGCGGCGGGTGCTGTGGCGGCGGGTGCTGTATGAATGAGCCCGGCGCTAAGTAAGGCGGCCCGGAAAGCCGGAGCCCAACAACCTGTCTTCATCATTTGCCAAACTCCTTACTAATTCTAAATACAGGTAATCGACCATGGTCTTCGATTGCCCATTCAAAAACTGCGACTTGTATTCGTTGCGGGCAGCATCGATTTCGGGGCGCAACGCGCTGTACAGATCGCCGCGTTGTTGGCCTTCGCGAACCGCGTCATTCCGGTCTACGCGCATGCGCGCCACAGCCACCTGGGCAAAGCGCTGAGCGCGCAAATGGAGCGTCTGTTCCGCCGCGTCTAATTCATTCCACTTCGGAGACGCCGAGTGAGCGCCACCAATTTGAACTAAGTGCGGGGCATCATATTGCGGGGCATCGTGTTGCAGTGCATGATTGGGTACCGCCCGAAACGCGCTTTCGAGTTCCATTGCTTCCAGGCGCTGGGCTGCCACCGCGCAAATGATCTCGAGGAACGCTGGTTGCACTTCTTCGGCAGCGAATAGAACCATCCGCACCGAGCCATGCACTACTACCGGAACAAGATACGCCTTCGGTTCGGTGAGCGTCGAAGACTCCGTTGCCGTGAAGAGCGCCTCAGAAAGTTCACGCGCCGTGGCTGAAGCCACCACAGTGTCATGCGATTCGATAGCGGATAGCAACGAGGGTGAATCGTGGATCAGGAAAGGAGCGGGCGCGGAAGAAATGCCGCGAAAGGTGGCGACCTTCACAAGATCTGTTTCGAACAGAAGGCAGGCTATACGCTTGGCGTAGGCCGCCGCGGCGGAACTTAGCAGACCGGTGACGTCCGATTCGCCTTCCGCTGTACGCAATCTTCGAATTGTCTGATTTAAGCCTTCGGCCGCGGAACCGGCTCCTTGGCGAGCGCCGCGTTCGATCTCCTTTTCGACCAATGCTTTTAACTGTTCTAAGATCTGGTCTGAGATCATCTAACTCCATCGTAGAGGAGCAGCCATCGGGGTGTCCAGGACACATGATTTAAATCGGTTCATCTTTGAACACGCTGTAAATCATTGGCACGCCACATGCATCTAGTAGGTTAAGGAACACGCAACAAAGTGTTTAAAAAGGGGAGACGGCACAGTGCGGCTAAATCAACATCTGGATCCAAAGCAAACAGGCATGGAAGCGGAACGCCTGAATGCTGAGTTACATAAGCGCATTGTGGGTCAGGATGACGCAGTCAGCCAGATTGTAAATATCTATCAGACGTTTCTTGCGGGGCTGACCAGCCCTGGGCATCCGATTGGAAATTTTCTCTTTCTGGGACCCACCGGTTCCGGCAAGACGCGGCTGGTGGAAGCCACCGCGGAAAGCTTGTTAGGGGATCCGCGTGCCGTCGTGAAAGTGGATTGCGCGGAATTTCAGCATAGCCATGAAATTGCGAAACTAATCGGTTCGCCTCCGGGATATCTTGGTCACCGCGAAACGCATCCCTTGCTGAGCCAGGAAGTTTTGAACCAGCACCATACGGAAAAGTTCAAAGTGAGCTTCGTGCTCTTTGACGAAATTGAGAAGGCGAGCGATTCTTTGTGGAACCTGCTGCTTGGAATTTTGGATAAAGCCACTCTGACGCTGGGTGACAACCGGCGGGTGGATTTTTCCCGCGCCATGATTTTCATGACCAGCAATTTGGGTGCGGGCGAAATGGAATCGATTCTGCGGCCCAAGCTTGGCTTCGGTGCTTGCGAGGCGGAGAAGAGAACGCGCGCGGGCCTGGTGGACGCGGATGTGGACCAGAAGATTGCGCGATCCGCCGTGGAAGCGGCCCGGCGAAAGTTCACGCCTGAGTTTATGAACAGGATCGATAGGGTGGTGGTGTTCCATCCATTGTGCGAGCGGGATCTGGCTCAGATTCTGGATTTGGAACTGGGCATTCTTCAACAACGAATTTTCAACTCCGCTTCCACAACACCGTTCATGTTCAACCTGACCGTTCCGGCCAAAGCGTTTCTGCTTCGGGAAGGCACGGACGTGAAGTATGGAGCGCGGCATTTGAAGCGTGCGATTGAGAGGGAGCTTGTGCATCCACTATCGAATCTGGTTGCTTCGCAACAGATTCGGAGCGGCGATCTGGTGCAGGTAGATTTCGATTCTGTAGAGAACCAGTTGGATTTCGTGAAAGAAGAGGAAGGCATGCCCGCTTATGAGATGGTGCAGCGGGCGGCGGCAGGAGCCGGAGCTGCAAGCGTCCACGCAGTTTCCGCGCCCCAAGTGCCTGCTCCGCGTATTGCGCACGCGCGCATTTCTCGAAAATAGTTTCACCACTTTCCGGGCGCAGGCTGTTCACCCGAATTCCCGCCGAGTGCGATGAAACGATCGGCATTGATGCCGGTGCCATCCCACCGGCCGTTACCGTTGAAATCCAGAATCCAGAATCCGTTCGTGAAGTAGCCGACTTTCGACCTGCCATCGCCGTTCCAATCGGCTACCAGTGGCACGTCGCCGGTACTGGAACCAAAGCCATAAAACAGATCGACTCCCGTCTGGTAAGCACCGGTTCCAGAAACGTTGAGAGCCCAGAAACCATTTTTCCAAACCCCGATTTTTGTAGTTCCCGACCCGTTCCAATCGCCGACCACCGGCTTTTCCCCGGTACCGATTGTGTAGTTGTAGAGGCGGTCCGTCACCGGGCCATCCCATTGCCCGTTTCCGTTGTAATCGAGAACCCAGGTGCCATTCAGGTAATAGCCGACTTTGGTGCGGCCGTCTCCGTTCCAATCGCCGAGCACGGGGATCTCTGAGGCTGAAGAGCCACCGAAGCCAACGAAGCGGTCGATAATTGGCCCGTCCCACTGGCCGTTGCCGTTGTAATCGAGCGCCCAAAAGCCGTTCAGATAAAACCCGACTTTAGTACGGCCGTCTCCGTTCCAATCCCCCACAATCGGCATTTCGCCTGTGTTGCCTCCGAAGCCGTAGAACTTATCTGTCGGGGTGCCATCCCACTGCCCGTTCCCGTTGAAATCGAGTGCCCAAAAGCCGCTGTGATAAACACCGGCTTTGGTGTGGCCGTCGCCGTTCCAATCGCCAGCAACCGCTTTGTCGCCCGCGCCATAGATCTGATAAGTGAAGTACTTGTCGTTCGGATCGAACACTCCGTTGCCGTTCGAATCGATTGCCCATTTCCCATTGAAGAACGTGCCTACGTTAATGGGACCGGCGACCGATTGCCCGGCGGAGGGTTGACTGACATTGAGGGGCCGCCCCGAAATCATGAGGACTGTAGAGCGCGCAGCCCCGTTATTGGTGGCGAAGGTGTAATTGACGGTTATGGGCCCATTGCCTGAAACGGTGGCAGGTGAAATGGTGAGCCAGGCAGCACCGCTGGTAGCAGTCCAGGGGCAACCGGCGGCAACAATGGCGGTGTAGGAGCCGGTTCCGGCACGGGGCGTAGCGGTCAGGTTGCCTCCGATGCCGGAATAATCGCAAACCGCGGCGGTGAAATCGGCGGTGGTGGTAGCGGAAACGGAACGGCTGGAGGGCGAAAAGGCATAGCCGGGAAGGCTGGGGGTGAGCAGGTAAGTACCGGTGGCAACCGGGTTAAAGACATAAGCACCGGCGGCATCGGTTGTGGCGACAGGACCACCGCTGAGGGACACCGTCACACCCGGAAGCGCGACCGCGCTCCTGGTGACGTGCCCGGAGACGTTGATCCCGTTTGACGGGTCAATTATGGTGACTGTGTAGTTGAACGTAGTATCGACACCCGAAATCAAAACGTGAGACACGGTGACTGCGATGGCAGTATCGGCAGCGGGAACGGGCCAGCGGGTGGTCCTGCTCACATCCAGATTGTCGGGTACCCAAATAACGGTGTTCTCGCCAAAGCCGGGAAGAGGGGATTCCATACGCACGGCGACTGCACCGCCGCTGCGCTGCATGGTCACCACCGTATTTGTGAAATCGGCGTTTGGGTATGTGAAGGACCAGCGGCCGGGCACCACTTCATAGGGAACGTAGCCATTGGGGGGCCAGGCGACGAAGAAATCGCGGGTAGCGGGCCGGGCATCCCGGAAATGCGAATCAAACACCCAGAGGGCATTGGCGAACCCTTGCGGATAGGGCGGCTGAACGTCACCGGTGCCCATATTCTGAGTTTGGGGGTAAAGCAGCCAGCGCCGGTGTCCCGCTTCAGGATTGTTCGCACCGGCATCCTGCATGTATTGCGCAATGCATCCGGGATCATTCAAATACGGGATATTCAGACAGAGGTTGGATTGGGAGGCGGCATCCGCGCCCGCGGCGGTGAAATAGGTCCAGGTGGAAGGCGGGTTGTGATTCAGCTGAGCGTTGGCACTCATCATCAGGGCAGCTTGCTGATCGCCACTGTTGAAATTCGCAAGGAAGCTGATGGGCGTCGGGACGCCTGCCATTTGCCGGAACCAGTTCACCCGGAGCAAGACAGCATCTTTGTAGGCTTGTGTGGTGGCTCCGGCGTCACCGGAATTTACGTTACCGACCCACCCGGTGGGCACGGATGACGAGGGAACGAACGTATTCAAATAGGAGCTTACTACCGCGGAACGAACGGAAGTATCGATCCAGGTAGGGGTGACGGCCAGGCGGATGGGGGAACCTGGCGCGGGAGCAGGGCCGGGAGTGGGCTTGTAAGTTGGGGGCCGCCCGATCTGAACCGGCTGTTGCGCATCCAACAGTTCTGCCCCAAAGCAAATGAAAAAGCCGAAGACTAGAGAGGCGAAGCGCACGTATCTGCTATCAGAGTGTGCGCCGCGGAGCCATGCTCTCAGTGAGTACGATGAATTGTGGAGACACTGGCAGTTTTTGAACGCTGGCATGCAGGCGAGATACCTCCCATCGCCAAACTGATCGGCTTCCGGCTGGTGAGGTTTGAGCCGGGTGAAGTGCTTTTTGAACTGAATGCAGGCCCGGAACACGCGAACCCCATGGGCACATTGCACGGGGGGATTCTTTGCGACCTGGGCGATGCCGCCATGGGGACGGCAACTGCCACCACTTTAAAAGATGGCGAAACGTTCACCACTTTGGAGCTGAAGATCAATTTCCTGAAGCCGGTTTGGATAGCAAAGCTATCGGCGGTGGGCCGTGTGGTGCGGCGCGGGCGCACAATTGTGCTGAACGAATGCGAGATCACCGATGAACGGGGCAGCCTGGTGGCGAAGCTTTCGGGCAGTTGCATGATTCTGCGCGGCGCCGATGCAGTGGGGCGATAATCGTAATCTGTGACTGCCCAGCAAATTCTTTCTTTTATTACCGATATAGGCGTGGTACCGGTGGTGCGGACCAGCAGTGCCGATACTGCAATTCAGGCCATCGAGGCGATCTACCGGGGAGGTATCCGTTCGGCTGAGATCACGATGACCGTACCTGGCGCGCTGAAGGCCCTGGAGAAAGTGGCGGACCAGTTCGGCGACAAGATTATGCTGGGCGCGGGGACCGTGCTGGACCCGGAAACGGCGCGGAGCTGCATGCTGGCTGGAGCGCAATTTTTTGTTACGCCCAACCTGCGGCTTTCGACGATCACGATGTGCAAGCGGTATTCGAAGGTGATCTGTGTCGGCGCGTTGACCCCGACCGAAGTGGTGACCGCCTGGGAAGCCGGTGCGGATGTGATTAAGATTTTCCCGGCCGACGCGGTTGGGGGGCCGAAGTACATCAAGGCGCTGAAAGCGCCGCTGCCGCATGTGCAGATGATTCCGACGGGCGGCGTTTCGATTGAGAGCACACCTGAGTTTTTGCGGGCCGGGGCGGCGGCGGTTGCGGCGGGCGGCGAACTGGTGAATGCCAAGCTAATTGCGGATGGCAACTATGCGGAAATTGAGAACCGCGCCAAACAGTTTCTGGAGGCGGTGAAGAAGGGCCGTAGCTAGCGCGCCATCAGTTGCTGGTAAACCCGCCAGACCGGTTCCGCGCTTTGGTCCCAGGTGTAACGGGCGGTGGCTTCGCGGTGCGCGTTCGTTCCCAGCTTGCGACGCAGTTCAGGGCTGTTCGCAAGCCGGGCGATGGATTGCGCGATCGCTTCAGGCGAGCGCACCGGCACCAGCAGACCCGTATCGTTGTTTGCGATTACGTCATGCATGCCGGCGGTATCGGTGGTGATAATTGGCAGGCCGCTGTACATGGCTTCCATCAGAGTGAGCGGCGTTCCTTCGAAGACGCTGGGAAGCAGGAAGGCGTCGGCGCCTGCCATGGCGGCGGCAGCTTCACGGTCGGAGTGGGCCTCTATTACGGTGACGCGGTGGCGGACGGCTTCGGGAAAATCGGCGCGGATTTTG
>Ga0123338_10006284_pt1 | contig 9996 bp, 6 predicted proteins | sample grotaG_FD_89793 | JGI IMG/M metagenome (GOLD analysis project Ga0123338, IMG submission 89793) | Glacier valley bacterial and archeal communities from Borup Fiord, Nunavut, Canada, to study Microbial Dark Matter (Phase II) -... | ecosystem: Environmental > Aquatic > Freshwater > Ice > Glacier ...
AATTCTCTACGAAAAAGAATATTTTGGATTCGAGGATTCTGCTATTCAGTATGTTAGAGAGTTGAACTTTGAAATTAGGGACACCATCCCAAAGTGCCAGTAAAAACCTGCACCAACATACTTCAATAAATTTGGCAAGAATTTGTACTACTCTCGCTTCCGCAAAAACAAAACAACACAATGGTATGCTATGGAAAACCTTAAAACTTGTACTGTCATTTTTAATCTTGCCCTGAAACAAAGCAAACGGAAGACAAGGGAAAAAAGAGATTTTTCTGCCATGATCGCCTGTAAATTCAAGCGACTCACCTTCACCGTAGGTCTTATCACTCACTTTCGATATTACAACTGAATTCCCTTCGAAATAAATGGTCTCCACAATGGCAATTGTTTTGAAGCTTGGAATGGTTTGCAACGAAATCTTATTATGAGCTTTATCATATTTCACTGTTAAGAAATCATTCTTTATACTTAATTTTTCATTCGGCTGACAAGATATGATCCACAATTACAACATATTTTAATATATGTTAATTGTATTCATGTTACTTTAGGTTTTAATTTTGGTTCTTTGTGCCGCATTTTAAATGTAAAACAATGTAATCAATCTAAACCTGAATCAATTTCCATGTTAATATATTGACAGACTCAAAAACCAATTTTCATGTTCTATTATAAGTTTATGAACTGATCAGGTTAGATTTTTAAAGTTTATTTAACTGTAAATCGATAAACTAAATAACGCTTACTCCCATCGTCATTATCATATGGAAGATTTAGCATCGGATTTTTGTTTTCATCAGACATCGATACATATACTGAAAACATATTCCCTCTGCAATTGGAAGGAATTTTAATTGAAACTTCATTGGAAAGTGTGACCCCATCAGTCGAAGATTTTAAATCACCAGCCTTAAACGAGCTGCCAGTATTGCTGGTTGCTATAACCTTGCCATTCTTGTCCTTAACCGTAAATAAAGGGAAATATGATCCAAGACAATAACCTGCTCCGGCATTTTTTATACTATAATTAATTGTAAACGCTTTACCTTCTGTAATCTTAGCCGGGAATTTAATTTCCGGGAACTGTATCCTGTATCCCATTTTAAGATTCATTTCCTTTAAAATTGATTGTACACTACTATCTTTCAGATTAGCAGGTTTTTGATGAATACGGCAATAATTAGCCTTTGCTTCTATCATCTGCTGAAGATACCAGTTATCAATCTGAAACCAGGTTTCATCTTCAAGTCCGATGGGCGCTGTACCATCATGAAAGTACTGCACGATTATCTCTTTGTTATACGCTCTGCCATGGTTGATTGGATCACCTGATTTTCCACCAACCCCAATACTATGATCATCAACTCCAAAACCTTTGCTTTTAGCATAGAGGCAAGCAAATTCCCCATAATCATCATTAATAATTAATTGTGTCTTGGGAAAGGCAGATCTGAATAAATCGATATGTTTCTGTAAGTCTGATTCAGATGGATTAATGCCACCCATTTGATATGCATTCCCTTCACCAACTCTACCAATTGAACCTAATTCAATAAATTCTATAGGAACGTTCTTATAGTGTTCAGCAGCAGCCTTGTAGAAATTACCCAGTTTTTGTAACAATATTGGATCACCGTAATATGCTACCCATGCATCATTAGTAGTATCTTTGTCCCCGCTGATATAACGTCCATTTGCTCCGGCATCTTTTACCCATATCGGTGTAGCCTGTCTGTTTTTATTATCAAATAAAAAATTTGTATACCATTTAAATGCTACTCTTTTGCCAGAGGCTATCCAGGGACGCATTGGGCCATCTAATAATTCCCAGTTATACTGACCTTCCGTTGGCTCCATTGCGGTCCAACTCACCCTAAACGAAATAATATCACATGGCACCCAACTTAACAGATCATTTTTCTCATTTTCAGGAACTGTACAAACACGATCATAGGTGTAGTACATTAAATTCCATCCCATACCAGGATTTGTCAGTGCTTTTTTATTATCCGTAAGTTTAACAGTTAAAGCGTCTGCATATTGTCCATTTGTAGCGCCTGTGACTAAAAAAAACATTATGATACTAACTAACAGTTGAATAAATGATTTCATAATTTTTTTAATTTTCACAAACATTTTCATAATCAAAAGATTTAATATAAATTAAGCAGTATTCACAACATCATTTTAGTGCATCTTCCACTTTAAACACCCATGCAGATTCGCAAGGATTATTTGCAGGGGTAATTAGTGGTGGATCAATGCTGAGCTTGCGTCCTCTTGCATAGTATTTTACGTTTCCATTGTAACCCAGTAATGTAACCGGTCCAGCATTGCTGATACCTTCAATAAAAATCGGACTGTCTTTCCATCGGGTCGTAATTACATACAAGTCGTTATTCTTTCTTGTAAAATAGATCGTTGTTTCCGAGGTTATGACCGGTGCTTTCTCCCAATTACGAGTTCCATAAATAGCCTCTCCATTTACCTTCAGCCATGCACCTATATCAGTTAGTCGCTGTTGCATAATTACCGGAATGGTTCCTTCGGCAGTTGGTCCGATATTAAGTAAGAGATTTCCCCCCATCGCCACTTTCATGATGAGATCGTGTACCAACTGTTCTGAAGTTGCATAATCTTCCAGGTTTTCATTTTTATTGTATCCAAAAGAATAACCGATTCCTTTGCATTCCTCCCATGGCCGCTGAATGATCTCAGTTCCCATCATTTGATCTCCCAATAATCCATACTCGGCAGTGAGATAGCCTCCATGTTTGGCCCAGGTATCATTGCCCCAGCGATCGTTGATAATGATAGTTTCTTTGACTGGTGACTCATTATATAGCCATGCCATAAATTGAGGCGTTTTCCAGGTTGAAGAAGGGTAATTCCATTGGCCATCACCCCAGAGTATGTCTGGCTTATAACGGGTAACCAAATCTTTCATCTGAGGTATCATGTGTTCATCTACGTAGCGGTCAATTGTTTCTGGCTTGAACAACGGGTTGTACCATTCCATTAGGGAATAATAATACCCCATTTTCAATCCTTGTGCTTTTACAGAGGCAGTTAAATCACCTAACAAGTCGCGGTGTGGTCCCACATCCATCGCATTCCAATTCCATGATTGAGGTGAAGGCCACAAGGCAAAGCCCTCGTGATGCTTACTGGTTAACACAATATATTTAGCGCCGGCGTTTTTAAACAACTCCGCCCATTGATCAGGATTGAACATTTGAGCTGTAAATCCAGAAACAAAATCCTCGTAACGCGAACCTTTCCCATAAACCTTTTCCTGATGTTCCAAGAATAGATCATAGCCAAAGTCATTTTTCAATTCCGGCGAATTGATTCGTTGCCAATACCATTCGGCGTAACGCATACCAATCCGTTTTTGCCAGTCATCACCAACATCCATTTTAAAATCACGGTCGGTGGGACCCCATGCCGGAACTGAATACAATCCCCAATGAATGAATAGTCCGAATTTAGCATCGGCAAACCATTCCGGGTTTTTCCGACTATCGAGCGATTCCCAATTGGGCTGGTAATTTTTCTGGGCCATTAAAATATACTGACTGACCAAAAGCAAGACTATAAATAGTATTTTTTTCATTTGATTATAACTTTTATAAATAATATTATCGATTTTATTTTCAGTCTGTTAAAACTGGAATTGCAGGTTTAATTATTCAATTTTTTGTGGAGCTTTTTTAATATTCGTTGCTTTAAACCTTGGGTCATTCTTATGACAGTCAAAACAATCAACCGAATGAATATCGTTAGGGCTGTTTTGATCAAAAAAGGAAGTATTCATTTTTGTTACATCCAGGCCACAGTTCGAAATCGCCGGATGACATGTTTTACATGAATTTCTTGCATCGTTTGAATGAGGCGTATGACAAGCGATACAAGAAATCCCCAGATGAACTCCGGTTGGTGTATGGTCGTCTTGTGAGCCTGTTTGGTGAGAAAAATCAGGTGAATGGCATTGAATACATAGTCTATTAACTGGATCATCACTGACATTGAATGGTTCGCCTTTGTCGAACATCTTAATCTTCATAAGTTTATCAACAGGGATATGTCGCTTATCATCTCTTACATACCAGCCTAATGCCGGTTTTCTATATGGTCTCGCCTGAGAAATTGCCCTCGGATTATCATATCTGGCAGCTTTTCCCAATACTTCATTTTCGTAATGAATATAGTGACATGACAGGCATGGAATCGTAGATAGAGCCACCTGTCCCGAATCTCTTAGTTTCCATGCTCCATCCGGGGTTTCAGTTTTTTGAAGCAGCGTTTTGATGTTACCGTCATAAAACATACCATGGCATTTTAAACAAGCCCAGTAAGGAGTTTCCGCTTGATTGTGTTTACCATTCATGAAAATGGCAGCATAATTGGCTGAATGCCCTCCAGAAAGCCATTTTTTATATTCTGACTGATGACATTTTGCACATCTATCCGAAAGTTCCAGAACCTGTTTTTCGCTCATTCTGATTTCTTCATGCCTTTTCCCTTTTCCCAAATGGGTAAAAACCATGTTTGCTTTTTCTTTTAAACTGTGCATGCCATTACTCACAGCTGTTCCGTGACATTCGATGCACCGAATTTCACGATGGGCAGAATGTTGCCATTCACCAACGGAAGGCCTGATTTCGTGACAACTGGCACATGTTTTATCCTGATTGGCAGAATTCCAATGTGAATACCCTCCAAATAACAAGACAAGTCCAATAAAGGAACTCAGGAGTAAAATGACGATTTTATTGAGGTTCATAGGATTGAGATTCTGTTTTTTTTGCAAATTTGTACAACTATTATTTGAATTTGGTGGTGGCAAAGGTTTTGGCGATGTAACCGCCAACCCAATAACCAAGCGCCATTATTGTAAGGGCCGGATTAAAGCCTCCACCGTTTACCATGATACTGCCGTCAGCAATAAACAGGTTATCGATTTCGTGAACTTGTCCGTATCTATTTACCACCGATGTTTTTTTATCATTGCCCATACGGGCAGTTCCATTCTGATGTTGGTATCCGCTTGGGCCTCCTTTCCCTCCTACGTTTTGCCATGTCTGGTATGCTCCAGCCTCTTTTAATATTTCTTCAGCTTTGTTTGTTAAAAACTTGCAATGTTCATAATCCAGAGGATGAACTTCACCTGAAAGTGCTGCAACCGGAACTCCCCAAAAATCCTTTATTTTAGAATCAACAGTTACGCGCGCTTCAAAATTGGGCATTTCCTGAACAGGCCCCATAATTCTGGCAGTACGGTGATACATACTTCGTTGAAATTCTTTGTGTTCTTTTCCCCACATTGCCGATCCGGGAGGACGCATCCCTGTGTACAAATAGGGTAAGCGATTAAAATCATTGGTCAGCAAACCCCCTCCTATAATTCCAGGATTGTGATGATTAAAATCGCACCAGGCAACGGTAGCGCCAGGTCCGGAAAAGTCAAGAATATCGTAATCGAATAAACCACAAGCGGCGGTGTAGGCATGGCCCATCAGGTTTCGTCCAACCCAATCGTTATTATTTCCCAAACCATTGGGAAAAAGTTTTGATTTAGAATTTAAGAGTAATCTGGCAGTTTCAACAGCTGCGCCCGTAATCACTACTAAATCTGCAGTTTGTATCTGTGGTTTGTCATTTTGATCGAAGTATCTCACCCCAGTCGCCTTTCCATGGTCGTTGGTCATGATTTCTACTACTTTACTACCTGTTTTTAAAACACAGTTTCCGGTGGCAATGGCTATAGGAATCACCGTATTTTGAGTCCCGTTCTTGGCATCTACCGGACAGGCAAACCCAACGCAGGTCCGGTTTCTGATACAGCCAGCACGATCGTTGTAGGGAATTGAATTACGAAGCATAGGTATTGGGAAAGGATGCAATCCCAGCCTTTTGGATGCCTCACAAAGTACCTTGGCTTCATGATTGTACTCAAAAGGTGGCATAGGCTGCTTTTTGTTTCTTGGAGGGGCAAACGGATTTTGAGTATCATCACCGGAAACACCAATTTCCCATTCAGCTTTTTCGTAACAGGGTTCAAGGTCTTCGTAGGTAATTGGCCAATCTTCTAATGTAGATCCATCCACATGGCCATAAACTGTTCTCAATTTAAAATCCTCTTCCATTAAACGCCAGGCCATTGCTCCGTAACTAACTGTCCCGGAACCTACACATGCAGCATTGTTATTGTATCCTCCTGAAATAGGTGTAACAATTTGCCTTTCTCCACTCTTACTTATTAGTACACGTGGATTTTTGAGCGGATCAGGGCCAAAAGGAGAACCCAGCACTTCCGTGCGTTGTGATATAAGTTCGTCGTTTGGATGTTCATCGTAATTTGGCCATTCGCCACGTTCAAAAAGCATAACCGACATTCCGCTGGTTGCCAACTCTTTGGCAACTACACCACCACTTGCACCAGCCCCCACAATTATTGCATTCACATGTTTATTTGTCATACTCAAACTGTAAAAAAACAACTCATTTATAAATATATATCTCTGTCCTTTTATATATTGGATACGTATCGATTCTGCCCAATAACCAGCGGATAGTCTATTCTCAGCATTGTGAAACTCATGTAATCCTTATTGCCTCCATGAATGGGTGAACCATAAAAGCCTTGCATAGTATGACCCACGATACGGTTAAAAAAATCAGCAGGCTTTCCCCGAGGCCAATCCGTTTCAGTTAATTGATTCGATTCCAATATTTTCAGCAACTGAGTTTGTTTTTCAGGAATAAGCTGCTGAAATGGTTTTTGGTAAGTCTTCTCGCAATATTTCTGAAGGTACAGAATGCCATTTCTATAGATTTCCTGATCGTAATAAAATACACCCGATAGTTGATTGTCGATGTAATAAATTACTCCTGCATCAGTAGCTCCGGGAGATCCATCTTTTGGTATTATTTGCTCGCAAATGGCAATGATGCATAGAGCCTCTTCTGAAGTAAAAAAACGATAGTTGTTTTTATTTTTTAAACATGAAGGGAATAGAATAATGCTTCCAAAGACCAAACCTGCTGATTTTATAAATTCACGGCGATTTTGACTTGTCATAACTATCTAAGTTAATGTGATTACTCATGAAACATTTTAACAACTTCTTTAATTTTCTTTATAATATTTCAATAATCTGCTTTTCTGAAACATCCTTTTTCTCCAACAAAAGTTTTACTTTGCCATAACTAGTGTATTCCCAATTTTCTATTTTTTTGCTATTGAGTATAACCTGAGCTGGTTTATTAGGTGAATCTATTTCTAAAATATATGCTCTTGTTTTGCACATTCCTGAATACAATCCTTCAGCCGGATAAATAATGAATTCTGTTTTTTTTTCAGAATTATTGCATTCAAAACGTGTTTTCACTATATTCCCTTTCTCAAAATCAAAACTCACGCCATCATCTTCAAATAAAGTATAAGAACTTTTATTTTCAGGATAAGCCCTTACAATCAATGTATCAACAGGATGTTCTCCAATATACTGCATTGGTTTTTGATACGCAATGATAGCTCCTGCCTTGATAAACAGCGGCCCGCCCCGATTTTCAGGGACTTGGCATTTCATCGCCTGGTTACCTTTATGTTTTTTGTTTGTCCAGTAATCTATCCAGTTTCCTTCCGGCAAGTACACAGAATCGGTATATGCACCGACCAACAGATTTTCGCCAAACATATACTGATGTAGTGTGTTTTCGAACCTTTTTTCGTTTGGATAAGCCAGTGCCATTGGCCAAACAACCGGTTGTCCGGTTAACGAACTATTGATCGCTGCCGAATAAATATAGGGAATCAGACTGTATCGCAATTGCGCATAAAACCTGAACATTTCCTTGTCATGATCATTGTAATACCATGGATGCAGTATCCATGCCCAACTGTTCAACTGAACCCATGGCGTGAAAAAGGTATAGTGAATTGCCGGACCTTTAACAGCCATATCTTCCAACATGTCAACTGCGATGTTTGGATTCCCGGAGAAGCCCTGATTAATTATATCATACAGACTTTTTACATTTCCGCCATTATCGCCAACAGTTGCAGCACCCCAATGAGGAGATCCGGCATACCCGCCACAATAATGATGAAACGACCGCAATCCGGTATGTTCGCGGAATAGGGTGTACATCTGCTTTTGCAATAATACCTGATTCAAATTGTGCATTTCAGCATCGGTCTTTCCATTGAAATATTTTCGATCAGGATGCTCATCAAGTGTTCGTCCCGGATCGAGTTTAAATCCGGCAACTCCCTGATCAATGAACTTGATTAAATGTGGAAACCAATGCTCCAAACCAGATTGGGGTCTTCCTGCCTTTTCGGACAGATAATCTTCCTCCTCCACTGTCAAATCGTGCTCGGCATTGAGCCAGAGTGCAGTCTTGAAACCCAGATCCTTCATCTTGCTTAGATACATGTTCGTTTTTCTTACATCCTTCGGGGCAGGCAGCCAAAAATAATCCGATTGAAAACTCTTTTCGTTCCAATCCTTTTTTGTTGATGAATCATAAAATTTAGCCATCCATTGGGGTTCTAGCCAATAGATATCGCATGGAATTTTTTCACTCCGAAAACGAATGGCATTATCAAGAACGTTGAATTGGCTTTCAAGCATGTTACTTCCGAAAGCGAAACCGTAGGCCCACTTAGGCAATAGATAAGGTTTTCCGACAATATTCGTATATTGATTAATCACATCAGTCATATTTTTCCCGAGCATCAGGTAAAAATCAATAACACCGGAAGTGCTGTAAACAAAGAGATTCTCCTTTTGAAACCGGCCGACATCGAAATAATTTTTTCGAGTGGTATTGTTAAAAATCCCCCAGCCATTCGTACTCATTAAAAATGGCATCGGGGCATCGGGGCTTCGGCTTTTTGGTAGGTGGCCCAAATGCGCAAAGCCGATCCACGGTGTTGAACATTTGAGCGGCTTGCACTTCCGGCGCCATAAAAACGTTCGTTATCTTTCAGTGTGATTCCCAGTATTCCTGAACTCAAGGTATCGCAAATCTCACAACCTTCATTACCCTTTCCGGTATAATTAGCATCACCAATAATTCCGCCTCCTGATTTGGATTTACCAAAATAATTTTCAAGCGACTGCCTTAGCTCGCGGTCAAACGAAACATCTTTACTCAGGCCGGCAATTTTAGAAATGACCGTTTCTCCTTTTATATCTTGGACTGAAATATCTCCACTGGAACTATTGATGGTCAAACGAAAATCAGCAGTCTGAATAATCTGATTTCCTCTTTCAAGTAATGACTTAACCTCAATATGAGGCCAGTTTTCCTTGAGAATTCCATAGCGCTCCATTAGATTTTCCGTGAATTCAGCTTTCCCGGAAATTCCAATCCGAAAAATCTGATCTGAACAAACCTGCACACAAACAGTTTGCTTGTTCTTTAATTGAATGAAGAACGTATTTTTTGAGGCCTGTGTAAAGCCACTAGCGGATAATAATATACCCAACAAACAAAAAGCTATTCCTAAATTTAGAGTATGGAAGAATTTACTAATAACTATTTTAAAGTTCATGATTTAATTGATTTTTATATGTTTCGATAAAAACTTGTTTTAAATTAATTTGAATTTTTAGCTCTGTTAATCTTATTGAATGATGACAGATAACTATTTTGAGCTAATTTCTCCATCAATCAGGATTTTTCCTACATACCAGTAATTCTCTTTAAAATCTAATGGATTTTTCATGATTTCCCCTCTTTTTGATAGGATTACCTCTTTGTCGAATGGGTCAGAAAATACTCTGAATACCACTGTATGATCTTTATTTTCAAGATTGTCGATTACAAAATAATTCATCCGCCTGTAGGTGCAATATTCATCGAACCTCGAAATGGTGTCTTTTACAATACCATCGATCTCAACCACAATTCGGCCGGCGTCAGGACCCATTACATCATATGCTCCAATAGCCTTTCCCTTAAAATGAATAGTTAGCG